>JAESFR010000107.1_pt1 | contig 92880 bp, 81 predicted proteins | sample 9266191 | NCBI WGS metagenome assembly JAESFR01 (sample SAMN14503063, study PRJNA617104) | algae metagenome | isolation source: Pleurocapsa minor HA4230-MV1 and co-occurring heterotrophs from cement on... | place: USA: Nuuanu Pali Lookout, Hawaii | collected 2009-07-20
CGTCAAAGGCGTACGTGCTCGCCGAGCTCGCCGCGATTGAGCCGACCCGCTCGCGCGCCCGTCGCGAGCACGCCCACGGCGCCCTCGAGCTGGCGCGGCGGCTCGGCATGGCGCCGCTGGTCGATCAGCTCGACGCGCTGCTCGGATCAGGCGAGGGACACCCCGTGCTCACCCCTCGCGAGAGCGAGGTGGCGGCCCTGGTCGCCCAGGGGATGAGCAATGCCGCGATCGCACGGAAGTTCACCTTGTCGGAGCGCACCGTCGAGAACCACGTCAGCAGGATCTTGTCGAAGCTCGACCTGACCTCGCGCACCGCCCTGGCTCTCTGGCACGAGCGGCGTTAGCAAGCTCCGCTACGTCGGAGCCGCGGTTCGCTGCTCGGCGACAGGCTTATCGAGTGGCCGGGCCGTCGTTCGTCAGGACACCAGCCAAGGACGGTGGCGCCCGCTCGGGGCCATCGTTGGGCCGAATAGTTCGCTGGATCTCGACAGTTCAGCCGCCGGCCCCGGCTCCGAGGCCCTCGGCGGCGTCGCCGGTGGTTCCGCCGCGCGCTGCATGCGCCGTGGATTCGTTCGCTTCGAGTTGGCGGGAGGCGATCTGGCTGGCGGGCTCGCGATGCTCGCGGGCCTTGTCGAAATTCCCTTCACGGCAGCTGCTTTCTCGACCATGGCTTGGGCCTGGTGTCTGCGGCCCGATGCGGCCACAGTTGATGCATGACGGCCTTTGACGTGGTGATCGTCGGTGCCGGAAGCGCAGGATGCGTCCTCGCGGCCCGTCTGTCGCAGGACGCCGCACGGGAAGTACTCCTCGTCGAGGCCGGGCCTGACTACCGGGCAGCCGATCTGCCGGCCGACCTGAAGGACGGATGGCACGGGCCCGTCGTCGACCCGTACGACTGGGGGCTGCATGCCCGATCCGGTCAGCGATCGGTGGCGATTCCCCGCGGCCGCGTCGTCGGCGGTTGCTCGAGCACCAACGCGACGTTCGCGCTGCGTGGCTCACCCGCCGACTACGACGCGTGGAACCTGCCGGGTTGGACGTTCGACGAGGTGCTGCCGCATTTCGTCGCTCTCGAGCACGACCTGGACTACGCCGCGGCGGAATATCACGGTGCGGACGGCCCGTTGCCGATCCGCAGGTACCTCGACTCCGAGCGGTCAGCGGTCGCGGCCGCGGCGCTGAAAGCGATGATCGCGGCCGGTCTCCCGCCGATCGATGACCACAATGCGCCCGGGGCCGTCGGAGCGGGCCCGCTGCCGGTGAACGCCGTGGACGGTCGACGCATCAGTGCGGCCCTGTCACACCTCGAACCGGCACGCGACCGCCCGAACCTGATGGTCAGAGGCTCCAGCCAGGTCAGGGCCGTCGAGATCTCACGCGGCAGGGCCGTCGGGGTCCGGCTGGAGTCGGATGAGGTCATCCCGGCGGCGGAAGTGATCGTCTCCACCGGCACTTACGGCTCACCCGCACTGCTGCGGAATTCCGGGCTGACCTCGCCCGCCATCGGAGCCAACCTCGTCGATCACCCCGCTGTCAGCGTCGACCTGCCGTACCACGGCCCGACGACCGACGTGGCGGTCTTCCAACTGGTGGCCACACTGCGCAGTTCACTGGCCGATCCCATGACCGACCCGCCCGACCTCCAGTTGCTGGTCGGCGGCCCCTGGCCCGGTCCGACGCCCGGCTTCTTCATCGGCGCCGCGGTGATGAAACCCCGCTCGCGCGGCCGGGTGGGTGCAGAGATCGACCTGAACTACTACGCCGATCCGATCGACCTCGATCGGATGATGGAAGGGCTCGATCTGGTCGAATCGATCGTCGCGCACCCGTCGATCGCCCGGCTCACCAGGACCGAGCGGGTCACGCCCCGGCTGGCCGGGCCCGATCTCCGTGCATCCATCCCGCCGCGCACCTGGAGCTATCACCATCCGGTCGGCACCTGCGCGATCGGCGCCGTCGTGGACGAGCGGTGTCGGGTGCCCGACGTCGACAACCTCTCCGTCGTCGACGCCTCTGTTTTCCCCGACGTCCCGTCGGCGAACACGAACCTGCCGACCATGATGATCGCCGAACGGATCGCCGCTCGGTGGGGGTGAGCCGGGTGACACACCGGTCCGACGCCGTGGGGCTCGTTCGGCCTGCCGGGCACGGATGCTCGGGGTGGAGCCGTTCGCCGAGCTGTCGCCTGGATCCAGGAGCGGCCTTCACCCAGGAGTGCGAGCGGGGAATGGCGCCGCTGCCGGGGCTCAGCGCCCGGGAGTTGACACCACCCCCTCCGATCGGACCTCCCGCAGGTCGTTGGCCGTGCGCAGCACCGGGCGGCGAATCAGCGCCTGCGCGAGACCCCGCTTCACCGAACGGATCTGCAGGGTGGCCGACGCACCGGCGGGCAGTGTGACGAGCGCGTCGTCGACGGTGGCCGACGCGTCCAGCCGGTCGATCAGCACCGTCAGGTCCTTGATCAGTGACCGCGCAGTCACGGTCACCCGATAGCCGCCGTCGATCGGTTCCGCGGTGATCTCCGCGGGGTCCGGGTCCAGGTGCAGGTCGACGTCCTCGACCCAGCAGTGCACCTCGCGGGCGGTGCGGCCGGCGTCCGGGTCGTCGAGCTCGGCGACCAGCACCTCGGCCGAAGGGTCGTCGGGATCGGCGATCTCGTCCGCCAGGTCCAGCAGCGCGACGGACCGGGCGGCCGCGTCGACGGGGATGTCGTGCGTCGCCAATCGCCGGCCGCCCAGCTGTTCCCGCCGAGCCCGGACCATTCCGGTCCAGCGCCGGTCGGTGTCGTTGACCACGGCCAGCACAAGGCGGCTGCGGCCGGTGTCCGGGTCCAGCCTGGTCTGCACGGTGAGGATGCGGCCGGCGAACGCGTGTCGCAGGGCCCACCACAGGGGTTTGCGGACCTCGTCGCCGTCGACGGCGGCCCACGACGTCACCGGCCAGCAGTCGTTGAGCTGCCAGACGATCGCGCCGGCCGTCCGCGGCCACCACGACCGGTAGTGGGTGATGGCGTAGGCGACGGCGCGGGCCTGGTTCAGCTGGGTCGCCCAATGCCAGTCGGTGAAGTCGTCGGGGATGCCCAGGTGTGGTGCCAGGCCCCGGTCGAGTTTGCCGTTACCGTCCTCGGCCTTCTGGTGCAGCAACCACACCGGGTCCTGCCTGCCGGGCACCCCACCGTCCGGGGTGCGGATGGCGCGGGTGAGCGTGTGCCAGCTCGGTGGGCCCTGGAAACCGAACTCGGAGCAGAAGCGTGGAATCTCCTCGCGATAAGCGGTGTAGTCCAACCGGTTCCACACCTCCCACTGGTGGTGGGTTCCGTGGTCGGGATTGTTGGGATTGATGACGTCCAAGGCGGCGCGCGGAGAGTACGGGCTGCCCGCGCCATACGGCCGGGTCGGGTCGAGCTCGGCCACCGCGCGGGGGAAGACGTCGGTGTAGTACCCGTGTCCCCAGGTGCGGCCGGCCAGCGGCTGCTGCCAGTCCCAATCCACGTAGCCCCAGAGGTTCTCATTGCCGCCGTTCCACAGCACCAGGCTGGGATGCGGGGTCAGCCGGGTGATGTGCTCGCGTGCCTCCGCCTCGATCTCCGTGCGGTGCGGCTCCTCCTCCGGGTAGGCGGCGCAGGCCAGCAGGAAGTCCTGCCAGACCATCACACCGGCCCGGTCGCACAGGTCGTAGAAGTCGTCCGATTCGTAGATGCCGCTGCCCCACACCCGCAGCAGGTTGAGGTTGGCGCCCACGGCTTGGTCGATGCGCCGGGCCAGCTGCGCCCGGGTGATGCGGGTGAGCAGGTGGTCGTCGGGAATCCAGTTGGCGCCCTTGACGAACACGGGGGTTTCGTTGACGCGCAGGACGAACGCGGTGCCGTGCTCGTCGTCAGCGGTGTCCAGGGCGACGGTGCGCAGCCCGATCCGCCGGTCCCAGCGGCCCAGCGCAATCCCGTCGTGATCGGCCAGGTCGACACCGAGGTCGTACAGCGGTTGTTCGCCGTAGCCGGCGGGCCACCAGAGCGCGGGATCCGGCACCGTCACCTGCACGACGGCCGACGCCGCACCGGCCGCCAGGGTCACCTGGGCCTGGAACGCCGCGGCATCGGGTCCGTCGGTGCGCGCCAAGGTGGCGCGTGCGATGAGGGCGGAAGCCGCCGTCAACCCCGAGTGCTCGACGTCCAGGTGCACGGCAACCGTTGCGCTGCCGTCGTTCTCGATCGTCACCAGCGGCCGGACGGCGGCCAGCCGGGCGGTCCGCCACCGCTCCAGCCGCACCGGTCGCCAGATGCCTGCGGTCTGCAGGTCGGGCCCCCAGTCCCAGCCGAAGCTGCACGCCATCTTCCGCACCATGTTGAAGGGGTGACCGTAGGCGGCGGGTCGCGCATCGATCCTGTCCGCCTCCGACTCGGCGTACTCGAGCGCGGACGCGAACTGCACGGCCAGCGCCGCGGGCGCGCCGTCCAGCCCGAACAGATGCGCCCGCACGTCGAAGCGGTACGTCCGGTGCTGGTTGAAGGTGTTGCCCAGCAGCGCATCTGCCAGCGTGATGGTGGCAACGGTGTCCAGGCCCTCGAACACCAGATCCGTCCGCTCATCGGCCGCCGGTGGCGGCACCTGCAGCGCGCTCTCGTACCGCCAGTGCGCCCGGTGCATCCACGACAGCTGGGATTCGTTGCAGTCCAGGTACGGGTCGTCGATCAGCCCGGCCGCCAGCAGATCGGTGTGTGCCGTTCCCGGCACTTGCGTGGCCACCCGCCGCCCGGCAAGGTACTGCGGCACCGGTCCCGCGGTTGCCTGCAGGGTCCAGCCGTCGTGCAGGTCGGTTGTCAGCATGAAGGGCGCTCCGCATCGTCGGCCTGGGCGTGGTCCAAGGATGTCAAACGGTGGTCCCGCTGAAGACCCGGCACGGAGATGGGGCCGGTCATCTGCTGCGAACACGCCTGCAGAACGGACGACCGGCGCCCGGCCCGCTCACCTCGGTGGACGTCTTCGACCTGCGATTGCCGGGGTGTCAGCCGGCTGTGCGCACCTTTCATGGACACCCGCGGGCGGGGCGGCGGCTGGGGGACCGGTGGCGTCACGCCCGACCTGGATGGCCGCGGGCCGGCCACCCCAGGGTTCCTGACCCGCCTGGCCGACGTGGGGGCCGGGCACCTGCCGCCCGAGCCGGACACGTCGGGTGGGCAGGCGCCGGGCGGGTGAGGAGACACCGGTCGGGTCAGGAGATGCGTTCGCCGACCCGGGCGGGTGAGGAGACACCGGTCGGGTCAGGAGATGCGTTCGCCGACCCGGGCGGGGATGCCGTCGGTTGCCGCGGCCGGGGACGGTCTCTCCGGTGACCGGTGACGTGCCTTGCCCGCGACGAGTCGCCGGACGCCCAGCACCGTCGTCGTCAGGACGGCCAGCAGGATCACGCCGGCGCCCCCGCCGAGCGGTGAGCCGGCACGATCCGGCATGGCGCGTGCATCAGTTGTTCAGGTCCTTCGCCTTCTCGGCGACCGTGTCCACCACGCTGTCGACGTTGTCCGGCGTCTTGTCCTTGATGACGCCGGCCACCTGATCGATGCGCTCGTCGGTGGCGACCTCCTTGATCTTGTCGACCATGCCCGACGCGGTGGAACCCGCGCCGTCGGCGGCGGCACCGGCCTTGTCACCGCCCTGTCCGAGCATGTCCTTCGCCTTGTTGACCAGGTCGTCGAGTCCCATGGCTTGCCTCCAACGGCGCGAATGCCGCAAATCGTGCGGTTCTCCGGGCGGAGCCTAGGCTCTGTCGGGATGGGCGGCAAGCACCGGCGCGATTGTCAGCCGGTGAGGTCCGCCTCGTGAGTGCCGATCTGGTGTCGGTAGCCCATCACGGCCGACCGGTGACCGATGCCGCACACGCCGACCAGGCTCCGGCGGCCATCGAAATAGAGCATCACACACTCGCCGTCGGGGTCGCCGGCGATCAGGACGCTGTCGGTCGCCAATTGTGGAAGACCGTAGGACAGCAGGCTGACCTCGTACTGATCGGTCCAGAAGGACGGAACCGGCGCGAATGGTGGTGTGTCGGGAACCGGGTCGCCGGACAGCGCACGCGCGATGCCGTGCGCGGCTCGCTTCGCGGTCTCGGTGGGGATGTTCCAGTGGCCGATCGATCTGGCCCGGTCGGGGTACAGCGCGTTGGGGAAGCGGGCGACGTCCCCGATGGCGAAGACGTCGGGATGCGCGGAGCCGTCCGCACGGCGTGCGCGCATCCATTCGTCGGTGAGAATGCCGCCATCACCGGTGATGTCGTTGCCGTCCAGCCATTCGGTGTTGTGCTGGGCGCCGATCGCCTCGACCACGAGGTCACCGTGCAGCAGCGTTCCGTCGTCCAGCTGGATTCGCACCACTGGGCCGTCCTGGTCGATGCCCACCACCCGTCGACCGGTCCGGACATCGACACCGGCGCGTCGGTGCCGGCGGAGCATCGCGCCGGCCAGCATCGGGCCCAGGTGGTGCTGCATCGGAAGTGGGTCCGAAGAGATCAGGACGACCTCGCACCCGAGTCGACGCGCGGTGGCCGCCACCTCGCACCCGATGAAGCTCGCCCCGGCGATGACCACCCGGCGCCCGGGGGACAGGGCCGCGCGCAGCCGTTCCGCGTCCTCGATGGTCCGAACGGCATGACTGCCGGACGGCGACCGGTCCGGTGTCTGCAGCCGCCGGGCACGTAGACCCGTTGCGGCCACCAGGATGTCGTAGCAATGCCGATGGCCGTGCAGGTCCGTGACCACCTTGCGGTGCAGGTCGGCCTCGACGATCGGTGTCTCGAGCCGCCATCGCACCCCGGAGATCGCCGCCCGCTGCGGAAACGCGAGGGTGGTCGCCGAGTGGTTCGCCGCCGAGAGCGCCGCCTTGGACAGCGGCGGTCGGTTGTACGGGGGATGCGGTTCGGCGCCGAAGACTGTTACATCGGCCGGAACCTGCAGGCGCGCCAGTCCCTCGACGAGACGCAATGCCCCGAGGCCCGCGCCGACGACGACGATCGTCGCGGTCACCGCCGAGCGCTCGTCACGAAAGCGGCTGGATGGCTTGCATCGGGCAGGTGTCGATGGCCGCCTCGATGTTGTCCCGCTGGTCGTCGGGAGCCGACGCGGCGTATTCCAGCCGATCCGCCGCGTTCAACCGGAAGACATCCGGCGCCTCGAAGGCGCACTGCCCGTAGTGCTGGCACTTGTCCAGGTCGACCCGCACGTCGATCACTGCGTTCCCCTTCCGTCGGTGGGTTCAGGCCCGGCTCGTCGACACCGCGACGACCGGAACGCGGCGGAACGACTCGAGCACCCTGATGGTGGTGCCGTCCCGGTCGTCGATCTCCCAGGTGATGTCCGGCTCCTCGGCGAACCGCCAGATGGTCGGATGGGCGAGAAAGGCGCGCAGGAAGGCGTGGCCCTCGAATTCGGTGATGTTCATCCCGATGCAGGAGTGCCGGCCGAAACCGAAGGCCAGGTGTGGCTTGCGGTCGCGATGGACGTCGATGTGGTCGGGGCCGGAGAAGATCGACGGGTCGTGATTGGCGGAGGAGAAGTTCAGCCGGATGTACCGGCGCGGGTCGTCGGCCGGGAGCGCCCTGCGGTCCGGGTCCGGATGGAGCCGTTCCATGCTGCCGATCGGGGTCAGGAAGCGCAGCATCTCGGCGAGAAAGGCGTTGTGCGCCTCCGGGTGTGCCCGCAGATGGGCGAGATCGGCCGGCGCTGCGATCAGGTGCCAGGCGATGCCGGTGATCAGCTTGATGACGGTGTCGCGACCACCCGCCAGCAGGAGGTGGGCGACTCCGAACCATTCGTCCCGGCTCAGCGGCGCCCCGTCGATCTGCCGGCCCGCCAGCCATGACCACACATCGGTGGTGCTGGGGTCGGCGTCCGGGGCGGCGGGCCGGGTCTGGCGATACACCCGCTCCAGGTAGTCGTGCAGGGTTCGGCCCGATCGCAGGCTCCCGACGGCGAAGTCGCGGTAGCGGGTGACGCGTCGGGACTCCTCGATGTCCAGCCCGCGAGCGTAGGCATCGGCGAGCCAGACGTCCGGCCCCCACGAGGTCCATTCGGCCAGGTCCTGCGGGCGGTTGAAAATGGTTGCCAGGCAACCCATCACATAGGGCAGTGCGAGATCGTCGGGTAGGTTGCCGCCGGCGGCGGTCATCGAGGTCAACAGGCGGTCGGCCAATTGCTGGAACGAGGCGGCCTTGGGTCCGATCGCAGAGCTCATGAACAACGGCTGCACCGCCGCCCGGTAGCGGGTGTGCGCAGGTGGGTCGGTCTCCAACGGCAGTGCCCGGTAGTCCCTGGTGTCGCGGTCGCCGATCAGCTCGCTGGAGTAGGTGCCGTAGTCGCGTGCCGCGGCCCGGACAGCGTGGTACCCGCGAATCTCGTCCCGCTGCGTCGTCACGCTCACCGATGCTCCCCTCGTCCTGAAATTTATAATGTATGAACCGCCTCGCACTGTCCAGCCACCGACCACCGGCCGGCGAGGATCGGACAACAATCGGCGACCCCGGGACATTCAGCGGCGGGCACCCCGGCGCTTAGCGTCGAATCCGAAAGCCCGCTCAACTCTTCTCGATCAGGAGCCACCATGACCGCGACCGTCGCCCGAGACCTCGCCGCATCGTCCACCGCACCCCGACCGACGGGGCGACCGGACCTGGCCGCCGCCTTTGCGCGGGACGGGTATGTCATCGTCGAGGAGTTCCTGGACGAAGCGGCGCTCGCGGCGACAAGGGCCGAGGCGCTGGCCATCTGCCGCGGGCAACGGGGTGACATCGACGGTGTGCTGCCGTCGGTGGCGGGAGAGTCCGACGGGGACGTGCTACGCAGGTACCAGTGCATCCACTTCCCGCACAAGATCTCGTCGCAGATGCTGGACATCGCCCGGTCGGAGGCGTCCGTCGATGTCCTGACGCAGGTGATCGGACCGAACGTCAAGCTGATGCAGTCGATGCTTTTCATCAAGTCCGAGGGCAAGCCCGGTCAGGCGTGGCACCAGGACGAATACTTCATTCCGACCCGGGATCGGTCGCTGGCCGCGATCTGGATCGCCCTGGACGACGCGACCATCGAGAACGGCTGCCTGTGGGTCATTCCCGGCTCGCACCGGGCCGGCGTGCTGTACCCGGATCGCGAACATGACAGCATCGATTTCGACTGCAGCCGCGAGTCGTACGGCTTCAGCTACGCCGAGAGCGACGCCGTGCCGGTGGAGATTCCGGCCGGCGCCGCGGTGGTCTTCAACGGCTATCTGCTGCACAAATCGCGGCCCAACACGGGCCGGCGCGGAATGCGCCGCGCCCTGGTCAACCACTACATGAGCGCCGAGTCGCTGCTGCCGTGGGTCGCCCCGGCGGGCGACGAATGGATGGGCAAGGCCGATCATCGCGACGTCGTCCTGGTCGCCGGTGAGGACCCCTACGCGTTCAAGGGCACCACCGACGTCTTCCACCCGCATGTCCGCCCCGATCGTGAGGGCGGTTGCGTCCGGTAGCTGGCCGCCCGGTCACCGCCACAGCATCGCGGCGATGCGCTGCACCCCCGGGGGAAGGAACAGAGTCGCGTCGCCCCGGCGCAGCGCGGTCGCCGTGCTGCCGTTGACCTTTCGCAACCGGTGCGACAGGTGCGCGGCGTCGGCGAAGCCGCAGAGGCCGGCGACGGTGTCGACCGTCAGGTTGGTGTGCCCGAGCAGTGCCGTCGCCCTGGACAGCCGGAGCAGCTCCATGGCGGCGGCCGGGCTCACGCCGAACTCCCGGGAGAACAACCGGTGCAGGTGGGCGCCGGACACCCCGCCGGCGGCGGCGAGTTCGGCAACGGTCACCGGACGCAGCGGCGTCGCCGCCCAGCGCACGGCGAGGTGGTCGAGTGCCGCGGCGACGGCAGGCGCGAGCCGCCGGGCCGGCCCCGGCAGCGGGCCGTCGATGATCAGGCTGAGCATCAGCCGGAGCACGTCGGCGGTGCGCGCCCGCCGCCCCGGCAGCGCAGAGTCGCTGAGCCAGATCAAGAATCGAGCCAACTCCGACAGCGGGTTCGGGTCACCGGTGCCGACGCGGCTGACCGCCGCCGGGGCGCGGACGTCCCGACCGGCCGGATCGAGCGCCCGGAAATGCAGGTAGCCGTGCCTGCTCGGCCCCGCGACGTCCCACACGAAGGAGTGCGGAACATGCGGCGGAATCACCACCATGTCCGCCCGCTGCAGCACGGTGTCGCCGCCATCGGTGCGGAAGTGGGCGCGTCCCTTGAGCATCCACACGAGTTCCCAGTCGTCGATGGTCCGGGTGCCCAGCACGGCGCCGGCCGGGTATTCGGCCAGCACGGCCCGCCGCGGGTGCAGGACGGTGACGGCGTCGAGCACCGTGGCGGCCGAGGGTACGGGCGCCGGCGGTGTCGTCATGCGTCCGCCCCCGGGTCAGGGCGTCCGGCAGTGTGCCGTTCCCGCCATTGCCCCGGCGAGCATCCGAGCACCGCCCGGAACGTTCTCGCCATCGCCGATGCGGAGGAGAAGCCGGCGTCGGCGGCGATCTCGCCGATCTGCCGGCCGGTCTGCGCGAGCAACTGTGTGCAGCGTTCGACCCGGCGCTCCAGCAGATAGGCGTGCGGTGGCTGGCCGACCTGCCCGGCGAAGCGCTCGGAGAGATGGCCGCGGGACAGGCCGACCGCCGCCGCCAGTGCGTCCAGGGTCCAGGGGTAGGCCGGGTCGTCGTCCAGCAAGGCCCGCGCTCGCGCGATCGCCGGATGCGTGGGAATCCGGGCGGCCACGTTCCCCTGGTCGGCGAACAGCCGCGATGCCTCGATGAGCAGCAGATCCAGCGCCGGACGGAGTGCCGCGCCACCGAACGGCCTGTCGTGCGCCACTTCCCGCAGCAGGGTGCGGAACGCGGTGTGCAGTGACCAGCCGCCCGGCGAGAGCAGCAGGCGCCGCCGCGACCACACGGCGGCGAGCTCCGGCAGCCGGGCGCCGATCAGCTCCGCATCGAACGCCACATACGCGCAGTGGTGACGGGGCTGCGTGCCGGCGGCATCGGGGTGCCCGTGACGCATCCCGGGTGGAACGGCGGCCACCCATCCCGGCGCTAGCACCCGTTCCCGATCACCGAACCGCCACCGCGCCGTGCCGTGCAGCTGAACGTAGATCTCCCACGCGTCATGGGTGTGATCGTCGATGTGCAGCGTCGGCATTGTCCAGCTTTCGCCCGCATGCACCAGTCCGTCGGGCTGACCCGGTGTCTCCGCGTGCAGCCCGCTGCCGGACCCGTCGGGCAGCCACAGGCGCCACCGATCCCGGATCCGACGATCTGCACGGTTCGGCCGCTGATCTGTCGCGGCCAGGTCACTCGGCGCTTCTAGATTCGACCGCATGACAACCTCAGCGAAGTCCGCCCGACCGTCCCCGCCCACCGCGGATCAGATCGACAGCTACCGGCGCGACGGGTTCCTCATCGTCCGGGGGCTGATCCCGGCGGATGTGCTGGATGCGGCCGAGCGCGGGATGGACCGTTTCTACGCCCGCGATCTCGACGCGCCGTTCCCCGGCCGGACCCGCTTCGATTCCTACGACTGGGTGCCCGCACACGGGAACGTGTTGCGCAAGAACGACTACACCTCCCGGATGGTGACCGAGCTGGACACCCTGGTCAGCTACCCCGGGATCGGCGCGTTCGCGGCCGCGTTGGCCGGCTCCGCCGGCATCCGGCTGTGGCACGACCAGTTGCTGTACAAGCCCAACGGCCTGGACGACGCGGGCGGCAAGGTCGGCTGGCACACCGACCGCCAGTACTGGACCACCTGCAGCAGCGAGGACATGCTGACGTGCTGGGTGCCCTTCCATGACGTCGACGAGACCGTCGGGGTGGTGACGTTCGTGCCCGGCAGCCACCGGTGGGACGCGCCGGCGGGCATCGGCTTCTTCGAGACCGACATGGCGGCCCAGGAAGCGGCGCTCGCCCGATACGGCCGGGTCCGCTTCGTTGCGCCGCAACTGGAACGCGGTGACGTGACTTTCCACCACAGCCGAACGGTGCACGGCAGCCGGCCGAATCTGTCCGACCGGCCGCGCCGGTCGATGGCGATCCACCTGCAACCGGCCGACAACCACTGGGTGTCCTCGACCGACGCCGACGGCGCCCCCGGCTATCACCGCAACGACTCGCTGGTGCGCCGGGACGGTGCGGGCAACCCCGACTACACCGATCCGCGCATCTGCCCGCGGCTCTACCCCGCCTGACCGAGGATCGCGCGGCGCCGCGTCCGCTCCGGAACGCGGCGCCGCCGCCCCGCTCACTTCACCGCACCCAGGGTGACCCCGCTGGCCAGCCGACGCTGCGCGGCCAGCACCACGATCAGCACCGGCAGGCTGGCCATCACCGCGACGCTCATCAGCAGATTCCACGTGTTGTTGAACCGGCCGACGGACTGGGCGATGTAGACGCTGAGCGGGTACTTGTCCTGCTCCAGCAGGAATGTCAGCGGGTAGACCAGCTCACCCCAGCTGGAGACCAGAACGATCGCGGTGGTGACGATCACGCTGTTGCGCAGCAGCGGGATCGCGATCTGCAGCAGGTATCTCACCCGGCCCGCCCCGTCGAGCATGGCAGCCTCCTCCAACCCGACCGGGATGCCGCGGAAAGCGGGTCGCAGGATGAGGATGGCGAACGGGATGAACAGCGTGCTCTGCGCCAGCGCCACCCCCCACAGCGTGTTGATCAGTTCGATCCGGGCCAGCAGCCGGAACAGCGGGATGAACGTGGCCGAGGTGGGGATCATCTGCACCACCAGCAGCAGCACCATCGCCGGGGTGACCAGCCACGACCGCACCCGGGAGAGTCCGTACGCCGCCGGGATCGCCAGCAGCATCGTCAGGACGGTGGTGGTGACACTCAACGTGACCGAGTTGCGCAGGGCCGGCAGGAAGTCGGTCCGGAAGAAGTCGGTGTACGCGGTGAAGGTCGGGTTCGTCGGGAACCACGACCCGTCGGCCATGTCGCTGGACTGCTTCAGCGAGGTGGCCACCATCCACAGCAGTGGAAGCCCGTAGAACACGCAGAGCAGGCAGAGCACGACGACTCCTGCACGGCGCCAGCCGCGGTCGTCCCGTGCGACACCCGTTCCCTGCGCACGCTTCTCGGTGGACGGCGGCACTGCCGAGCGCTGACCGACCCACTGCGAGATGCTCATCCGCGCTCCTTGAACGTCCGCACGATGTAGGGCAGGGCGCACAGGATGGCGAAGACGACGGCGATGACGCCGACCGTCGACCCCAGCCCGAAATCGAACTGGGTGAACGAGACCAGGTACGCCAGATAAGGAACGGTCGAGGTGGAAGTTCCGGGTCCGCCCTGGGTGAGCATGAAGATGTAGTCGAACGACTTGAAGCTGTAGATGATCAGCAACGCGGACAGGATGCCGATGGTCGGACCCATCGACGGCAGCGCGACGCTGCGGAACCGGCGCAACGGGCTCGCCCCGTCGACCTTCGCCGCCTCGTACAGATCCTCCGGCACGTCCTTGAGTGCGGCGGTCAGCACGATGGCGACGAACGGGATGCCGGCCCATGCGGTGACGAACGCGATGACGGCCAGCGCCAGCGTGGGTTGGGTCAGGAACAGCACCGGGTCGTCCACCAGTCCGGTGCCGGTCAGCAGGGCGTTGACGGCGCCCTGAGAGCTGCCGTCCAGGGCGAACTTCCAGATGGCACCGCTGACCACGGGCGGGAGCAGCCAGACGAAGTAGACCAGGAACCGCGGGATGGTCAACCAGCGAAACCGCTGGTGCAGCACCAACGCCACACACAGGCCGCCGACCAGTTGCAGCACCACCGTGACGACCAGGAACGCCAGCGTCCGCGGCACGGCGGCCTGGAACTCCGGGTCGGCGAGCACCGCCTGGTAATTCGCCGTGCCAACCCACGGGTTTCCGGATTGGCCCGCGGTGCCCAGCGACACCTCACGCAGGCTGGTGTCGATGAGCAGCCACAGCGGGTAGAGGAAGAACACCGCGAGGAACCCGAGAGCCGGTGCCGCCCAGAGCATCCGAATGCCGCTCTCGCGCGGCGAGGTGAGGGCGGCGCCGCGGGTGCGGCGCCGACCGGTCGTCGGGGCGGTCGTGGCCGTCGTCATCGGCACTGCTGGTCGGGGCGGCGGGTCACTGACTCATCAACGGCGGGATGCCGTCCGCGATCCGCTGCGCCGCCTCGTCCGAACCGATGGTGCCGGCGACGAACTCGTTCCAGCTGCTGCCGATGACGTCGGAGATCTTGCCGGTGTTGTTGTTGATCGGGTTGCCGATCGACGCGGCGGCGATGGTGGCGAACGCGACCAGGTTGGGATCGGAGGTGACGACCTTCTCGTTCTTCAGGTCCGTCCGCAGCGGGATGGAGCCCGCCGAGGCTGCGTCGAGCCCACCCTGCTTGGACAGGAACGTCTCCTGGACGAACTGCCAGGCCAGCGCGGGATCGGCCGCCTTGGAACCCATGGCGATGATCTCCCCGCCCAGCAGGGACTTGTCGATACCGGGGATCACGGCCGCGCCCCAGCTGAACTTCAGCGAGTCCTTGAAGGTACCGAGGTTCCAGTTGCCGCCCTGGGCGAACGCGTACTTGCCCGTGCTGAAGTTCTTCTCCGCGACGAAACCGGACGCGTCGTTGGACGAGAAGTAGCCGGCGTCACGCCACTTCTGCAGCCGCGCGAGGATCTCCTTGGCGCCCGGCGCGGCGGGGTTGTCGTAGCTCCAGCCGTTGCTGACCAACCAGGGCACGGCGTTGAACTCGCCGCCCGCGCCGTTGGGGGCGGCGGTGGTGAAGGGGGTGTAGCCGGCGCTCTTCGCCTTCTCCATCGCGCCTTCCATCTCGTCGAGAGTCTTCGGGACGGCGACGCCCAGTTCGTCGAGAATTGTCTTGTTGTAGAAGATTCCCTCGACGTTGGTGTAACCCTGCACCGCGTAACGCTTGTCGTTCAGCACGCCGGCGCTCTGCGTGTTGTCGGGGAAAAGTGCCTTGTCGGCGAACGAATCCCATTGCTGATCGATCGATTGGACCGCACCTGCCTTGACCATCTCCGGCAGCCAGACGGCGGTCGGCATGATCAGATCCCAGCCCTTGCCCGCCGATGCGGCCGAGATGACTTTTTGCTGCATCTGGTCGTAGGGCACGTACTCGAACTGGACATCGACCTTCGGGTGGGCCTTCTCGAACCGTTCCTCCCAGGTCTTGACGAACGGGGTCAGCGCTCCGGCGCCCTCGTCGTAGTAATGCAGCACGGTCAGCGTGCCGGACAATTCGCCGTTCGCGGACGCCTGGTCGTTCTGAGGCGTGGTCGACGAACTGCCGCTGCCGCACCCCGCCAACGCCAGGGCGGCGGCGGCGACAACTGCTGCGGTGCGGTGGGCGATGCGGAGCCGAGAAGCCATCTGGCCTCCATGTGTGAGAAGCCGCCGGACCGGCAGGCTCATCCGTCGGTCGGATAATTTATAATTATAGGAGCGAACAAGAAGGCCGCGTCAAGAGCCAATATGGTGGCGCATCAACTCCGATGGTCCATCAACCACCGTCGTTGTTCACCCTGCGCACCGTGCACGATCACCTCGACCGAACCCGGTGCCCCGTCCACGTCGACGGTGAGAGTGCCGGCATCCTCCCACCGGACATCGATGACCTGCTCCGGGTCATCGCCGGTGAGCACCCGCCGATGTCCGGTCGCGACGTCGCCCCAGAAATGCAATTCCAGCGGGTCGCAGCGGCGTTCACCGACGAATTGCCGGGCCGGTCCCATCGGGATCATCGCACCATCTCGGACGAACAGGGGCAGCATTTCCAAGGGCGCCGGCACGGTCAGGAATCGCCCGCCCGGCACCGGCTCACCGGTCCAGAAGTTCCACCAGGTTCCGGCCGGAAGGTAAACCCGGCGCGTGGTTTCGCCCTGCTCGAGGACCGGTGCGACGAGCAGGTCCGGGCCGAACAGATACTCGTCGTCGACCTGCCAGCACACCGGGTCCTCGGGGTGCCCCAACAACAAGGCCCTGGCCACCGGCAGTGAGCGGGCGATGCTGTCGGCCGATGCGGTCAACAGGTACGGCAAAAGCCGGTAGCGCAGCGTCAGGTACCGGCGGCTGAGGTCCTCGACGAGCTGCCCGTACTCCCACGGTTCACGGGGCGGTGAGCCGTGTGCGCGCACGTGCGAGGAGAACACGCCCAGTTGCAGCCACCTGATGTACAGCTCCGGGCTGGGATTGCCGGAGAAGCCCCCGACATCGTGGCTGTAGAAGCAGAATCCGGACAGCCCGATGGACAGCATGCCGCGCACGACGCAGGCGAGGTCCTCGAACCGCGCGATGCCGTCGCCGCTCCAGTGGACCGGGTACCGCTGCGATCCGGCCCAGCCGGCGCGCGCCCAGAGCACCGCCTCGCCGTTCCCGGCCCGGTCGGCGGCCTGCCACACGGCGTCCTGGTACAGCAGCGGATACAGGTTGTGCATCGCGGTGGCGGGCACACCCGCATACCGGGCTTCCGGCGGGGCGCCCTCCCCGTAGTCGACCTTGATGGCGGCGACTCCCAGCCGGAACAGTGCGGTCAGCTTGTCCTGGTACCAGCGGACGGCCGCCGCGCTGGAGAAATCGATCAGTCCGGCGTCTTCGCCGTACCCGCCGGCGAAAGTGTAGGTGTGACCGCTGGTGCGCCGGGCCAGGTGACCGGCGGCCACCCCCTCGTCGAACAGCGGGCTGGCGACGTTGTAGTTCGGCCACTGCCACAGGCAGACCCGCAGGCCCTGTTCGCGCAAGCGGGCGATCATCGCGGCGGGATCGGGGAAGCGGGTGGGTGAGAAGCGCAGGTCGCACGTGTAGTCGCGCTCGAACCAGCCGGTGTCGATGTGGATCACGTCGGTGGGGATGCGGCGGTCCCGCAATTCCTGCGCGACGCGCTCCACCTCGGCCTGGCTGGAGTAGGAGATCCGGCCCATCCAGAAACCGAACGACCACGGCGGCGGCATCGACGGCTTCCCGGTCAGTGCGGTGTAGTGGGCGAGGACCTGCTGCGGCCGTCCGGCCAGGACGAACCAGTCCAGGGCGTCGGCATCGTGCACGGTGATCGACAGGGCACTGTGCTCGCGGGACCCGACGTCGCAGCGGACCGCGTTCGAGGTGTGCACGAACACGCCGTGACCGCGGTCGGACAGGTAGAACGGAACCTGTTTGTACGACGCGGGTCCGGCGTTGCCGAACGCCTCCTGCAACCACAGGGTCTGGGTGGTGCCGGTCTTGTCGAGGCGCCCGAAGGACTCGCCGAACCCGACGATGCGTTCGTCGTGACGCAGGGCGAAGGAGGCGAAAGCCGCGGCCCGGCCGGTGCCGGCGTCACGTGTCGTGCGGCCCAGCGGATAGGCGTACCGGTGCAGGAAGAGCCAGCGCTGCTCGGGTGGGTTCCACTGGTTGCGGGCGAGTCGCAGACCATCGATGTCCACGGGTTTCGTCGCCCACAGGACCCGGCCGCCGTGGTCGCGGACGACCACCTGCCACGGGTCCCGACGGATGACCAGCTCCACCGCGGAGCTGCGGACGATGACGTCGTCGGGCCCCTCCTGCACCTCGAGCCCGACGCCGGGGGCCGGCGAGCCGATGACCATCGGGCTCGTGGCCGCCGGGCCGCCGATCAGCGGCGCCACCGGCGTGGCCGGCACTGCGTGGCCGGACGCGTACCGGAACCGGAGCACGTCGGGCGCCCAGAAGTCGACCCGCACCGTCGCGGGTTCGCCCGAAGTGGGCATGGCGAGGACGGTTTCGCACTCGGTGCCGTAGTAGTTCTGCAGCGCGGGCTCGTGCCGGTCGGTCCCGCAGGTCATCACCACCGCGGCGCCGTCGACGCGCACATCGTCGAGCCGGGCGACGAATTCCACCGGCGTCGGCACACCGAGAAACGGTGCCACTTCATGCGTGCGCGCCATGCGGGCTCCGTCGCTGACCTCGAGGGCTCCTCCTGAGTGGTTGATAATATATACGGTCGCTGGGAACTGCGACGCCAGGCCCACCCGTTCGGGGGCGGGCGGGACTCAGTGCAGGTGGCTGCGCCAGTCGCGCGGGACCCGGTCCGCCGGGCCGGGCACCGTCTGATCAGCGGGATGCGCCACCGGCGGGGCCAACTCCGGGCCGTCGTAGAACTCGTTGGTGTCGAAACTCCAGAACCACGACTCGCCCGGCTCGTAGCTGGCGATGAACGGGTGGCCGGCCTGGATCGCGTGCTTGCTGCCGTGTTGCGCCGGGGAGGTGTCGCAGCAGCCGATGTGGCCGCACTCGGCACAGCGACGCAGGTGCAGCCACCAGCCTCCGGTGGCCTCGCACTCCACACAGCCGGGGCCGCTGGGCGGCACCGAGGGATTGATGCCGGCGGTCTGGGTCATCGCGCTCCGTTCGTCGTGCGGTGGGTGATCAGTCGTCGTCCTCGTCGCCCGGACCGTCGTCGATCGGGTCGGGGGTGGTCAGCGGCAACAGAACCCGGAATCGGGTGTCGCCGGGGGTCGAGGTGACGCTGAGGTCGCCGTGATGCTTGTTCACCACGATGCGCCACGAGATGTCCAGGCCCAGCCCGGTTCCCTCACCCACCGGCTTGGTGGTGAAGAAGGGCTCGAAGATCCGGGATTGGATGTCCTGCGGGATGCCCGATCCGGTGTCCGCGATCTCGATCATCACGTGATCATCGGACGGCGCGGTGCGCACGGTCAGCGTGCCGGTGGTGCCCATGGCGGCAACGGCGTTGTCGATGAGGTTCGTCCACACCTGGTTGAGTTCGGCGGCGTACGCCGGCACCTTCGGCAGCGTCCGGTCGTACTCCTTGAGGACCTCGATGGCGCCGATCTTGTTGCCCAGCATGGTCAGGCTGCTGTCCAGCAGTTCGTGCACATCCACCATCCGGAACGGTGCCCGGTCCAGCTGCGAGTACTGCTTGGCCGCGCCGACCAGCGTGGAGATCCGGGTTGTGGCGTCGTGGATCTCGTTCATCAGCAGTTCGGTCTCGACGGTGTAGTTCAGCCACCGGATGGCGCCGTCCAGGGTCTCCGGCGGCACACTGGCCGCGACCACGTCGAGCCACTCGGTGTCCAGGCCGGCCTGCACGAACGTCGGCGCAAGGTCCCAGCCACCGCTGATGTCGTGCTCGTCGAACCAGTCGCCAAGCACGTCCTCGCGATCGCTGGCCTCCATCGGGGACAGCGTCGGGGCCTTGGCGACCCGCTCCACCGCCTCCTCCTGCAGCGCGATCAGCGGTTCCAGCGCCGCGGCCGCCATCTTGCCGGCGGCGATCATCCCGAGCTTGTGGCGCATCCCGGCCACCCGGTTGCGCAGTGCGGTGGTCGCACTCACCGCGGCGGAGGCGGGGTTGTTCAGTTCGTGGGTCAGCCCTGCCGAGAGGGATCCCAGTGCCAGCAGGCGTTCCCGCTGACCGAGAACCTCCTGGGTGTTCTGGAAGCCGTAGAACAGCCCCTCCAGCAGATGCAGTGCCATCGGGAACCAGTTCCGCATCATGGCGGCGAAATCGTCGGCGTCCAGCACGAAGAACCGGGCGGGCTCGATGACCCGCATCGTGTTGTTGTAGGTCTGCCCCGCCTTGTCCGTCAGGAACGCCCGCCAGGCGCCGGCGTAGGCGCCGCGCTGTGAGGTCCGCGTCGTCTCGACGTCGTCGCTACCGACCCTGCGGGACAGCGCGACGGCACCCTCGAGCAGTACGAAGAAGCAGGTTGCCGGATCCCCCTCGGAGAACACCGGTCCCGCCTCGAAGTACTCGACATGCCCTGCGCCGCAGAGCCACCCGAGTTGCTCGTCGGAAAGCTTCTCGAACAGGAACAGCGTGCGCAGTTCCTCGGGGCTGCAGGTCATCGGCCCGTCGGTCCGCGGGTGCAGCCCGGTGGCGGCGGCCTCGGTGGTGGTGGCGTCCGCTGTCTCGGTCATCGCTTCTCCAGGTACCGGTGGACGAGCGTCACGGCCATTGCGCCCTCGCCGACGGCGCTGGCGACCCGCTTCACCGAATCGGCACGGACGTCTCCGGCGACGAACACCCCGGGGACGCTCGTCTCGAGGTGGTAGGGGTCCCGGTCCAGCGGCCAGTCCGCCGGCCGCTCGCCACCCGTGAGCAGGTCGGGGCCGGCCACGATGAACCCGCGACTGTCCCGGATCGTGGTGCCGTCCAGCCAGTCGGTGCGCGGGGCGGCCCCGATGAAGACGAACACCGACCCGGTCTGCACCTTCTCCTCGGCGCCGGTCACGTTGTGCCGCAATGTCAATCCCTCGAGGTGATCGGTCCCGTGACCCTGCACGATCTCGGTGCACGTCTGCACCGTGATGTTCGGTATGGCCTCGATCTGCTGGATCAGGTAGTGGGACATCGACGCGGCCAGCGACGGCCCGCGGATCAACATCGTCACCGACTTGGCGTACCGGGAGAAGTACACCGCCGCCTGGCCGGCGGAATTGGCGCCGCCGACGATGTAGATGTCCTGCCCGGCACAGCCGGGCGCCTCGGACAGCGCCGAGCCGTAGTACACCCCGCGGCCGGCGAACTCGTCGACGCCAGGGGCGGTCAGCCTGCGGTAGGAGACGCCGGTGGCCAGGATGACGGCGTGCGCGTCGATCTGCTGCCCGTCGGCGAACCGCACGGTGCGCGCCGAGCCGTTCACCTCGACGGCGACAACCTCGACGGTGGACAGCATCTCGGCGCCGAACTTGAGTGCCTGGCGGCGGGCGCGTTCGGTCAGCTGGGCACCCGAGACGCCGTCCGGGAAGCCGAGGTAGTTCTCGATCCGGGAGCTCTGCCCGGCCTGCCCGCCGGTGGCGATGCGCTCCACCAGCACCGTTCGCAGGCCCTCGGAGGCCCCGTAGACCGCCGCGCCCAGCCCGGCCGGCCCGGCGCCGATCACCACCAGATCGTAGAAGTCGCTGGCCGGCGAGGTGCTCATGCCCACCTTGGCCGCGAGTTCGGCGTCGGCCGGCTCGACCAGCACCTCGCCGTCCGCGGTGATCACCACAGGCAGCCGCGAGTCGTCGACGCCGGCCGCGTCGAGCAGCCGGCGGCCCTCCTCGTCATCGCTGAGATAGGACACGAACGGCACCTGGTTGCGGGCCAGGAAGTCCTTCACGTCCGACGATCTCGCCGACCACCGGTGCCCGATCAGCTTGGTCTGCGCGACCTTGCGGTGATCGGTCCGCTTCCAGCTGTCCAGCTGGTTGTCGATCACCGGGTACAGCTTCTCCTCCGCCGGGTCCCATGGCTTGAGCAGGTAGTAGTCCAGGTCGACGACGTTGATCGCGGTGATCGCCGCGTCGGTGTCGGCGTAGGCGGTCAGCAGCACCCGGCGGGCGGTGGGATAGATGTCCATCGCCTTCTCGAGGAACTGGATCCCGTCCATCTGCGGCATCCGGTGATCGGCGAGCAGGACGGCCACAGGATCGCCGCGCAGCTTCATCTCCCGCAGCGCCTCGAGGGCCTGCATCCCGGATTCCGCCCGCACGATGCGGTGGTCCTTGCCGTAGCGGCGGCGCAGGTCTCTGGCCACTGCGCGGGAAACGCCTGGGTCGTCGTCGACTGTGAGGATCGCCGCCCGGGCGTCGGGTCCCGGCGTGCGGGTCTCGGTCTGCTGCGGATCTGCCGTCATCGCACCTCATTTCCGGTTGAAGGGTAACCGCGGGGACAGAACGGAGGGAACCGTGCGAACCGTGCTCTTCACTGTCGGCAGAACTCCCCGGGCAACCGGCCGCGAAAGCGGTTGCGGCCGGTGACGGCTCGTGATCGGGTTCGCGGGTGACGCCGCACGCCGTCGACCCCGCCGAGCCTGCCGAACAGGAAGTGCTGGAACGTGTCCGTGGTCTGTGCCTGGCACTGCCCGGCGTGACGGAACGGCTCAGCCACGGTGAGCCGGCGTTCTTCGCGGGCAGGCAGTTCCTCACCTTCGCGGTGCGGCATCACGACGACCGGGTCGCCTGCTGGGCCGCCGCGCCCGAGGGTGCGCAGCAGCGGTGGCTGGGCCGCGACGACGGCAGGTTCTTCCGCCCGCCGTACGTCGGCGGGCGCGGCTGGATCGGGGTGTACCTCGACCGCGAGCAGGACTGGGATGACGTCGCGGAGATCGTCGAGGAGGCGCACCGGGTGGTCACCGCGCGGCGGCGTCCGGGCGGGAGGTCCGGGTGACCCCCGGTCAGTCGTCGTCGTGGCGGTTGCGGACCCGGAGCGGTAGCAGCACCCACAGCACCGCGAGCAGCACGGCGGTGAGCAGCCCCGCCAGCACGGCAGCACTGCGCCCGACCACCACATCGAAGATCAACAGCACCACGCCGACCATCGCCAGGGCCAGGAATGCGATACCGGTCTGGGCGAGGCGGTGTGCGATCTCCACGGTCTCCGCGCGGGCGTGCTTGCGGAACAGCAATCGGTGCAGGCTGACCGGCGCGATGAGAAAGCCGGTGGCGATGACGGCCAGCGACACGGTGATCAGGTAGACGGTGCGGCCGGACGAGCTCAGCTGCTCGAAGCGCGCCTGGAAGGGCAGGGTGAGCAGGAACCCGGTGAGCAGTTGCACCCCGGTCTGCACCACCCGCAGCTCCTGCAGCAGGTCACCCCAGTTGCGGTCCAGACGCTGCAGCGGTGTCTCGCCGCGTTCCTCGTCAGGCCCCGGGGTCGGCATCATCAGATCGTCGTCCCTCCCTGCGGTGCCGTCCAGCCGGCGCCGGATTCGCCCCGAAATGCCAGAGTCGCTGTCTCCGGCGGTGTTTCGGCTCGGGGATCCGCCCGGAGCGGCGGCGGAATCGCGTGGTCGTTCCGACGCCTGCGGAGCAGTGGCGAGAATGATCAGATGAGCGGCGCTGAGCTCGAGATGACCGGACCGGCGGTCGTACTGCCGTCCCGGTACGACGTCACGACGCTGGCCGCACGCGCGGTGGCGGAGGCGACGTCCGCGGCGGCGGAGCTGCTCGCCGTCAGGACCGCGGAGCCGCTGCGGCGGGTGTGGGTGGACCGGGTCGCGGCGTGCGCGGCGTTCCTCGGCGAGCGGCTGTTGCGCCCGGTGGGCTGGCAGCTGCCACCGGTGTCGGACCCGATCACCGGGGACTACCGCACCGCGGACGGCTGGATCCGGTTGCACACCAACTACCGGAATCACCTGGTCGCCGCGCTGCGCGCGCTGGGATTGCCGGCGGATGCCGACCGGGAGGGTGTGGCCGGCGAGGTGCGCGAGTGGACCGGCCAGGACCTGGAGGCGGCGGTCGTCGGCAGAGGAGGGGCCGCCGCCGTCCTGCACAGCACCGCCGAGTGGTTTGCGACCGCGCCGGGCCGGGCGGCCCGCGCGGAGCGGTTGATCGAGCGGCCGGCCGGATCGGGGGGCGTCAGCCTGCCGGCGGCGGACCGGCCGCTGTCCGGCGTCCGGGTGCTGGATGTCACCCGGGTGATCGCGGGCCCGGTGGCGACGCGGTTCCTGGCCGCCCACGGTGCGCAGGTGCTGCGGATCGATCCGCCCGGGTTCGCCGAGGTGCCGGCACTGCTGCCCGAGTTCATGCCCGGGAAGCGTTGCGCGGCAATGGATCTGGGCTCCGGACGTGACCGTGAGCGATTCGTGGAGCTCGTGCGCCAGGCGCACGTGGTGGTGAGCGGGCTGCGGTCCGACGCACTCGCCGGCCTGGGTCTGGGCGTCCCGGCGCTGCGGGCGATCAACCCGTCGCTGATCACCGCGCGGCTCGACGCCTACGGCTGGGCGGGGCCGTGGCGGGACCGCCGGGGCTTCGACAGCCTGGTGCAGATGAGCTGCGGCATCGCGTTCTCGGGCGCCGAGTCGGAGCCGTCACCGCTGCCCGCGCAGGCCCTCGATCACGCCACCGGGTACCTGCTCGCGGCGGCCGTGTGCCGCGCGCTGACCCGGCAGCTCCGGGACCGGGTCAGCACCGATGTGACCACCTCGCTGGTGGCGACCGCGAATCTGCTGCTCGACCTTCCGGCGCCCGCATCGCGGGGTGAACCGGTCGACTTCCCGGACGAGGTGTTCGAGCGCGTCGACACCCACTGGGGTCCAGCCGATCGGGTCAGGGTGCCCGGCCGCATCGAGGGGGTCGATCCGCACTGGGACATCGACGCCGGTCCGCTCGGCCGGCACGATGCCCGGTTCGCCTGACCGTCTCAGCCCTCTGGATCGGCGCCCGCGGCGGGTGCCCCCAGGGCCACGACGGCGTCGAGGGTGTCCACCTCGTCGACCGTCTTGTCGGTCCGGTAGCGCAGCAGCCTGGCGAACCGCAGCGCCACCCCGCCGGGATACCGGGTGGACGCCTGCACGCCGTCGAAGGCGATCTCCGCGACCAGCGGTGGGTCGACGTACACCGTGCCCTTGGTCCGTCGGGACTCCCGCGCCAGGAACTGCTCGGTCTGCCAGGTCAGCATCTGGTCGGTGAGGCCCTTGAAGGTCTTGCCCAGCATCACCAGCGTCCCGGTCCGCGGGTTGCGGGCGGCCAGATGCAGGTTGGACAACCAGCCCTCGCGCCGGCCGTACCCCCACTCCGCGGCGATCACCGCCAGGTCGAAGGTGTGCCGGGGTTTCAGCTTGATCCAGCCCGAGTCGCGTCGTCCGGCGGCGTAGGGCGACTGCAGTTTCTTGACCACCACCCCCTCGAACCCGTCGCGGACGGCGTCGGTGAAGGCCGCGGTGACGGCATCGGCCGACTCGGCGACGCGTCGCCGGACAAGCAGCTCGGCCGGCAGCGCCCTGGCCATCTCCTCGATCCGAGTGGACAGCGGCTCGTCGAGCAGGTCCCGTCCGTCGAGGTGGAGCAGGTCGAAGCAGAACAGCGACAACCGGGTGTCGGGGTCACGTGCAGGGTCGGCCTTGTCGGCCCGGGTCATGGTGCGCGATGCGATGATCTGGAAGGGCAGCGGGCGGCCGTCGGGGCCCACGGAGAGCACCTCGCCGTCCAGCACCGCGATCCGCAGCGGCAGCTGCCTGACCACGTCCACCACCTCCGGTAACCGGTCGGTGATGTCGTCCAGGCTGCGGGTGTAGATCCGCACGTCGTCGCCCGAGCGGTGCACCTGCACCCGGATCCCGTCGAGCTTGGTGTCCACGGCCGCCGGCAATCCGGACTTCGCAACGGCGGCGTCCGGGTCGGGCGCGGCGGCGGCCAGCATCGGCCGCACCGGCTGCCCCACGACCAGCGAGACCTGTTGCAGCGCAGGGGGTCCGCCGCCGGCCAGGACATCGGCGGCGGCCGCGGTGGAACCCAGCAGCATCGCCGCGCGCTGCACGGCCTTGACCGGGACGCCGAACGCCTGTGCGAGGCCGTCCTGCACCAGGGCGTCCAGCGCGCCCTGCCGGATCTCGTCGAACACCAACCCGCGGAGCAGTCGCTGCTCGTCCGCTGTTGCCCGGCCGAACAGCTCACCGACCGCGGCGGCCCGCAGCAGCGCCGAGCCCTGCCCACCGACCGCCGCGATCTCCTCGAACGCGGCGTCCACGTCGCGGACGGTGAGCGTCGGCTCCGCGGCCGGCGGCGGAAGTGCCGTCAGGGACGCCCATCCCACTCCGGTCCGCCGCTGCCGCAGGCTCCCGGACAGGTACCGGACCACCAACGACAGGGTGGACGGCAGCGACCCGGCCGGTTCTGCTGCGGACTCCTCGGGTGCGATCGCCTCGCCGATCGCGGCCGCGATCACCGCTCGCTTGGCCAGCCGCGACCGGGTGGCGGCGACGTCGGCGGAGGTGGCGGCGAGCCGGGCGAACAACATCCGCCCATCTTGACGGACGGCACCGACAGCGCAGCCCGCCGACCGGACCGGCCGAGCTGACCGGGCTGGATGACCGCGCTGCTGACCGGGCCGGGTCAGACCACCGGACCGAGTGAGAACGCCGTCACGACACCGTTCTCGAATCGCAGCTCCGCGGTCCCGGTGACCCGGACACCGTCGTCACCGGCGGGCTTGCGGACCCGCCAGCGGACATGGTCGGCGGCCTGCTGCTTGCGGGTCAGGTCGACGCCCACCTTCGCCGCGAGGAGTGCGTCGACGAACTCGCGGGCCGCGGCGGCGCCCCGCCGAGGCGGCCGCACCGCGAACGGGGCGGCGGAGCCCACCACGGTGTCCTCGGTGAAGAAGCCGGCGATCGCGTCCGCATCGCCCACCACCCAGGCCCGTTCGAAGGCCAGCGCCGTCAGGAAGTCCGTGGTCCGCCGTTCGCCCTGACCGATCAGTTCGTCCAGGAAGCGCGGATCGCGGTTGATCTTGGACGCGGCGCCCATGGCGTGCGACCGCGCCGACCGGTTCATCTGGATGATGCGGATGGTGATCGGCTTGTACCGCCCCGGGGCCAGCGACCCGTCCTCGAGCAGGCTGTCGATCGTCTCGATGAAGTGCAGTTCCTGGTACAGCGACAGGTTGCCGGACAACTCGTTGCGCCGGTCGGCGATCTCCACCGTGGTGCGCGGCTCGGCGTCGGACTTCTTGGCGTTGATCTGGATCACCCAGATCTCGTCCGGTGCGGTGTCCAGCAGCTCGCGGACCGGCGGGTTCTGCGAGAACAGACCGTCCCAGTAGACGCCGCCGGCCTCGTGCACGGACCGGAACAGGTTGGGGATCGCCGCCGACGCGACCACCGCCTCCGGGGTGATCTCCCCACGCGCGCTGTCGAAGGCCTTGAAATCACCGGACATCACATCGACCGCACCGAGGAACAACCGCGGTCGGTCGTCGTCATCGACCAGTGCGCTCAGGGCGCCGAAGTCCACCGAGGTGGTCAGCATGCCTTTCAGCTGCGCAACGGCCAGGTCCGAGACCGGGCTGTCGTAGGGGCTGACCGCGGGGGTGGCGACGAAGTTCGCCAGTTCGGCCGCCCACAGGGTCCACGCGTTGAGCACCCGCTCTGCCGGTGACGACGCGGCGTTGTCGTCCCAGAACCGGCGCAGCAACCGGCCCGCCGCCGTCGGCTCACCGCGGACCAGCGCGGTCCACGCGAGCAGCGCGCAGATCGCCCCGCCGGACGTTCCGCTCAGCCCGACGATCCGGTATCGGGACAGCACCTCGTCGGTGAACAACCGGCCGAGCACACCCGCGGTGAACGCGGTGTGGCTGCCCCCGCCCTGGCAGGCGATGGCCACCCGGGGCCGGGCATCTGGTGCGGTCATCGACGACTCCTCGACGGGGCGTGCTGCGGCGGCGCAACACGGGCGGCGGGGCCACCCGGGCCGTCAGCGACGATACGGGGGGTTCAGGCGCGATTCGTCCGTCTTCCGCGCGCCGCACCGATGCTGATCGCGGCGGCGCCGATCAGGCACAGCGCCGGGACGATGAGAAACGCCGTCCGGACACCCAGCTGGTCGGCCAGCGCGCCCAGCGCGAAGGGGCCGATCCCCGAGGCGAGCCCGACCCCGATGCTCATCACCGCGATGGCCCGGTCCGGTTGCCCACCGGACAGCGCCATCACCATCGCCGCGCCCAGCGGGTACTGGCCCGCGACACCCATGCCGACGATCAGCAGCGCCCCGACGGCGGCGGCCGGCGAGGTGGCCAACCACACCAGCAGCCAGCCGGCGGCGGTCACCCCCACGCTGACCAGGAACAGCACCAGCGGGGAACGCCGGGTGGCCAACGCACCGACCATCAACCGGCCCAGCGCCATCCCACCGACGACGGCCGACACGGCGCCGCTGGCCGTGCCCGGAGTCATGCCGGTGCGGTCGGTCAGCAGGTCCGGGGTCCACGTCACCATGCAGAACTCGATGGCTACCGAACACACCACGGCCAGCGCGGCCGGCCAGTACGCCGACGGCAGTCCGCGGAAGGTGAAGCTCGCCGAGCCCACCGGGGCGGCCGCGAACGCCGGCACCCGGCGATGCCGGGTCACCAGCACGAAAGCCGTCACCGCGAACGGGATGATCAGCACCATCGCCGCGCGCCACGTCCAGCCCGCCGCCGTCGCCGCCCCCACCGCCAGCGGGGTGATCAGGCCCACCCCGGCGGCCGCAGCATTGCCGATGGTCAACAGCGACGGCCCGTACACCCCGTTGTGCGCCTGCAGCACGGTGGTCGAGGTGTTCACCGCAACGCCGCCACCGACGCCGACGACGATCATCGCGGGCAGCGTGACGAACAGCTCCGCCCCCGACAGCAGCGAACCCGCGGTGAACAGCAGCACGCCGGCGGTGAGCGCCACGATGCCGCGCTGGGCGACCCCGTACCGGCGCCAGCGGCGGGCGAAGTTGACCCCGCTGAAGCCGGCGATCACCACCCCGACGGACAGCATCAGGCTGTGCAGCCCGGCGACGGCGCTGCTGGTGCCGAGCTCGTCACGGAACAGCGGCAATGCAGGTCCGAGCCCGTACAGGAACCAGGTGTAGGTGCACAGCGTCGCGAAGGCCGCCAACGCGGTGGCGTCCGGCCGGGGGCCCGCACTGCCGACCTGATCCGCCTGCCGGTCAACCGCGCTCACCGGGTGCGGTCCGCCCCGCACCGCGACGGTGCAGGGCTGCCGATCCACCTGGGGACGGGCTGATTCGCGTGGCGCACCACCCCAGGCTGTCAGATCCCGTGCGGGCGGGAATACCGGGTGGTGGCCCTCGTTAGGGTCACAGGGGCCGGCCGGGCCGGCTCCCGTTCCCGGCAGCCGGCCCCGGCATGCCGGGAGGTGAGCGGGAGGTGGCCATGACGACACGCGACGTGCAGCCCGGGCCCCTGCCCGAGGGCGCCGAGCCGCTCCTGGCAACCTCGTCGGGTAAGCCGCATCGCCTGCACCCCGCATGGATCGTCGCCGGCGTCGCGTTCATCGCGTTGATCGGTGCGGCCGGGTTCCGCTCCGCACCGGGCGTGCTGATCGTTCCGCTGCAGGCGGAGTTCGGTTGGTCCCGCGGGCTGCTGTCCATCGCGGTCGGGATCAACCTGGTGCTGTTCGGGCTGACCGCGCCGTTCGCTGCCGCCTTGATGGACCGGTTCGGCATCCGCACGGTGACCACCTGCGCGCTGATCACCGTGGCGCTGGGCAGCGGGCTGTCGGTGTTCGTCACCGCAGGGTGGCAGCTGGTGCTGCTGTGGGGCGTGCTGATCGGGCTCGGCACCGGGTCGATGGCGCTGGTGTTCGCCGCCACCGTCGCGAACCGCTGGTTCGTCCGGCGCCGCGGGCTGGTGATGGGCGTGCTGACCGCCGCCGGTGCCACCGGTCAACTGGTGTTCCTGCCGGTGATGGCCTGGCTCGCACAGACCTACGGGTGGCGGGCCGCGACGCTGATGGTGTCGGCCGCGGCGCTGGCCGTCGTCCCACTGGTGATGCTGTTTATGCGCGACTACCCCGCCGACCGCGGGGTCCGGGCCTACGGCGCCGAGCCCGCGGCCCCCGGTGCGGCGGCGCCGGTCGACCTGGACAAGGCGCTGCGCTCCGGTAACGCGGTCACGCGGACCCTGCGCACGCTGGCCGACGCCGCGTCCACCCGGACGTTCTGGGCGCTGGTCGGCGGATTCGCCATCTGCGGCGCGTCGACCAACGGGCTGATCGGCACCCACTTCGTGCCCGCCGCGCACGACCACGGCATGCCGACCACCACGGCCGCCGGGCTGCTCGCGGTCGTCGGCATCTTCGACGTCGTCGGCACCATCGCCTCCGGCGCCCTCACCGACCGGATCAACCCGCGGATCCTGCTGGCGGTGTACTACGCGCTCCGCGGGGTCGGGCTGCTGATGCTGCCGTCACTGCTGTCGGACTCGGTGCACCCGAGCATCCTGGCGTTCGTCATCGTGTACGGCCTGGACTGGGTGGCTACGGTGCCACCGACCGCGGCCCTGTGCCGGGAGATCTTCGGTGAATCGGGGACGATCGTGTTCGGCTGGGTGTTCGCGGCCCACCAGCTGGGTGCTGCGGTGGCCTCGGTCGCGGCGGGGTACGTCCGCGACATCACCAGCGATTACACGGCGGCGTGGCTGGCGGCGGCCGGGCTCTGCGCGGTGGCAGCACTGCTGTCCCTCGGGATCCGGAAGATGCCGCGCCCAGGCGCTGCGCAGGGCGCATCCTGAGGTATGGACCGTCGGGGGCTGGGCGCCGTGCTGGTGCTCGCCGCGGTGATCGTCGCGCTGGTGTTGCCGAGCCTGGACGGGCGGCGCGTCGCGGGCGCCGGATCCCGAGTGCCGATCCCGTCCCAGCCGGCCGTCGGGAACTGCCTGATGGGTGCGGCCGAGCGGCATTCCGCGCTGAACTACCCAGGCGCCAAGGTGCTCACCGTGGCCACCGGTCCGTGCGGCGGCGCCACCTTCGGTGAGGTGGTTTCGGTCGCCGAGGACGCGCGGGCCTTCCCGTCGGCCATGGCCTACAACGACAACTCCCGCCCGCAGTCGGACGCCTGCGGCCAGTCCGCCCGCAGCTACCTCGGGTGGGATCGCAGCGCGGACGGCGGCCGGCCGGCCCCCGATGCGGCAGCGGTGGCGGCGTGGAATCCGGTGGTCACCCAGTCGGTGGTGCTGATCGGTCCCGACCTGTCGCAGTACCTGACCGGACAGCGCTGGATCGCCTGCGTCGTCCTGCCGCAGCAGGCGCCCTATTGGGGGTCGATCCGCGGCGGCGCCACCAGCAGCTCCGCCGCCGACGCCTACGGATGGTGCCGCGCCCACACCGGCACGCCGGCCGAGCGCGCGCTGTCCTGCGCGTTGCCGCACGACTCGGAGGTGCTCGGATGGACCTCGGCCGGTGCGTCGGCGGCCGCCCTGATGACGTCGTGCACGGCCCTGGTCCGCACGGTGACCGGGCTGAGCGATCCCACCGCCGCGGGCCGGCTGAAGCCATCGGTGGAGCTGGACAAGACGATCGGCTCCCAGTCCGGGTCCGGTGAGGCCGGCAGCGCCCTGGCCCGATGCGTGCTGCGGGTCGAGGGCAATCTGCGGTTGGGCGGCGGGTTGACCGGGATCGGGGACGGGCCGCTGCCCTGGCGCTGAGCGTGTCGTTCCGTCCTGCGCGATCGCCAGCAGTTCAGCCCGCGTACTCCTTCAGCACGGCCGCCGACAGCCGCGGCCAGCGGTCCGCCGCCCACGGCCCGAACGGGGTGTCCGACACCGACACGCACGCCAGCTGCGCGTCCGGGTCGACCCACAGGAAGGTGCCGGCCTGGCCGAAATGGCCGAACGTGCGCGGCGAATTCTCCGGCGCCGTCCAGTGCGGCGACTTCTCCGCACGGATCTCGCAGCCCAGGCCCCACGCGTTGTCGCTCTGCCGTCCGAAGCCGGGCAGGATCCCCGGCAGGCCGGGGAAGGCGACGGTCGAGGCCAGCGATACCACCTGCGGAAGCAGCAGGGTCGGGTTCAGCAGCTCCAGCGCGAGAGTGGCCAGGTCGGTGATCGGCCCTCGGGCCCCGTGCGCCGGGTCGCCCTGGAGTTCCGTGCCGTCCATGCTCAGCAACGTCAGCACCCGGTCGGACAGCTCCTGGATGAACGGCGTCCCGGTTCGGCCCGCCAGGTGTTCGGCGGCCAGGTCGATGCCGCGGTTGGAGTACGAGCGGCGGGTCGCGGGCCGGGCGATCACGAGGTCCTCGTCCAGGGCCAATCCAGACGTGTGCGACAGCAGGTGCCGCAGCGTCGCACCGGGCGGCCCCACCTCGTCCGCCAGGTCGACGACGCCCTCGACGGTGGCGTCCAGCACGGTCAGCGCCGTGAGGATCTTGGTCACCGACGCCCACGGGTGTGACTTGCCGTCGTCGACCACGTCCAGCACACCGGACGTCCCGACGACCGCGACGTCCGCGTAACCGACGGGCCAGTCGGCGATCTCGGCGCGCAGATTCATGGGGGGAGTGTGCCAGCATCGGCCCGGTGCCCGACAACGCGACTGCAGGCTCCTGGTTCGACCCGTCCGCCCGCCGGGCGATCCGGCTGATCGACGCCACGGCCGGTGAGACGGCAGCACATGACGGCGCGACCGGTGCCGATGCCACCGACGACGGCCCGCTGCTGGACGCCGCGCTGGGGGCCGCGCTGCTGCAGCAGGTGGCGGCGGGGGCGACGGAGACGCTGCGGATCTACCGGCCGCAGCCGACGCTGGCCTTCAGCGGGCGGGACTGTGCCTCACCCGGGATCGCGGCGGCCGCCGCAGCGGCGCGCGCAGCGGGGTTCGTGCCGGTGCGCCGGGGACCCGGTGGTCGGGCGGCCGCGTACCACCGCGGCACGCTGTGCCTGGACCATGTCGGCCCGGTCGCTCTTGCCGGAGCCGGAGCCGGAGCCGGAGCCGGGCAGGACACGTCGCAGATCCGGCCGCGGTTCGCCGCGTTCGCCGAGCTGATCGCCGGTGCGCTGCGATCGGCCGGCATCGACGCCGGCATCGGCCCCGTCCCCGGCGAGTACTGCCCGGGGGAGTTCAGCATCCACGACGGCGCCGGGCACAAGCTGGTCGGCACGGCGCAGCGGCTCGTCCGCGGCGGATGGCTGTTCGGCACCGTCCTGGTCGTGCAAGACCCGGAACCGCTGCGGTCCGTGCTCGACGCGGTCTACGGTGCGCTGGGTCTGGAGTGGGATCCGCGGTCGGTCGGCGCCGTCAGCGACGCGACGCCCGGCGGCGTCGGGATCGACGAGGTGCTCGCGGCCCTGCTGGACGCCTACCGGCGGCTCGCCGACCTCGTTCCGGCGACCATGCCCGACGACACCGTTGCCCTCGCCCGGACCCGGTTGGACCTGCACCGCGTCCGGTGAATCGGCGGCCTGACGCCGCGCCGGCGGTCAAACGAGGCATCTCGGACACCTATCGTTTCCCGGGTGACATCAACCCTCGAGCACCACGACAGCCCGCTCGACACCGCCGCCGGCGCGCCTGCCGGACCCGGTTCGGCACCGATCGATGCCGGCGATCTGGCCATCTACCTGCGGGTGCTGGACGCCGTGCAGGCCCTGCCGCCGGAGCACCCCGACGCCGTCGCCGTCCGTCGGGCCACCGCGGGCATCTTCAAGAGCGTCAAACTCGCCCGACGGAACGAGCGGCGGACGGCCATCGCCACCGCCGACCGGGCGGTAGTCGCCGTGACGGCCACCGGCTCACCTCGCCGGATCGATGACGAGACCGAGGGCCTGCCGCTGGTGTCGTCGACGGCCGGTGCGCTCGCCGGCACGTTCCACCGACCCAGGCCCTGCTACATCTGCAAGCGCGACTACGTCGACGTCGACGCGTTCTACCACCAGCTGTGCCCGCGCTGCGCCGCGGAAAATCACGCCCACCGGACCGCTCGCACGGACCTGACCGGACGCCGTGCCCTGCTCACCGGCGGCCGCGCGAAGATCGGTATGTACATCGCCCTACGGCTGCTGCGGGACGGCGCCCACACCACCATCACCACCCGGTTCCCGGCCGATGCGGTGCGCCGGTTCACCGCGCTGCCGGATTGCGCCGACTGGCTGCACCGGCTCCGGGTCGTCGGGGTCGACCTACGTGACCCCGCGCAGGTCGTCGCGCTGGCCGATGCGGTCGCCGACGCCGGGCCGCTGGACATCCTGATCAACAACGCCGCCCAGACCGTGCGCCGCTCGCCCGGGGCATACGCGCCGCTGGTCGCCGCAGAATCCGAACCGCTGCCGGACGGGCCGCTGCCCGACCTGCTCACCTTCGACCACATCTCCGACGCCCACCCGCTGGCCCTCGCCGGCTCCCTGGCCGAGCACCCTGTGCCGCACGGGCCGGCCGGTCGGAGCGGTGCGGAGATCGCCCGGCTGGCGGTGCTGGCCGGTTCGGCCTCACCGGAGCTGGTCGCCACCGGCACGGCCATCGATGCCGGCGGTCTGGTTCCCGACCGCGGCACCATGAACAGCTGGACGCAGCGGGTGGACCAGGTGGACCCGCTGGAGATGCTGGAAGTGCAGCTGTGCAACACCACGGCTCCGTTCGTCCTGATCAGCCGGCTGCGGCCCGCACTCGCCGCGAGCTCCGCGCGGCGGGCGTACGTCGTCAACGTGTCGGCCATGGAAGGCGTCTTCGGTCGCGGCTACAAGGGCCCTGGACATCCGCACACCAACATGGCGAAGGCGGCCCTGAACATGCTGACCAGGACCAGTGCGGCGGAGATGCTGACCGACGGCATCCTGATGACCGCCGTGGACACCGGCTGGATCACCGACGAACGGCCGCACGAGACCAAGATGCGGCTCGCCGATGAGGGTTTCCACGCCCCGCTGGACCTGGTCGACGGCGCCGCCCGGGTCTATCACCCGATCGTGCGCGGCGAGAACGGTGACGACCTTTCCGGGGTGTTCCTCAAGGACTACCGCCCGTCGGGATGGTGACGGAAATCGCATTCGTCGCGCGTGCCGCACATTCCGCGGAACCCGGCGAGCGGACGAAGCTTCTCCGGCGTTGCATTATCGTGATCTCTGGGTACAGCACCGTCCTCACGGGGAGACGGCTTCGGGTACACCCGCGCGAATTCGCCGGCGGCGGATTTGCGTCCGTCTGATTTGCCGAAAGGGACCGTATGGGCGGCAATGCCATTCACCGCTTTGAGAACACTTCGGTGCTCGCTGTCTGCGCGATCGACGCTCCACATGTCGTGACGTCCGCGGAGATGGACGACCGGCTCTCCGACGTCTACCGCCGGGTGGGCCTGCGGCCGGGGATGATGCAGCGGCTGGCGGGGATCCACGAGCGGCGCTGGTGGAACCGGGGGACGACGTTCGCGGACGGCGCGGCGATGGCGGGTGCCAAGGCGATGGCCGAGGCGGGCGTCCAGCCGGGGGACATCGGCCTGATGGTGAACACCTCGGTCAGCCGCGCGCACCTGGAACCGTCCACCGCGGTGGCCGTCCACCACGCGCTCGGGCTGCCCAGCTCGTGCCAGAACTTCGACGTCACCAACGCCTGCCTCGGGTTCGTCAACGGCATGCAGCTGGCGTCCGCGATGCTCGAGTCCGGGCAGATCGACTATGCGCTGGTGGTGAACGGCGAGGACGCCAGGGGCATCCACAACGCCACCATCAGCCGGTTGCAGAACGGCACCGGCGACGCCAAGGACGTGTTCGCCCAGTTCGCGTCGTTGACGCTCGGCTCGGGAGCCGCCGCAATGGTGCTGGGCCGGTCCGACGCGCACCCGGAGGGTCACCGTTTTCTCGGCGGCGCCACCCGGGCCGGCAGCGAGCACCACCTGCTCTGCGTCGGCGACATGGACTACATGCACACCGACAGCACCGGGTTGATGAACGCCGGGCTGGAGCTGTCCCGCCGGCTGTGGGCGGAGTCGGCCACCGATTTCGGTTGGCACGACGGCATCGACCGGTACGTCATGCACCAGGTCAGCACCGTGCACACCAAGGCGATCTCCGCTGCGCTAGGCATCGACCTCGACCGGGTGCCGCTGACCTTCCCGCACCGCGGCAATCTGGGGCCGGCGGCCATCCCGTTCACCCTGGCCGGCATCGCCGGTGAGCTCGCGCAGGGCGATCGGGTGCTGCTGATGGGCATCGGCTCCGGATTGAACGCCTCGATCTCCGAACTCGTGTGGTGACCCGGACCCTGGGACAGCGTTCCGCGGACCCCCGGGTCGACCCGTCGGCGCGTCCGGCGGCGCTCCCCCCGGCCGACCTGCCGGGTCTGGACCCGGCGTGGTCACGGCTGGTCGACGTCGTCGACGCCGACGGGCTGACCCGCACGTTCCATGTCCTGGAAAGCTGGCAGGGACGCACCGACGAACCCGTCGGCACCCTGCTGTGCGTGCACGGCAACCCGACGTGGAGCTACCTGTGGCGGCGCCTGCTGGCGTCCCCGCCCGCGGGGTGGCGAGTGGTGGCCCCCGATCAGCTGGGCATGGGCTACTCGGAGCGCCCTTCGGCGCCCCGGGTGCTGGCCGAGCGGGTGGACGACCTGGGGCGGCTGACCGACGCACTGGGCATCTCCGGCCCGGTCGTCACCGTCGCGCACGACTGGGGCGGCATCATCTCCCTCGGCTGGGCGCTGGATCACCGGGACCAGCTCGCCGGGGTGGTGCTGACCAACACCGCCGTGCACCAGCCGGAGTCGTCCGCCGGGCCGATGCTGATCCGGCTGGCGCACGTGCCGCTGCTCAACCAGGTCGCCGTGCGCAGGACGCCGCTGTTCGTCCGCACCACCACATCGCTGACCTGGCCGCGACCGCCGCGACCGGTGCGGGATGCGTTCGCCGCCCCGTACTCCACGGCCTGGTTGCGTCGCGGTGTCAGCGAGTTCGTCGCGGACATCCCGTTCGCCGCAGACCATCCCAGCCGGCCGGAGCTGGACCGGATCGCCGGCGGCATGACCGGGCTGGACGTTCCGGCGCTGCTGCTGTGGGGGCCGCGCGACCCGGTGTTCGGTGAGCAGCACCTGCGCGACCTGCAGGACCGGTTGCCCGGCGCGCGGCTGCACCGGTACGAGCAGGCCAGCCACCTGCTGCCCGAGGACGCGCCCGGCTACGTCGACGCGGTCCGTGCGTTCGTCGGCGAGCTGGACGCCGAGCCGGCACCGGGGCGGCACCGCGCCGCCGACACCTCCGCAGGCCTCCCCGCCGGGATCGCGGCGGCCGGGTCGACCACCACCGGGACGCCTGCGGTCGCCTCGGTGTTCACCCAGCTCGACAACCGGGCCGACGACGACACACCGGCCGTTGTCGAGGTCGGCGGGAACACGATCAGCTGGGCGCAGCTGCACCGCAGGGTGCGGGACGCCGGAGCCGGGCTGCGCGCCGCCGGGGTGCTGCCCGGGCATCGGGTGGCGCTGCTCGTGCCGCCGTCCATCGACCTGACCGTGGCGCTGTACGCGGTGTGGCAGGCCGGCGCGGTGATCGTCGTGGTCGACCGCGGTCTGGGCCTGCGGGGGATGGCGCGGGCGCTGCGCAGTGCCCGGATCGACCACGTTCTCGCCGACGCCCCCGGCCTGCTCGCCGCCGGGCCGATGCGGGTGCCCGGCAGCAGGATCGCGAGCCGGACGCTGCCACGCGCACTGCTCCGGGCGACCAAGGCGGGCCACACCCTGCCGGAGCTGGAGCAGGCAGGCCGCGGCATCGCACCGACCGGCTTCGGTGCCGTCGTCGTGCACGCCGACGAGAATGCCGAAGCGGCAGTCGTTTTCACCTCAGGTGCGACCGGGCCGGCGAAGGGTGCGCTGTACCGGCACCGCCAACTGCGGGCACAGCTCGCCGTCATCGCCGGCACCTACGGCCTCGGCCCGCAGGACCGGATGGTGGCAGCCTTCGCGCCGTTCGCGCTGTACGGGCCGGCGCTCGGGGTGCCCTCGGCGGTACCCGCGACCGATGTGACCAAGCCGGGCTCGTTGACCGCCGCCGCGTTGGGTGATGCCGCCGCGGCGGTGGACGCCACCGTGGTGTTCGCGTCCCCCGCGGCGCTGGCCAATGTGCTGGCCACCGCGGACGGCCGGTCCGAGGCGCACCGCAGGGCCCTTGCCCGGGTGCGGTTGCTGATGAGCGCGGGTGCCCCGGTGCCCGCCGAACTGCTGCGCAAGTTGCAGGCCGTCCTGCCGAACGCCGCGATGCACACCCCGTACGGGATGACGGAGGGCCTTCCGCTGACCGACATCTCGCTGCCGCAGATCGAGGCGGCCGGCGCGGGTGACGGGGTCTGCGTGGGCCGGCCGCTGGCCGGTGTGCGAATGCTGATCGGTCCGTTCGACGATCGGGGCGTGCCCGGAACGGATCTCACCGACCGGCCGTGCGTCAGCGGCGAGATCTGGGTCGGCGCCGAACATGTCAAGGATCGCTACGACACCCTCTGGATGACCGACCAGCGCTCCGCCGCTCATCCGGGGTGGCACCGCACCGGTGACGTCGGGATGCTCGACGAGCAGGGGCGGCTGTGGGTGCAGGGCCGCACCGTCCATGTGATCAGCACGGCCGACGGCCCGGTGACCCCGGTCGGTGTGGAGCAGCGCGTGCAGCAGGCGCTGCGCGGCGTGCAGCCGGTGGCCGGTGCCGCCGGCCGCCCGACCGTCGCCGCGGTCGGCGTGGGACCGGTTGGCACGCAACAACTCGTGCTCGTGCTTGCCGGGCCGGGCGGACCACTGGCGGCCCCCGACGTGGCGGACAGGGTGCGGGCCGCGGCGGGCCACCCGGTCGCGGCGGTGCTGGTGCGCGACGCCCTGCCGGTCGACATCCGGCACAACTCCAAGATCGACCGGGTCGCCGTCGCCGACTGGGCCGCGGATGTGCTCGCCGGGCGGGGCCGGCGTCGATGAAGGTGCTGGTGACCGGCGCGAGCGGAATGACCGGCCGCGGTGTGGCGGCGGCGCTGCTCGCCCGCGGTGACGACGTCACCGTCCTGCAGCGGCGCCCCGCCGGCATCGACACCGCCGAGGTGCTCGGCGATGTCGCGGACACCGACCTGGTGATGGCCGCGGTCCGCGGGCACGACGCGGTGCTGCACCTGGCCGCCAAGGTCGACGTCGTCGGGCCGTGGCCGGAGTACCTGCACGCGAACGTGGACGGCACCCGGTCGGTGCTGGCGGCGTGCCGTGCCGCCGGTGTGCCGCGGCTGGTGTTCGTGTCGTCGCCGTCGGTCGCGCACGGCGGGGAGCCGCTGATCGGCGTCGGCGCCACCGAGGCCGACCCCGCGGCCGCCCGGTCGAACTACTCCCGCTCCAAGGCGATGGCGGAGCGGCGCGCGCTCGCCGCGGACGGTCCCGACCTCGCCGTGCTGGCTGTGCGGCCGCACCTGATCTGGGGCCCGGGCGACACCCAGCTCGTCGCGCCGATCGTCGAGCGGGCCAAGGCCGGCCGGTTGCCGCTCATCGCCGGTGGCACCGCGCTTGTCGACACCACCTACGTCGACAACGCCGTCGATGCGCTGATCGCCGCCGTCGACGCCTGCGGGCCGGTGCACGGCGAGGCGCTGGTGGTGTCCAACGGCGAACCGCGCCCCGTGGGGGAGATCCTGCAACGGGTGTGCGATGCCGCGGGTGTCCGCGGTCCGAGCGGGCGGGTGCCGCTGCGGCTCGCGGTCGCCGCCGGCACCGTCGTGGAAGGCGCCTGGCGGCTGGCCCGCCGGCCGGGTGTCCCGCCGATCACCCGGTTCCTCGCCGAGCAGCTCGGCACCGCGCACTGGTTCGACCAACGGCGGACCAGGGCGGCACTCGGCTGGTCGCCCGGGATCTCGCTGGACACGGGCTTCCACCTGCTGCGCGCGTCGTTCGACACCGCCGATGCCGCCCCGACACCGGCCTGAGCATTCCCCGTTTCCCGGACCTCAAACCTCCGTTAGTGCTCCGCCGCAACACTTTTCGTGACGTCGCGCCGGCGGCGCCGAAGCCGGCAGCGCGTACATTGGCCGAATGCGAGCAACCGATATCCGCTGGAACGAACCCGCCCGCGCGAAGATCCTCGAGGACTCCGACCGCGTCCTGCGGGAAGCCGTACTGGACCTGGGGAAGTCGATGAACGGCGCGTCCTCGGACGAGGTCTACGCCGAGCTGTACAAGCGGATGGAGGGCCGGTTCATCGATTTCGAGCCCGGTCCGGACATCCGCAAGTACGCGGACGCCATCGCCAGTGGCGAATTCAGTGACGGATCGGCCGGCTGACCCCGTCGGCGGTGACATCGCCGTGCTCTGCGGTGATCGGCCGGCGCGGCTGCACCGTGCTGCGGCGGCGGACACCGGCGGTCGCGACCACGGTGGTCAGCACGCCGGCCACGATCACCGCGCAGCCGATCGCGACGGTGGGACCGGCAACCTCGATGACCCGCCGGAGTGATCCCGCGGCGGCGTATCCGACGACGGCCTCGGCGCTCGCCCACACGACACCGGCGATGACGCTGAAAGGCGCGATGCGGCGGTAGGGCACCCCTGCTGCGCCCACGAGGTACGGCGTCACGGTGCGCACGACGGGCGCGCAGCGGGACAGCAGGACGGCGCTGCCACCGAGTCGGGCGACAAGCTTGTCGGCGTGCCGCCACCCGGCCTCGGGGATGCGTGGGCCGAACCGCCCGGTCCGCAGCCGGGGTCCGAGCACGCGTCCGATGCCGTGGCCGAGAGCGTCGCCGGCCACCGCGGCGCAGGCGGCTACGGCGATCACCGCGATCAGCTGGAGATCTCCCGTGCCGGCCGGCGCTCCCGCCGTCAGCAGCAGGGTGAGGGTCGGGACGAAGGGACCGATGATGAGCACCGATTCGGCCAGCACGGCCGCCGTGAGCACCGCGTAGGCGAACGGAGCCGGGATCTGGCCGATCCACACGGTCACCGTGGTCACGGTGCGCCGCCGTTCGACATGTTCGGGTGGGCGACTGCGGCGAGCGGCCGCTCGGACTGCAGCTGCCATACCGTGGCGGGCGGCAGATTGGCCCAGACGGTGGCGCGACCTGCGCCGTAACGGATCTGGTAGTCGGCAAGAACCTGTTCCACCGCTCGGTGGCGATCGGATTCCGCGCGGGAGGCGACCAGGCTCCGGGCGCGACGGGTGCCGCGGTAGGCGAAGTAGGTCAGCACCCCGCCCGGTCGCAGCCAGCACAGGTACCGCTCCATGATCGCGTCGACGTCATCGGCGGCGAAGTTGGTGAACGGCAGGCTGGAGACGATCGCGTCGTAGCGGCAACCCGGCTCGAACCGTTCGACACAGGTCTGGTGCACGCGGACCGGGTGGCCGTGGTCGGCCCGCAAACACGCCCCGGGCGCACCGGTGCGGGTCCACATCGACTACCGCCCGCCGGTGACCCGCATCGAGGTGGGCAACCCCATGGTCGACGGGGCCGTTGACGTGGTGCCGTCCGGGTTCGGGCTGGTCGGCCTGCGGGAGCGGGTGCAGGCCCTCGGTGGCCGGTTGGACGCCGGTCCCGACGCCGGCACATGGACGGTGGTCGCCCGGATCCCGCATCGCGACCATGGTGGGGACGGCGGCCGATGATCCGGACGATGGTGGTCGACGACGACGCCCTGGTGCGGCTCGGGCTGACCGATCTGCTCGAAAGTGACGGTGAGATCGAGGTTGTCGCGCAGGCCGCAGACGGGCTGGAGGCCGTCGAGCGTGCCACGGCCCACCGGATCGACGTGGCTCTCGTCGATGTGCGGATGCCGCGCGTGGACGGCATCACCGCGACCGCGCGGCTGCGCGCGCTGCCGCACGGCCCGAGAGTGATCACCCTGACCACGTTCGATCTCGACGAGTTCGTCTACAACGCGCTGGCCGCCGGCGCGGACGGGTTCCTGCTCAAGGACACCGACCCCGCTGACATCTGGCGCGCCGTGCACCTCGTCGCGGCGGGATCGGCGATGCGGCACCCCGCCGCAGCGCGCCGCCTGATCGACCGCTACCACCATTCCCACCAGCCGCAGGCCGCGCGTGCCCGCGCCCGCCTGGAACGCCTGACACCACGCGAACGCGACGTGCTGGCTCTGCTCGCCGGCGGCCAGACCAACGCCGACATCGCAACGGCGCTCGGCATGCGGGAGAGCACGGTGAAGTCCCACGTCAGCCGGATCCTCACGGCTCTGGACGTCAGCAACCCGGTGCAGGCCGCACTGGTGGCCCGCGACGCCGGGCTCAGTTACTGATCCCCCGGGCCCGGGGGTGTTGGTCACCGCGTCAGGACGATGTCGGGCTCCGGCAGCCATGGACCGCCCGCGCCGTCCCGCTGCCAGGACGCCGGCCGGTCAGGTGCCCATCGAGTTCGCCGGGCCGCGGCGTCGCCAGGTCCACCTGGATCCGGTGATCCAACGTCCCTCGCCCGGCCGGTGCGCACCCGGAATACGCCGCAACCGCCTGTTTGGCTCGAGGCCACCGGTGTCGCGATCACGGGTAGCTGGGGTGGCGTGGAGCGTGTGCGCGTCAGTCTCGAGGACGCCGGACCATCTGAAGGACTCCGGAGGTTCTACAGGAGTCTTCGCAGCACCGCGGTCAGATACGCTTTGCGGCGCAACGGGTCCGGCCCGCTGCGTGCCCTGACCGGCGGCCGGCCGACGACCGGGCGGTAGGAGTCGAACGCGGTCTCCAGCACGGCCTCCCCGCTGGTCAGTCCCGGTAGCGTCTGATACAGCACGTGAACGGACGCGGCCGGCAGAACGCCGCCGAGCCGGTACGCCGACCGGTCGGGGATCGGTGGCTCCGGAATGCCGCCGAGCGAGGCCAGCGCAGGCAGCACGACACCGTAGGTGGCCGCAGGTATCTCCAACTGGAAACGGTGGAAAGGCTCGTGCACCGCTGTGCCGGCCCGCTGCAGCGCCGCCATCACCACCAGCGGCGTCAGGCCACGGAAATCCGCCCCGGTGCTGGACATGCTCTTGTCGAAGTTCGCGTGCATGGCGCTCTGCCGCGGCGCGTACCGGCCGTGCGTCATCGTCACCACGCAGTCGGGCACGTCCCAGCCGAACAGCCCCTGACGCAGGGTCTGCCGGACCGTGTCCTGCACCGCCGTGAGGAAGGCCAGTGGCATCGACCCGAGCTCGATGCCGAGCCGGAAGTCGACCCCCGCGCCGACCGGGGCCGGTTCCACTCGCAGCCCCACCGTTGCCAGGAAGGGATTGTCGCCGGCGTAGAGGTGCTCCACGGCACAGCCGGTACCGGTCAGCCGTTCGATGCACAGCGTCGTACTGGCCCGGAAACGCACTTCCAGCCCGTGCTCCTCGAGCAGCGTCGACTCCAGCACCTCCTTCTGCACCTCGCCGTACAGCGAGACCACCAGCTGTCCGTCGTCGTCGGACCGGAGCCCGATCAGCGGGTCGGCCTCCGCGAGCTCGCTCAATGCCGTGTGCAGCGCCCCGCGGTCCGTCCCGGCGACCGGCACGACCACCGATTCCAGCGTCGGCGGCGAGAAATGCCAGGTGACCCGCCGATGGTCGGCCGCGCCGATCACGTCACCGATCCGTGCCGGGAGTCCGGTGACGGTGCCGATCTGCCCCGCCAGCAGGACATCCCGCCGGCGGAACCCGCCGGGCTCGCCGGCCCGGATGCCGGTCACCCGGCCGCCGCGACCGTCGGGCAGCTCCACCAAGTCCCGGGTTCGCAAGGTTCCGGCGCGCATCCGGAGGAAGCAGATCCGTTCGCCGGCGTCGCCTCTGTCGATCTTGAAAACCGTTGCGGAGACAGGAGAGTGATCGAGGTCGGCGTCGTCGGCACCGGCCGGTGCCGAGGCCGGCAGGAACGCCAGAATGCCCGTCATCAGCTCGGCCGCGCCGGCGCCCGTGACTGCGGAACCGAAGAACACCGGGCGGACCAACGCCTTGGCCGTCTGCTCCGCGACGGCCGCGCGCAACCGCTGCGGCGCCACCGCTCCGGTGGCCACGAACTCCTCCAACAACCGGTCATCGGTCGCGGTCAGCACGTCCAAAGCCGTTGCCGCGAGGACGCTGTCGTCCAGATCACCGCGCACATCCGCGCTGCGCCCACCGAGGCGGCACACCCGCTGCACGGCGATCATGCCGCCGCCGAGGCGCTCGTTCAGTTCGGTGACCAGGTCGTGATATCGCGCCCCGGACCGGTCGATCTTGTTGACGAAGACGATCACCGGCAGCCGAAGCCGCTGCAGCGCCCGCATCAGCACCCGGGTCTGCGACTGGACGCCCTCGACGGCCGACACCACCAGGACGACCCCGTCCAGGACGTCCAGGACGCGTTCCACCTCGGCGATGAAGTCGGGGTGCCCGGGCGTGTCGACCAGGTTCACCGTCACGCCCTCGCGGACGAAGGTGGCGACCGCCGTCCTGATGGTGATACCGCGCCGGCGCTCCAGGGCGAGCGTGTCGGTCTGCGTGCTGCCGGCGTCGACGCTGCCGATCGTGTCGAGAACGCCGGCCTCGTACAGCAGCCGTTCGGTCAGGCTGGTCTTACCGGCGTCGACATGGGCCAGGATCCCCAGGTTGAGCGTGCGCATGCAGCATCGAGTCCTCACGACGGGTGGCGGAAGTGGGGGACATCGATGCAGTTCGCACGGTGGTCTCCTTCGCGCTCGGGTCGGTGAGGATCCGGCCACAGCACCAGAGACGAGCGGGTGGGGCAACCGATTAACGGCTCGGGTCACGCCTGCCGGTCCGGCGTCGGCGGCAACAGGCGCGCGCGATCAGCCACTTTGCCTGCTGCACGGCAACCCGCGGCGCCCAACTCCATGCGCGGGAATGGAACTGGTCGGCTTCCGGTTGACAGGACCAGAACCGGTTGAACGTTCAACTAACCGGTGATCGCAGCCGAGAACGAGGAGCCCGCCATGCAGTTCGGAATTTTCACCGTCGGCGACGTGACGACCGATCCCACCACCGGCCGGACCCCGTCCGAGGCCGAGCGGATCAAGGCCATGGTCACCATCGCCCGGAAGGCCGAGGAGGTCGGGCTCGACGTGTTCGCCACCGGCGAGCACCACAACCGGCCGTTCGTGCCGTCCTCACCCACCACCATGCTCGGCTATATCGCGGCCCGCACCGAGAAGCTGATCCTGTCCACCTCCACCACGCTGATCACCACCAACGACCCGGTGAAGATCGCCGAGGACTACGCGATGCTGCAGCACCTCGCCGACGGGCGCGTCGACCTGATGATGGGCCGCGGAAACACCGGACCGGTGTACCCGTGGTTCGGCAAGGACATCACCAAGGGCATCGAACTGGCGGTGGAGAACTATGACCTGCTGCGCCGGCTCTGGCGCGAGGACGTCGTCGACTGGCAGGGCCGCTACCGCACCCCGCTGCGCGGCTTCACCTCGACCCCGCGCCCGTTGGACGGCGTCCCGCCGTTCGTCTGGCACGGATCCATCCGCAGCCCGGAGATCGCCGAGCAGGCCGCCTATTACGGTGACGGCTTCTTCGCCAACCACATCTTCTGGCCGAAGTCGCATTTCCAGCGGTTGATCGAGCTGTACCGCACCAGGTTCGAGCACTACGGGCACGGCAGCGCCGATCAGGCCATCGTGGGCCTGGGCGGCCAGGTCTTCATGCGGCGCAACTCGCAGGACGCGGTCAACGAGTTCCGCCCCTACTTCGACCACGCCCCCGTCTACGGCTACGGACCCTCCCTGGAGGACTTCACCGAGATGACGCCGCTGACCGTCGGCAGCCCCGCCGAGGTGATCGAGAAGACCCTGACGTTCCGGGAGTCCTTCGGTGACTACCAGCGTCAGCTGTTCCTGATGGACCACGCCGGGCTGCCCCTGAAGACGGTGCTCGAGCAGTTGGATCTGCTCGGCGAGGAAGTCGTTCCCCCGCTGCGGCGCGAGTTCGACGCGCTGCGGCCCGCGCACGTGCCGGAGGCCCCGACGCACGAAAGTCTGCGCGCGGCCGCAGATTCGGCGGCGGCAGTCACGGACGCACCGTCGCAGGATGAGTTGTCCACGGCGGGTGATCGGGCATGACGACGTTCACCGTGGTGGTGCTGTCGGCCGGGTTGGGTCAGCCGTCATCCACCCGGATGCTGGCCGACCAGCTCGCCGGCGTCACCCGCCGGGTGGTCGAGCAGCGCGGGGACCGGCTGGAGGTGATCGGCGTGGAACTGCGGGAGTTGGCGCACGACATCACCGATCACCTGCTCACCGGGTTCCCCGGTGTGGCCCTGCGCACCGCGCTCGACGCGGTGGGTTCGGCCGATGCGCTGATCGCGGTGACACCGGTGTTCAGCGCCTCCTACAGCGGGCTGTTCAAGTCGTTCTTCGACGTCCTGGACCCGGCGGCGCTCGACGGCACGCCGGTGCTGGTCGCGGCGACGGGCGGCTCGGCACGGCACTCGCTGGTCCTGGACCACGCGCTGCGGCCGCTGATGAGCTACCTGCGGGCTGCCGTCGTGCCGACCGCGGTCTTCGCCGCCACCGCCGACTTCGGCACCGACGAGGCCGGCCGTTCACTGACCGACCGGATCGACCGCGCCGGCCGGGAGCTGGCCGGCATGCTGACCCCCGGCTCGCTGCCGGATGCGGGAGCGCGGGACGCGGACCGGTCCGCGGCGGGCCCCCGGCGGCCGCGGGACGCCGATCCGTTCGAGCGACTGGTGCCGTTCGACCAGCTGCTGGCCGCCCGCTGACCCGAAGCCGGCGCGGACAGGTCGACCGTCCCGGCCATCCCGGTCGGTAGGGTTCCGACGGGAGTCCGCAGGCGGTGCGGATGCAACGGCCAGGGGGCGCACAGCATGCACGGCATCAGGAAGACCGACGTCGTCGTCGGGATCGACGGGACGGAAACCTCGACGGCGGCCGCGGTCTGGGCCGCCGGTGAGGCACACCGACGCAGTACCCGGCTGGTGCTGCTGTACGCGTACGTGCTTTACGCCTACGGCTCGAAGGACAGCGCCCTGCCCGGGTCCGTCCCGTACGAGGAGGCCGAGATCGACGCGGACCGGCTGCTGGCCGCCGCCGCGGACGCCGTCCACCAGGCATACCCGGCGGTGACGGTCAGCACCGTCGCCGACCACGAACCGGCCGCGACCGCGCTGCTGGAGATCACCGGGATGGCGGCGCTCACCGTGATTGCCAGCCAGGCCCGGCACCACGCCCTGGAATCCCTGATGGGCTCGGTCGCCACCTACGCGGCCGAGCAGAGCAAGGGTCCGGTCGTGGTGCTGCGCGGCGACGCCTCGTCGGTGCCCGGCACCGGCCCGGTCGTGCTGGGTGTCGACGGCTCAGCGGAGTCCGGGTCCGCCATCGATTTCGCGTTCCAGGCGGCGCGCACCCGGCAGGTCCCGCTGTTGGCGGTGCACTCCTGGGACGACAGCCCGGTGCACGGATTCCGCCGGACGTTCCATCTGCACGTCGACGATCATGCCGACAGCGACCAACTCGCCGAACTGACGTCGGCGCTGGCCGGTCACACCGAACGGTTCCCCGATGTCACCGTGACCCCGACCGTGCGGCGCGGGCATCCGGCGCGCGTGCTGCAGCAGGTGGCCGCCGAGCAGGGCGCGTCACTGCTGGTGGTCGGTGCCACCGGCGTCGGCACCTCGGCTGCCAGTGGGTCGGAGCCGGACACCTCCGACGCCGCAGCGGGTCTCGGCGGCACCAGCAGAGGGCTGCTGGCACACGCCGACGTCCCGGTCGCCGTGGTCCGGCACGGGGTCGGCTGACCGACCCGGCACTCAGCCGAGCGCCGCCAGGATGCCGGCCGCGATCTCGACCACCTGATCGTCGGTCATCACGAAGGCCGGCGAGATCTGGATGCCGCCCGCACCGACCGCCCGCGTCGCGATGCCTTGCGCGCGAACGGCTTTCGCGATCCCAAGGGCGGCGGACGGGTCGACCAGCTGGACGGCGGCCACCGCCCCGGTGCCGCTGCGCACCTCCGCGACCGCGGGGTGTTTCGCCATGCCCGCGAGCGCTTCGTGCAGCGTGGTCTCCAACCGGCCGGCGGCGGCGAGCAGGTTCTCCCGTTCGATGATGTCCAGGTTCGCCATGGCCGCGGACGCCGCTGCGGCGTGCCCGCCGTAGGTGTAGCCGTGCCGCCACCACACCCCGGCGGTCGGGTCGAAGAACGGCGCCGCGACCTCGGGTGCGACGAAAACCGCGCCCATCGGCACATACCCGGACGTCAGCCCCTTGGCGGTGGTCATGATGTCCGGCTCGAGGCCGAACCGGGTGGAGGCGAACCAACTCCCGCCGATCCGGCCGAATCCGGTGATCACCTCGTCCACCACGAACAGGATGTCGTGGTCGCGGCAGATCTGCCGGACCTCGGCGAGGTAGCCGTCCGGCGGCGGGTACACCCCGCCCGCACCGATCACCGGCTCGCAGAAGAAGGCGGCGATGTTGTCCGCGCCGACCTGCTCGATGGTCTCCAGCAGGCTCTTGCCGGAGTTCCACTCGACGGTGCGCACGTCGGCCATCAATTCGCCGTAGCCGTCGTGGTTGACCGGAATGCCGGCCAGTGCGGTTCCCGCCACATGCATGCCGTGATAGGCCTTCTCGCGTCCGATGACGATGGTCTTGGACGCCCGGCCGACCTCGCGCCAGTACCGCCGGGCCAGCTTGACGGCGGTGTCCACCGAGTCGGAGCCGCCCGAGGTGAAGAAGATCTTGCTGCCCGGCACCGGCGCGATGTCCGCCAGCCGGTCGGCCAGTGCCACCGTGGTGTCCACGGCGTAGTCGCCGAAGGTGGAGTACGCCGCGATCCGGCCGATCTGCGCCGCCACGGCGTCGGCGATCTCGGTCCGCCCGTGGCCGACGTTGGTGAACCACAGGCCGGCCGTGGAATCCAGGTACCGCCGGCCGGCGTCGTCCCAGATGTGGGCGCCCTCGCCCCGGGTGACGACGAACTCGCCGTTGGCGCTGACGGCACCCATGTCGGCGAAACCGTGCCACAGGGAGTGACGCGCCACCGCGCCGCCGGCGGGTGACTGCCCGGTGGCCGCGGGCAGTGCGCTGCGGTCGGTGTGCATCGTCGGCGCGTTCACCGCGGCCCTCCTGTCGGTCGATGAGCCGCGACATGGCGTCGCCCGCCCCGCGTCGAACTTACGCGGGGCGGGCGGCGGCGATTGCGCCGGACTCCGGTTGAACCGCTGCCCGGCAGATGCAAGCGCGCCGGCCACCGTGCCCGGCAGCGGTTGAGTCGATCGGTTCGGCGACGGGCGCGGATCAGGTCGCCGGCGTGCGGCCGGAGCGGCGCCGGAAGATCGGCTCCAGTTCGGCCACCTCCTCCTCGGTCGCCGATCGGAACGGCGGCTCCTCCGGCGCCTCGATGGCGCGCCGGCCGCTGCCCCGGGTTGCGTACAGGCTGGCGGCAACGGACCCGCCGATGAACACCGCGATCACGGCCAGCGAGATCGTCGTCGGGATGTAGACGATGTCGACCTTGAGCAGCATCTTGATGCCCACCCAGATCAGCACCAGGGCGAGACCGATCTTGAGGTAGATGAAGCGGTGGATCAGGTCGGCGAGCAGGAAGTACATCGCCCGCAGGCCCAGGATCGCGAAGGCGTTGGCGGTGAAGACCAGGAACGGCTCGCTGGTGACGGCGAAGATGGCGGGGATCGAGTCGACCGCGAAGATGATGTCGGTGATCTCGATCAGCACCAGCACGGCCAGCAGCGGGGTGGCCACCAGCACGCCGGCGCGCCGGATCAGGAACCGCTGGCCGTAGAACTTGTCGGTCATCGGCACGTAGCGGCGGAACAGCTTGAGCGCCTTGGACGATTCCGGGTTCACGTGCTCGTTGCGCTGGCGGATCATCCGGTAGCCGGTGTACAGCAGGAACGCCGCGAAGATGTACAGCACCCAGCTGAAGCTCGCGATCAGCACCGCTCCCGCGGCGATGAAGATGCCGCGGAACACCAGCGCGCCCACCACGCCGAGGAACAGCACCCGGTGCTGCAATTCCCGCGGCACCGCGAAGTAGCTGAAGATGATGGCCCAGACGAACACGTTGTCCACGGCCAGCGACTTCTCGATCAGATAGCCGGCGAAGTACTGCTGACCGAAATCGGCTCCCCAGACCTGCCACACCACCGCACCGAAGGCGACGCCGAAGCTCACCCAGATCACCGACCACACCGCCGCCTCGCGCACCCCGATCACGTGCGCGCGGCGGTGGGCGAACAGGTCGATCGCCAGCATCACCAGGATCACCGCGAGGACGGCGACCCACCACCACATCGAAACATCCATTGCTCAAGCACCTTTCGGTCGAGTATCCAACCGAAGGTCTCTCCCGGTCCCGGAACGGGACCCGCAACGCCGGGCTCGACGAGCCGTGCTTGACGACGGTGCGCTGGGGATACTCCCCTTCGTACAACAGTTCTCAGTTCTTCTGTTGCCTCCGTCCGGTGCGGCACCGGCCTCGGGCCTGCCGGTCGGCTACCCCTGTTTGCTCACCAGCCTGACCCTGCCGTCGGCCAACCGGTAGGTGGCGCCCAGGACGAGGCAGGACCTCGTCCGGACCGCGTCGGCCAGGATGCGGGAACGTTCGACCAGCAGCGCGGCGGTGCCCCGGACGTGCTCGGCCTCGATGTAGTCCAGCGGCGCCCGCGCGGCCGCGAGGTCCGGCGGGTGCTGCGCCCGTTGCACTTTCAGCACCGCGGGGGTGATCCGCTCGGTGACGTCACGGATGTAGCCCGGTGGCGTCCGCCCGCTGCTGACGGCCTCGGTCGCCATCCGCACCAGACCGCACGCGTCGTGTCCCAGGACCACGATGAGCCCGATCCCCAGCACCTGCACGCCGTACTCCACGGAGCCGATCACGCCGGCGTCGACGATGTGCCCGGCCGTTCGCACCACGAACAGGTCACCCAGTCCCTGGTCGAAGACGATCTCGGCGGCGACCCGCGAGTCACTGCAGCCGAAAACCAGCGCGAAAGGTCTCTGTGCCTCGCTGATCTCGGCGCGCCGTACCGCGTCCTGCCCGGGATGCAGTGGTTCCCCGGACAGGAACCGGCCGTTGCCGTTGACCAGCTCCTGCCAGGCCAGGTCGGGTGCGGGTTGCCCCGTCGCGGGCGCCGGGTCGGTGACCGGGAGCGGCACCGCCGCCGAAGCGCGGTGCGGCGGCGAGAACTGACGTGGAACCGGCATCGTCAGCGCTGGGGTCGGACGGTGAGCGCGACGCGGTCGTAGCCGGTCAACGCGCCGTCGGCGGTCAGGGCAACCCATGCGCCGCGCTGCAGCGCCAGTTCGATGAGCTCGTCCACCGCATCGTCGATGACGTCGGGGCTCCCGATATCGTCTGCCGCCTCGAGGAAGTCGCCGTCGTCGCTGAGCCGGGCCGGATAGAACAGGCTTTCCTCGACCACGAGCATCTCCGGCCGCTCGTGGCGGGCGGCCAGCCAGGCCGCCGGCACGCCGGTGACAACCTTGCCCGCACGGTCCCGGGTGGCCAGCAGTTGCAGCGCCTCGGTCTCCCTGGAGTGCAGGTACTCATCGAGCACCGGCTGCAGGCGCCTCGCGAGTTCGCTGAGCGGAGCGCGGGCAAGGTTGCCGCCGATCGTTCCCGCCAGCCGGCCGGTGTTGCGGGACAGCGCCTTGAAGCTGGTCAGCACCTTGTCGGGACCGATCAGGATCAGCGGCGCGGGCCGCAGTCGCAGATAGACACCCAGGGCCGTGTCGACGCGGCGCAGGAACGAGGCGTTGATGTCATTGCCGTTGGCGCGGTCCGGCGGGAACATCGGGAACGATTCGGTGGGCGCGGGCCGCAGCACGCCGGCACCCCCGTCGAACAACCGCGCCTGCCCGGAGTTGAAGACGAGCACCACATGCCGCGGGGTCCGGTGCAGGGAGCGGACCAGGTCACGCGTGGCGAACGTGTGGTCCACCACCGCCCGGTTGCGCACCGGTACCGGAAGGTGCACCAGTTCGACGTGCTCCGTGCTCACCAGTACCGCGATGGCGGTGCTGGTCGGCGCCGTCGTGGCCTCGTCGATCACCCGCTGCAGTGCCGACTCGAGCCGGCCGGCCACCGCCGCCGATTCCGAGCCCCGCACCCTGGTCATGGCCTCGCCGGCCAGAGCGCGCAGGGCGATCGCGTCACTGGTGGTCATTCTCGGAGCGGCGGTGGTGCTGAGCAGCAACGACACCGACGGGTAGACCCGCATCGCCTGCAGGCGCAGAACCTGGTCGACATTGGGGCCGGCCGGCAGCTGGCCGATCAGTTCCGGGGACGGTGCAGCGGTCATGGAAGTCCTTTCACGAAGGTGCGGCGGGGAGAGCGTGGGGTTGCGCCCGTCGGGGCGGTGGTCCGGCCGTGGCATACCGGACGACGGAAAACGCGCGCGCGACAACGACAGTGGCCGGTGAGCGTGCTGTCTCATCGGCTCGATCGCTACCGGCACCGGATCAGTGCGAGATGGCGTGGCGCTCGGCGAGGGCAACTTCGGGGAACCAGTCCCGCAGGTGATGGGCACGTCGCCGGCGGGCGAGCCGATCGGCGGCCGCGGCGATCCGGCGCCGGCGCCGAGCCGCCGACGAGGTGTCGCGGTACGGCATCTCGACGATTTCGTAACCCTCCAGATGGCCGCCGAGTTGGCGATCGACCGCTTCGGCGAGCAGAGCGACATCGCGCGGCGTCCCCATGGCGGCACGCCACAGCACGGCAGCGTCGGTGGTGAAGCCGAGTCGGGGGGACGCAATGCCCACCAGCAGGCGACCGCCGGACAGCGTCACGAGGGAGGCGAGCATCGGCAGCCGCTCGACGTCGGCGTGGTGGGCGACCACCACCAGGAAAAGCGGCGACTCGGTACCGGGCGGATCCTGCACCGGCGGCGGGAAGGCGATGTCCGGGGTCAGCGTGATGGGTGGAGCGATCGTCATGGCGGACCTCTCAGCTGCGCTGGTCCGAGGTCTTCCCCGGGCCTTGCGGCCCCGACGCGCCGGACTCCTGCGGAGAAGTCGTGATGACGACGACGTCGTGAGTGGGGTACTCCCCTCAACTACGCCATCAGATTAGCGAAATGTGATTCGTGTGTCTAGCCCTGGCGGTTGGGCGGTACGAGAAGTTCGAGCAATTCGTCCAGATCGTGACCGGCGTTGAGTGGATGGCGCATCGGCCGGTGCGCCGGAATGGTGTAGCTGTTCCGCCGACCCAGGCGGGTCCGGGTCAGATAACCGGCGTCCACCAGGTCCGCGACGATGTTCTGCGCGGACCGCTCGGTGATGCCCACGCGGGTGGCCACCTCCCGCAAGGTGATGTCGCCGTCCCGCGCGATCGCCAGCAGGACCAGCGCATGGTTGGTGAGAAAGGTCCAACCCGTCGGCATCGGAATGCTTGCGCGCTGCGCCGCCGAGTCGTCCGGCCGCGACTCCGCCGATGCGTCCGCCCCCACTTCAGGAATCCCCATGCACCGGACCCTAGTCCGATGCCGGTCGCAAGTTCCCAGGTAGGCGCCGTATGCCTCCGCCGTGCGACCGCGCCGTCGCACCGTCTACCGCGGGATCAGCCGCGCGAGGGAGCGGGCAACCCATTCGGCCATGAGAGTCCGTTCCGCGTCCGTCAGTGCCGGCAGTTGCTGCAGCGCGCTCAGGAAGGTCACGGCCACGGTGCTCACCGCGTTGTCCCCGGTCGCCGGGTTGCCGGAGACGATCGCGTCCCGCACCGCGTCGAACATCGCCGAGGGCAGGCCGCCGTCCCGCCGGTCCGGGGATGTGGCCAGCATGGTCAGGATGGTGCCTGTTCCGGCGCCGTGCACCATCGCCAGGGCGCGCTGCTCGTCGACCCGCAGCCGGCCGGCCGCGGCGATGCGACCGATCCGGGCCCGCAGCACCTCGAGCCCCGCCGCCGTCGCCGGGGACCGCCTCGCCCGGGCAGGGCTCGCGAGCAGGGTGAACAGCTCCGGGTTCTGCAGGCCGAAGTCGATGTGCCGGTGCCAGGCAGCGCGCAACTCGGCCACCGGGTCGTCCTCGACGACCGCATCCGGTTCGGCCTTCCCGGTGACGTACGTGCTCATCACCGATTCCGCGACAGCTTCGATGAGGCCGTCCTTGTCACCGAACAACCGGTAGATGGCCGGCGCCTGCACGCCCGCGGCCTGCGCGACCGCCCGCGTGGTGACCGCCTGTGCCCCCCGCTCCCGCAGCAGCCGGGAGGCCGCCTCGACGATGGCGGCGCGGGCATCCTGCCGGCTGTCCATCGTGTCCGTGCGGGCCATGAGCTCGACGATAGCAAAGGCATGTTATCAACGCTATTATCAATGATAGCGTTCGCAAGGCATCAGCGGAACAATCCTGGGAGTGCGCATGATCGTCGTCACCGGAGCCACCGGACAGTTGGGATCGCGGATCGTGGAACGCCTGCTGGACCGGGTGTCCGCCGACCAGGTCGGCGTGAGCGTTCGGGATGTGACCAAGGCCCGTTCGCTCGCCGACCGCGGGGTGCGGGTCCGGACCGGCGATTTCACCGACCCGGCCGGTCTGGCGCACGCCTTCGAGGGTGCGGACCGGATCTTGATCATCTCCGCCGCGATTCGCGGTCCGGGCGCGTTGGCCGCCAATGTCGCCGCGATCGACGCGGCCATCGCCGCGGGCGCCGGGCGCGTCCTGTACACCAGTCACCAGCTGCCTCTCCGGACTCCCTGTTCGCCCCGCAGCTGACGCATGCGGCCACCGAGCGGTACCTGGAGCGCACCGGCGTCCCCTTCACCGCGCTGCGCAACGGGTTCTATGCGAGCACGCTCGGCTTCTCCGTCGGTGACGCACTGGAGACCGGCCGGCTCGAACTGCCCGCCGACGGCCCGGTCTCCTGGACGGCGCACGACGACCTCGCTGAAGCCGCCGCGATCGCGCTCGCACAGGACGGCATCCTCGACGGTGTCACCGCACCGCTCACCGCGTCCGAGGTGGTCACGTTCGACGACGTGGCCGGCCTGCTCGGCGACCTGGCCGGCCGCCCGGTCGAGCGCGTCGTCCTGCCCGACGACCAGTGGCGCAGCGGCGCCATCGACCGCGGGATGCCTGCTGGCGCCGCGGATTTCACCTTGGGCATGTACCGGGCGGCCCGCCGCGGCGAGTTCGCGGTCACCGACCCGCTGCTGGGATCGCTGCTCGGCCGGACGCCCCGAGCGGCCGGATCCGTCCTGCAGGAGATCCTTGAACAGCGCTGCGTGGGGCGGGCCGTCACCGAGCAGCGTTGACGACGACCGGCGGCCGGCGGGTGCGTATCCGGGGGCCCAACTCCACCAGCAGCGTCGCGCCGACCAGAAGCGTGCCGCCCAGCACCACCCTGACGTCCGGGGTGGCGCCCAGCAGCGTCGCGGTCACCGCCGCCGCGGCCGGCTCGAGGGTGAGCGCGACCGCCGCCCTGGCTGCCGTCATCCGCGGCTGCGCCCAGCTCACCGCAACCATGGCGACCGCCGTGGCGGGCAGCGCCAGGAAACCGACCTGCAGCCAGGTGTTCGCGTCCTGCGGTACGCCGGGTAGTGGCGACCGGCCCGCGGCGATTGCGGTCAGCGCGGTGCCGAGCAGGGCGAGTGCGGCGACCGTTGCCGCCTGGACGGCGGCCAGGCCGAGTGCGAACCCGGGCCGTCCCCACCGTGCCAGCAGCACCAGGTGCAGTGCCCACAGCGCCGCTGCCAGGACGGTGGCGGCCTCCCCGCGGCCGAAGCCGCCGCCGCGCAGGCTCATCACCGCGAGACCGGCGGTGGCCACGCCCGCGGCGGCAAGGGTCACCGCCGACGGCCGCACCCGGAACATCACCCACGCGAACAGCGGTGCCATCACCACGAGCGTCCCGATCAGGAATCCCGACGTCATGGCGTCGGTGTCGGTCAGCGCCCAGGTCTGCACCAGGAACCCAGTGCCCAACAGGGCGCCCAGTGCAACGGCTCGGCGCAACAGGTGGCCCGGCAACCGGGGCGCGCGGTGGGTCACGACGGTCAGCGCCACGGCCGCAAGACCGAAACGCCAGAAAACCAGCTCGGCGGGGGCGACCGTGGCGGTCGTGGCGTCCACCACCGAGAAGCTGGCCCCCCAGACGATCGCCACTGCGAGCATGACCAGCGTGGGTAGTGCCGCGCTCGCGCGGGCGGCGGCGATCGCGGTCGCCGTCCGCCGCGGCCACCGAGCACCGGCGGATGCCGCAGCACCATCCGTGGGGACCGCCGGCGCCGCCAGGGCGGTCGTCGGGCCCTCGCCCATCAGGGGCGCGCCATGTTCTCGAGCAGCACCGGCGGGGCCTCGGCATTGAGGTCCGCGGTGACGGACAGCGGTCCGCCCTGCCGGCCGTCCCGGCGCTGCCAGGCGGGGACGCGAAGCTGCCAGCCGATTCTGGCGACGGCAGCGGCGCCCGTGCGGAACACACCGTGATAGTGCAGGACGCTCCTGGCGGGAACGATCCGGTCAGCGGTGAACAGTTCGCCGTCGACCGGCCAGGAACCGGACACCGACGACGCGTCGATCGCAAGGCTCTGATAGCGCAGCACATCCCTGCCGGCCAGGGCCATTTCCCTGGTGTCCAGGGTGATCTGGAACGACAGGCCCGCGCTGTCGGGAACCAGGAGATGCCCGGTCACGGTGCGCAGCGTGCCCGAGATGGCGCGCCACCAATGGCCTGTCCGGTACTGAACCGGGTAACCCGGTGCGATGACCCATCGCCCCGGGCCCGGTGTCTCACGGCCGTGCACCGTGCGGATCAACGTGGTGCTCATGGTGAGGTCCTCATTTCCGGTCGAACGGCCGCGGGAAGCGGCTCGGGTCGAGTTCGGTGAAGTGCGGCTCGGTCGGGATCGGCTGCGTCGGGTCATCCTCGATGTGCACATTGAGGTCGGGGCCCAGCGCGATGGCCCGCGCCTGTAGTGAGCCTGCATCGGCGCTGTGCTTCCACGTGCCGGTTCCCACCCGGTCGGTCAGAGTGCCGAGCGCGGAGAGCATCTCGGCCGGGGTGAAGGCGCAGTGGACCGCCCGCTCGGTGAAGGCCTGACGGAGCAGTCCTCCGTTTCCGGCCCGGCGCACGGTTCTGGCGTAGGCGTTCTCGTGTTCGACGACGACCTGGTTGTCCCCCGCGGTGTGCAGGGTGAGCATCGGGTCGGCGATCCTGCCGGTGAAATTGCTGACCTGCGCCAACCGTGCCCGGGCCGCGGGGTCGGCGGCGATGCGGTCGGCCGTCTTGAGGGTGCGCAGATCGTTCTTCAGGGACAGGCCGGCCTGCTCGTACAGGGCCGGCACCTCATCGCCGGAATTCGAATGGCGCAGCACGGTGGCGTAGTCGACACCGATGTTGGTGGCGGGGTTTCCGCCGAATTTCCCGTCGATGTCCGCGCCGAGGGCCAGACCGAAGAATGCCATCTCCATCATGTGCTCGAATTGCGCCTGCTGCTGGGTGGCATAGTCATCGGTGGCGGGCCTGGGGTTGTCGGCGTGCGCCCAACCCGGGAAGTCGCCGATGGCGGCGGCCAGCGCGATCCTGGCCCGGCCCTGCGCCGTGGTCTGCGCCGCCTCCACCGCTGCCTGCAGAGCGCCGATCTCGTCGAACAGGGAATCGCCCAGGTGCACCAGCGAGACATTCGGGGCGAGCAGGGTTTTCAGGGCGAACAGGGTGTCCAGGTAGGAGTCCATCAGACCGACGCCGCCGGCCAGCGGGCCGCACATGGCCAGACCGCCATCGAACAGTTCGGGATGACGCTCCAGAAGGCCGGCGGTGACCATGCCGCCCAGGGACGTGCCCCACACGATCGTGGTCGTCGGCGTGCCGACCTCGTCCCGGAAGATGCCGACGAGGTCGGCCTGGTCGTCCATCGCCGGCTCCAGGGCGAACCCGGTGGTGGCATAGGACGATCCGGCGATCGCGTACCCCTGATCGAGCAGGAACTTTCCGGTGATCGGATCGGGTGCGTCCTTGGCGGGGTTGTCCTCGCCGGGCGCGACCATGCCGTGGCCGTACAGCACCAGGGTGCCGTTCCAGTTCGCAGGTTTCTCGATCAGCCATGTCGCACCGTCCGGAAGGGCGCCGGTGAGCGCAGTGGCCGGCCCGGCGGCGGCCGGCAGCGGATCGCCGGTCAACAGGATCCCGGCGAGCGCCGATGCGCCGGCCGGCCCGGACAGGGTCGCGACGGCGGCGACGGCCACAGCGGCGGTGACGGTCGCCCCCGCGATGCGACGGGTGCGGGAATCGCGGCGGCCCGCGGTGGGGTCGGGTGGCGCCCCGGGCGCCGACTCGATGTGTGACGGGATGTGCGGGAATCGCATGGGCGTACTTCCTTCTCGTCGATCGCGGCGGCCGATCCGCCGGAGTCGAGATCAACCCTGCGATCCGGCAACCGGGATTGACACCGTGCCCGCCGCCGAACCGGCCCTGAGGCACGGCGGTGGCCGGGGTGAGGCCAGCCCTACCGCGCGGGGTGGAGTTCCTCGTGGACACCCCGCAGCGGCGGGCAGAGGATTGCGCCGTGCAGACGACAGCTGATCCGATCCGTGCGGTCCCCGCTCCGCCGACAGCGGCGCACCGGCGTCTGCGGGTGGGACCCGCAGATGGCGTCTGGCTTGCCGGGATCTGCTGTGCCGCAGTCGGTCTCGTCCTCGGAGTGCTCGCCGGATCGGCGCCCGAGGAGGTCAACGCCACGCCGCGGGGCATCGTGCTGCTGTTCTCGGTCAGCTTCGGGTTGGCGTGCACCGTCGGGCTCGTCATCATCCGGCGGGCCGCCGGGCACCCGGTCGGTGTCCTGGTCCTGCTGGCCGGGACGGCCTACGCCGCGGGGCTGGCAGCAGAGGGCTACGCGAAGCTGAGCGCCGCGGATGGTCGCCTGACGGTAGGTACCGCGTTGGCGTCGTGGGTGATCGTCACCTCCTGGCGGCTGGGCGCCGTGCTGCTGGTCGCGGCACTCGCGCTGTTCCCGGAGCGGCGCCCCGACTCCTGGTTCGGCAGAACGCTTCTGCTGCTGGTCGCGCTGGACGGCGTCGTGGTGGTGGCGGTGCCCGCGCTCACTCCCGGCCCCGTCGACGCCGGCACCTACCAGGACAACCCCTTCGGTGCTCCCTGGTTGGCCGACGCTCTCTCGGCGATCGGACCGCCGGCCGAGACGATGTCGTGGGTGCTGTCCGCCCTGGCGACCGGATCGGTGATCGTCCGGTACGTCAGGGCACCCTCGGGTGCGCGCCGACCACTGCGCTGGCCGGCGCTGGCAGCCGCGCTGCTGCTCGCCGGCTTTGCGGTCGCGGTACTCGGCCTCGCGAGCGGCGCGGTCCTGCAACTGGTGCCGTTCCTGATCAGCGTCGTCGGGCTGCCGCTGGCGATGGCGGTGGCCATCCTGCACGACCACCTGTACGACATCGACGTCATCGTGAACCGGGTCATGCTGTACGTGTTGCTGGCCGCGACGATCACCGCCGTCTACGTCGCCGCGCTGCTGACCGTGCAACTGCTGTTCCTCGGGAACGAACCGCCCTCGTCGTTGGTGACCGTCGTGTCCCTGGTCGTGGTCAGCCTGATCGCGCTGCCGGCGCGGGACCGGTTGCAACTGCTGGCGGACCGGATCGTGTTCGGGCGGCGCTCGACCCCGTACCACGCGCTGGCCACCTTTGCGGAGATGTCCGCCGGAGCGTGGAGTGTGCAGGACACCGCGCCGCGGTTGGCCGGACTGCTCGCCGATGCCACCGGTGCGGTCCGTGCCGTGGTGTACGTCCGCGCCGACGATCAGCTCTTGCCGGTGAGCCGCGAGCCGGAGCCGGACAGTGGCCTGGAGCCGGTCGCGATCGCGGACCTGGACACGGTTCTCGACGGCTACGACCTGGCTGTGCGGGTGCAGCGCCGCGGCGAACTGCTGGGTGCGATGGCGGTGACGTTGCCCCCGGGCCGACCGGTCCGACCGGCGGAACGCCGGTTGATCGGCCAGCTGGCGGCGCAGGCGGCGCTGGTGTTCGAGACCCTGCGGCTGACCTCGGAGCTGTCCCGGCACGCGGACGCCCTCGCCGAGCAGGCGGCGGAACTGCGGCGGTCGCGATTGCGGTTGGTCAGGGCGCAGGACGCGGAACGGACCCGGATCGGGCGCGATCTGCACGACGGTGCGCAACAGCATCTGGTGGCGCTCATCGCCAAGGCGGGTCTGGCGAGAAGCCAGCTGCACAAGGACCTCGCGCTGGCGGACGCGACCGTCGCGGGGTTGCAGCAGGACACCAAGGCCGCGTTGATCGAGATCCGCGAGCTGGTGCACGGGGTGTTCCCACCGATCCTGGCCGATCGCGGCCTGGTGGCGGCCGTCCGCCAGCGGTCCGTCCGGCTGCCGCTGCCCGTCCGCGTCGAGGCGGACCCGGCCGACATCGGTCGACGGTTCGAACCGTCGGTGGAAAGTGCTGCGTGGTTCGTGGTCAGCGAGGCGCTGACGAACGTCGTCAAGCATTCCGGGGCCGACCGGGCCGTGGTGCGGTTCCGGGTGGTGGGCGCAGCCGCTGGGCCGCAGCAGTTGTCGATCGAGATCGCGGACAACGGCCGGGGTGTGGCGGCCGGCGCCGGTGGGCACGGGCTGACCGGGATGAGCGACCGGGTATCCGCGCTGGACGGCACGGTGCGGATCGGGCCCGGCCCCGATGGCGGCACGGTGGTGGCCGTGGCGATCCCGCTGCCGCCGGCACCGGCACGGGGCGCCCCCGCCGGAGCCGTCTCCGCGCCGTCGGAGACGGCTGCGGTCGACGGTGCGCCGGGCGGCGTGGCCATTGCGGGTCTGGCGTGACGGCGCGGATCGTCCTGGCCGAGGACAACTACCTGGTGCGAGAGGGCACCCGCGCGCTGCTGGAGGACAGCGGCCGGGTCACCGTGGTAGCGGCCGTGCCCGACGCGACGGCGCTGCGGCGCGCGGTCGAGGAGTACCGGCCCGATGCCGTGATCACCGACATCCGGATGCCGCCGGACAACCACCTGGACGGAATCGTTGCCGCGCATGCCATCCGGGCCGACCATCCCGACATCGGCGTGGTCGTGCTCTCCCAGCATCTCGAGGACGACTATGCCCTGGAGCTGTTCCGGTACGGCACGGCGGGACTGGCGTACCTGCTGAAGGAACGGGTCGGCGATGTGGCGCAGGTGCTGCACGCGGTGGACGAGGTGTGCGCCGGACGCTCTGTGCTCGACCCGGACGTGGTGGACGCGCTGATCGCGACCAGGATGCCCACCCAGGCACCCGACCATGGGCTGACCCCGCGGGAACTGGAGGTGCTGTACCACATGGCGCAGGGCAAGACCAATCCGGCGATCGCCCGCGACCTGTACCTGTCTGACTCGGCCATCGAGAAGCACATCAACGCCATCTTCGCCAAGCTCGGCCTGCGGGAGGAACCGTTGGTCCACCACCGGGTCAAGGCGGTCCTCACCTATCTGCAGCTGCAGCGGTGACCGGCCCCGTCCGGGGATCGTTGACGATCACCGGGCTGCCTCAGCCGCCGAGCAGCGCCCGGAAGCCGATCGCCGGGTGACCCGTCACGCCCTCGACATCGTCGGTCACCTCGGCCATCTCGCCGGCGGCGATCGCCGTGTAGGTGCTGACCCAGGCGTCGACCTGCCAGTCCGGTGCGCCGTACCCGGCGCGGGAGGCGTAGGCCTGCTCGATGGTCTCGTTCTCGAAGCGCACGGGCCGGCCGGTGACGCCGGTGATGATCTTCGCCATCTCGGTCAGCGTCAGCGCCTCCGGCCCGGTCAGGTGATAGGTGATGCCGTCGTGCACGGAGGGCTCCGACTGCGCCGCCGCTGCGGCGACCAGGACCTCCGTTGCCACGTCGATGACGTCGGCGCGGGCGACCGCCGACAATCTGCCCTCGCCGGCCGGGCCGCGGATAACCCCCTCCGGACCGGCCAGTTCCGGCACGAGGTCCGCGTACAGGTTGTCGCGCAGGAACGTGAATGCGACCCCGGACCCGCGGATGTGCTGCTCGGTGCGCCAGTGGTCCCGCCCGAGCAGGAACACAGCGTCTTCCGCGGCGCCCAGGAAGGACGTGTAGACGATGCGCCGCACCCCGGCGGACACGGCCGCGTCGACGAATGTGAGGTGCTCGGTGACCCGGTCGACGTTCTCCGCAGCGGACACCATGAACACCGTGTCGATGCCCTGCAGTGCCTCCCGCACCGCGGCGGCGTCACCGTAGGCCGCACCCGCCACCTCGGTCCCGGCGATCGCGGGTGCCCGGTGCGGCGACCGGACGACGAGACGCTGGGCGATGCCGCGCGCCGCCAGTTGCTGGGCGACGCCGCCGCCGACCACCCCGGTGGCCCCGGTGACGGCGATCGGTGCGGTCATCGGGTCACGGCCTGGAAGTCGACCGTCGAAACGCCTGCGGGGGAGTTCACCGGCGAAGTGTGACATCCGAGACGGCGCGCCGTCACCGGCGGCACCGCCTGGAACGGCGCACCTCCTACCATCTGCGGATGGCAACGCAGTGGGCGTCCAGGAGATGACGGGCAGGACCGTCGGCAGCACACTGCGGCTGCTGATGGCGGCGACCGTGATCGCCGCGGTGATCGCCCAGTTGATCAACGGGATCAGCCGCAACACCGACGTCGTCAACTTCTTCAGCTTCTTCACGATCCAGTCGAACATCATCGGCGCGGTCGCGGTCACCACCGCCGCGCTGGCCACGCCGGCCGCCCGGCGCAGCGTGTGGCTGAGCCAGCTCCGGGGTGCGGCGACGCTCTACATGGGCATCACCGGGCTGATCTACAGCCTGCTGTTGAGCAACGCCGACGTGCAGACGCCGCTGCCCTGGGTGAACTCCGTTCTGCACTACGTGTTTCCGCTGTTCATCGTGATCGACTGGTTGATCGACCGGTCGGTCCGGCCGCTGACCTTCCGGCAGGGCCTGGTGTTCCTCGTCTACCCGGTGCTGTACCTGGCGTACACGCTGATCCGCGGGCCGATCGTCGACTGGTACCCCTACCCGTTCATCGATCCCCGCGAACGCGGCTACGTCTTCGTGGCGGTGATGAGCCTGTTCGTCGCCGTCGTGGGCCTCGCGCTCGCGTGGGTCGTGTGCTGGACCTCCCGCTGGGATCTCGGCCGCACCGCCGATCGTGCGGACGTGCCCTGAACCGGTGAAAGGTGCGCGGCGAGCCCGCTGATCGGGCCGGGCCGATCGGGGTAGGAGAGCGGCCGCGAGGCCGGTAGCGTCCGTGCGATGAGCACGGAGTTCGGGCGGTCGCCCGCCACCCTGGCAGAGGCGATGACCGTCGGTCCGGTGGTGCTGGACGGCGGTCTGGCCACCCTGCTGGAGGCGCACGGCCATGACCTCACCTCGGACCTGTGGTCGGCCAGGCTGCTCGCCGACGATCCGGATGCCATCGCCGCCGCGCACCGGGAGTACTTCGCCGCGGGCGCCCAGGTGGCGATCACCTCCTCTTACCAGGCATCGTTCCAGGGCTTCGCGGAGCTGGGGCTGGACGCCGTCGCCGCGCAGCGCCTGCTGCGACGGTCGGTGACGCTGGCGCGGGAGGCGGCGCAGACCGCCCCCGCCCCGGGCGGGGGGGAGCCGCCGCAGCGCTGGGTGGCGGCGTCCGTCGGCCCGTACGGGGCGGCGCTGGCCGACGGGTCGGAGTACCGCGGCGACTACGGCCTGTCCGTCGACGAGCTGCGCGCATGGCACCGCCCGCGGTTGCAGATCCTGGCCGACGCCGGAGCGGACGTGCTGGCCTTCGAGACCATCCCCTGCCTCGCTGAGGCGGAGGCCGTGCTGACGGAGCTGGCCGCGGTGGACCTGCCCGCATGGCTGTCGCTGACCTGCGCCGGCGGGCGGACCCGGGCGGGGGAGCGGGCCGAGGAGGCCTTCGCGATGGCCGGGTCGGTGGACCAGGTGATCGCCGTCGGCGTCAACTGCGTCGATTCCGTCGAGGCCGCCGACCTCGTCATCGCCGCGGTCGAGGCCGCCCGCCGTCCCGCCGTCGTCTACCCGAACAGCGGCGAGACCTGGGACGCGAAACGGCGTGCATGGGCCGGCCGGGCCACATTCGGGCCGGAGCACGCCGCCGTCTGGGTCGCCGAGGGTGCGCGCCTGGTGGGCGGGTGCTGCCGGGTGGGGCCGGACTCGATCAGGGAGCTGGCGCGGGCAGCGCCGGGCTGGCCGGTCGGGGACGCCGGCTCGGTGTCGATGCGCTGAGCGCGCGGGCCGGGGGCGAGATCGGTTCTGCGAGTCAGTCTTCTCGCCGGTACACCGCACGCCACCGCAGCGGCTCGCGCTCCTCCAGGCTGACCAGGCGCAGCCCGCGCCGGGCGAGGCCTTCCATGAAGCCGCGGGCCAGCGGGAACGGCGGCCCGGGATCGGGTCGAGCGGCGCCGTCGTCACGGAAGGCGACCGCGATCAGCGTGCCGCCTGGCGCCACCAGCCCCACGACCGCGTCGGCCATCGCCGCGCGGGGTGGGTCCGGGACGGCCTGCAGGGTGTACACCTCGACGACGAGATCGAAAGCACCCTGCCACTGGATCGGCAGCGCCTGCAGGTCGGCCACCCGGTAGTCGACCGGCGAGCCGGCGTGCCGGCGCCGCGCCACCTCGATGGCAGTCGGCGAGAGGTCGAATCCGACAGTCTCGAAGCCCAGTGTCGCAACATGTTCGGCGTCGGCACCCAGCCCGCACCCGACAACGACGGCCCGCCGCCCCGGCCCTTCGACACTGAGCGACGACGTCCATTCCCGCAGCAGCGGGTCGGGTTCGGGATGGTCCCACGGCATGCTGATCTCGCCGGCGTCGCCCGCTGCGTACAACTCGTCGAACCAGGCCGTCGGCCGGCCACTCGTGATGGCTCGCGCCGACAGCTCGCCGGCGCGCCGGTCCCAGTCCCTCGGGTGCGTCATGAGCTCAGATCCTGCCGGACCGCGCGTCGGATGTCAGACGACACGTCATCGGGTGCCGTCACCACGAGATCCGGTTCACCCGGTGCGGATGCCCGCCCGGTATCAGCGGTCCGTTTCACGGCTCCGGACATCGCGAACAGATGAGGCCTGGATCACAAAAGGATCAAGGTTGCCGCGGCGCGTCGAAATCACCGCGGCTGTCGGCTGCCGGCTCCGCACACTGAGCAGAGGAAGGGGGCCACGATGACGCGACCCGCAGGAACGGTGCGCCGCCGCGTGCCGATGGCCGGCCGGATCGGGATGCTGCTGGTGGCATCCGTCGTGATCGCCGGGTGTACGACGTCCGCCGCCGGCTCCTCGCTCACCTCGCTGGCGTCCTCCGCCGGAGCGGCGGCTTCCGGCGCCGTGACCGCATCGCCGACGCCCGCCTCGTCGGCCGCTCCGGCCCCCGCCGCCGCCACCGCCACCGCCACCGCCACCGCAGCGTCACCCACCCCGTCAGCAGCGCCGAAGCCACCACCTCCGCCGCCGCCCAAGGTGACGGTCGACCCGGCCGACGGCGCATCCGGCATCAACCCGCTCGCACCGGTGAAGGTCGCCGTCAGCGGCGGCACCCTCGGCGAGGTGACGATGACGAACGCCGCGGGCAAGCAGATCCCCGGCAAACTCGGCGCGGACAAGAAGTCGTGGACGGTGACGCCGGAGCTCGGTTACGGCAAGACGTACACCGTCACCGCCGCCGCCCGCAACGCCGCCGGTGCCACCACCACCACGACCACCACCTTCACCACCGTCGAGCCGGAGAACCGCACGGCGGCACGGACCTTCCCATCCGACGGGATGACGGTCGGGGTCGCACAACCCATCGCCATCTACTTCGACGAACCCATCACCGACCGCGCCGCGGCACAGAAGGCGATCACCATCTCCACGAAACCGGCGCAGGTCGGCGGCTTCCGGTGGATCAGCGACACCGAACTGCGCTGGCGGCCCAAGGCCTTCTGGAAGGCAGGCACCAAGGTCACGGTGGATGTCGGCATCTACGGGCGGGATCTCGGCGGCGGGCTCTACGGCCACGAGGACGTCGCCACCGCCTTCACCATCGGCCGGTGGATGTCCGCCGAGGTCGACAGCAACACCAAGATGATGACCGTCCGCAAGGACGGCAAGGTGATCCGGACCATCCCCGTGTCGCTGGGCCGGGACAAGTACCCGACCTACAACGGCGTGCACGTCGTGGCCGAGAAGTACGCCAAGAAGATCATGGACAGCTCGACGTGGGGCCTCACCGGCGCCGGGGCCTACCGGACGGAAGTCGAGTGGGCGACCCGCATCTCGTCATCCGGCGAGTTCGTGCACGCGGCACCGTGGTCGGTGGACCAGCAGGGCGTGGAGAACGTCTCGCACGGCTGTGTCAACGTGTCGACCGAGGCCGCGAAGTGGTTCCACGACACCTTCATCCCGGGCGACCCGGTGGTCATCTCCAACACCGTGGGTCCGCAACTGGAGGTCTGGGACGGCTTCGGCGACTTCCAGCTGCCGTTCGACCAGTACGTCGCCGGCCAGGACTGACCGTCCCCGGGGCCTACTCCTGGTAGAGCGCGTCCAGGTCCTGGATGTACTTGCGCTCCACGACCTTTCGCCGCACCTTCATCGACGGCGTCAGTTCGCCGTCCTCGACGGTGAGGTCGTGCGGCAGGATGACGAACTTCTTGATCGTCTCCCACCGCTCGAGCTGGCTGTTCAGCTGGTCGATGTGGCTCTGGATCAGCTCGTGCACCGCCGGCTCCTTGGCCAGCTCCTCCGGCGACTTCCCGGACAGCCCGTGGGTGCCCGCCCACTCGGTGATCATGTCCGGGTCGAGGGAGATCAGCGCAGAGACGAACTTGCGGCCCTCGCCGTGCACGACGATGTGCCCGGCCCACGGGCACTCGGCACTGAAGATGACTTCGACCTTCTGCGGCGCAACGTACTTGCCGCCGGAGGTCTTGATCAGGTCCTTCTTCCGATCGGTCACCTTCAGGTAGCCGTCGACCAGCTCGCCGATGTCGCCGGTGCGCAGCCAGCCGTCGTCCGTGAGCACCTCCGCGGTCGCGTCCGGGTTGTTGTGGTACCCGCGCATCACGCCGCCGCCACGTAACAGGATCTCGCCGTCGTCGGCGATCCGGAACTCCGACCCGGGCAGGGCGGGGCCGACCGTGCCGATCCGGATGTCATCGGGCAGGTTCACCGCGGCGGCCGCGCTGGACTCGGTGAGCCCGTAGCCCTCCAGGATCGGCATGCCGACCGCGTCGAACCATTCGGCGACCTCGCGGGACAGCGCGGCGGAGCCGGAGACGAAGAACCGGATCCGGCCGCCGAGACGCTCCCGAACGGTTTTGAACACCAGCCGGTCGGCGAGCGCCAGCTGGATCTTGAGTAGCAGCGGCGGTTCCTTGTGCTGTTGGCGCAGCCGGGAGGCCTGCAGCCCGACGCCGATCGCCCAGTCGAAGATCTTCGCCTTCAGCCCGCCGTGGCCCTGTGCGGTGAGCGTGACCTTGGCCCGGACCTTCTCGAAGATCCGCGGCGCGCCGCCCATGAACGTCGGCTTGATGACGCCGAGGTTCTCCACGATCCGGGTCAGGTCGCCGTCGACGGCGGTGCTGAAGCCGAACTCCAACTGCACCGCGGACAACACCTTGCCCAGCACGTGGGACAGCGGCAGCCACAGGTACTGCACGTCGTCGGGACCCAGGATGTTCAGGGCCGCGACGGCCTTGCCCTCGTAGGTCCAGTTGTCGTGCACCAACCGGACGCCCTTGGGCCGGCCGGTGGTGCCGGAGGTGTAGATCAGCGTCGCGAGGTCCTCCGGGCCGCACCCGGCGATGCGCTCGTCGACGACGCCGGGCTCGCCGGCCAGGCGCTCCTTGCCGCGCGCCTGCAGCTGGTCCAGCGTCAGGATCTGCACGTCCCCGTGGACGTCCGCCAGGTCGGCCCCGTCCCCGTCGAACAGCACGATGCTGCGCAGGTCCGGCAGCGGCGTCTCCAGCGCCTTGCGCGCCTGCTCGTGGTCCTCGGCGAACAGCAGCGCCGACTCGGAGTCGCTCAGGATGTAGGACACGTCGGGCGCCGCGGTGGACGGGTAGATCGACGTGGTGGCGGCGGCCGCGCAGAGGATCGACAGGTCGGCGAGGATCCATTCGATGCGCGTGGTGGAGGCGATCGCGACCCGCTGTTGCGGCTGGACCCCCAGGTCGACCAGCCCGGCGGCGAGCTGGAACACCCGCTCCTTGGTCTGCGCCCAGGTCAGTGACACCCACTCGTCGCCCTTGCGGTAGCGGAACGCCTCACCGCCCGGGGTCTTGCTCACCCGGTCCACGAACAGGTGCCCGAACGACTGCGAACGCTCGGTCAATGTGGCGGTCATGAACTCGTCCTCCTCGACGGGCCGGGCCGCCGGACGGCCTTCGGAGCGAGGCGGTCCCGAGCAGCCGGCTGGCACCAACTTTACGTGACGTGCGTCACCACCGTCCGATCCGTCGCGCTGCCGGCATGGCTGCGCGCGATCACCCCGGTGCGGGACGCGCACGTCAGCGTAGGCGAGTGATCCGCACCGTCACGTCGTTGCCCGTCGCGTCCGGGCCGGCGTAGACGCCTTTCATCGGCGGCACGTCCCGGTAGTCGCGGCCGCGGCCCACCACCACATGGGCCTGGCCGGGGGCGGTGAGGTTGGTGGGGTCGAACCGGTTCCAAGATCCGTCGAACCATTCGATCCACGCGTGCGACTCACCGGTGATCGCCTTGCCGACCTCCACCGTCCCACCGGGGTGCAGGTAGCCCGAGACGTACCGGGTGGGTACGCCCATCGACCGGAGCATGCCGATCGCCAGGTGCGAGAGGTCCTGGCAGACACCGCGTCTGGCGATGTAGGCCTCGACGGCCGAGGTGCTCACGCCGGTGGCGCCGGTCTCATAGGTCAGGGTGGAGTGCACCCACGAGCACACCCTTGCCGCCGCGTCGGACGGTCCCGCCGAGTTCTGCCTGATGTCGTCGGCGATGCCGGCCAGCTCGTCGTCCAGGGCGGTCAGCGGCGTCGGGCTCAGGTACTCCTCGAACGGGTCGTCCAGCCCGGCCCCGGCCAGCTCGACCCACGTCATCGGCGCCGGGCCGCCCGATCCGGCGCCTCCGGCCGTGCCGGAGGCTCCCGGCCAGCTCGCCGCCGGCGGGAACGTCTCGACGGTGGTGGTGGCGGTGACGGCCAGGTGCCGGTGCGGCCGGTGCACGTCGAAGGCCGAGACCCGGGTGCCGAAGTAGTCGACGTAGCTCAGCACGCCCTCGAAGGGGTCGATCTCCAGCCGCGCGGACAGCACGGCCTGGCCCGGTTCGTCCGACGGCTGCATCCGGACCTCGTTGTACGAGGTGGTCACCGTGTCCGGGTAGGTCAGCACCGTGCGGTGCACGATCAGCAGCCGCCAGATCTCCGGTTCCGCCGAGCCCGGGTCGTCACCCGCCGCCTGCTCTTGCGTCGCCTCCCATTTCGCTGACTCGATCGTCATGCCGCGCCCCCGTCCGCGCCGATGTTGGCCCAGGTCACCGCGTCCTCGCGGCGGAAGAACGACGTGGTGACCGCGGTGTGCGCGCTGGCCACCGTCCGCTGCAGCGTGCCCAGCAGGTGGGCGCGGTCCGCCGCCAGTTCCGTGCCCGTCCGGTAATCCAGGCTCGTCCTGGTGCGCCCGACGATCCGCCGCGCGGAGGACGGGTCACGGCGCGGATCCAGGTACCGGGTGGCACCGACCGCCTCCAGCTCCGCGAGGCACGTCTCGGCCGCGGTCAGCGACCGCAGCACCGACCGCGGGAACTGCCGGTCCAGCAGCACGAATTCGGTCGCGGTGCGCTGCCCGATCGACCCGCCGTGAGAGCGGACATAGGGCTCCCAACCGCCGCACGCACTGACCAGCGCCCGCCACGGCGGCACCGACCCGGTTTCCGACTCAGCGGCGGCGAGCAGCCGGATCGTCATGTCCGCCCGTTCCAGGGAACGGCCGACGACCAGGAAATGCCAGCCCTCGTCATGGCTCATCACCTCGGAGACCAGGCCGTTCGCGATCGCGCACCGTTCACCGACCCAGCGCAGGAACATGTGCGGTCCCGCGCCGTTCGCCTCCCGGGTACGCAACCCGTGCCAGGTGACGTTGAGGCACTCCCACACGTCCAGCGGGATCGCGTCCCGTACCCCGCGCGCGTTCTCCCGGGCCGCGGTCAGCGCGCCGGCCACCGACGACGGCCGGTCGCTGTCGAACACCAGCGCGCGGACCAACTGACCGGAATCGGCCTGGCTGCCCTTGCCGACGGTGTCGTCATCGGCCAACCCCATCGAGTCCAGCAGCGACCGGATCACCTGGTGGTCGGCCTGCCATGATCCGGCCGGCAGCAGGTGCAGGTAGGTGTCCAGGATCCGCGCCGTGCAGTCGGCCCGCTCCACGTGCCGGCCGAGCCAGTACAGGGATTCGGCGATCCGGCTCAGCACGGGCGCACTCCGTTCACCGAGGGACGGCCGGTGCCGTGCACGGCCGCCTGCTGCTGCTGACCCTGCTGGCTGCGCAGTTCACCGGTCGGCTCGTCCGGATGCAGCGGGCCGTCGAACACCAGGTCGTCGAAGTCCAATCGGCGCATCACCTGGGTGGCATCGGCGGCGGGTTCCGGCTCGGGCTCGGCCGTTCCGGCCAGCACCCAGGTGTCCTTCGAACCGCCGCCCTGCGACGAGTTCACCACCAGCTCGCCCTCCGGCAGCGCCACCCGGGTCAGGCCACCCGGCAGCACCCACACCGCGTTGCCGTTGTTCACCGCGAACGGCCGCAGGTCCACGTGCCGGGGACGCATCTTGTCGCCGATCAGCGTCGGGACGGTGGACAGCGCGATCTCCCGCTGGCAGATCCAGCCCCGTGGGTTGTCCAGGATCGCCGAGCGGGCCCGGTTGAGCGTGCCGGAGTCGGCCCGCGAACCGATGACGATGCCCTTGCCGCCCGACCCGTCGACCGGCTTGAGCACCAGCTCGTGCAGGTACTGCAGGGCGTACTCCCGCTGCTCCTCGTCCTCCATCCGGTAGGTGTCGACGTTGAGCAGGATCGGTTCCTCGTTCAGGTAGTACCGGATGATGTCCGGTACGTAGGTGTAGACGAGCTTGTCGTCGGCGATGCCGTTGCCGACGGCGTTGGCGATTGTGAGGTTGCCGGCCCGCGCGGCGTTGAGCAGCCCGGGGGAGCCCAGCAGGCTGTCCGGCCGGAACTGCATCGGGTCCAGGAACTCGTCGTCCACCCGGCGGTAGATCACGTGCACCGGCATCTCGCTCGACGTGGTGCGCAGGTACACCCGGTTGTTGCGGCAGATCAGGTCCCGGCCCTCGACGAGCTCGACGCCCATCTCGCGGGCCAGCAGGGTGTGCTCGAAGTACGCCGAGTTGTAGACACCGGGGGTCAGCACGACCACATTCGGGTCGGTCACGTTCCACGGCGCGACAGCGCGCAGCGCCGCCAGCAGCCGGCCCGGGTATTCCGACACCGGCCGGACCCGCTGATCCGCGCCCGCCTCGGACAGCACCTGGGTCACCGCGTGCCGGTTCTCCAGCACGTACGACACCCCGGACGGGATGCGGACGTTGTCCTCCAGCACGCGGAACCGGCCGTGCTCGTCCCGGATCAGATCCACCCCGGAGATGACGATCCGCGCCCCGTCCTGCGCGTCCATCCCCATCACCTGGCGGTGAAAGTGCGGTGATGTGGTCACCAAACGGCGCGGGACGACGCCGTCGGCGAAGATCCGGCCCGGCCCGTACACGTCGGCCAGGAACGCCTCCAGGGCCCGGACCCGTTGCGGGACACCCCTTTCCACCGCCGACCACTCGTTGGCGGTGACGATCCGGGGAATCAGGTCCAGCGGGAACGGACGCTCCACCCCGCCGAGCGCGAAGGTGATGCCCTGGTCGAGAAACGTGCGGCCCATGATGTCGGCCCTGGCCTTGAGGTCGCTGGCGTCGAGTGTCTGCAGCGTCGCAAAGACCGACTCATAGGCGGGTCTGATCTGCCCGGGGGCCGAGAACATCTCGTCCCAGGCCCTCCCGAACGGGTACTCCTCGAACAAGTCCGCCATGGGCTGCACCGTAGGACCGCCATGTTGCGAGGGCATGAACAGAATTGTGTCCGACCCGACACGACGGGTCGCCGGTGGCCCGGGCGCGGCCGCCGCCGGACGGTGCCGATCGCGTTCAGGACGGTCCCGGTGCGGCGATCGCGTCTTGCCATGGCGCCGCGGGGTACAGATGCTCTGGTGTGATGCGCTTCGCGCAATCAGTTCCGACCGTCGAGGAGCACCAGAGTCCATGAGCACATCCGGTGGCACCAAGGCCATCATCGCCGCGCTGATGGCGAACCTCGGCATCGCGCTGACGAAGTTCGTGGCGTTCCTGCTGTCCGGGTCGTCGTCCATGTTGGCGGAGTCGGTGCACTCCCTGGCCGACTCGGGCAACCAGGTGCTGCTGTTGATCGGCGGCAAGCGCGCGGCCAGGGCGGCGACACCCGACCACCCGTTCGGCTACGGCCGGGAGCGGTACGTCTTCGCGTTCCTGGTGTCGATCATCCTGTTCAGCGTCGGCGGGGTGTTCTCCATCTACGAGGGTGTGCACAAGATCCAGCACCCGGAGCCGATCGAACGCGCGTGGATCCCGCTGACGGTGCTGCTGATCGCCATCGCGCTGGAGTCGTTCTCGCTGCGCACCGCGCTGCGCGAATCGGCACCGGACCGCCGGGGCATCTCCGTGCTGGAGTTCGTCCGGCGGGCCAAGGCGCCGGAGCTCCCTGTGGTGGTGCTGGAGGATATCGCCGCCCTGGTCGGGCTGATGCTGGCGTTGTTCGGTGTCGGGGTCGCCGTGCTGACCGGCAACGGCGTTTTCGACGGCATCGGCACGGTGTTCATCGGGCTGCTGCTGATCGTGGTGGCGATCATCCTGGGCATCGAGACGAAAAGCCTGCTGATCGGGGAGGGCGCCTCACCGGCCGATGTCGCAGCCATCCGAAAGGCCGCCGAGTCCGGTGACGACGTCGACCGCATCATCCACATGAAGACGCTGTACCTGGGACCGGACGAGTTGCTGGTCGCCATGAAGGTGGCGGTCAGCCGCAGCCGTTCCGGTCAGGACATCGCGGACGCGATCAACGCCGTGGAGGCGAGGGTGCGCGCCGCGGTGCCGGTCGCCCGGGTGCTGTACATCGAACCGGACATCTTTCACCCGGAGCAGGCCGCGGCGGCCGACGCCGGTGATGGCACTCTCGCCGGTGCACAGGTCACCGCCGCCGGACCGACGACGGCAGCGGGCAGTTCGGTCGGCGGTTCCGTGCACTGAAAGTCCGCTCCGGTGTCGATTTGTCCGCAGAGTGACCCTTTTGCCGGGGCGTCTGCGCGCAGAGCGCACCGATTTGTGATGAGGTCGGACACAACTGCGGTGATCAGGTACCGCCCGCTCGCCCGTTACCAGCCGGAGGTGGCCCATGGCAGGTTCGAAGAAGTCCGACCGGTCAAAGGACGACAAGCGCAAGGCGAAGAAGGCCGCCGACAAGAAGGCTGCTGCGAAGAAGGCCGCCGCGAAGAAGGCGGCCGACAAGGCGGCGGCGAAGAAGGCTGCTGACAAGGCGGCGGCGAAGAAGGCTGCTGACAAGAAGGCTGCTGCGAAGAAGGTCGCTGCGAAGAAGGCCAACGCCAAGAAGGCTGCGGCGAAGAAGTCCGGTGCCGGGAAGTCGCCGAAGAAGGCGGCAGGCAAGGTGGCGTCCGCTGCCAAGGCAGCTGGCAAGAAGGCCACCGGCAAGAAGGACAGCTTCCCCCCGGTCACCAGCAGCGGTGTGTCGTTGCCGCCGGCGGTCGAACCGACCCTGCCGGGCCTGGAGTCCGGCGGCGGTGCGGAAGCATTGACGCTGCCCGTGTCGGACGGGGGGGCGGCAGCATCGGTACCGGCCGCATCGACATCGACCGCATCGGCATCGGCCGCGTCGACACCGAACGGATCTGCGCCGGCCGAATCGGTGACCGCCGCCGCTGCGGTGGATTCCGCGGCACCGGCCGCTGCCGCCCGGTCGACCCGCCGCAGCACCGGCGGGGCGGCGAGCCGTCGAGCGCCCGCAGCCACCGGACGCACCCCCAGTCCCCGCCCCGCACCGCGGCGGGCGAGCACCCCGGCCCGCGGGCGAGCGGCCGCAGCACCCGCCCCGGCGCGCGAACGCACCAGGGCGGAGCTCTACCGCACCGCGCAGCAGCTGGACATCCCGGGTCGCTCGACGATGACCCGCGACGAGCTCGCGGCGGCGGTGGCCAAGGCCGAACGGGCCTGACTCCGCAGAACCGGCCGCGTGGCGGGACCGTTCCGGCCCCGGTGACCGTCACCGCGCGGTTACTCTGGGATTGTCACCCACCCGGTCGGCGGACGATCACGAATACCAGCCGTGCGGGTGGCTCCCTCCGCGGGAGCCGTGCGGGCCGAACAGTGCGGCGATCCCGCGGTGCGGCCCCCGGACGAGATCGTCAGGTGCCCTGTGTCCTCCAGTGAAGGAGGAATGTGTCAGATGCCGATCGTTCCTGACCGCTGGGCGACGCACCGTGCCCGCGCCGCGGCCGTCAACGACGCCTTGGCCCGCAACGATGCCCCGTCCCGGCTCGACGTCGCCGACCGCATCGGTGCGCTCCCGGTCCAGCGGCAGCCGGTCGTGCTGCCCCGGCAACCGGGCCCGTCAGAGGTCGCGGACGCCTCGGATACGGTGTCGCCCATGCTGATCGCGTTCTCGGTGGCTCCGTCGGGCGTGGGCGAACACGGCCCTGCCGATCCGTCCGGCTCGGTGTCCGAAGCGGTCGCCGAGGCGGTGCGGGTGGTGCGCGACTCCGGCCTGCCGAACAGCACCGACGCCATGTTCACCACCGTCGAGGGCGACTGGGACGAGTGCATGGCGGTGGTCAAGGAGGCGTGTGACGTCGTCGGCCGCTACGGCAGCCGCGTGTCGCTGGTCCTCAAGGCCGACATCCGCCCCGGCTGGACCGGGCAGCTGACCGCCAAGGTGGATCGGGTACAGAACCGGCTGCGGGACGACCCCGCCGCGGGCCCCGCCACCGGCACGGAATGACGGCACGGATCAGGATCGGAATTTCCGGCTGGACCTACCCGCACTGGCGGGGCCGGTTCTATCCGCGCGGCCTGCCGCAGCGCCGGGAGCTGGAATTCGCGTCCCGGGCCTTCGACGCGGTGGAGATCAACGGCTCGTTCTACTCGCTGCAGCGACCGAGCAGTTACCGGCGGTGGCGCGCGGCCACCCCCGACGGGTTCGTGTTCGCCGTCAAGGGCAGCCGGTACATCACCCACATGAAGAAGCTGGGCGGCGGCGACCAGGCCCTGTGCAACTTCCTGGCCTCTGGCGTGTTGGCGCTGGGACCCAAGCTCGGTCCGTTCCTGTGGCAGCTGCCGCCGATGCTGCCGTACCGCGAGGACCGGATGATCGAGTTCCTCTCCTCGCTGCCGGCGAACGGCGAGCAGGCCGGGGCGCTGGCCGCCCGGTGCGACGAGCGGATCAAGACCCGGTTCGGCGAGGAGCCGGTGCTGACCGCCGAGCAGCCGGACGCGCCGATCAAGCACGTCGTCGAGGTGCGGCACGACTCGTTCGCGACCGGGGCGTTCGCCGCGCTGTGCCGACAGTTCGGCGTGGGAATGGTGATCGCCGACACCGCCGGCCGGTTTCCCTGGGTCGACGAGGTCACGGCGGACATCGTGTACGTGCGGCTGCACGGGGACCAGGAGCTGTACGTCAGCGGCTACACCGACCAGGGCATCGACTGGTGGGCCGCCCGGGTGGCGGGCTGGGCGCACACGCCGGGGGTGCAGCAAGTGCACGTCTACTTCGACAATGACCACCAGGCCAGGGCCCCGTACGACGCCCGGCGGCTGGCGCACCGGCTCGGGGTGGCCGTGCCGCTCGCCGAACCACTGCCGTACGAGCCGGTCTGACCGCGGACGTCGCGCGGCGCACCCGGCGGGCTCGACAGTGGCGATGCTCGCGGAGTTGACGGGTTGCTCGTGCTGCAGCGTGAGTGAGGCGTCGTCTCGCGGAGTGCGGCTTGCCGCAGTGGACAACGCAGTGGGCCCCGGAGTCAGGATCGACCCGGGGCCCATGTGGCTGCTGACGGCGCTTACAGAATGATCAGGCCGCCGGTGTTCGCGCGGGCAGCGTTGAACCGTGCGGTGGCGTCGGCCCAGTTGACGACGTTCCACCAGGCCTTGACGTAGTCGGCCTTGACGTTCTTGTACTGCAGGTAGAACGCGTGCTCCCACATGTCCAGCAGCACGATCGGGATCTGCGCGGCCGGGATGTTGCCCTGCTGGTCGAACAGCTGCAGGACGTTGAGCCGCTGGCCGAGGGTGTCCCAGGCCAGGATCGACCAGCCGGAACCCTGAATGGCATTCGCGTTGGCGGTGAACTGCCGCCGGAACCCGTCGAACGATCCGAAGAACTCGTCGATCGCCGCGCCCAGTTCGCCGTCCGGCTTGTCGCCGCCGTCCGGGGAGAGGTTCGGCCAGAAGACCGAGTGGTTGATGTGACCGCCGAGGTGGAAGGCCAGGCTCTTCTCCAGCCCGTTGATGGCGGTGAACGAGTCCTTGTCCCTGGCCTCTGCGAGCTGGTCCAGGGTGGTGTTGGCGCCGGTGACGTAGGCCTGGTGGTGCTTGTCGTGGTGCAGTTCCATGATCTGGCCCGAGATGTGGGGCTCGAGCGCCGCGTAGTCGTATGGCAGGTCCGGCAAGGTGTACTGACCCATGTGGTCTCCTTCGACTGCTGCGGGTGTCCCCGCGGGTGGACGGGTGGCGATGCACCGGTGTGATCGCGACCCGATCGACCCTATACCTGCTGGTCCGGTGCTCGGCCGGGCCCTGGTGGGATCGGAAATCGGGGTTCAAATCACCCCCAGGACGGCAGCCAGGTCTCCATCACGAGCCGTTCCTGGCTGATCGGGTCGCCGTTGAGGATCGGCCACAGCCAGATGAAGTTGGCCACCACCAGCCCCACGTAGATCGCCACGATTGCCACCGACGTCAGGCGTTTCTCCAGGCCGACCCGGGGGGCCCCGGGAGAACCCATTCCCCGCCCGAGGATGTCGCCGAGCACCAGGGTGATGCCGATGACGAGGAACGGCGCGAGCGGCGTGGCATAGAAGAAGTACATCTGCCGGTCCAGGTTGGTGAACCAGGGCAGGTAGCCGGCGCCGTAGGCGACCAGCACGGCGGCGTAGCGCCAGTCGAGCCGGCCGATGGCCTTCCACAGCGCCCAGGCCAGCACGAACAGCGAGATCCACCACAGCGCGGGGGTGCCGATGAGGAAGATCCGGCGGACGCAGTCCACCGGTCCGTCGCCGCAGGAGGTGCCGTTCGCGGGGGAGTAGTACAGCACCGGCCGGGTGCCGATCGGCCAGGTCCACGGTTTGGACTCCCATGGGTGCCGCTGGCTCGGGTCGGTCGGGGTCAGCAGGTGGGAGTGGAAGTCGAGCATCTTCCACGTCCACTGCCAGAGCTCGTTGCTCCAGAGCGAGGCAAGGTCGTACAGGGTGCCGCTCTTCCAGTCCGACCGGTTGCTGGCGACCGCGACCAGGGTGTGCCGGGGCCAGACCGTCTCGGAGGCGAACCACGCCCACCAGGTGGCGATGTAGGTGATCAGCGGCACCACCCCGAGCGACCACAGGTTGGGCAGCAGGTCCCGTCGGGCGACCGCTCGGCCGGGCCGCCGGATGCCCGCCTGGCGGCGGGCGGTGTAGTCCCAGACCAGCGTCAGCACGCCGAACGCGATGATCCAGTAGGCGCCGGACCACTTCACCGCCGTGGTCAGGCCGAGCAGCACACCGGCGCCGAACCGCCACCATCGGGCGCCGAGCGCGATCCCGGCCCGGTGGGTGGCGATGGAGCCGTCAGCGACCGCGTCGGCGAGTCGCTGCCGTACCTGGTCGCGGTCGGCGATCAGGCAGGCGAACGCGCCCAGCACGAACACGGCCTGGAAGATGTCCAGCAGCGCGGAACGGGACTGGACGTGACTGACGCCGTCACAGATCAGTAGCACCCCGGCGACACCGCCCAGCAGGGTCGAGCGGGTCATCCGCCGCACCACCCGGATGATCAGCAGCACGCTGACGATGCCGGCGACCGCGGACGCCAGCCGCCAGCCCGTCGGGGTGTTGCCGATCAGCCATTCGCCGATCGCGATCAGCTGCTTGCCCAGCGGCGGGTGGACGACCACGCCGAACGCCTGGTTGTCCTCGACGCCGCCGTTGCGCAGCATCTCCTGCGCCTGGATGGCGTAGTACTTCTCGTCGAACAGCGGGGTCCCGCCGTCGGTCGCGTAGCCCAGGTTGACCAGGCGCACGACCGCGGCCAGGCCTGTGACGATCGCCGTCACGGCCCAGCCGCGGGCCCGGTCGGTGGGCATCGGCGGCAGCACCCGGGGGGCGGCGCGGACGGGCCTGGTCAGCGGCGGTACGTCGCCGATGGCGACGACGGTGGCCGCCGGGTCCGGCCGCTGATCCCGGGCGGCGCCGGCGAGTGCGGTGTCGAGCGGGGCGTCGTCCGGACCGTCGAGGTCAGCGGGGCTGACCGTGGTGGGCGGGGCGGACATGGGCTCGATCGTAGGGTGGCGGGGTGACCGCGCCTGTGAAGACCGGGCGGCTCGTGCTCGCCGGAACCCCGTTGGGTCGCGCGTCCGACGCCTCCGACGGCCTGCGCAGTGCCCTGGCCGGCGCCGACGTGATCGCCGCCGAGGACACCCGGCGGCTGCACCGGTTGGCCGCGGACCTCGGGGTGACGCTGTCCGCACCGGTCGTCTCGTACTACGAGTCCGTCGAACAGGCCCGCATCCCTGCCCTGCTCGACCGGATCCGGGACGGGCAGACCGTCGTCCTGGTCACCGACGCGGGGATGCCGTCGGTGTCCGACCCGGGGTACCGGCTGGTCGCCGCTGCCGCGGCCGCCGGGCTTGCCGTGACGTCGGTGCCCGGTCCGTCGGCGGTGATCACCGCGCTGGCGCTGTCCGGGCTGCCGTCCGACCGGTTCTGCTTCGAGGGGTTCCTGCCCCGCAAGTCCGGCGACCGGGCGCGGGCGCTGGCCGAACTGGCCGGTGAGCGCCGCACGATGGTGTTCTTCGAGTCGGTGCACCGGCTGCCGGAGGCGCTGACGGCCATGGCCACCGCCTTCGGGGCTGACCGGCCGGCGGCCCTGTGCCGTGAGCTGACCAAGACCTACGAGGAGGTCCGCCGCGGAACCCTGGCCGACCTCGTGACGATGGCGGAGGCCGGGGTGCGCGGCGAGGTCACGCTGGTGGTCGCCGGCGCGAGCGCCGCGGTGACGGTTCCTGAGGACGCCGAACTGGCTGCGGCGGTGCAGGAGTTGGTGTCCGCCGGTGGCAGCCGGCGGGACGCGGTGGATGCCGTCGCCGCGCGGCACGGCCTTGCCCGCCGGGTGGTGTACGCCGCCGCGACCCGGCGCTGACAGGCGGCTCGCCGGGCCACGCGCTGCCGGTCGCCGCCGTCAGCGCAGAAGCCCGACGCCGAATCCCTCGATCAGCCGGCGGTAGCTCTCGTCGAGGTCCTGTGGAAGGGCAAAACCGCCCGCCTCCTCCAGGCTGACGAACCCGTGCATCAGCGATCGCAGACCGCGGATGGCGTGGATGGCGTCGTCACCCTCCAGTCCGAAGCCCGCGAGCACGGCGCCGACCGTCGTCACGATCGACGCGGCGACCTGCTCGTACTCGGTGTCGTCCGGCGGTGGCGCGATGACCGAGGCCGCGTACCGGCCCGGGTGCTTCTTGGCGAAGATCCGGTACGCATCGGCCATTGCCTGCAGGGCGTCCACGCCGGACCGGCCGACCGCGGCCGCGCTGATCGCCGCGTGCAGGTCGCGGCCGGCGAGCACGGAGACGTCCCGGCGCACCTCGCCCAGCCCGGTGACGTGCTTGTACAGGCTGGGTTGGCGGACCCCGAAGCGGGCTGCCAGGGCGGCGAGAGTCAGCTGATCCCAACCGCTGTCGTCGGCGATGTCGGCGGCGGCCGCGGCGATCATCGGCCGGGACAGCCCGGCCCTAGGCACCGGAGCTCACCCGCTTCGCGAACTCGACAACAGCGGGCGTGGTGAGCTCCGGGAACTCGGCCTGCGGGTAATGACCGGCGTCCGGGATCATCACGAACGACCCGTGCAGCCGGTCGGCGATCAGCCGGGCCTCGGATTCCTGATCGGGGAAATCCGGGTCTTTGCTGCCCATCACGACCAGCGTCGGTGCGGTCACCCGGTCGAGCACGGCCTCCGCCGGCGCGTGCGAGGTGCGGGTGGTCTTCTGGAACGCCGCCCGGTACCCGGGCCGGGCGAGTGCGGCAGCGATGTCGTCGCGGTGCGCGGTGAACTCGGCATCCCGGCGGGTGGGGTAGAGCGACGGCAGGTAGGACAGCCACGCCCGGCGAGCCCAGGGGCCGCCCATCATCGCCCGCAGCAGCAGCCGTTGCCAGGCAGCCACCGGCACGTCCCGCACGAACGGGCCGATCAACACCAGCCCGGACACCAGGTCCGGGCGTTCCGCGGCGGCGATCACGGCCGCCCCGGCGCCCATCGAGTTGCCCAGCACCAGCGCCGGACCGCCGAGCTGCTCGGCCAACGCGACGATGTCGGACGCAGCGGCCCGGTCGTCGTACGCGGTGAAGGTGGTGTCGCTGTCGCCGTGCCCGCGCAGATCCATGGTGGCCACGCGGAAGCCGGCGGCGACGAGGGCCGGCACCAGGTGCCGGTAGGTGCTGCGCAGGTCCCCCATGCCGGGAACGGCGATCACCAGCGGGCCGGTACCGGTCACGTCGTACCCGATGCGACCCTCCCCGCGGTCGAGGTGCCGTGTGGACGTCGGGTTGTCGGCGGTCGGTGAGGTGGGCGGGGTGGTCGCGGCTTCTTGGTTGTTGTTCATAGCCAAAAAGCTAATGCAATTAGCCAACCCTGTCAAGAGCGGTGCGGGAGAATCGTCGGCGGCGACTTCTCGCCGGCCGAACATGGCCGGATCGACCCGCCGGCAGCCGCCGGCGCGGGCAGGGGAGCAAGAAGCAGGAGGCACGTGGACATGACGGAGCAGAGCGGCATCCCGGGCGGGCTCAAGGCACAACTGCGCGCGGACCTGACATCCGCCATGAAGGCACGGGACACCCTGACCACCGGCACCCTGCGGATGGCGCTCGCCGCGGTGACGACCGCCGAGGTCGCCGGCACGTCGGCCAGGGAACTGACCGACACCGAGGTGCAGGCGGTGCTGGCCAAGGAGGTGCGCAAGCGCGCCGAGGCCGCCGAGGCCTTCCAGGGTGCGGGCCGCGCCGAGCAGGCGGCGAAAGAACGCGCCGAGGGCGACATCCTGTCCGGGTACCTGCCGCAACAGCTCACCGACGACGAGATCGCGGCGTTGGTGCGCACCGCCGTCGATGCGGTGGCCGCCGACACGGGCGGGCCGGTCACGATGCGGCAGATGGGGCCGGTGATCAAGCAGGTACAGGCGGCAGCCGCCGGCCGGGCCGACGGCGCCAGGATCTCCGCGGCGGTGAAGGCAGCGCTCACCGGCTGAGCGCGCTGCCGGCCGGGCCGACATGCCGGGGGTGCGCGGGTCGGGACGGCCAGGCGAGGACGCCTGGGCGAGGGCGCCGGGACGTCGGGGCCGCACGCTGCTCTCGCGCTGGTGTCGCTGGGCGAGTGCTGTGTGAGCGGACAGGTCACCCCGCTCACGCGGCGCCCCTGGCGGTGCGCAAGGCTGGGGTGTCCACCCGTTCTTCCGTCCGGAGGCCAGAGCATGAGCGATCCCGCGACCACCACCAGTGCTGCCACGCAGCAGACCCCGAAGGCCGACATCGGCGTCACCGGGCTGGCCGTCATGGGCTCCAATCTCGCCCGCAACTTCGCCCGGAACGGGTTCGTCACGGCGGTGCACAACCGCACCGCGTCCAAGACCCGGGCGCTGATCTCCGAGCACGGCGGCGACGGCACCTTCGTGCCGTCGGAGTCCACCGAGGACTTCGTGGCCTCGCTGGCGGTGCCGCGCAAGATCCTGATCATGGTGAAGGCCGGTGGCCCGACCGACGCGGTCATCGACGAACTGGCCACGCTGGTGGAACCGGGCGACATCATCATCGACGGCGGCAACGCCAAGTTCTCCGACACCCGGCGGCGGCAGGCGGCGCTGCAGGAGAAGGGGATCCACTTCGTCGGCTGCGGCGTCTCGGGCGGTGAGGAGGGCGCGCTGAACGGGCCGTCGATCATGCCCGGTGGCTCGGCGAAGTCGTACGAATCGCTCGGGCCGATCCTGGAGAAGATCTCCGCGCACGTCGACGGGGCGCCGTGCTGCACGCACATCGGCACCGACGGCGCCGGCCACTTCGTCAAGATGGTGCACAACGGCATCGAGTACGCCGACATGCAGCTGATCGCCGAGGCCTACGACCTGCTCCGCCGCGGCGCGGGGCTGAGCCCGGCCGAGATCGGTGACATCTTCGCGGAGTGGAACTCCGGTGATCTCGACTCGTTCCTGGTTGAGATCACGGCCGAGGTGCTCCGCCACGTCGACGCCGAGACCGGTTCGCCCTTCATCGATGTGGTGCTCGATGCGGCCGGCATGAAGGGCACCGGCACCTGGACCGTGCAGACCGCACTCGACCTCGGGATCCCGGTGTCGGGCATCGCCGAGGCGGTGTTCGCCCGCGGGCTCTCGTCCGCGGCGAAGCAGCGCGCGGCGGCCACCGGCAAGCTTCCCGGACCGACCGGTGGCTGGTCGGTGAAGGACAAGGACCAGTTCGTGGAGGACGTCCGGATCGCGCTGTACGCCTCCAAGATCGTCGCCTACGCGCAGGGCCTGGACGAGATCTTCGCCGGCGCCGCCGAGTACGACTGGGACATCAATGTCGGTGCGGTGGCCCGGATCTGGCGCGGCGGTTGCATCATCCGGGCGAAGTTCCTCAACCGCATCACCGAGGCCTACGACGTCGGCACCGGGGTGGAGATCCCCGAGTCGCTGCTGCTCGCGCCGTACTTCACCGACGCGATCACCCACGCCCAGGACTCGTGGCGCCGGGTGGTGGCCGGCGCCGCGCAGTCCGGCATTCCGACTCCGGGCTTCGCGGCGGCACTGTCGTACTACGACGGTCTGCGGTCCGAGCGGCTGCCGGCCGCGCTGATCCAGGGCCAGCGGGACTTCTTCGGCGCCCACACCTACAAGCGTGTCGACCAGGAGGGCACCTTCCACACCCTGTGGTCCGGCGACCGTTCGGAGGTTCGGGAGGACGGCCCCACCGCCGGCGTCAACCAGGCGCCGCCCGCCGGGAGCTGAGCCGGGCGTTCAACGCTTGACCACTCGGTCCTCCGGAGGTGGCGGGACCCACGCCCGTCGCGTCCATCCGGCGGTGCGTCACCTGGACACCGTCCGCCGGTCGGTGACTTTGTACTGTCGTGCGGGTGAGCGAAACCGATCTTGACGTGGTGGTGTTCGGCGCGACGGGATTCGTCGGCCGATTGGTGGCGCAGCGGTTGGCTTCGGGCGATCTCGGTGGGCTGCGGGTCGGACTCGCCGGCCGGTCGAAGGACCGGCTGGCGCGGCTACAGGCGGACCTGGGCGTCGACTGGCCGGTGCTGGTTGCCGACTTGCAGGACGAGCCGTCCCTGCAGCGGCTGGCCGCATCCGCGCGGGTGGTGGCCAGCACCGTCGGCCCCTACGCACGGCACGGGCTCGCGCTGGTGCGGGCCTGCGCCGCGGCGGGCACCGATTACGCGGACCTCACCGGCGAGCCCACGTTCGTCCGGCGGAGCATCGACGAGTGCCACGGGACGGCCGTCGCGAGTGGGGCGCGGATCGTGCACTCCTGCGGGTTCGATTCCGTGCCGTCCGATCTCGGTGTGCAACTGCTGGCCGACCGGGTGATCGCGGACGGCGCCGGCGAGCTGGCGGAGGCGACGCTGCTGGTGGTGTCGATCCGCGGTGGCATCAGCGGCGGCACCATCGACTCGATGCGTGGCATCATCGACGACGTGCGGTCCGACCCGGCGCTGCGTCGCCAACTGGCCGACCCGTACCTGTTGAGCCCGGACCCGGCCGACGAGCCGGATCTGGGCCGGCAGCCGGATGCCTTCTTCGTGCAACGGCTGGACGACGGCAGCTGGGTCGCGCCGTTCGCCATGTCGTCGTTCAACTCCCGAGTGGTCCGTCGCAGCAACGCCCTGCAGGGCCACCGGTACGGCCGGGAACTGCGCTACCGGGAGGTCGTCCGCACCGGCAGTTCTCCCCTGGGGGCGGCAACTGCGGCCGGTGTCGCGATCGGCACCGGAGCGCTGGCCGCCGGGCTGTCCAACCGGTGGACCCGGCCGCTGCTCGATCGGGTGTTGCCCGCGCCGGGCGAGGGCCCAAGCGAAAAGGCCCGCCGCACCGGGCATTTCACCCTGGAGATCCGCGGCGTCACGACCACCGGTGCCCGGTATGTGGCCACGGTCGCCGCGAAGGGTGACCCCGGGTATCAGGCGACCGCCGTGATGCTCAGCGAGTCGGCGCGGTGCCTCGCGCAGGACGACCTGCCCACCACCGGCGGCGTCCTGACCCCCGCCGTCGCGATGAACGGCGCGCTGCTGGCCCGGCTCCGCGCCGGCGGCTTCACCTTCGACGTCCGCCCTGCCTGATCTCGCCGCCGCGGGGCCGGCCCCGCCCTTCCCGCGAGTTGATCAGGGCGAAACGCGCGTTCAGCTCGCGTGTGGACGGCTTCCGCCGCGAGTTTCGCCTTGATCACCGTCACCCCAGGATTTCCAGCACCAGCTATTGCGTCCGCGTCGGTGGAAGCGGACCACTAACCTGATCGGAATGAGCTCACCCGTCCTGACAGCGGTGGCCTGGCCCTACGCCAACGGCCCCCGGCACATCGGCCACGTTTCCGGTTTCGGCGTCCCCGCGGACGTCTTCTCCCGCTACCAGCGGATGGCCGGCAACGACGTGCTGATGGTGTCGGGCACCGATGAGCACGGCACGCCGATCCTGGTGCAGGCCGACGCGGAGGGTGTTCCGGCCAAGGACCTCGCCGACCGGTACAACCGGGTGATCGTCGGGGATCTGCAGGGACTGGGCCTGTCGTACGACCTGTTCACCCGGACCACCACGCGGAATCATTACGCGGTGGTGCAGGAGCTGTTCCGCACGGTGCACCGCAACGGATACTTCGTACCGCGGACCACGATGTCGGCGATCTCGCCGTCCACCGGCCGGACCCTGCCCGACCGGTACATCGAGGGCACGTGCCCGATCTGCGGTTACGACGGCGCGCGCGGCGACCAGTGCGACAACTGCGGCAACCAGCTCGACCCGATCGACTTGATCAACCCGCGGTCCCGGATCAACGGTGAGACACCGGTTTTCACCGAGTCCGAGCACTACTTCCTCGACCTGCCCGCGCTGGCCGGCGCACTGGGTGCCTGGTTGCAGACGCGCACCGACTGGCGACCCAACGTGCTGCGGTTCTCGCTCAACCTGCTGGACGACCTGCGGCCGCGGGCGATGACCAGGGACATCGACTGGGGCATTCCGGTGCCGCTCGACGGCTGGCGCGACCGGCCGGACAAGAAGCTGTACGTGTGGTTCGACGCCGTCATCGGGTACCTGTCGGCGTCCATCGAGTGGGCCCGCCGGTACGGCGATCACGGTGCCCCTGATCCCGACGCGTGGCAGCGGTGGTGGCAGGGCGGGGACGCGGCCGCGCGCGCCTACTACTTCATGGGGAAGGACAACATCACCTTCCACTCGCAGATTTGGCCGGCGGAGTTGTTGGCGTACAACGGTTCCGGCGAGCGTGGCGGTGATCCGGGAACGCTGGGTGCGCTCAACCTGCCCACCGAGGTCGTCTCCAGTGAATTCCTGACGATGAGCGGATCGAAGTTCTCGACATCGCGCAAGACCGTGATCTATGTCGGCGACTTCTTGCGCGAGTACGGCCCGGATGCGCTGCGGTATTTCATCGCTGCGGCCGGCCCGGAGAACCAGGATGCGGACTTCACCTGGGAGGAGTTCGTGCGCCGCACCAACTTCGAGCTGGCGAACGAGTGGGGCAACCTGGTCAACCGGTCGATCTCCATGGCGCACAAGAACTTCGGCGCCATCCCGCAGCCGGGCTCGCGCACCGACCTGGACAGCGCGCTGCTGCAGGCGGCCGCGAAGGCGTTCGACACCGTCGGTGACTTGTTGTCCCGCAGTCGGTTCAAGGCCGCGGCAGGGGAGGCCATGCGAGTCGCGGGGTTGGCGAACAAGTACATCTCCGAATCCGAACCGTGGAAACTCGGTGACGACAAGGAGCGGCAGGCGACCGTGCTGCACACCGCGTTGCAGGTCGTCGACGACACCAAGACCCTGCTCACGCCGTTCCTGCCGCACTCCTCGCAGCAGGTGTTCGCCGCGCTCGGCGGTGACGGAACCTGGGCGGCGCAACCGGAGATCCGCGAGGTGACCGACTTCGACGACGACGTCGAGGGAGTCGGTGTGCCGCACGTGCGGGACTACCCGGTGATCACCGGCGACTACACGGCCGAGCAGGCCACCTGGCGGCGCCGGGACATCGAGGTCGGCCGGCCGCTGACCAAGCCGACCCCGCTGTTCACCAAACTCGATCCCAAGCTCGGCGAGACCGGCCCGCCGTGGGCCCCGATCGGCTGACGGTCACCGGTGTGCCCCCGAGCGGACGGAACGCTGAAGTTGATCATGGCAAAACTCGCATCATTGGCCTCCGGCACGCCGTGCCGGGCGCGAGTTTCGCCATGATCAACTCTGATTCCGGCACGGACTCGCCGAAGGGTCAGGACGGCGAGCCCGCGGGCGCGCCGCATCCCGCGGTGGCACAGCGGCCGATGGTGCCCGCGCCGGAGCCGCTGCCCGGGCCGGTGGTCGACGCCCACACCCACCTCGACGCCTGCGGGTGCGTGGATGCCGCCGACGTCGCCGCCGCGATGGATCGGGCCGCGGCGGTCGGGGTCCGTCAGGTCGTCACCGTCGCCGACGACATGGCCTCCGCGCGCTGGGTGGTCGACGCCGCCGGCCGGCATCCGGACCTGTACGCGGCGGTCGCGCTGCACCCGACCCGCGCCGACACGCTGGACGATGCCGCGCGGACGGAGCTCGAGCACCTCGCGGCCGACCCCCGGGTGGTGGCGGTGGGGGAGACCGGGCTGGACCACTACTGGGACGCCGCGCCGCACGCCACTCAGGCGGAGGCCTTCGCCTGGCACATCGACCTCGCCAAGCGGCTGGGCAAGCCGGTGATGATCCACGACCGGGACGCCCATGACGACGTGCTCGCGATCCTGCGCAGCGAGGGCGCTCCCGGCAAGGTGATCTTCCATTGCTTCTCCGGTGACCCGGCGATGGCCCGGCTCTGCGCGGACGCCGGCTATCACCTGTCGTTCGCCGGGCCGGTCAGTTTCCGCAACGCCCGCGGGCTTGCCGAGGCGGCGGCCCTTGTGCCGACGGAACTGCTGATGACGGAGACCGACGCACCGTTCCTGGCGCCACATCCGCACCGCGGCAAGCGGAACGAGCCGTACGCGTTGCCGTACACGGTGCGGGCGCTGGCCGCAATCCGCGGGCAGGACCTCGACGAGCTCTGTGCGGCCGTGACGTCGACCACACGAGCGGTGTACGGGCTGCCGGATCCCACCGGATAACGGGAGGTCAGCCCGCACAGCACCGGTACTCCGCAAACGGCCGATGGACCGGAGGGAAACTCGCAGTTGCCGGTTCGTACTCTCGTCGTTACCCTCCCGTGATGACAGCCGGGATGGGGAAGTCCCGGATGCCACTGGGGCAGGACTTGTCGGCAGCGTCGGCCGAAGACGGGTAGTCACCCGCCACCGCGCTGGGGACGGGCCCTGCTTTTTTGTGCCCAATCGACATCGTTGTCCCCACAACGGGCGACGCGGGCCAACGGTGGCACCCCTGACCCCTGCCCGGACGCGGCGACGTTCGGAGTTCCGTGACCACGACGCACGGCCAATTCGGCCCGCACGGTTCGGCGGCAGATGATCCGACGGGTTCCGACGGTGGCGACACCGACCCGCAGGCCGTGCTGGACAGCCTCGGCTCCGGCTTCGACGCGCTGTTCACCCATCAGGCGGCCGACGCCGCGGGGACCCCGGCTCCTGCCCGGCCACGCCGGGGCGCGCACCGCCGGGAGTCCGCCGCCGACCGTGACGAGACCGTGTTCGCCACCGCGGGCGTGGGTGCCGCAGCCGTCGGTGACGCCGCCGAAGGCCTCGCACTGCCGGGCGGCGAATCGGACGGCGCCGGAAGGGCCGGCGACGACCAGAACGCCGACCTGGACGGTGCATCCCCCGCCGAACCTGCCGACCGCGATCTGAACGACCGCGATTCGAACGACCGCGATTCGACCAACAGCGACCGCACCGACGGTGTTCCCACCGACACCATCCCCACCGACACCATCCCCACCGACACCGCCCCGACCGGCGGCAGCCGCTGGCGCAAGCCGGTCCTGGTCGGCGCCGCGGCCCTGGTCTGCGTGCTTGCCGTCGGCGGCGGCACCGTCGCCGCCATGCACAAGACCGTGTCCATCACCGTCGACGGGGTCAGCCAGGACGTCACGACGCTGGCCGGGTCCGTGGACGGCGCGCTGGATTCCGCCGGGCTGACGATCGCCGCGCACGACACGCTCGCCCCCACCGGCGACGCGGAGATCACCGACGGCTCCACCATCGTCATCCAGCGCGGCCGCTTGCTGACGCTGACCATCGACGGTCAGACCCGCCGGCTGTGGACCACGGCCACCACCGTGGAGCAGGCGCTGGCCCAGATCGGCCAGGATCCGGCGTCGTTCCAGCTCTCCGCCGACCGGTCGCGGGAAATCCCGATCGACGGCCTGCAGGTCAGTGCGAACACGTTGCACACCGTCTCGGTGAAGGTCGGCGGCAAGACCACGCGCTACACCAGCACCGCGGACACCGTGGGTGCCCTGCTGGCGGAGAACAAGCTCACTCCGGCGAAGAACCAGCGGGTGTCGGTGCCCCTCTCGGCCGCTGTCACCGACGGCGCGGCGATAACCATCCGCACCCTGCCCACGGTGAAGATCACCGCCGGCACGGACGCGGTGAAATCCGTGATCGTCGACGGCCGCACCGTCGCCGACGCGCTCGCGGCCGCGAAGGTGACGCTGGGCAAGGACGACACCGTCACACCGGCGAAGGCGGCCGCGCTCAAGGACGGGCAGCAGATCGTCGTCACCCGGGTGTCGTTCGTCGACGCCGTCGAGCGGCAGCCGATCGCGCAGCCGGCCGACCAGACCCGCGACGACGACACCCAGCTGGTCGGCACCAGCACGGTCGTGCAGGACGGCGCACCCGGCGTCGCCGAGGTCACCTACCGGATCAAGGTGACCAACGGCGTCAAGGGGCCGCGCGAGGAGGTCTCCCGTCGCACCGTGACGGTGGCCACCCCGCGGATCGTGGCGGTCGGGACCAAGCAGCCGCCACCACCGCCGCCCGCCCCGGCACCCGCACCAAGGGCCGCTGCTCCGGCACCCGCCCCCGCTCCGGCGCCGCAACCCGCGCCTGCGCCCGCCCCGGCGGCAGCCGTGCCGCAACCGGCACCGGAACCCGCGCCGGCACCGGAACCCGCGCCGGCTCCGGCGCCCGCCCCGGCACCCCCGGCCCCGTCCGGTGGCTCCGGGGTGAACTGGGACGGCATCGCCAATTGTGAGTCGACCAACAACTGGTCGATCAACACCGGCAACGGCTACTACGGCGGCCTGCAGTTCGACATCCCGACCTGGCTCAGCAACGGGGGCGGCCAGTACGCCCCCCGCGCCGACCTCGCGACGCGGGAGCAGCAGATCGCCATCGCGGAGCGGGTGTACGCCTCTCGCGGGCTCTCACCCTGGGCCTGTGGCTACGCCGGCTGATCGCTCCCCGTGGGCATCCGCCCGGGCCGGAATGGCCGGCCGGTCGTGGCCGTTATCTGGCCGTGATAGCAGGGAAAACCCCTGCTGAGAGGGTGTTCGGCAGCGTCACAAGGGACAGGGATGAAGCGCGGAATGTACCCCTGTTTCCGCTCGGAAAGTGCCGCTTAGCATCCTGAAGCGATCAAGAGCGCGTGTCATCTGCGCCACAGTTTGGTGGCCAGGTCTATCGGCGAGCGAAATCCTCGTTTATCGTTTCGTGATAGCAGCTGGGATGGGAAATCATCGAGCTCGTCGCATCAGGTTGTAGGGCAGCAGGAAATTGAAATTCGCCAAGGAAATGGCGAGTCGCCGCCCGAGCGAAACGACCTGTGATGTATCCGGGAAAACCTGATGCACGCCGACGATCCGAGCCCTGCCCGGACACCACCACCCGATGGACGAGAAAACCTTGGCTTCCAACGACGACCTGTTCACCTCCACCGACACCGATGGAGCACGGGCTGCCGCGACCGACACCCTCGAGCCCGCCGGCAGCACCGACGATCTCGACTCCACCTCCCACTCCGCCGCCCGCACCGGCCGCAACCTGCGCAAGCCGGTCCTGGTCGGCGTCGCCGCCCTCGTGGTGGCCCTGGTCGCCGGTGGCGGCGTGGCCTCCGCGGCGCACAAGACGGTGTCCGTCACCGTCGACGGTCAGCAGCAGGAGGTGGGCACCTTCGCCGGTTCGGTGGACGGGGCCCTCGACTCCGCCGGCCTGGCCGTCTCCGAGCACGACGTGGTCGCGCCCGCTGTCGACACCGCCATCTCCGACGGTTCCCAGATCGTGATCGAGCGCGGCCGGTTGCTGACGCTGACGATCGATGGCAAGACCCGCGAGGTCTGGACCACCGCCACCACCGTGGAGGAGGCGCTGGCCCAGCTCGGCCAGAACCCCGCCGCGTTCCAGCTGTCCGCCGACCGGTCGCGGGCGATCCCGGCCGCCGGCCTCACCGTCACCGCAAAGACGTTGCACACCACCAGTGTTGCCGAAGGCGGCAAGCCGGCCGTGTCGGTCAAGACGACGGCGACGACCGTCGGCGACCTGCTCAAGGAGCGCAAGATCGTGCTCGGCCCGCTGGACAAGGTGGAGCCGGCCGCGAAGACCGCCGTCGGCGACGGCCTCAAGGTCTCCGTCACCCGCGTGGCCAAGAAGAACGTCGACGAGATCGTCGCCGTGGCACAGCCGGCCGACCAGCAGGTGGAGGACGCGTCGCTGACCGTCGGCACCACCAACGTCACCCAGCAGGGTTCCGCCGGCAAGGACAAGGTCACCTACGAGGTGACCACCGTCAACGGCAAGCAGAGCGCGAAGAAGGAGGTGAAGCGCACCGCTGTCACCCCGGCGAAGGCCACCATCGTCGCGGTCGGCACCCAGCAGGTCGTGGCGGAACCTGTCGCACCCGCCGCCACCAGCGACAGCTCCGCGAGCACCACTTCGTCGAGCAGCGACACCTCGAGCAGTGACTCCTCGACGGCCGACAGCTCCGCCTCGTCCGAGGCCCCGGCCCAGGAGGCCGCTCCGCAGCCGGCCGCCGAGCCCGCCCCGGCTCCCGCGTCCTCCGGCTCGTCCGGGGTGAACTGGGACGGCATCGCCAATTGCGAGTCGACCAACAACTGGTCCATCAACACCGGCAACGGTTACTACGGTGGCCTGCAGTTCGACATCCCGACCTGGGAGAGCGCGGGCGGTGGCGCCTACGCGTCGCGTCCGGATCTGGCCACCCGTGAGCAGCAGATTGCCGTCGCGGAGAACCTATACGCCAGCCGTGGCACCTCCCCGTGGGCGTGTGGCGGAGCCGGCTGATTCAAGCCAAATCAATTCACGCGCATGCACCCATGACGTGACACGCACCACGGTGCAGAGCCCCGATTCGGATTCCGAATCGGGGCTCTGTGCCGTTTCGGACGAATTCAACACTCCGGTGTGACGCATTCGAACGCATTGACAGCGGCGATTCATTGCGATCATGAACGTACGTCGTTATCGTTTTGTGATAGAAGCCGGGATGGGCGAACCCCCGGAGTCTTCGCAGGTCAGTCGAGTAGAGCGCAGGTAGCGGCCGAATCCGCCGCACCGCTCGAAGTGGGCGGACCGCATGTCGAGAAACAGCTGGCATTCGTGCGACGACCTCCGCCCTGCCCGGAACCACCGACATGACGGATGTGACGTGAACACACGCGCCGACAACGTTAGCGCCCCCGCGCCGACGAACGCCGACAGCGAGACCGCCGCGGGTACCGCGCCGGACGATAGCCCCACCGGCACCAGCCCGACCAACCCGCTGCCGACGCAGCGTCGCCGGGTCGGACGCAAGAGCCTGCTGGTCGCCGCCGCCGCCTCGATCGGCCTGCTGGGCCTCGGCGGCGGCACCGCGGCCGCCATGAGCAAAGAGGTCACCATCACCGTTGACGGTCAGCAGCACGAGGTGCGCACGCTGGCCGGGTCGGTGGCCGGTGCACTGTCCTCCGCGGGCCTGCAGGCCAACAAGCACGACGTCCTCGCGCCGGCCGCCGATGCCCCGATCTCGGATGGCTCCACAATCGCACTGGAACGGGCGAAGGAACTGAGCCTGACCATCGACGGCAAGAAGCGGGACGTCTGGACGACCGCCGACACCGTCGACCAGGCGTTGACCCAGCTCGGCCAGGACCCGCGCGCCCTGCAACTGTCCGCCGACCGGTCGCGGGAGATCCCGCTGGACGGGCTCGCCGTGACGGCCACCCCGTTGCGCACCGTCAAGCTCTCGGTCGCCGGCGCGCCGGCGAAGTCGGTGCGCACAGGCGCGAAGACCGTTGCCGACGTCCTCAAGGAGCAGGGCGTCACGCTGGGCGCCGCAGACACCACCACTCCGAAGGCCGCGACCGCGGTCAAGGACGGGCTGACCATCAGCGTCTCCCGGGTGAAGACCACCGACGTCACCACCACCGTCGACGTGGCCCCCAAGGACGTCAGGACCGGCGACCCGGCGCTGGACAAGGGAAAGACCGTGGTCGCCAAGGCCGGAACGCCCGGCAAGCAGAAGGTCGTCACCCGGGTCACCACCGTCAACGGTAAGGAGACCGCCCGCAAGGAGATCGCCCGCACCACCGTGACCGAGGCCACGCCGAATCAGATCCGCGTCGGCACCAAGGCCGCGACGGTCGACGTGCAGGGCGGACGGGTCTTCTTCCACGACACCGAATTCGGCGTCAACTGGGACGGGCTGGCCTACTGCGAGTCCACCAACAACCCGCGCGCGGTGAACAACCCGGCCGGCTTCCTGTCCACCTACGGGCTGTTCCAGTTCGACCAGCCCACCTGGGAGTCCGTCGGCGGCACCGGCAACCCGGGCGATGCCAGCCCGGAGGAGCAGCTCAAGCGCGCCAAGATGCTCTACCAGCAGCGGGGCCTCGAGCCGTGGCTGTGTGCGCCCGCCGCCAGCGGCCCGCCCGCCGGCTGATCACCTGCAGCACCTTCCCCATCCCGGAACGGGCCCCGACGACGCGTCGGGGCCCGTTCTGCGTCTGCGGAGATTCGCCCCCGGCGACGCCCGGACGGTCCACGGGGCCGCGCCGCACATGTGAGGATGATCGGGTGTCCGATCGTTCTCCGGTGAGCCTGCTCGGTGCCGTCGAGATCCGTCGGCTGGCCGGCGAGCTGGGGCTGCGGCCGACGAAGACGCTGGGGCAGAACTTCGTGCTGGACGGCAACACGGTCCGGCGCATCGTCGCCGCCGCGGACCTGCGCTCCACCGACCACGTCGTCGAGGTGGGCCCGGGCCTGGGCTCGTTGACCCTCGGCCTGCTGGACGTGGCCGCCGCCGTCACCGCCGTCGAGATCGATCCCCGGCTGGC
>JAESFR010000108.1_pt1 | contig 91786 bp, 84 predicted proteins | sample 9266191 | NCBI WGS metagenome assembly JAESFR01 (sample SAMN14503063, study PRJNA617104) | algae metagenome | isolation source: Pleurocapsa minor HA4230-MV1 and co-occurring heterotrophs from cement on... | place: USA: Nuuanu Pali Lookout, Hawaii | collected 2009-07-20
GGTTGAGCATCTCTCTTTAAATGTTTGAGAATTTGTAATTCTACATCCATTGCTCTATCTGGCTTTTAGCTACTTATAGTTTTGATTCTTTTATTTTAATTCTCGGAGAGTGACATAAGAGGGATAACTGTGAATTGAACACTTTAGGCTATCCCAAAGCTACTCTGTTTGTTTTTTGTTTGGCAATAGTGGCTTTCAACATTCTCTCCACCGTCAAGGCAGCATTAAAATCTGTTCACGGAGTCGGAAAAATCGAAGCAGGTTTATCCGACTATTACTTGGTCGAAGAAGTTCAAGGAACATTTAGAGGAATGGCGATCGCATTGCCAACTCCTTTTTGGTCTTCTTTGGTTGAGATGAATACGGTTGAATTTGCGACGCGAAGCTAGTCCTTTAGGGTCCAAACTCTTAAACAATGGGCAGGCTTTGTGAATCTCAAACGCTTTTCTTCTTCTCCCAGAGGTCAGAAAAAACCCAAACCCAAACCGACTTATGATCCTAAACACCCTCATGTCTCTACCTCCCGCCTTTTACGCTAGAAAAGTCAGTACAAACGTTCACCTTAACAGGGGTAGCTCTAAGCTCTAAGCTAAGGCTTGTCTATCACGGATACTCTAAAGGATTAGCTTTTTTATTAGCAAGTCGGCGCAAAAAGCAATTTTTAGCTAGTGCAGCAGCTATTTAAAAATCTTGAAAGCTTTAAGATTAAAAATTTTTGATGTTATACCCTTGTCCTAAAGAATACACCTTCGGATATGTACTTTTGACTTTTGACTTTTGACTTCCGCGTAGCGGTACTAGGCTTGTTGTTGCTGCCATAATCGCAACCGCACCAGAAACTCTTGCCAATAATGACTTAAATCAGCAGCATTGAGCAAGAAAATTTGGGCTGCTCGATCCTCAAGAGCGATCGCAATTAAAGCGCGCTCAATCTGGACATTGTAGAGGTGATTGACAGCAGCGGTATAGGCGGTAACCTGGAGACAATAATCAGTAATCCAGTCTAGTTTTTTTGGTTTAGAAGCAGTTTTCCAGTCAAATACACATAATTCCCCTTGCCACGTTCCCAAACAGTCTAAACGCCCAGCATAACCCTGTTCGACATGATAAACCGCCGATTCTAAGAGGTGAACTTCCAAGACAGATTCTAAAACAGGTTTGATTGAATGCCAATAAAGATTATCTGGCACATCAGCGGGTAAATCTTGCCCCATCAGAAAGTAGTTGATTGCCGTATGAAGTGAAGTACCACGACGACAGGCTTGAGTACTAATTTGCTGTGCTTGTGCATATCCCACCCGTTTACGCCATCTCTGCAAAGCAAGGCGATCTGCTTCAGGTTTAGTTGCTGCCAAAATTGTGCTGACAGAAGGATAAGCTTGCCCATCAAAGACTAATTGGCGTTTGCGGTCAACAGTTTTATATTGAGCAGGAATATGAGTAAATATCATAAATTACCTAGACAAAAGGCTTATAGCTTATAGCTTATAGCTTATAGCTCCCTTATCGGTAAAATTTTTTGAGCAGATATGACTCGAATGGGGCTGAGGAATCTATGATCACTAATAGGAAGTAATTTAAACCTATGAGTGTAGCGATCGAAATTAAATCTTTATTAAAGCAGCCAGAACTTCTAGAAGCCCGTCTGCAAGAGATTCCCCCAGAACCAGGAGTCTACTTCATGCGCAGTAGTAATGGCGATATTTTATATATTGGTAAATCCAAGAAATTACGTGCGCGGGTTCGTTCTTATTTTCGTCAGGCCCAAAAATTAAGCGATCGCATTGCGATGATGGTGCGTCAGGTGGCGGAAATTGAATTTATTGTCACCGATACGGAAGCTGAAGCCTTAGCCCTAGAAGCCAATTTAATTAAGCAGCATCAACCACACTATAACGTCCTGCTCAAGGATGATAAGAAATATCCTTATGTCTGCATCACTTGGTCAGAAGATTATCCCCGCATTTTTATTACCCGTAAACGTCGAGCGACTCAAAAACGCGATCGCTATTATGGCCCTTATGTAGATACTCGCCTGCTGCGCTATACCCTGCATATCATCAAGCGAGTTTTCCCCCTGCGTCAGCGTCGTCAACCTTTGTTTAAAGATCGTCCCTGTCTCAATTATGACCTGGGTAGATGCCCAGGGGTATGCCAGTCGTTGATCACCCCTGAAGATTATAAAAAGATCGTCCAGAAAGTAGCGATGGTATTTCAGGGTAGAAGTGATGAACTAGTAGCTAGTCTGCAAGCCAAGATGGACAAGGCGGTAGAACGACTAGACTTTGAAAAAGCAGCGCAATATCGCGATCAGATCAAAGCTTTACATAGTCTTAATGCCGAGCAAAAAGTTGCCCTCCCCGATGATACCGTTTCCCGTGATGCGATCGCTCTGGCTGCGGACGATAAACACTGCTGTATTCAGCTATTTCAAATCCGTGCAGGTAAGTTGGTAGGTCGTTTGGGCTTTTTTGCCGATGCTCGTTCTGGTACGCCAGGAGCAATTTTACAACGGGTATTAGAAGAACATTACACTACCGTTGAAGCTGTCGAAATTCCCACCGAGATCTTAGTGCAGCATGAATTACCCGAACCTGAGATTCTTACCGACTGGTTGAGTACCACCAAGGCGCGCAAGGTAAGCTTAATTAATCCTCAAAGACAGACGAAGGCAGAACTGATTGAAATGGTGGAACGCAACGCCAACTTTGAATTGGAGCGTACCCAACGGGTGAGCGATCGCAATACTCAGGCATTACAAGATTTAGCGACTATTCTCGATCTGCCCGAACTGCCCAAGCGGATTGAAGGATACGACATTTCCCATATTCAGGGTTCTAATGCCGTGGCTTCTCAGGTAGTGTTTGTCGATGGTGTTCCTGCCAAACAACATTATCGCCATTACAAAATTAAAAATCCTGATGTCCAAATTGGGCATTCCGATGATTTTGCCAGCATGGCAGAAGTAATTGGTCGTCGTTTTCGCAAGTATCAGCGTAGCGCAGCCGAACAGAATATTCCTTGGTTGGAGTTCAAACACCAAGTGGGCGAACAGCAAGACTTCCCCGATTTAATCATGATTGACGGTGGTAAAGGACAACTATCTTCTGTCGTCACGATTTTACAAGATTTAGATTTACTAGATGTAGTCAAGGTGGTAAGTTTAGCTAAGAAAAGAGAAGAAATCTTTTTACCAGGAGAGTCCATACCCTTGGAAACAGAAGCAGAACAGCCAGGAGTACAACTACTAAGAAGAGTTCGTGACGAATCCCACCGCTTTGCCGTTAGCTTTCACCGTCAACAAAGACTAACCAGCAGCAGGCGATCGCGTTTAGCCGACATTTCTGGCTTGGGCTTTCAGCGTCAAAAGCAACTCCTGGGTCATTTTCACTCTATTGACTATATCCGCGAGGCGACGGTAGCCAAACTGACGGAAGCGCCTGGGATTGGGCCAGGTTTGGCACAGGAAATCTATAATTATTTTCATCCCAATCAAGTCAGTGATAGCTCTAGTTGAACCAAGTGAAGTTCTAAATAGAAATAGAATTAGTATATGACGTTGAGGGAGAGGAAATTATGAGTCATCAGCCAAGAAATTGTGCATCACTAATTTTTAAAGGAGATGCTGATGTAACCAAACAATATTCTCTACCTCTTACGGGCATAATAGTCATTGGTCGTTCTCCAGATTGTCAGATTGTTCTAGATCCGTTTAAATTTATTACCGTATCTCGTCGCCACGCACAGATTAAGCGAGTAGGTTCTCACTGGGAAATCGAGGATCTTGGTGCTACTAACGGCACTTTAGTTAATGATTTAACAATTAAAGGTCGGCAAAAATTACAGTCAGGCGATCGCATTATCTTGGGTACTGAGGGCCCTGAATTTACGTTTAAATGTTTACCCTATAAAAGCGTAATGCCCACTCCCTCGACCATAAATGTTGAAACTGTAGACAAAAACAAAACTGCTCATTCTGCTAAGCCTCAAATAAATACGCTGACAGCCAAAACTAATCCGCCCCCAGCCTCGACCAAAATTGACTTTAAAGCAACTGTTCTCCAGAAACCGACTGCTTCTCCCGCAGTTTCCGCCAAAATTTCCCCTAAAACCCTTTGGAATTTAGTTGCTGCTACCGAGCGATCGCAATTTCCTGGACATTCTGCACCAGTTTTAGCCTTGGCATTTAGTCCCGACGGACAAATTCTCGCCAGCGCAGCTCAAGATAAAACTATTAAACTGTGGGACAGATCGACCCAGACAGAAATTGCTGCTTTTATCGGACACAAGCTAGCAACCAATGCTCTAGTATTTAGTGTCGATGGCAAGATGGCTAGTAGTGGCGCAGACAAAACGATTAAACTCTGGCAAGTTGAAACTCAAGCCGAAATAGCTATTTTCCCCGCCCATAATTTAGCTATTAATGCTTTAGCATTTAGTCCCGACGGTAAAATCCTGGCTACTGGTGGCGCAGACAAATTGATTCGACTCTGGCAAGTTGAAACTCAAGCCGAAATAGCTACTTTTCCCGCCCATCAGTTAGCCATTGAATCTTTAAGTTTTAGTCCCGACGGTCAAATTCTGGCTAGCGGTAGCCAAGATCAAACCATTAAGCTATGGCGGGTTAGGACTCAAACCGAAATAGCTACTTTAACGGGGCATAAACAGGGCATTAGGGCGATCGCTTTTAGTCCTGATGGTAATACCCTAGCCAGTGGCAGCATCGACCAAACTATTCGACTTTGGGGTGTGGCAACTAAGGTGGAAATCGCTGCTATTTCTACTCCTCATTGGCAAACAGGAGCGATCGCCTTTGCCCCTGATGGTCAAACAATCGGCGGTTGTGACGAGTCGGGAATTATTCGACTATGGCAAATTTGTTCTAATTTGAATTAAATCGGGTAAATAGCCACAAAATACCCAAATTTCTCGCTAAAAATCGCACTAATTAAGTAGGTAGGCAAAATAATTGATCAAATCCCTGCCCTTAGAGCTATTTGTTACTCGTTACTCGTTACTTGTTACTCCCTAACCTCATTTTCAATTTAATTACACCCACCTACTTATCTTTCCGATTTATAAAGAGATTCTTGAAATTCCCGACCAATCAAGCTACCAAATTGAGACCAACCCATATTAGGGGTTTTAGAGAGAGTAGACGTAATCCTTTGCAGTTTTTTTCTCAATCCCATTAATTCTTGAGCATTAGGCGGCAAAATTTCACTATAGGCTGATACTAATTCCTCGTTAGTTGCTGTATTAAAATTAATCGATTCGCCGACTACTAGTAGATTCCGAACGATAGGCAACATATTATTTTCGGGGATTATTTTATTAATTTTAACTCGTACAACTAAAAACTAAAGAATAATTTTAGTTTGAGCCGATCTAAAGTTACGATTTTGAAACAAATTGCGATAAAGTTATCGATTTTATTGATTACTTGTGTTAAAAATGAGGATAAGTTGCAAACTTTCAGAAAAGCAATAAAACTTTGAGGTTCTTAGGTAAATTATAACCAAAGCTTAAATTTCCCTTTACCTAGATAGCATATTCTTTGATATTGAGAAAACGAACCTCAAAAAATCTCTAGATTAAATGACATTTAAAATTACTCGAAGATTCTGTTTAACTACAGTTTCCGCTTTATCTTTAATATTACTTACCCAAAGTATCGATCTAACTAATAATTCACCAGCCAATGCTCAGGATGCTGGAATTGAAGCTAGTTTAACTGGTGCTGGAGCATCTTTCCCTGCTCCTCTTTATCAACGTTGGTTTTCCGAATATAACAAGCTAAACCCTGGAATTGAAATTAGCTATCAGTCTGTCGGTAGTGGCGCTGGTGTCGAGCAATATCTCCAAGGTACAGTAGACTTTGGTGCTTCTGATGTACCTCTAACCGAAGAAGAGCGTGCCACTTTTGAATCAACTTTCGGTCAAGCGCCAATTCAAGTGCCGATGACTGCTGGGAGTGTGGTTTTTGCCTATAACTTGCCTGGGGTAGATAATTTAGAGTTGCCCCGCACTACTTATTGTGGCATTGCCAACGGCGAAATCACTCAATGGAACGATCCAGCGATCGCTCAAGCTAATCCCAACGCAACTTTACCCGATACACCTATTTCTTGGATTCATCGCTCTGATGGTAGTGGGACAACTTTCTTATTTACCAGTCACCTACAAGCAGCTTGTCCTAATTGGCAGGGTGGTGCAGATAAAACTGTAGAATGGCCTGGTGGTGTTGGGGCTAAGGGGAACGAAGGTATCGCGGCTCAAGTAGCTCAGACTGAAGGCGGTATAGGTTATGTAGAGTATGCCTACGCTAACGAAAATGGCATGACCGCAGCGGCGATCGAAAACAAAGCTGGTAATATAATTGCACCTTCTCCTGAAACAGCATCATTAGTCTTTGAAGGAGAAACAGTTCCTGAAGATTTTGCTTTGACAGTTGCCGATCCTGCTAATCCCCAAGCCTATCCTATTGCTGGGATGACCTGGTTGCTGCTGTATCCAGAATACGAAGAACCAACTACTGCCCAAGCACTCCAGGGATTTGTTAACTGGGCTTTAAGCAGTGGTGACCAATATTCTACAGAGCTAGGCTATATTCCTTTACCTCAAGAACTCGAAGCGCGTGTTTTACAGACAGTTGAACAATCAGTTGTGACTAAAAAATAGGAAATAGGGGAGTAGGAAGTAGGAAATAGGAAATAGGAAATAGGCAATAGGAAATAGGGGAGTAGAAAGATGATTGTTGCTTCAAATCCCCGACGCGAAGCTATATGCGAAGCGGAATCCTTTAGAGCATATCCTTTAGGACGTTCTTTACTACTACCTACTACCTACTACCTACTACCTACGAGTCGATCACTCTAATCGTCCTAATCTAACTGTGTACGACTATAAAACCTTTCGCCTCATTCCTAAATACTCTTCTAACTGCGATCGCAAATTGTCACTTCAAGGAACAATTCTCTAATTATTAGAAGAAAGAAAATTATTATAAGACTTTCAAAGTTTATGCTATTGATGAGAAAAGATCTTTGATGAGAAGCTTGATAACTTTTAGCTTCAGTCTTTTCCTCACTTTTCTTTAATTCACATTAGACTTATTAATCTTATGAGAATTTTAGTAGTTGACGATGACAGCATCTTAATAGAAGTACTTAAACGTTCTCTCTCTAGCCAACGTCATGTAGTCGAAGTTGCAGAAGATGGACAGATGGGTTGGGAGTATGTCCAAACTGGAGAGTATGAACTGGTTTTGCTCGATGTTAATTTGCCAGGTTTGGATGGAGTTAGCCTCTGCGAAAAAATGCGATCGGCAGGTTATAAAACCCCCATTCTGTTGATGACAGCTAAGAATGCTAGTCAGGATCGGATCTTGGGCTTGGATGCGGGGGCGGATGATTATTTAATCAAACCCTTGGACTTAGGAGAATTAAACGCCAGAGTAAGAGCATTATCCCGTAGGGGAGAAGTCGCTACTACTAGTGTTTTAAATGTTAATGGACTTATTTTGGATCCTAATAGTTGCGAGGTTAGTTATCAACAACAGTCAATTAAACTTACAGCTAAAGAATATAGTTTATTAGAAATATTTTTGCGCAACCCTGCACAGGTATTTAGTCGATCGCAAATTTTAGATAAAATCTGGACATTTGACGATCCACCATTGGAAGAAAGCGTCAAGGCACATATCAAAGGATTACGCAAAAAACTCAAACAAGCAGGGGTGGTTGATTGGATTGAGAATGTTTACGGTATTGGCTATCGTCTTAATCCAAAAGTTGCTGAATCTGAGCAAGCTGATAAGAATATTTCTCCTAGTTCTGCTTCTGTCGAGCAACAGTTTAATCTGAAGATGGAACAAATGTGGCTTAAGTATCAAAATAAGATGTCTGAGCGCCTGAAAGTACTTCAACAAGCTGTATCTAGAGTTAAACAAGCTAATTTATCCCCCCAATTGCAACAAGATGCCCAACAATCAGCCCATAAACTAGCGGGAGTTTTAGGCATGTTCTCTAGAGATGTAGGCACAAATATTGCCCGTGAGATCGAAACTTTGCTGCAAAATAATTCGGTTTTAGATACTCAACAACGAGAACAATTTATTGCTTTAGTAACAGATTTAGATAGTTTATTAGCACTGGATGAAACCTTAACTAGCAAAACTATTACCGAGACAAATTTATTGTTAATTTCTACTGATACTCAGTTAAAGCAAAAATTACAGCAGCTAAGTATGACTCAAGGGTTAGCTTGGCATCAAGTAGATAATATTACCCAAGCCGAGATTTGGTTAGCCAATAATTTTGCTTATGTAGTAGTAATAGATACTGAAGCAACTACTAATCGAGCAGAATATTTAGCTTTAATCAGTCAATTAAATTCTCATACTCCTTTAATACCAACAATAGTTTTATCTTCTACTAGTAGTTTAAGCGATCGCCTTACGGCTACTCGTATGGGTGCAAGTAGCTTTTTAGCCAAACCCGTTACTCCAGGAAAAATTTGGCAAACTACTTCTAGGTTAATCGAACAGAATCAATCAGCGATCGCATCTATCTTAATCGTCGATGATGATGATGTCTTCCTAGACACCTTGCGCTCCATCCTGGAACCTTGGGGAATTAAAGTCAGCACTTTAGCAGAACCTTTACACTTTTGGGAGGTATTAGAAGCAACCCAACCCGATCTAGTAATTCTCGATATAGAAATGCCTCAAATCGATGGGATTGAACTGTGTCAAGTACTTCGTAGCGATCCAGACTGGCAAGAACTACCTGTATTATTTCTCACTGCACGACAGGATGCCAAAACTATTCAACAAATATTTGAGATCGGGGGGGATGACTATATTTCTAAACCCACAGTTGGCGCAGCATTAATCGCCAGGATTAATAACCGATTAGATCGCAGCCGTTTGTTACATAATCTTGCTACCCAAGATCCCCTAACAAGATTAAAAAATCGTACTCAAAGCAGTCGAGAAATCGAAAGTTTGTTACAGCAAGCTCAAAATCTTCATCAACCATTTTGTTTAGCAGTACTTAAAATAACTGAACTAGAGCAAATCAACTTCCAATATGGTCATGGAATAGGCGATCGCATTTTGGCGCAATGGGGTAAAATCATTCGAGCCACTTGTCGTAATGATGAAATTACAGGCTATTGGGACAGTGGAGATTTTGTGATTGGGATGCCTAATTTAGACACAACCCAGGCTAAAGAACATTTAAGCGAACTGCTCAGTGTTTTAAGAAAACAAATATTTACTGCACCAGAAAGCCTAGAGGTTGCCGAACAAGCCCAAAGTCCTCAGCCAGAACGTTTTCAAATTGCTTTTGACTGTGCCATAGCTGAATTTAGCCAAGATGGTACAACCTTACATTCTTTATATCAAAGCTGCATTAGATCCAGGGAAAACGCATCTTAAATTGAGCGAAGATGATCAAAAAGCGATAAAAACTTAAAAGGCGAAAGTAGTTCGCAAAACACCTACCGTAGTAGTATCGTTATTCTTATTACCTTCTGGATTAAACAAAACAAACAACCCAGGGGTCAGACTTAAATTATCGTTAACTTTATAATTATAGAAAACTTCTAAGTGATAAGGTATTCCTCGCTCGACATCGGGTTCTGTTAGTTGTGCTGCACCACCAGCATTAACTCGGTTTAAGGGTTGTCCAAAAATGAGTCCTGCGGTATTTCCTTCCTGCAATAAATCTTTAACAGAAACACCTGTCATCCAACTGAGCAATTCTGAAGAAGCCTCTGGGCCAGATACAGAATCAACAAAAAAGTAAGATCCATATCCTGTCAAAGCCAAATCAGGCAAAATATTCCAGTTAAAAGAAGTTCCGAGGGAATGAATATGTACGGGCGTATCCAAAATACCGCCGACATCGACAGTTCCATCTGGATTAACAGTTCGATTAGGAATTGCTAAAGGAGTTTCCGAAGAACTATTTAGTCCTGTGGCTAATATGTCTATTTCATGATAGCTATAAGCATAGTTCAAACCTAAATCGATATTCTCTCTCGGCTTCAGGGTCAATTGAGTTGAAGCTAACATACTGCCACTAAATAGCCCTGCACCTAAAACATTGTTATCTCCTTTTTCGGGAATAGCAGCGTTAACGCTAGCGTATAAAGCTCGCCAGTCTATTTGATCGGAGATATTCCAAATAAATCCCGTTGCCGAGGCTAATCCAGTTTGGGAAGTTCCTCCCGATACCCGTAGCACTGGATTTAAAGCAGCAAATCGAGAAACGGCTCCCTGTCCTTCGTCGGCAAAAGGAATAATAGTGGGGAAAGCATCGGAAGCTTCGGCTGCCGTTCCTGCGAACAAAGTAACTTTATCTAAACCCGAAGGAAAAATGTAAAGTAGTTTGTAAAGATCGACCGAATTCTTGTCTTTCTCTTCGGAGATATCCTGCGGATTGAAGCGAGGAAACTGAGGTTCAAAACTAAGTTTGGTCGAGCCAGCACTTAGGAAAGATTCTGTAGGAAACAAGCTATTTTGAATGCTACCAGAACCATCTATGGCACCGCCAAAATTATTAGCCTGTATACCCGTAATTAATAAGTCTTTACCAGAGAAGCTGGTATTCAAAGTCAGACGGAGGCGATCGTTAAAAACAATTTGAGGATCGTCTCCCGCTTCTGGATTTCCCCCAGTTGCACCAGCTAAGGAGAAAATAGCTTCACCAGTTAATTTGGTGGTAGTAGAAAATTGGTTGTCTTCCAGTAAAGCCGTTCTCTCACTAAGATTATCTACTCTATTGCTGAGAGACTCTAATTCTGTGCTAAACTTCTGTTGCAAACTTTGAATGGTTGCTAAATCTTCTGGGCTAACACTTTTATTGCTAGCGATTAAACGTTCAATTTGATTTAAACAGCTGTTTAAACCAGCAGCAAATTCATAACGAGTCAAGGGTTGGCTACCTCTAAATGTGCGATCGGGAAAACCTGCAATACAGCCATAGCGATTTACTAGGCTGGTGAGGGCTGCATAAGCCCAATCTGTAGGGGCAACATCCCGCAAACTCTCTACGTTTACTATTTGACCTAGATCATTGTCCGAGTTATTTTGTCGGTCAATTCGATCGCGATCGCTATTAGTATTATTAGCTTTATAATTCTCTATAAACTTATTGTCAGATTCAACTACTTGTGCTGTAACTTGAGGCGTATCCAGCAGAAAAACAGAAATTCCCATGATAAATAAAGCGCCTGACTTTTTCATTTATAAACCTTACACCCAAAATTATTCTTATTTAATTGTCATGAATATTTTACTTTGAATGGTTTAAGTATTAAAGTTACAATATATTAAATACATCTAAATATATCAATGTATTTTATTTGAAAATATCAATAGTTAATAAATAACAAAAAGTTTAATCTATTGTATTACCATAGCGATCGCCTGAATTCTTAGCAAAGAGCGATCGGCGATCGACAAAACTTATTAATCTTTTTAATGTTTTTATCAATAATTACTCAAAATCTGATTTATTTGTTCTGGTAACTCTAAAGGACGAAATGGTTTGGTGATTACTCCAGCTAAATCTAATTCAGCCAGTTCAGGAGCGATCGCTGATTGGGTTTTAGCAGTCATCAGAATCACAGGAATAGCGGCTGTACTTTGATTGGCTTTGAGATGTTTAAGGGTTTCTATTCCATCCCATTCAGGCATCATTAAATCTAATAAAATTACCTCTGGTTGGCTACTGGTGGCTAAATCTAATCCTTCTTTGCCTGTACTGGCTGTAATCACCTGCCAATCTGTTACCAGTTCTAATCCCATCTGGGCGATGTCTTTGACATCTTCTTCGTCATCAATAATTAAAATGCTTTTGCTCATGTTGTTTGGCTGCCATAATTAAATTCAATTTAATTTAATTAATCTAAACTGCGATCGGGAATATTTAGAGAATTTACGGCGATTTTTTGTGTAATTATTTACATTTAGTTCACCTTTTGCAGATATTAGTCAAAGGCTGCAAAAACTACTATAATCTAGCGATCGCTAAATTGTAAAAACAATGGCTTTAAATCCTTACATAGCAAGGGTTTTGAGCTAGACACACTTTGTGACAGCTTTGCCAGATCTGCCCCTTAATGTGGGTCAAGGGATGTTATTTCGGATCAGTCTCAAAATAATCTGGGTCTATTCTCATTTAATGTGGGGTCTTGCACAATTTTGGTGAGCTGAGAAAAATGGCGATCGCTAAATAGGACATAAATATCGTTTCTTCAACAGTTCATGACTGGCACGCCCATACATTTGTCTCTTGAGCATTTTAAGACGGTTAACCTGTCCTTCTACTTGTCCATTACTCCATTTAAGAGTCACTCCATTCCTAACTGCATCTAAATCATCTTTCAATTTAGTGACAAAACCAGTAATGGCTTTTATTTGACTTCCCTCTGCATTTTTCAACCATTTATCTAATCGATCTGGTTGTCTTCGACGAACTAAATCTGCAAAGTCTACAGCTAGAGAAATTGCTGTATTTAGGTCTGGGTGTTGCTTCTTTAATAATTCAATTGCTAATTTTTCAGCTTCACTGTGTTTTGTAGTTGGGCGTAAAATTAGCCATACTGCCTGGCGCACAGTCATCATTGATTTCTTTGGTTCAAACACAAGAGGCAATGCCTTGTTGGGCTTTTCTCTTGGTTTCAATCCCTGTGCTTGACGCAGACGACGAGTATATCTGGCTAAAGTAACATAACTACCTTGATAGCCTTGTTCTTTAATTTCAGCATAAAGTTTTTGAGTATCATGACAACCAGAATTCCATCGTGACTGAAGATATTTATTGTAAGGAGTAACCTTGCCACGTCCTTTATCACTTCTGCCTTTTCTCTCAGGAAAAACTGGGCTACGTAGATACCGAAAAACCGTGCTTTTCCCAATTTCTAAATGACGAGCAATGGCTTTTCCCTTATAACCTTTTTTGTGTAAAGCCCATACTTGGTCATATTTTTCCTTTCTTGGTTCGCGCCGTACTGCGGCAAGTTTAATAGCATCTATAGGATTAGGAGGTGGTTGTATAGGTTGAGCTATAACTTTTTCAGATTCAACAATCGGACAATTATTAGTCTCGTCTTCCACATTTTTCAGTAATGTTCGATGTTGGTTTAACACTACTTCTAACATTTGGGCTAAATTTTGTAGTAGATGAAAGCGGTCTGCTACCTGAATGGCTTCTGGACATCCTCTTGATGCTCCTTCTTTATAAGCTTTCGCTCGATCTCTGGAAATAATTTCTACTCCAGGATGTTCTTTTAACCACTCAGCTAAAGTCGAAGCTGTACGGTCTGACAGTAAATCTATTGGTTGGCGAGTTGACAAATCTACCAAAATAGTACCGTAGGTGTGGCGTTTACGATAAGCCCAATCATCGACTCCTAGAACTTTTGGTACAGCATAGGATGGTAGTGGCATCTTCATCACTAATCTGAGTAAGGTTTGACGACTAATTTTAACGGACAAGTGCTGAGTTAAACGCGAGCCTGGTAATCCTCCTTGAGCCAGGGCTACTTTGGTCAGTTGAATATTTAATCGTTGTGTTCTTCTTGCCCAAGGTGCAGCTATTTCGGGCAATCTAATCGTAAAAATTCGACGCTCACAATTCGAGTTTGAGCAGAAGAATTTCTGAGTTGAAAGCTTTAAGCAGACTTGATAATTACCCCAAGCTACATCTAGTAGCGATCGCTGATAATTACTATGAACACGATCGCTTGTTGAATTACAAATTGGACAAACTGCTTGTATGTTCTGTGTTTTGACTTGTATCGTTAGTCTATTGTCTGTTTCACTGATTGACCAAGAAATTATTTGAAGACAAAAAAATCAGGTAATAGATGTTGTAGTAGGCGAGAATTATTGAGAGGGTAATTTTCTGACATAAATAACCGCTTTTTTAGCTCTCATTCTATTTACTCATAAAATCTTTCTTTATTACCATTTTTGGTTGTAGCGATCGCCTTTTTTCTTGGATCACCAAAAGTGTGCAAGACCCTTAATCTGGTCTCAAAAACGCCATTATTTCAGGTCGAAGTGATTCTTATTTTGGGTCGCTACAGCTAACTGTTATTAGACGTATCTTTTGAAAATCGTTAGAATATTCAAAATGTAACTTAGCGTTCTCAAATTCATATATTTCCCAGGGAAAACTTTGTCCTAATATGGGAATTCTTTCCGCTTTTCCACTTTTGTCAGGTTGACCAAAAATTTTGTGTACTTGCTCTTGTGGCATATTGAATGAGACTTTAAATATATCATCATTTGTATATTGCTTGTATCCTTGAATCCCTTCAGCATATAAGTGAAAAGTTTTTATCTTCAGATTAGAAAACAAAATTAAAGATATGCCTTTTGTTGGTGAATCTAGATAGTATCTATCTTCTATTTGTTCAAGCTGTTTTGATTGGAATAAACTGTTAAACAAGTCATTTGAGACTACATCTTCATAGCTCATTCCTGAAAAAGTAAGTAGCTCTCCTTCCAGTTTTTTGCTCATAATATTAAAAAATCAAGATATTTTGTTTTGTCCTCTAGTAAAGTCCTTTTGTATTTTAATATCTGAGAACTTTATTTAAAAATGATATTTCCATGAGCGATCGCTCTTAGTTGCAAAATAGATTTTACACTGTAGCAGCTACAGTTACAGAAACCGTTTTTGCTAAAAATTCTGGACTTTCTTTATTGATTTCTTCCATAATATTTTTTACAGATTCTTTAATAATCATAGAAGCTTCTCTTAACTGTCTAATTAACTCAACTTTGTATTCATCGGAATTGAGAATTCTCATGAAAATCATAGAACCCCATTCAGGAGAATTTCTATAAAGATGCGGAGACGATATTAATATCTTTTCGATATATGTTTTGATGTCGAATATTTCAATTGTATGAATAATTCCGTACATCAAATCCCATTCTCCAGACTTATCGTTTAGAAATTGTATAAGAAGAGGAATGCAATCAGAATCTTTTAACGCTCCGATTTGACCAACAACATTTTCAAAATCTTCAAAATAATTAAAATTATTGGGATTTTGTTCGATTAATTTAAGAGATGAAAATAAATCGTCAAGTGTTTTACTACTCATTCATCTCATCACAAATTCCGCGATCGTCAACCGCAAATTCAATATCAGCAGCGGCACTATAAAGATCTAGTAAATTTGAAGATGATGTATCTTCTGTTAATTCTTTTCGTTTACCAACAAGAGTTTCTAGGCGGTCAATTTTATCCAACAATTTTTGATAAGCTTCAGCGTCTTGCACCACTAACTCTGCCTTTCCGTTGACTGTTAATACCAAGGGACTACCCGTCGCTTTCATTTGTTTGATAATTTCATTGGTGTTGCGTTTAAAAGTAGAAAGAGATTGAATATCTCGACTAAGATTAATCATCAGCTTATTAACACTAGATTTGCATTTAATTTAATGTTACCTTAAGCTCCTAACATTTTTAGAATGACTATACTTTTTATTTCTTATTTCCTACTTCCTACTTCCTATTTCTTATTTCCTACTTCCTATTTCCTATTTCCTATTTCCTATTAAAGGCAAACTAATATAAAACCTACTCCCTTCACCTAATCTACTCTCGACCCAAATCTTGCCGTTATGTCCTTCAACAATATGACGACAGATCGCTAGTCCCAAGCCTGTTCCTCCTTTACTACGAGAATCTGAAGCATCTACCTGTTGGAAACGTTCAAATATCGACTCTAGTTTATCTTTAGGGATACCTCTACCTGTATCTTGAATAATTATTTGACAGAAATCTTGTTGAACGCTAGCTTTTAAGTTAACTCTACCGCCAGGTTTGGTAAATTTAATTGCATTACTGAGTAAGTTGGTTAATGTTTGCAATATGCGGTCTGAATCTAGGTGTAGAACGACATCACAAGGTTCTTCTAGGATCAACTGAACTTGAGCTTTTTCTGCCATTGCTTGCATAGTTTCTGTAGCTTGAATCAGTAATGATTGTAGGTTGCACCGTGTTAATTCGATCGCAATTTTGCCTGATTTCATTCGTTCTAGATCGAGGATATCGTTAACCAAGCGGATTAAACGTTCGCTATTGCGTATGGCTACCTGGAGGATTTGCTTACCGCGATCGCTTAATGTACCTAATTGACCAGAATTTAATAAATCTAACGCGCCAATCGTCGAAGTCATGGGAGTTCGTAGTTCATGACTGACTAAGGAGATAAATTCATTTTCTAGGCGTTTGCGTTCGGTAATATCGTTCAAAATTTGGAGGGTGCATTTAGTTCCATCTAGTTCAATTAACTCCATTGAAAGTAATACTGTTTTTACTTGACCCGATTTTGTCGGAAATTCTAATTCTAGGTTGTGAATAAACCCCTGGGAATCGGACTTTTGTAATGCTTGCTGGTATACTGCTAAAGCCGAACTGGAGTAAATCTGTTCAATTTTCTGGTTAATTAGTTCTCCTGCGTTATAACCACTCATGTGCAAAAAACTTTGATTAATTTCTAGTATTTGTCCTGAGTCGTAAGTAGCGATCGCAATCGGATTGGGACAAGCACGAAAGGCTTTAGCAAACTTGTCTTCTGCTGCGTTTTTTTCGGCGATTTGCTGCTGTAATTGGCTATTTTGCAGTTCAAGCTTAATCTGTAGATTGTGAATAGTTAAATGAGTGTTTAATCTGGCTAAGACTTCCTCCACTTGAAACGGCTTGGTAATATAGTCTACTCCACCCACCTGAAACGCTTTGACCTTATCAAATACATCTCCTAACGCACTAATAAAAATAATGGGAATATCACGAGTGCGATCGTCTGCTTTAAGTTGTTGACATACCTCATAGCCATTCATTTCTGGCATTTTCACATCTAGCAAAATTAAGTCTGGAGGTACAGCTTTTGCCCCTCTAATCGCAGTAGAACCCTTAGTGACGCTACGAACTTTATAACCCTTTTCCGTCAACATTTGAGACAACAAAGCCAAGTTTTCTGGAGTGTCATCGATCGCTAAGATATCAGCTTTGGGTTTATGGTTGCGTTCTTTGGGCATTAAATTGGGGAATCAGGAATAAAGAACTACACTGCTTGAATTTTACTACTATCAATGGTGACTAATTGCTTTTCTAGCCAGCGATCGCATAATTCGTTTAATAGCCGTTCGCGCATTGCTCGATCTAGTCTCGCTGGAAAATATTGTTCTAGACGTACAATTACCCAATGATCTTCAATTTGTCTGGGGGGTAATAGTTGTCCTGGTTGGCTACGATGAAGCATTTGAGCCAAAACATGATGGAGATCGATCAGCTTCACCAAACCGACTAAACCATTCTTATTAGCTTCTTCCCCCAGAGAATATAATTTGGCTAGTTCAGCAAAAGAATTTTCCCCTTCTTGAATACGATGATATAGTTCTGTTGCCATTCCTGGTGATTTAACTCTAATTAAAGAAAAAATCGCTTTTTCAAAAGCCAATTTACGCTCTAAAAAATAAGATTCTAGCTGATGTCCCCATTGCTCTTGTTTAAATTTATCAAGCTTAATATTTCTAATCATTCGAGTCTCTAACTGAGTTTTGGTCATATTCATTTTGTTGAGCCAAGCCTCTACTTTTGCTACTGAATCTAACTGATATTGTTGCGTAAACTCTTGATAGACATGATTAAATTCTGCTGCGGTATATTCAATATTAGCAATAGCGCGATCGATAATTACTTCCCGTAAAAACTGTGGTAACAGACGATAATTATCTAATAAAGGAATAATTTCTGCTGCGGTAATAGTGAAGTCTTTTATTTGTAAAGCAGTAGTCATAGTTTTAATTGATCGGCTTTAATAGTTTTAAAATATAAAGCGATCGGGAATATCTAGAGAAGTCTCGACTGAAAAGCAATTATTTATGCAACAAAAAGCCAAGGTAAAAATTACCCTGGCTTATTCTTATGTAATTATTTGTTTACAGGTTTTTACAGTTTATCTCAAGCTAAAAGCTAACGGCTAAAAGCTAAAAGTTTAAGCTGCTACATAAACAAAGCTATCTTTAGCAGCCATAATTGCGTCAGGAGTATAGCCTTCAAAAACAGCCACCATATCATCTCCTTGAGAATAAGAACCATTTTTGTCTTGATCCCAATAGAGAGATGCTGCTTTATCACCCATAGCTTCATCTTTTTCTATAGGTGTGCTTTCTCCTACAACATAGTTATTTGAAGCACCATGTAACATGACAGCATCTTTTCCTGCTGTGTAGTCAGTAATTACTGCATAGTCTTTTTCTCCATTGGTTGCGTAGTGAGCATATTTTTCAGTTCCAAGAGCATAAATATCTTTACCCCCACCACTAGTCAGCCAATCTACCTCCTTATACTTCTCTTGACTATATTTTTGATCCTCAGCATTATGCTCTTTATTAATACCCCAAAGACAGTCATCACCTTTACCAGCATCAATTTTATCGCTGCCATAACCAGCTTCTATAACATCGTTTTGTCCGTAGGTTTTGACAACGTTATCATACTCGTTAGCAATTAAATAATCTGCTTTTTTGGTACCGTAATCTTCTACAGTTTTCTCTGGCATATATTCTTTTTTTGGATACTTTTCGTCAGAATATTTTTCTTGTACATATTCATAGGAAGGTGTCCAATAAGAATCTACATACGCTTCTTTTTTAGCAGGAGCTTCATAATAGTAGTCTTCTACAGGCTCATATTTTTGATATTCGTATTTTTCAACTTCCGCTTTGGGAGCTTCGTATGTTTTATTGGGTTGGCTGTAATCAGTTGACATAATTTGTTTTCTCCATGTAGTAAATATTAGTCAGATGTTTGACTGTTTATACTTTATGAAGCAATCGGGAAGAGCTAGAGATTAAACCGAGAAATAAAAGAGAAATAATTACTGATTAGAGGATATCTGAAAAGTCTAATTGCTACGTTTTCAGTGGGTAGATCCCCCTAAATCCCCCTTGTTAAGGGGGACTTTGATTCCGATTCCCCCCTTGTTAAGGGGGACTTTGATTCCGATTCCCCCCTTGTTAAGGGGGGCTAGGGGGGATCTGATAGGGTCTAAGTATAACAGAATTGAGTTCTCAGACATCCTCTTAGGTGGACATAAAGAATGTTGAAAATACACATGTATAATTTGCTCGTTTGCCCACCCTACTGTCTGTTAATTGTCAATTCCATTCGGCAAAAATATCTTTAATTCTGGCGATCGCTTTTTTTGCTGCTTGTTCTGGTTTAACTTGCTCGGCAGTTACTTGAGTAAGAGCTTGACCCCAAACATTTTCAGCTAAAACCTGGCTGTAGGCAGGATATTTGACTTCATAAGAAAGGCGCGTTTGTCTCTGGGTGAGAATCTTGGTAACAGTAGCAATATAAGGATCTTGGCTGTTTTGCCAAAAAGGATCTGACCAGACAGACTTACGGACTGGCTGACCCCTACCATTAGTGGCTTTGAGATAGTCAATTGTGACTTGAGGCTGGATAAAATAACGGATAAATTTTTTGGCTAAGGATTTATGCAGGGAGTTTTTAAAGATTACCGCTTGTCTAATGGATAGCAGGTAGCGCATAGATTCACCACTAGGTTTATGAGGAAGTTCCGCAATACCTAGCTGATTGTAATAAGTATCTGCATCTTGACGCACAGTTGCTGGAATTGACAGTGTGGGATTGGGAGTCATTAAAACCAGGCGATTGAGTAAATTAAGATTATTATCAGTATTCGACCAGTTAACCGCATTAGGTGGAATATACCCCTGCTGATATAGTTGAGCATACCAGTTTAAGCATTTAATAATCCCCTGTCGTATTTTAGGGCGATCGATTTCTAGTTCACCTCGATCGTTGAGTAGATTGATATTATTTGCTTCGAGAATTTGTTCAAATAGGTAATGAGTATCGTCTGCTCTTTTATCTCCAGCCAGAGGAAATCCTAAACTATAAATGTCTAAGTTCTGTTGTTTGAGTTTAACTTGCGCTTGTTGCCAAAACTGCCAGAAATCATCCCAATTTTGGGGAATATCACTTGACTGCAAGCCTATTGAAGCTAATAGTTGTTGCCAGTAGAAAATAAAGATAGTAGTTTGATGAATAGGTACTCCATAATAGCTGCGTTTCCCTTGCTGGTTATTACTGTAGGTAATTGCTTGAAGAGTTTTCTGTGAATAATCAGCTTGAATTGGTTTAATCAGATCGGCAACGTCTTCTAGTCGATCTTGCCAAGCTAGACGAGGATAAAGTATTTGATTGCCTTTGGAACTCATCATCAAGTCTGGAAGCTGGTTTGCTTCAACTGCTCTTTCAGCCTTGGGAATCAACTCATCATTGGTAAAAAAAGATAACTTGGCTTTGTAACCAGTTTGCTTTTGCCAGTTGTTAACCACAGTCTGAAGTGCTCGATCTTCTTCGAGATTGTAACCCTGTTCCCACCAAATAGTGAGTTCCCTTGGTTTAGATACTGACTCGTTAGTTATTTGAGGATCGGGTGGGAAAAGATTTGAGCAGGCTATTGAGATCAAAGTAATTGCGATCGCCAGTACAATCTTAATTGATCTAGCTCTCAGACAATTACGCCAGCTTCTATCCATACCAACCCTTAGTAAAACTAACTTTTAGCAAAAGTAAATTGCACCTCAGTTCAGACTAAACTTACATCGAGAAGAACTAGGGAAGAATTTTTAGTAGTGGATCATTATTTCCATTCGGCAAAAATTTCTTTAATTCTGGCGATCGCTTCATCCGCTGCTTGTTCAGCGGTAATATTATTTAAGACAATTTTTTCCAAACTCTGACCCCATATATTTTCTTGAAGTACAATGCTGTAGGCAGGACTATTAGCAGGATAAATAGGACGAATTTTACTTTTAGTTAATGTTTTAGTGACTGTGGAAGTATGAGGATCTTCAGGGTTAGTCCAATAAGGATCATCGTAAAGTGAAATATGTGCTGGAGAGTGTCTGCCTGACTCTTTAAGAAAAGTGTTAAGTACTTGTGGTTGGATTAAATATGCTAAAAAGTCTTTGGCTAAATCGGCATGTTTTGCATCATCAAAAACAACTGCTTGCTCTACCAAAAATATATGACGCATTGGTTCGCCATTGGGTTTGTTGGGTAATTCTACAATACCCAATTGATGATGATAAGCATTACTGTCTTGACGTAAGGCAGCTGGAATTGAAAGGGTAGCATTAGTAGTTGTGAGAATTTCGCGATTTAGCAGTTGATGGTTATTAGCAGCATTATTCCAATCTACTGCATCTTTGGGGATATATCCTTGCAAATAGAACTGTGTATACCAATCTAGGCATTGAATAATACCTTGACGCACTTGGGGATCGTCTACTAATAAATTTCCCTTTTCGTCTACTAATTTGACATTATAAGCCTCTAAAATATACTCAAAAGCCTGATAAGTATCCCCCGCTTCTACAGACATCGGCAAACCAATCGGCAAAATATCTTGTTGATGTTGATTTTTTAAATCTTTTGCCACATCTAGCCAAAATTGCCAAAACCCATCCCAATCTTGAGGAATATCTGCTGCGGTACGACCAGTTTTTTCGACTAAATCTTGCCAATAATAAATGTGCAGTGCTGCTCTATGAATAGGAACAGCATAGTAACCATACTTTTGTTCAACATTATTATAGTAGTAAGCCGTTGCTAAAGCTCCAGGCTCATATATTGATTTAACTGGCTCGACAATACTAGTCAAATCAACTAGTTTACCTTCCCACGCCAATCTTGGATTTAGAGTGCTTTCTGCTTTAAAGCTCATAAAGATATCGGGTGTTTCCCCACCTTGAAGATATCTTTGTGGTTTTGCTGAACGTTGATCTAAGGTATAAAAATCAATTTCTACCTTGTGACCAGTCTTTTGTGACCACTTTTTGACTAGCTTTTGTAAAGCTGCATCTTCTTCGGGACTATATCCCTTATCCCACCAGATTTGGAGAACTTTGTTTGACCTTGGCGATGAGGCAAAATCTCCGCTATGCGATCGCGACTTGTCAATCTGAGTATTATTTAATTGGGTGTCAGAATTACAGGCGATAACTAGCATAAAGATAGCGATCGCTACAACACAATAACGTAATAGTTTTTTAATCATGATTTCTTGAACTGCATTAACGATTAATTAACGACAGTCCCTACAAAACATTAGTCGGGAGGATGTCAGTTTTGCTATCTAATGCCTAATCTTACCGCGATAAAATACCTATAAAACTCATAAATTTCAGCTTAAAACTCATCTCAGATTAGCTAAAACTAAAACTTAGACGCAGTTAATTGCACATCAGCATATTGCCAAGCAAATTCAAATTTCTGCTGCACATCTTTGGCTTCGACATTCTTATTCTGTGCTTGCAGACTTTTACTCAAACCATATAATGACCAGCCATTATCGGGATAAATCGCCAAATCTTCACGATATACTTTTTCTGCTGCATCGTAATGTTTTGCTTTTAGTAAAGCGGCACCGAGATATTGTCTGACGGGAATAGACCAATCAGCAGGTTCATTATAATTTAAAGCATCTTCTAAGTTTACTGCCTGACGTAGATGAGCGATCGCTCTAAGATTTTTTCCTTCTTGTGCTGCTATTTCTCCTGTTAATACTTTATCAGCAATCCTAAGTATCTCTGGAGTGGTATTGAGATCCCAAATAGTAACTTTTTCTAATTCAGGATCATCTGCTAGTAAATCCAACGCTTCTAACTCTTGCTGTGCCTTGACTATTTCACCTTGGGCATTGAAAGCCAAACCTCTGGCATAGTGCCATACACCTGTCGGATATTTTAAGTCTGCTTCTGGCTGGGGTGTAGCTAAGATTTCGTCCCACTGACCAAAGCGAATCATCGTCAAGAAAGGAACAACCGAAAAATGTTGTAGTGTTCCCATCCCAGGTTCACGCATCATCTGCGGATCGACCATGGCAGCAACGTTTTTAGCTGCTTCTGTCGCCAGCTTACGATTTCCTTCCATTGTGGCAGCAAACCAAAGAAAATGATGATTGTGAGGCATATAAGCCAAGGGATAGATTCCTTGAGCGTGACATTGAGCAATGTAATTATTGTCTACGGCGATCGCTTTTTGATTGGCAACGGCTGCATCGTGATACCTACCTACCCGAATATATATATGAGATGGCATATGAACCAAATGTCCCGAACCTGGAACTAGCTTACCCAAGCGATCTGCTGCTGATATAGCCTGTTGTGGTTTGACGGCTTCTACTGCGTGGATGTAAAGGTGATTTGCTCCTGGATGATCGGGTGATTGTTTTAAGATTGATTCTAAAGTATCTAAAACTTTCTGGGCTTCTGGTTTTGGTTCTCCCTTTTGTGTCCAATAGTCCCAGGGCATTGTATCCATCAGTGCTTCGGCATAGATAGTGGCTGCATCCAAATCGTTAGGAAGTTGCTGAGTTACTTGTTTCATTGCCTCTGCATAAGCTAAATCCAACTCACTACGATCTTCTAATGGCTTGTCTGTATAGCGTTGAGCCAACGCATTGATATATGCTTGTTCCGATTCAGTACTATTACCTGCTAACTGAACAGCGCGTTTGAGCGCTGCATAAGATTCTGGCACGGCATCATCTTCCATCTTCGCGTTGATATTGGGCCCCAAAACATAAGCTAAACCCCAGTTGCACATGGCACAATTAGGATCTAATTTAATTGCTTGACGGAAAGAGCGGGCAGCTTCTGCATGATTGAAACCATAAGCTAAGACTAATCCTTGGTCAAAATAGCGTTGAGCTAGAGGTGATTTTGTCTTAATCGTATGATGATGAGTTCCCATGCCAGTAAGTAAAGGTGCAGTCGGCTGTATAGCTTTACTTGATACGGAACTAAACCAACCTAAGCTAACTGTAAATAAAAAACTCAAAATAAATATTTGTAGGCGTTTCATAATATCCTCCCGTCTAAATCAATAATTAAATTGTTTGATAAAGAGCTTTAAACTTTGAACCAAAAAGTAATGAAAATGATACGGCTTTTTATTTCCTATTTCCTAATTTCTATCGTGTAAAAGGCTTTCAGGTAGTTTTAACTATTGTAATAACAACGGTTAATTAATTCTCTTTCATTTAATACTTTGCTCGATTTCGCAAAATTGGTAAACATTAAATAAGCTGCACGACGACAAATTCTGAGGGTAATTTTTCTTCTATTTGACACGACACTTCTCCTGAAATAATTAGCTGTCGATTGACTACACGTTTTTGCTCGAATTTGCTTAAAAGTGCTTATATGCAATCAGGCGAACAACTCTGTGATACGTACAGGTATAAAAATAAATCGAGATTAACTAGAGAAGACGGTTAATCCTCTGATAAATAAATTGCTGAGTCGTTTTTTACTACCGACTGAGAATCATCTCTATATTTTCTCGATTGGTTTTTACAATAATTTTGAATAAGTAAAGGAGTAACAAGCTTCTAGCTATTATTCAGTTTGGTAAAAGAGGATAAAGGTCATGAAAATTAATTGGCAAAAATTAATTATGAAAATCTTTTTTTGGTTGGTACTAGAGTTTGTCTTTAATTTAATCAATATAGATAAACTTGCCGACTACAGCGAATTTTTATTAATTTCAAAGGTTACAATACAATCAGAAAGTTCTCTTGTAGGATAATTTAATCAAGTAAAAAAAACAATTTCCTATTTTTTATGTCACTCAGGCTCTTGCATAAGCTAACTAAGTCTTATCGCAATTTATCTCTACAAAATATTATTACTTTACCTTTCTTACTTCAGATATTTGTCACAGTAAGCTTAGTAGGATACTTTTCTTGGCGCAATGGAGAGCAAGCAGTTAACAATGTAACTAGTCAACTTAGAAGTGAGGTAACAGCTAGAGTAGAAAAGCATTTAGAAAACTATTTGAAAACACCTCATTTAATAGTTAATTTAAAACAAAATAGTATTCCCACAGGGCAATTAGATCTTAACGATTTTTCGACCATACAACAAGATTTTTGGTTGAGCATTCATTTGTTTGATACTGTCCGCGCGATTTATATTGGGGATGAGACAGGAAAGTTTAGATATATTAAGCGAGAAAAAGATAAGTTTTATAGTCAAGAAGTAAGAGAAATTACCCAGCGCAAAACCTATCTTTTGGATAATTTAGGTCAGAAACAAAAACTGATTAAAGTAGATGAATATAATCCTCGCTTACGTCCTTGGTATATTAATACTTTAAGAACACAAAAAAATAATTGGAGTAATATTTATACTTTTACAGAGGGAGAATTAGGCATCACTACAGCAGGTTTGTTAAAAGATAGTCAAGGAAATGTCCAGGGTATAGTTGGTGTTGACTTAATCTTAAGTGGTATCGATCGCTTTCTGGAAAATATAGAAATTAGTAAAAAAGGACAGGTTTTTATTCTCGAACGAAATGGTTATTTAGTTGCTACTTCTACTCAAGAAAAACCATTTACTTACGATGCTGTTGCTCACCAAGAAAAACGATTGGCAGCTATTGATAGTGAAAGTTTATTAGTTAAAGAAACAACCGCACATATTACTAAGCATTTTCGTAGTTTATACAATGTCAAACACTCAGAACAACTGGAATTTAAACTCAAAAACCACACTCAATTAGTCCAAGTTGTACCTTATCAAGACGAACTTGGTCTAGATTGGTTAATTGTGTTGGTGATGCCAAAAGCCGATTTCATGACCCAAATCCAAGCTAATACTCTTAATACTATCTGGTTATGTTTGATTGCTAGTGCGATCGCCACTGTTTTAGGAATTTACACCTCTCGTCGCATTGCCAAACCCATTGCTAATCTTAGTGAAGTAACTAGCGCCATTGCTGAAAGTGCCAAAGCCAAAAATGCTAGTACCAGCTTGTATCCTGTAATTCAAGTTAACAGCGTTAGAGAATTACAGTCTTTAGCAAAATCTTTTAATGAAATGGTAATTCAATTAAAAGCAGCATTTAGAGAGCTGGAAATTTCTAATACCAGCTTGGAAAATCGCGTTAGACAAAGGACAAAAGCTCTAATGACAGCTAAAGAAGCTGCCGATGCTGCTAATCGCACCAAAAGCCAATTTTTGGCAAACATGAGCCATGAACTACGCACACCCCTCCATGCCATATTGGGGTTTACCCAAGTAGCCTTACAAGATACCTCTTTACAATTTCAGCAAAAAGAAAACCTCTTAACTGTCAAACGTAGTGGTGAACATTTACTAACTTTAATTAATGACATCTTAGAAATGTCCAAAATAGAAGCAGGTTCTCTTTCAATCACCTTTCAACCCTTCGATCTGCATCAGTTATTGGCTAACTTAGCCAAAATGTTCAAACTGAGAGCTTTAGAAAAAAATATTAGACTAACTTTTAATCTACCTAATAATCTTCCTCAAAATATTGAAACCGATCCCGTTAAACTCAAGCAAATTCTCATTAATCTAATTGACAACGGGATTAAATTTACCGATCGCGGAGGAGTTACCCTCAACCTCAAATTACTAACAGAATCTAATCAGACAATGCTTGCCTTTGCAATTATAGATACTGGACAGGGTATTTTACCCTCACACTTGGAATCAATCTTTGTTCCCTTTATGCAAACCAAACAGTCTGAGCAACAGGGTACAGGTCTAGGACTAGCTATCTGTCAGCAGTTTGCACGCTTATTAGGGGGAGAAATTACCGTTAGCAGCACAATAGGACAAGGCTCGCTCTTTAAGTTTCAAATTCCGATTACAGTTGTAGAACCTCAAGCTACTTTGACTATTCAACAACCAGTTAAAAACTTTAACTTCTCTCCAGAACAAGAGCGAAAATTAGCTACATTCGACTTGACCAATATGCCAACGGAATGGATTAGGCAATTACATCAAGCAGCGATCGCCATTGATAGCGATCTCATCTCCCAACTGATTAAACAAATTCCACCTACTGAACCTGATTTAGCAGCGGGATTGATTAAAATGCTCAAAAACTTTGAATACGACGAGATGGTTGAATTGATTGAAAGAAGCTGGGTTTAATGAAGGCGATCGCCTTTATTACTAACTCCTAAGAAATAAATTAATCTGCTAAGACTAGGTAGTAGGTAGTAAGTAGTGGGTAGTGGGTTAATTTTCTTTAGCTTTTAATTTTTTGGTAATTGAAACTAATATTTTTATCTCTTCTAATAAAGAATTAAATTTTGATTTAGGTGCAAGTTCATTATCTATGATTAGTTCAATCCAGTAGTGAGTTTCGCACGTATGACTCTAGCGATCTAATTGTTTTGTTCGATCATAATCAAGTGCTGGAAAAAGCTTTTGATTTAATCAACAATAGTTAGTAATTATTCAAGACTGATAAATTGTTTATTGCTCATTGTTGAATGTATTTGCCAAAAACACAGGGCTATTTCATTCTCATATATCCAGAGAATAAATTCTCTGTCTAAGTACATTAAGTCCGTTTAAACGGACTTTAATTTTCAGCCCAGAAATAAATTTCTTGGTTCACTACAGTTAGAACGAAACAGCCCTAGCCAAAAACAAAAGATGCTGCGCTCATAAAATATGAGATCCTTAAAATGTAGTAGACTTTAGTATCTAATTCAGCAGTTCCCAAAATGCCCAACATAACTGTTAATTTACCCCAAGATTCTTATGCGATCGCGATCGCGCCTGATAGTCTCAAGCAGTTGGGTAGTCAGATGAAACAAATAAATTTGGGCAATAAAGTATTAGTAATCTCTAACCCAGAGATCTTTGCTCATTATGGCGAAACCTGTCTTAACTCACTTAAAGAAGCTGGTTTTGATACCTATACTCATTTGATACCTGCGGGAGAATCACATAAACATCTTCAGTCAATTCAAGCAGTGTATGATGTTGCTCAGGCTAACCATTTAGAACGATCTTCTACCTTTGTAGCTTTAGGTGGGGGAGTGATTGGCGATATGACGGGATTTGCCGCAGCAACTTGGTTGAGAGGAGTTAATTTTGTTCAGGTGCCTACTTCTTTGCTGTCAATTGTCGATGCTTCTGTCGGCGGAAAGACAGGGGTTAATCATCCCCAGGGAAAAAACCTCATCGGTGCTTTTTATCAGCCAAAACTAGTGGCGATCGACCCAAATTTATTACAAACCCTACCTCTTCAAGAATTTCGTGCAGGAATGGCAGAGGTGATTAAATATGGCGTGATTTGGGACGCAGATCTATTCACTAAACTAGAGCAACACGATCGACTCGATTCACTAGAGCATGTAGGGAGTAACCTACTAGAAACCATTGTGACGCGCTCTTGTCAGGCAAAAGCTGAAGTAGTCGGTCAAGATGAAAAAGAAGCAGGATTACGGGCAATTCTCAACTATGGACATACCATTGGTCATGCGGTAGAAAGCCTAACTCACTATCAACAGTTTGTGCATGGGGAAGCCGTAGCAATTGGCATGGTTGCAGCTGGAAAAATTGCCGTAGAGATGAACTTGTGGAGACAGGCAGAAGCAGATCGTCAAAATGCTTTAATAATTAAGGCAGGATTACCGACAGAAATTCCTCAGCAGTTAGCGATCGCCGATATCTTAGAAACAATTAAAAGCGACAAAAAAGTAAGCGCAGGAAAAGTACGCTTTATCTTGCCAACGGCGATCGGCAAAGTTATTATTACAGACCAAGTTACACCAGAAATTATTGAGCAAGCTCTAAGCTCTAAGCTTTAAGCTCTAAGTTTTTAATCAACTACCTACTGTTCACTGTTTACTGCTTACTCAAAAAATGTCTTTAGAACCATGTCTTTAGAACCTTGTAATGTTTGCGGTGTTCTTAATGCCGAAGGAACAGAAATTTGTTTAAGCTGTGGCTATCCCACTAAAGGAAATAAAAGACCAGCGATTTTTCGTTGGGTGGCGATCGCTTTAATTATTTGTTTTGCTCTACCGTTCATCTCAGGGTTAATTAACTGGATTTTATGGCAATTAAAGCCAGAATCGCCCTCAAATCAACCTCAAGTTTCGGTAATTCAAAATATCTAAGGTTAAGATGTGACGAGAGTTTATATATTTGATTTCTCGCAGTGATTAGAGACATAGATAGTTCGGCTCGGCAGACAATTATTCAACAACACAATCTCGTCTATGAATATCTGCGCCAAGGTGCTACTAGCCAAACGCCTCCAGAGTTGATTCAAAAGTTTCAGCAGTTGTTGCAACAAGCTAAAAACGATGAGCCTCAAGTATCTAAAGCACTAGAGAAGATAATCTTTGCTCAAGAGTCACAATTTGATTCGTTTCTCAGCCAATGTTTTTATACAATTTTAGCTGACTGGCTAAATCAGCCAGAGTCAAGAGTTTATGTTGGTCAACTGCTAAATACTTTAGATATCGTCTGCCAATCCAGCTCTTATAATCGCAGTCGAAAACAGTTAATTCAACTAATTAAAAACTATCAGCAGTCAGAATCTTATCAACAGCTAAAGTTGCTCGTTGCTCTAATTTACCCAGGATCGGCGATCGCTAAAAATTTAGATAACTCTCTAGTCACTAACGAGTCAACAGGTAACAGCAATAGTCCGTTAACCTCAATCATTAACACTTATTTAATCCGCTATACCTATTTATATCCATATTTTTTGCCTCAAGATCTCAAAATACAGCATCTGATGGAGCAGATCGAGCAACTACAGAAGCATCGTCAACAAGACTTTGAAATTCTCTTATCCAGACACATTATTTATCGCTTTCGACTCAAGCAGCTTGCCAAAATGAAGATGATGGCAACAAGTGCTGGAAAAATGATCACCAAAGTTAATAATCCTAGTTTACTATCCGAAAAAGCCTTTCAAATTGCTTTACAACAGTACGTTGGTAAAATCGAGCAAAACAGTACTCTCTTAGAGCGATCGCAACGCTTTGTCGCTGAAAACCAATATCGTCCCACTTACCAAGTCTTCAAACAAGATTTGCACCATTTCTTAGCCAATAATATCAAGCCGAGAAATAGTACCTATCAGTTTTCTCGCCTGCTAGAACAAAAATTAGTTGATATTTTCCCCCAAGCTAACGAAAAACCCCTCAATCAGACTCAGATTCTCCAAACTTGTCGGCAATTGTTTAGCTTTTTGATTCCCGATCCTAGATTAAATAATAATCGCGATCAATTTGCTGAGTTGTTAGCTAATTTAGGTACAGCACAAGCAATGATGATCTTAATTAAAATTACGCTGATTTGCCCTGAATCAAAAGCCGACTTAGAGAAAAAAATCTGTCTGATTGCCACGTACTATCAACATCAAACTATTCAACAAAATCCTTGGTTGCTCAAAAGTTTAGAACATTTATTAATTGCTTTTAGCATCTATTTTGGCAAAATCGATGTTTCCATTGTTAAATCAGCACTTAGCAGTGAACAATGAGCAATGAACAGTGAACAATGAGCAGCGAACAATGAGCGATCAGCAATCAGTAATTAATAATCAGTAATTAGTTTAAATTGCTTCTGTAGAGCGTAATGCCATTAAATCTAATTGAGACAATTGTTCATAGGCGTTGTCTAGATAGCCTTGTCCGCGCAGGTAGCCTGTGTTTGCCCCAGGCATAATATATTTAAGGGTTTTAGAGTCAAAGCGATCGCGTAAATCAGCAATACTATTTAACTGTCGCCTCCAGTGGAAAGTTTTGGCAGTTCGTAAGGGAACAATTTCCGCTGGAGATTTGGGTAGTAAATGTCTTCCTGTAAATAATATTCCGCCCTGTTGTCGATAGTAAAGGCAGCTAGAGCCAGGAGAATGTCCAGGAGTCCAAATTAATTCTAAATCTGGGCTAATAGTCAAACTCCCAGCAAAGGATGTTACCTCCACCTCTGGCAAAAGGTAAGCTTCTTGCTCTTGAACAATTACTTGGCAACCCCAAGACTGCTGCATTTGTAGAACATGCTTACCAATGCCTCCTCGATGACTAATAATTAACGCCTGAATTCCTCCCTGAGACTGGATAAATTCCTGATTGACTTCATTCCAAGCAGGACAATCGAAGAGAATATTGCCAATTTTATCTACAATTAAATAAGATGTAGCACCTAAAGTATCTCGATTAGGTGTAAACGCAAATATTCCTGGCACAATGAGGCGGGGAATTTTAGTGTTACCAGGACTAGCGGTTATTTCTGTCAAGTTTTGGGGCATTCTATCAACTAAAGGTAATTTAAATAATTGTTTAATTGCACTTGTATTTTATATTCTTATACTCAATCTACAGTCCAAAATAATAATTGAGCAAGAATCCTCAAAACAGATTCGGAATGTTTGTTTATGAAACTCTGGTTAGTTTTAATTCTTTTAAGCCCCATCGCCTACTTGATAGTCGATCGCAGCATCAAGCATAAAACCACTACTCCTGTTTGGTTATGTTGGTTGGTAATTATGATGCCATCCTTTATTTGGACTGCTTGGACTTATATTTTTGGTGAATCACAGCCTTTGCCTTTTCTAGTTTACCTGGTGCCTTTGATTGTCTGTCCTGTGCTATATGGTTGGTTAGTTCAGCGAGGCAAGATCGAGGATATGAGTAATAAAAATAAAACATCAGCCGATCCTCAAGAGCAAAAAACCCCGATCATGGAAGAAGTGTTGCCGACAATCCCACCCCGTCCAATTAATAGTCAGGAAGAAACAACTTTACGTAACTGTTTTCCCTGGAATATTTATTATCTCCAAAACATCGATTATCGCCCCCAAGCAATCTTTTGTCGTGGCACCCTCAAAACTATTCCCGACAAAGCCTACGACGAGATTAAAGACAATGTTGAGCAGGCTTTTGGCGATCGCTTTTTCCTGATTTTTCAAGAAAGCTTTAAAGGTAAGCCCTTTTTTGCCCTAGTTCCCAATCCTGAAGCCAAAGCGAGCGAACAAGGAATGGTGCAGAATGATGTACGCCTGGGATTTGCCCTGTTGCTATTTTTGATCACTTTGTTAACAACTACAGTTGCGGGGGTCACAATTGATGGTTCATCCGCTGAAGATATTTGGTCGAATCCTCAATCTTTAGTTCGGGGACTGAGCTATAGTTTACCTTTGCTGTTAATTATTGCCATTCAAAAGTTTAGCCACTATTTTATGGCGCTTCACTATAAAATTCGCACAACTCTGCCCTATTTTATTCCGTTTCCCTTTTTACTAGATAGCTTTTCTTTAGGCACTTTAGGGGCAATTTTGCAAAGGCGATCGCCGATGCCTAATCGTAAAGCTCTATTTGATACGGCAATTATAAGTTGTTTATCAAGTCTAGTGGTAATTGTTCCTGTATTGCTCTGGGGATTATCCCTCTCAGAAGTTGTTCCCCTCAAAGAATCATCGGCGTTTGATATTCAGGCTCAAGATCCGCGCCTCTCCTTTTTGCTCAGCCTGTTGGCAAAACTAGCTTTGGGTTCAGCTTTAATACCCGAAATGGGTATTCGGCTACATCCTTTAGCAATGGCGGGATGTGTCGGTTTATTTATTACCGCTATCAATTTGATGCCGATTGGACAGTTAGATGGAGGTCATATTATGCACGCGGTTTTTGGTCAAAAGATGGCGATCGCCGTTGGTCAAATTGCGCGTATCCTCGCCTTACTTTTTGCTCTAATTCATCCTTATTTTTGGGTTTGGACAATTATCATGTGGCTAATTCCCCTAGTCGATCAACCTGCCTTAAATGATGTAACTGAACTAGACAATAAACGCGATTTACTGGGCTTATTTGCTTTAGCTTTATTGATTGTCATTATCTTGCCTCTTCCTAGTGCGATCGGCAATTGGCTTAATATCTAGTTCAATTTGAGATCTAATTACAAAAAGATCGCTCTACTTGAAAATATTCAAAGCGATCGCTTTTTACTAGAGTGTAATCGCAATTTGTTATTTTAAATGTATGGAATTCGAGTGGGATAATAATAAAGAAATGGACGATGAATTACGTCCCGAATACGATTTAGCTCAACTTCCAAGAGGAGTTAAAGGTAAATATACAGAACGTTATCGTCAAGGAACAAACTCGATCTTGTTAGAACCTGATGTTGCTCAAGCATTCCCTAACGCTCAATCAGTCAACGAAGCATTGAGACTGTTGATTAAATTAGCTAAATCTCAAATTGAAATCTAATTACAAGGCGATCGCTCTATCTGAGTATCCCTTTGTTTTTGTCTAACTTCAGAGAATAATTGAAGTATAGAAAACATTGCCTGTACTAAAATGAAAAATATTTAATACCCTACAATTTAATGCCTCAGTTACCCGTAATTACAGAACATATTGAAATAACTCCTGATACTTGTGGAGGAAAACCTGTATTGCGGGACATCGCATTAAGGTGCAAGATATTGTCATCTGGCATGAAAAAATGGGTATGTCACCAGATGAAATCGTTTCCAGCTACTCTACTATTAACTTGTCTGATGTGTATGCTGCCTTAGCTTATTATCACGATCATCTTGAAGAAATTAGACAACATATTAAAGAAGACGAAGAATATATTAAAAAGTTACGAGCAAACACTTCTTCTCTAGTTCAACCTAATATGTTGGGCAAAGTTGAATTTATTTAAAATGCGATCGCCAGATCTGCCAAAATCTGACTTATCTAACCAGGAACATCCAAAACGTAAAATTAAGCAATTTCTCTAACTAGAGCTACTTTTCCATAGCGAGGATCTATTTCTAAAGCCTGGATCTCTAAAGTGTGATGATTAAAAGGTGCTTTATAGGTTATCGTTTCATTGGGTTGTAGAGATAAACACAAGGCAAAAATCTCTAATCTATATTGCTGCGGAATAAAGTTTTCTTCTCCCATTTCCAGCACAATCTGATTCAAAAAAGCCAGCTCGCCAGTGTTGTTAATAATACTTGCGGGAACGTTAAGACTATCGCACCATCTCAATGCCAGAAACCACTTAGCGTCACTCAATCGGTTATAGATTTTCTCTGGTTTTGGGTGCGGGAAAATTTTATACCCTGAATCAACAGCAACAATTGTGCCACCTAAGAAACCACAGATCATTCCAAGGCGATCGCTCATTCAATCTTACTCCTAGAAAACCAAGACAATTTTAGTTTAAATACAAATTAAATACAAAAAGCTATATTTTTCAGCTCAGGCAGATCGAGAATTGCGAGCGCTTAACCCAATCATGTTTACGAGTGTATACGCGATCGCTACTCTAAATCATAACAACTCTTTACTGAGACTAAATTTTAGCCAGGAGATACGGTATTAAAATTAGTAGCTAGTATTCACCCTCACTTTCTCAAAGTAAATTCTTATGACTCAGGCAATCAGTCAGCACACGATTGATATTGTTAAATCTACCGCTCCTATTATTAAAGAACATGGTAAAACTATTACCTCTCGGATGTATGAAATCATGTTTGAGAATCACCCCGAAGTTAAAGCGCAGTTTGATATGTCGGCACAGGCTAATGGTACTCAACCAGCTAAACTGGCAACCGCAGTCTATGCCTACGCAACTCAAATCGACAATCTCGGAGCCTTAAAAACAGCAGTGGATAAAATTGCTCATCGTCATGTAGCTACCCAAGTTTTACCAGAACAATATCCCGTCGTCGGGGAGTGTTTATTACAAGCAATTCAAGATGTCTTGGGAGATGCAGCAACGCCAGAAGTTATGACTGCCTGGAGCGAAGCCTATCAAGCTTTGGCGGAAATATTTATCAACCGAGAACAACAAATTTATCAAAATGTTTGAAATTATTAATCAACTAAATAATCAGCAAAAGTTAATTGCAATTTTTGTAGCCTTGATTAAGAAACGTATCACAATGTAAAAGGATCGATAATTTCTACCTCAAATATTAAAACAAAATTTAGAATTGTAGCGATAATTTCAACCTGAAATTACTTGGTAATTTTTAAGTAAAGTTTTAATTGAGGTTTTAACATGAATTTAAAGGAACTACAAGATTTTGTTTATGATTTTCGTCGCGTATCCTTAGCAGAAATGAAGCTTTATCTACAAGTTGATGGAGAAACTCTTAGCGCGATGCTTAACGGGTTAATTACTCAGGGTTTAGTGCAAAAATCGCCAACGACAGAAGAGTGCAAAACCTGTCAAAAGTGTGAGGCGGAGGAAATTGAATTTTATGAATGGGTTGAAAGTATTTAGTACTTAAAGATTTAATTGACAGTGAAGTAGCGATCGCCAAAAATGGATCTCGATCCATCGCCTAAGTTTGTTAAATTAATTAATTATTGGCAGGACAACTAGTTATGCTACTAGATGGTTCTACAGATTAATTAAGGAAATTAGATCGACAATGAAGCGAGAAGAATTATTAAAGCGTGTAGAAAATAAAGCAGAGATTTCCCGCGTAATCGATCGAGCCGAGCAAGCAATTAAAAATTGGGAGGTAGTCGTTACTGATTTTTTATCTCCCCCCGTACTGGCAGAAGTAGAGTCACTTTTGCAAAATCTCACCGAAATTGAAGCTTTACCTTGGGGTGGCTATCCTCAAGCAGAAAGACAGCGAATTGCCTTATCTCGCCCCGATCTTCCTCTAGATGAATCTCAAATTCCCCTAGCTGCTTTGGATATTGCGGGTAACTTCCTATTCGATCCTGCTACCCATAGAGACTTTTTAGGTTCGCTGTTAGGTACAGGTATTGTCCGAGATAAGGTAGGAGATATCATTGTTTTGGGTGAAAGAGGCGCACAGGCGATAGTTGTTCCCGAAATGGTAGACTTTTTAACCTCTTCCTTAACGCAAGTAAGATCTGTAGCGGTGAAAACTCAACAGATCGACTTTAGCGAGTTAAAAATTCGCCCACCACAAAAAAAAGAAATGACTACTGTAGAAGCCTCAATGCGTTTAGATGCGATCGCTTCAGCAGGTTTTGGCATATCTCGTAGTAAAATGGCAGACGCTATCTCTCATAAAGATGTCCGTGTCAACTGGAAAGAAATTACCCAATCTAGCTACAACGTCAAAGCAGGGGATTTAATTGCCGTACGGGGGAAAGGTAGATTAGAAATCGGCGAGGTATCTGTAACCAAGAAAGAGCGCTATCGCGTTAACCTAGTACGCTATAAGTAAAAGCGATCGGCTATCAGCCAAAACAGTTCGAGTCGCATCACTATAATAATCCCATGGAGGAAACATGTTAACCCCTTTGCGTCTTTGTCCTAAAGGATTAGCTTCGCGTCCGTCTTTGCGCGAGATAATTCCTTATAATCTCAACCATTACTTAAACCTAAAATGACTACAACTCCTCAATCACCAACAACTGACGACGAGCTAAAATATGGCGAAAGAGCGATCGCCGAAGGGGAATTAATTACCTTTCCCAACCCCAGAATTGGTCGTAAATACGATATTAGTATTACCCTGCCTGAATTTACCTGTAAATGTCCTTTTTCGGGCTATCCTGACTTTGCGACGATCTATATTACCTATTGCCCCGATCAAACCGTAGTCGAGCTTAAAGGCTTAAAGCTGTATATTAATAGCTACCGCGATCGCTATATTCCCCATGAAGAAGTAGTCAATCAAATTCTCGATGATTTTGTGGCAGCTTGCGATCCTTTGTCAGCGACGGTAAAAGGCGACTTTACCCCCAGAGGCAATGTGCATACAGTAATTGAAGTACATCACCAGAAATCAGAGTCTAATTAATTTAACTCTAGTAATCGATTACAATAAATCAGTAAAGATTTGTAAATGTAATTTAACTAGAGGATTTAGTCATGAAAAGCGAAATAAAACCAAGTCAAACTCCCGATCTTGAAGATCCTAAGTTCGGTTTTAACTCTTATGCCGAACGCCTCAACTCTCGTGCAGCGATGATTGGTTTTGCAGCAATTTTGATTATTGAATACACTACAGGCAAAGGTTTACTGGCTTGGTTGGGTTTACAGTAAAGGGCTTTGCCCTAGCTATAAGCCATAAGCTATTTAGTTAAGTAATCTAAATCCGCTAAAAGCTAAAGGCTAAAGCCCGAAGCCTAAAAGTTTTTTTTGGTAAATTTGGAGAATGCAGATCGAAAGATGAGGAATTGGAGAAGTTACTGATTAAATCATGCTAAGAGTATTAGTGACTAAAACGACAACTTTAGCCAATATAGGCTGTCAAGCTAAAACTAATGAGCGAATCAGTTACACAAAATAACCAGAATAATTGCGAATCTGGTGCAGTGTTAATTTCTCCCCATCTTTCAACTTCATCTCAGGTCAAATCTCCTCTTCAGTTAGGGGTAATGGCTTCTGGGAGTGGAACTAATTTTGCAGCAGTGGCAAAAGCGATCGCTGATGGCAAACTCAACGCAGAGATCAAAGTCTTGATTTACAATAAACCCTGTGCCAAGGTAAAGGAACGAGCCGAAGAATATCATATTCCCACTGTACTGCTCGATCATCGCGCTTATCAAAACCGAGAAGATTTAGATCGCGAAATTGTAGCTGTTTTCAAAGCCTATGGTGTAGATTGGGTAATCATGGCAGGCTGGATGAGAATTACAACTCAGGTTTTGCTCGATGGCTATCCTAACCGCGTGATCAATATTCATCCTAGTCTATTGCCTAGTTTTAAGGGAATTAAAGCAATTGAACAAGCGTTGCAGGCAAAAGTTAAGATCACTGGCTGTACGGTGCATTTAGTCAGCCTAGAAGTAGATAGTGGTGAGATTATCATGCAGGCTGCCGTGCCAGTCTTGAGGGATGATACTCTAGATACTCTTCATGCCAGGATACAGGTGCAGGAACATCAGATTTTGCCTCAAGCGATCGCCATTGCTGCATCTCAATCAAGCTAGCTTATCGTCAAAACATTAGTAATAAAATTGCAGCCAAAAGACCATAATCGCGATTAGGCTCCAAGCCCTTGCCCTAAAGGACTAGTCCTAAAGGATTAGCTTCGCGTCCTTCGCGTCGTACCCGAATGGGTATACGCTTTGCGATCGCTCATTAGTCAAGAGGCTGCTAAAACTTGCTATATTCAGTTTTTTTAACTGTAATCAAAGTTGGTTTAGTATTGATTAAGATTAATCCCAGCTTCTTTCGCCATTGCACCGATGCCTCTTTTTTCTAGAGTCTTAATGGCTTTAGTTGATAGACGTAATCTTACCCAGCGATTACCTTCCGCCCACCATACTCTTTTCCATTGCAGATTAACACCCTGCAATTTTTTGATCCGACGGTGCGAGTGAGACACTGCCATCGCGTTATTGGCTTTTTTGCCCGTTATTGTACACTTACGACCCATGATTTACCTTAAAATACGTTTCACAATCTATCATTATAGTCAAACTTAGACCTAGATTATTATTTTATTCAAAAGCTTCAAGCTATAAGCTATAGGTTCTAGGCATTTGGCATAAAGTAGCTAACCCCAACGATGAGCAAACAGCATTAACTCTTCAACCGAAAATTCGTCCTGCCAACTACAGTTTTGACACTTAAACCCAAATCTTTGATTAGTCAGAAATTCTCGATACTCAATTTTTTTAGATAAGCAATGGGGGCAGCGACCTTTAAGTATGCAAGATTTTAACGATTCCTGTTTGTCTTTGATAGCTTTTTCTGAATAATAATATTAATCTAACTTATTTAATGCATAATAATATATTTGTTGTCAGTACGTTATTGTACTAATGTTTAACCTCTACGAGAACCTAACAGGCGAATAAATTCATTTTGTACCAGATGATAACATTCACAAGCTGTTTCTTCTAACGCCTGTTGACTGAGAATCGTGATTTTACCCCTGCTATAGCGAATTATGCCCGCTTGCTGTAAAATACCTGCGGCAACGGTAACTCCAGAACGGCGCGTACCTAACATATTGGCAATAAATTCTTGAGTTAATGGCAATTCATCTTTTAAGATGCAGTCTTGAACTGAAAGCAGCCAGCGCGCCAGTCTTTCCTCAATATTATGCTGACGATTGCAAGCAGCACTTTGAGATACCTGAGTTAACAACGCTTGAGTATAGAGCAAAAGTAGCTTTTGTAGTTTTTCTCCTCGCTGAAACTCTTCAAGCACCACTTCTGCTGGAACTTCCAGTGCTGAACCAGAAATCTGTACTATGGTTCTACTGGTGGTGGAATAGCCACCTAAAATGGCCGTTAGACCAATCATACCTTCATTGCCAATTAAACCGATCTCCGTAGTTGAACCATCCACCATAATAGACACGAGAGAGATCATGGCTCGTTGGGGAAAATAAATTTTGCGAATCGGTTCGTTGGGTTCTAAAAGAATTTCTCCACTGATGAGATTAACTTGTTTTAGATGCGAAGCGAGACGGCGATATTCAGCTGGGGGCAAAGCTGCCAATATTTGATTGATTGGGAGATCTGCATGATCGCTCATTATTTTGTCAATTTAGATTAATTAAATCGAAGCAGAGTATACTAAGGTCTATGCTTCAATCAGATAAATCTTCTAAATCTTCTGTCATGGCGCTCTAGTATAGGCTTCAGGGTCATAAAATTAGACTATTATTTAGCACAATTGCCGATAATAATCTGATTCGTCAAAAATTATACAGAACAAAAATGACGCGATCAGTCCGTTATTGTACATAAGTTTACATTTCGCAATAAAAAAACACTTAATCGCATTTGTGGGATTAAGCATTTTATTAAGTAAAGCTAATTATGGCTGCACGCAGCTAATCGCCTGCGTTAGAAATGTTAAATATCTAGATCATCGAGATTTAAGTTGGGTGCGTGAGTCTCAATAAATTCTCTTCTGGGAGCAACGCGATCGCCCATCAACACAGTAAAAATGCGATCGGCTTCAGCTGCATCATCGATCTCTACCTGTTTCATCGCACGGGTTGCAGGATTCATGGTGGTATCCCAAAGCTGTTGGGGCATCATTTCACCTAAACCTTTGAATCGCTGGATCGTATAGTTGGCATTATCAGGAAATTCAGCAATGCGCTGTTGTAATTCGCGATCGCTATAGCAATATTGATGGTTGCGTCCCCGTTCTAATTTATATAGTGGGGGACAGGCAATATAAATATAACCCTGATCGACTAAAGCCCTTTGATAACGGAAGAAGAAGGTTAAGATTAAAGTTCTAATGTGCGCTCCATCAACGTCAGCATCCGTCATAATCACAATGCGGTGATAGCGTAATTGGGAAGGATCGAACTCATCTCCTTTGATACCTAACCCCAAGGCGGTAATCATCGACTGAATCTCATTGTTCTTATAGATTTTGCTGTCATCAGTCTTTTCAATGTTGATAATTTTACCTCTTAGGGGCAAAATTGCTTGAAAACGGCGATCGCGTCCTTGTTTAGCACTGTTATGAACAAATACACCACTAGCTAAAGCAAAGTTATGAGTATGGGGAACTTCAATATCATAAACATCATATCTTTCTGTAACAGGCTCGATTTTGACAACTCTGTGGTTATAGTTGGCAACTGCTTCATAAGCCTGTTCTCGATCTCCAGCAAAGTAGCGAGTAGTAAAAGTATCGAATTTCAACAAGGATTTATCCTTAGTCTGAAGACGATGTTGACGGTAAGTCTCTAAATCTAGACTACCTTGTTCTATTTCAATCTGTTTTAAGGCTTCAAGGGTTTTAAGGTAATAAGTCTTATTTAAAGCTTCACGACGTTTTTGACGAAACTCATCCGTCCACTGTTCTTTGGTTTTTGCTTGACGCCAAGCTAACAACTCTTGATTTTGCCATTGTTTTTGCGCAATTTCTGATAGTTCTTGTTTGGCTTCTGGGTGATTAGCAAAATATTTACTAGTTCTGGCAGCTTGAGCTAATTTGTTGGCTTCATCACTCCAGTACTCTTTTTGTGCTTGTTCTAAGTGTTGTCGATTTTGTTGGCGATATGCTTCATTACTTTCATAAAATTCTCGCCATTTTTGCATCATGTAAGCTTTATAGGCTTCGTCTTGCCACTGTTTTTTAGCCTGTTGGGATAACAATTCTCTGGTTTTAGGCTGCTTCATGCGATCGCTCATTTTAGAACGAAATTCGGCACTTTGACGAATTTGTCGACACTTTTCGATTACTTCAGGACGATGAAGAGTTTTTTCAATCTGAATTCGATGCAAGGCAAGATGTTCTGAGGCAGAAAGTCTTTGCAGATTAGTAGGATTATTGTTCAGCTTATTAAAATCAATATGATGACAATGCTCACCATCTTCTTGCTGATAAACGCCCTGCCAACGGTTATACCAATCAGCAATAGTATGGGTAAATAGCCAAGAATCAGAACGAGTATCCCAAACCATTTCATAACCATCAATGGTGATACCTGGTTCCTGAATGTCAGAAAGTTTACGATACAGTGGCATCAGAGAGTCATTACTTGTCAAAGATGCTGCTGCTTTATAAGTACCGTTGCGTAATAAGAAACGATGGTCTGGAGTACAGATAATTTCTGCTCCATTATCAAGAGTTACTTTGATCACCTCGGCATTTTTTTTGGTAACTCTAGCGTTGATAATTTTTTCCACCCCAACTTTGCCATCTTGACGAATTGTGTAGCAGAAATTTTGCTTACCAGCTTCTTGCTCGGCTACTAGCTCTTTAAAACTGAGAGAGCGACCATCTATTAAAGCTACTTCTGTATCTCCTGAAAAACATCCCCCCGCTGAATCGCCTTCCACCAGGAAGATCTCTGACTCTTCAGGATCGCGAGAACTACAGTCAGCGAGCTTTCCTGGTAGAGGAGAAGATTCTAATACAGATTTACGGCGGACTAATTCCCGTGCATGACGAGCGGCTTCGGCTGCTTTAAAAGACTGCACCGCCTTCTCAATAATCGAGTCCCCTACATTGAGATTAAACTCTAGGTATTCATTCAAGACTTCTCCTACCAGAGAATCAACAATACCGCGAACTTCTGTATTACCTAGCTTGGTTTTTGTCTGTCCTTCAAATTCAGGATCGGGTACTTTAACCGAAACAACTCCCGTTAAACCCTCGCGGATATTTTCACCCCCTAGGTTAGAATCACTTTCCTTCAGCTTGTTGCGCTTACGGGCAAAAGAATTCATGGTTCTAGTTAGGACAGTTTTCAATCCTTCTAGATGAGTTCCACCATCAATGGTGCGGATGTTGTTAGCAAAGCCCAACAGGTTATCACTATAGGCATCAATACACCACTGCAAAGCTACTTCTACAGTTACGCCATTTTTCTCTTTGTTGATATAAATAATATTCTCATGAAGAGCATCTTTGTCGCGATTCATATATTCGACATACTCTTTGATCCCACCCTCGTAACAAAAAGTGTCCTGACGCTGTTCTTCTCCACGGTTGTCGCTGAAGGTAATCTTAATCCCTGCATTGAGATAAGCTAACTCTTTTAACCGTTTTGACAAGACATCATATTCAAAAACAGTGGTTTCAGTAAAGATGGTATCATCAGGAATAAAATGAACCGATGTTCCCGTGCGTTTAGGCTGTTCTTTGTTCGGCTTCACTTCTAACTGACCTTGAGGTTTACCCTGTTGGTAGGATTGCAGATGAACCTTTTGGTCGCGCCAGACTGTAACCTCAACTAATTTAGACAGGGCATTAACAACCGATACACCGACTCCATGTAAACCACCAGAAACCTTGTAACCACTGCCGTCACCACCAAATTTTCCTCCAGCGTGCAGCACTGTCATTACTGTTTCCAGGGCAGACTTGCCTGTTTTAGAATGAATTCCTGTGGGAATACCCCGTCCGTCATCGGTGACCGTGATTGAGCCATCGGGATTAATGTCAACTTCGATATGGGTGCAAAAACCAGCCAATGCCTCATCAATCGAGTTGTCCACCACCTCATATACCAGGTGATGCAGTCCCTTGGGCCCTGTTGAACCAATATACATCCCTGGACGTTTGCGTACTGCTTCTAAACCCTCCAGTACCTGAATTTGATCGGCATCGTAAGTGGTAGTCATGTATTTCTCCGAAAAAGCCTTAGAGCGTTAGTGATTGATGCGTGATGAAAAATTACTCAAAAATTCTAACACAAAAGGTCTATTGACCGCCTTAAAGCTTTCTAAATTGATCTTTGGCTGTGGGATTGTACCCTTGATTTATGGCGAGATAATGATCGACATTCCAATAGAGCTATTTGTCCTTCGGGTTGCGCCTTCTTGATAAACTTAAACTTAAGCATAGTCAAGATAAAATCGATAAAATTTATGCCCTCTGCTAATAAAGCCCAGGATGTCCAGGTGTTTCCCGTCGCTGCTGATACTCGCGTGTTGCGATCGCGTACTTGGTCACGACTCAAATTTGAAATTGAATACGCCCTCCAAAAAGGGACTACTGCTAATTCTTATTTAATTGAAGCAGAACGGGTAGCGTTATTCGACCCCCCAGGAGAATCTTTTACGCAAATATTTCTGGATGCGCTGCAAGCTCGGATCGATCCGCAACAGATTGATTATGTCGTGTTAGGGCATATTAATCCTAACCGCGCTGGTACTCTCAAAGCTTTACTCGCCATTGCACCCCAAATTACCATTGTTTGTTCTAATCCTGGTGCGATATCTCTAGCCAAAATTCTGCCTGATACAGAATTAAAGCTGCAAATTATTAAGGGAGAAGATACTCTCGATCTTGGTCAAGGTCATGTTTTAGAGTTTGTGACTACTCCTAACCCGCGTTACCCCGATCATCTTTGTACTTACGATCCGCAAACGGCAGTTTTATATACCGATAAAATATTTGGTTGTCATGTGTGTGGCGATCGCGTTTTTGATGAAGGTTGGACGGTAGACAGCGAAGATCGGCGCTACTATTTTGATTGTTTGATTGCCCCCCACGCGCGACAAATGATGATTAGTCTGGATAAACTGGCGGCTAAACCTGCTCGTGTCTACGCTACAGGCCACGGCTCTTTGGTTAAATATAGCCTAATGGAGCTAACAGCCGATTATCGCACCTGGGCGCAACAGCAGAATACTCTTGAATCACGGGTGGCTTTAATTTATGCTTCTGCCTATGGTAACACCGCCACTATAGCTCAGGCGATCGCCAGAGGAATCACCAAAGCAGGGGTAGCGGTAGATTCAATTAATGCTGAATCTGCCAAACCAGAAGAAATCAAAACGGCAATTGAGCAATCTGCGGGCTTTATTATGGGTTCACCTACCCTGGGAGGACATGCCCCAACTCAGATTCAGTCAGCTTTAGGGATTGTTTTGGCAAATGCAGCTAAGACTCAGCTAGCAGGGGTATTTGGCTCTTTTGGCTGGAGTGGTGAAGCAGTCGACTTGTTAGAAAATAAATTTCGTAATGCAGGTTATAAGTTTGGGTTTGAACCGATCCGCATTAAGTTCACACCTACAGATGCGGTACTCAAAACCTGTGAGGAAGCGGGTACAGACTTTGCCCAAGCCCTCAAAAAAGCTCGACGCGATCGCCAAAAAGTAAGACAGGCTCAAGGTATTGATTCTGATGTAGATCGTACAGCTAAAGCTGTTGGTAGACTGGTAGGCTCAATGTGTATTGTCACCACTAAACAAGAGGAAGTATCGGGGGCGATGTTAGCTTCTTGGGTATCCCAAGCTACTTTTAATCCGCCTGGTTTAACTGTGGCTGTGGCGAAAGATAGAGCGATCGAATCTCTTTTATTTAAAGGTAATAACTTTGTGCTTAATGTTTTGCCCGAAGGTAAACATATTCCTTTGATGAAGCATTTTCTCAAGCCGTTTGCTCCAGGAGAAGATCGTTTTACAGATGTAGCTACAGAGGAAGCTAGTAATGGTTGCCCGATCTTAAAGGATGCTTTGGCTTATGTTGAATGTCAGGTAGCTAACCGCTTAGAATGTGGCGATCATTGGTTGCTCTATGCTGTCGCCCAACAGGGTAATGTTCTACAACCTGATGGTATTACAGCGATTCATCATCGTAAATCAGGAACACATTATTGACGCTAACTGACGTTACCCATAGAAGAGTTAGTAATTACAATTATGTCGGGAGATAGGGAGACAATACTTCTCGTTTAACAAATGCGGATTAATCTATGAGGCTAGAAAAGTAACGAGTAACGAGTAACAAGTAACCCTACCTACTATTCACTACCTATTTGCGAAGCTTATCCTTTAGGACTACCTACTACTTAACTAATCAATAACAAAGCTTAAACGAGAAGTATTGGATAGGGAGATAGGGAGATGGGGAGATAATTATTGCCCCAAGTCCCCACACCCCTACGTAAAAACTATAGAGTAAATTAGCAGGTGCGTAATATCAGAATTATTAAGTTTACTTGAACAAGCAAACTCTTCTACTTTTTAGGAGGATTTTTAGTAACAGAGGTAAATTTATCTGACTGCAATGGTTTAATTACTTGGCTGGTTTGAATTTGCTGCTCTAGCTGTTCGGTGCTGGAAACTAAGCCACCTAAGCCATTAACCAGATCGCGAACATTTTTGAGAAAGGCAGGATCTCCTGTCAGCGACTCCAGATCGGAGGTAATTTTCTGCGCATTATCAAAAGTTACTCTAGCCGAATCTAAAGTCTGCTGTAGACTAACTACACCCCGATCGCTACCAAAGCTTTCAGTAATATTTTTGAGATTATTGGAAGCAACTACCGCGTTCGTAGTCAACTCGTTGAGATTGCGCGCTAGTTTTTTGGTATCAGCAGCATCGACTGTTTTATCTATTTTAACTACTAAAGTTTGAAGGCGATCGCTAGTGGTGCTAATACTATCTAAAGTACTGGTCAAATTAGACTCATTTTGAGCAATTAGCTGTTCGACATCCTTAGTTAATTGATTAACTTGTTTAGCAGTGGTTTGAAAAGCCTCAGCGGTAGTAACCAACTCTTGAGAAGTATTCTTGACCTCTTTCTGTAGCTCATTGACTAGTGCCGTCGTGTTTTTGGTTAAACTGGCAACTTCTGAGGCAGCAAGCCCTGTATTTTCTACGGTTGAGTTTACTTTCGCCACAAATTCTGGTGTACTGTAAGCTCTACTAAGACGATAGGTATAGGGCAAGAGATCGTCTATGGTAATGGCTTTTTCGCCCCTTAGCCGAGCATTATCACAAATTATTTGGTCAGAATCGCAATTTGAGCCAGCAGGATCCATATTAACTACATTGGCGGCTAAAGAGGATTGAGGAATAATGTCAATAAAAGTATTACCAATTAGCCCTGAGCTTCTTGCTACTAGGGTTGCATCGCGAGGAATCAACAGCTCGTTAGAATTAATCTCAATCACAACATCCACCCCATTGGTACTGGGCTGAATATCATCGATCCTACCCACCTGTAAACCTCTATAACGTACACCATCGCCAATTTTAATGCCGTTGACATCAGGAAAATCGGCAATAATTTGATAGCTTTTGTTGCTGAATGAAAAACCTCTAATCCAGAGTGCTAATCCGCTAAACAGCAAAATTCCCAAGATAATTAGTAACCCAACTGAACCCTCTCTTAAGGTACGCGATCGCATACAACTCCTCTTAATTATTTAATTCTATTGTAGTCAGAGATCGCCCTGGTCAGACCGTCGATCAAGTGACGTGAATGGGCCCATCTATGCTACCGCTAAAAAACTGTCTTACGAGGGGGTTATCGGTAGTATCAATATCTTCGACTGTACCAATCCATTGTATTTTGCCATCGTAGAGAAAAACAATCCGATCTGCCGTGCGACGAATCGTACTGTGTTGATGACTAACCATAATGTAGGTGCCACAGCCACGTACTGTACATTGTAAATCGCGCACCAAATTTTCAATTACAGTCGAGGCGATCGGGTCTAAACCTGCGGTGGGTTCATCGTACAGCACGATTTCTGGTCTACTTTGAGGATTTTCGGGGTTAAAAATAATTGAACGAGCAAAGCTAACTCGCTTGCGCATCCCCCCTGATAACTCAGCAGGAAAACGGTTATTAGTGCCTGATAAACCCACCATTTCTAGCTTTTCATTAACTAATTCTTTGATTCTACGCCGATTCAGGTTTGAGTGTTGGTAAAGCAAAAAGCCAACGTTTTCCTCTACAGTCAGAGAATCAAATAAAGCAGCCTGTTGAAACACCATACTAATCCCAATGGGATCGCTTTGGTCTTCAATTAAGCCTGTGCGTTTTTCACCATTGATATAAATTGCTCCCTGGTCAATTGGCATCAACCCAGCAATCATGCGGAGTATAGTCGATTTTCCTGTCCCAGACGGGCCGATAATGACTAATGCTTCTTGTCGAGCAATTTTAAGATTCACTCGATCGAGAATCACATTCTTACCAAATGCTTTGCTCACTCCCCGAAGCTCAATTAAAGGAACTTGCGGATCGATTTGAGTTACCCCTGGATTTTCTGTGGTTACTGCCATAAGCTCAAAGTTTAATCGACTATGCTTATTTTACTCTTCAAGTTCTAGACCGAATACGCGAGCCACAGATTTGGACACTTTATAACCAGAATCAATTGATTCGAGGGGATCTTTACGTAAACGATGGCGCAGACATAAAACAATCACTCGGCGAATGTCATCCACTGTAACTTCAGTCCTTCCTTCAAAAGCAGCGATCGCCTTAGCAGCACGGTTAGTTACAATATCACCCCGCAAACCATCTACATCTAATTCTGAGCAGATCTCCGAAATTTTGACCCGCAAATCATAATCCAGCTTCACTGAAGGTAAGAGTTGCTGCGCCTGGACGATTTTTGCTTGTAAAGCTGATTGTTCTGCATCATACTTTTGACTAAAAGCATCAGGATTACCGTCAAAGTCGCTTCTTTGTTCGACAATTTGCACTCTAAGATCTGGTTCTTTTACTGTGCGGATCTCGGCGTGCATACCAAAGCGATCTAGTAGCTGGGGACGTAATTCTCCTTCCTCTGGATTTCCCGAACCAACCATGACAAATTGTGCTGGGTGACGAATTGAAATTCCTTCCCTTTCTACAGTATTCCAGCCTCCAGCAGCGGAATCTAACAGTACATCTACTAGATGATCGTCTAAAAGATTAACCTCATCGACATACAGAATGCCACGATTGGCTTTAGCGAGCAATCCAGGTTCAAAGGCTTTAATTCCCTCAGCAAGCGCTTTTTCTATATCAATTGTGCCACATACTCGATCCTCCGTTGCACCTAGGGGTAAATCGACCATCTGCACTTTTTTCTTAACAGTCTCGATTGCTTCTCCCTGTTCCAGCTTTTGCTTGACTTCATCACTCATGAGATCGGGATCTTGCGGATCGCTATTAAATGGATCGCCCGCTACGACATCAATTTCAGGTAATAGATCGGCTAAAGCACGAATAGTGGTGGATTTGCCTGTACCGCGATCGCCCATAATCATTACCCCACCAATTTTGGGATCGATTACGTTGAGCAAAAGAGCTAGTTTCATCTCTTCTTGTCCCACAATAGCCGTAAAGGGAAAAACCTGGCGACGAGTTCTCTTAGGGGAGGGGATTGTTGCAGTCATATTAATCTTGGTATATCAAACAGGTGAGCTTGCCGTTATAGTCGTACAAAGTTAGATTAGGACAATTAGGGTGATCGACTCGTAGGTAGTAGGTAGTAGGTAGTAGGTAGTAAGAGGCAGTATTTCAAAAATGTCCTAACGTTTTTACGTACGGCTATAATTGCTTATTTTTAAACGTATTTTATTGTGCCATGTTTCAGGGTTGCTCAGCTATTGAAGGATGAGGAATGACGATAAAGCCTGTATCAATATTTCCCAAGACGATATTTTTTGCTTCTCCCCAATACCACCAGTGAGCAGCGACATAGGCGCAGAGGAGGCTATCTAAGCGATCTTCGATCGCCTTTAATTCTTTGCCTGTTTGTTTGGTGGCGATCGCAGGAAGATAATTTAAAGAAGATAGACTAAGAGCAGGTTCTAGCTTGGGCAAAATATTTGTAATATAGCCTCGTAATTTAATTAACTCGTTACGGCGATCGCTTAATTTACCCTTTTTGTATTTTAAGATTTTTTCTAACCCAAATAAATTAATTGTGGCAGGATGGGGAAATACTTCGATTTGGTATCTGCCTAACTGCTGTGGCTCAATAGTTGGTGCGTGTTGAAAGTTTTTAGCTAGTAAACTTTGACTAAAACCAGTAGTGCGCAGGGCAAATTTAAGATTTAGATTAGCGGGATAGCAGCCTGCATGATAGCGACCAAAATATTTATGGGTTAACTTATCAGCTAATCTCATTCCTGTATGATTATTGATGATTGTCGGCGCATCAATAGCAATTAAAGCTGGTATTTCCCCCAATGCCTGGTAATCAATCCAGTGCAAAATATCCTCAATGTTTAAAATTGTGGTGAGATCGAGAATTTCTAAAGTGTTATGTTGCCATTCTAGACAGCATAACCCGCTTGCACCAGATGACCAGCCAAAATCAACCCCAATAAATTTCATCTATAGCCGTACAAAGTTAGATTAGGACATTAATAGTAATCGGCTCGAAGGTAGTAGTTAGTAGGTAGTAGGTAGTAGGTAGTCCTAAAGGACGACGCGTAGCTAGTACCATATCCGAAGGTGTATCCGTGATAGACAAGGGTATAACATGCTTTAGCATAAGCTTCGTGACCGTAGGGCGACGCGTAGCTAGTCCTAAAGGATAAGCTTCGCAAATACTTTAGTAAATCCTTTAGGGCAAATAGACTTTAGTTAAAAAACGCCCTAAAGTTTAGTATTGCTATAGCACTTTTTTATTCTGGGAAAACCGTTAGCTTATAGCTTTTTGATAACTTTAAACGGAAGTAGATTGCTTGTTAGGTGATAACTTAATTCCCAGACTTTGAAAGTAAGCTATTCCAACGGCTAATAAGAAAGAAAAATAGGCAACAATTTGCCCTAGATATAGAGTCTGTCGGTAGCCAAATAAAGCTTTAAAAATAATTCCAGGAAACTTTTGATCGGGTAGTATGTTTGAGCCATCCCATACCTGAGCGCCCAAAATGCAAGAATCATTAACACCTAAACACCAGTTATGAGCCGATAGCTGAGAGATTAACCCTAATGCAGCATCAAAGTGCTTAAGCGCACCCATGACCAAACCACCAACAATTAATAGTAAAAATACTCCCATCACCTGAAAGAATAAGCGAATATTAATTCTTACTCCCAAGGAAAATAGAGCAATTCCCATTAACGCAGCTACGGTTAAACCAGCGATCGCACCAAGAGTGGGTAAAGTCCAATCCTGCTGAAATTTTGCCAAGATAAACAACACCGTCTCAAAGCCTTCTCGGACTACCGCAATAAAAATTAAGAGAAAAACAGCCTTACCAGAATTTTCGTTGCCTAAAGCTGAAGTAATTGCCCCTTCAACCTCTCCTTTGAGAGATTTTGCCTGTTTAGTCATCCACAGCAGCATCCAACTTAACATGGCGATCGCCACTACCCCAAAGATCCCTTCTAACAGTTCCTTAACTGCGGGTGCATAAATCCCTCCCGCCGTCTCGACTCCCGAAATTACCCCTGTCAAGAGCAAGCCTACGGCGATACTGGCAATAATTCCCGCAAATATTCCTAAATAAACCCAGCGATATAATTGCGTTTGATTTGCTTTCTTCAAACAAGCCATGACGATACCGACGACTAAGGCTGCCTCAAATCCTTCCCGCAGTGTAACGATAAAAGTAGGCAATACAGTAGTAAAATCCATGTTCAATAGTTTGGATATTAAAGATTTAAAGCTTTAGAGTAAATTTTCTTGCTGAACATTAATTAAATTAGTTAGTTATCAGATGCCAAAACCAAGTGACGGTGAAAAAAGTAATTACGGCGAATCCCACGACGATTAAGGCAAGCACAAGAATTAAGCCAAAAATAAATAAGCGATCGCTTTTACTCGATTTTGTCAGATCGAGATGCTTTTCTAATAATTCCAGATTTTTAACGTTAGCTTTCCAACCTAAATCGAATAAATCCCCCACCACAGGGACAGTACCAGCAAAAGAATCAATCAAAATATTGCCGACCATTTTTCCCAAAATCTCGCGAGGAACGCCCATTCTGGCAGCTTCAACCACAATATAGGCAGCAATGCCACCTGTGATGGTATCACCACCTCCAGGAATTAAACCTAAAATGGGATCTAACCCAAAACTGATCTTAGTGCCAGGAATGGCGATCGCATTATCCAAGATTCTACTAACACGACGCAACCTTGTAAGTTTACTAATCTGTTTGGGAGAAAGTTCTGTTTTCATCGGCTACAAAAAAATTAGGCGTTGGTAATTGAATGTATGATTTACAAAGTGTCTCGGTTCGCAGCTTTCAGCTATTAGCTATTAGCTTTTAGCTCTTTTGATTTAACTAGCTTGCAGCCAAATTAAAAATCCTACCTCTATTTACCAATGCCAAAAATTAATCCCCGTAATTCAGTAATCAGTAATCAGTAATCAGTAATTAGTAATCATTAATTACCCAAATCTTCCATTGCCAGGCGAATTTGCTCAATCCGTCGGCGATTAACGCCCAAGTCTGATTCACCTACCCGCGCAGCAGATCTAACCTGAATGATGTTTTGATCTTCAGGAAAATAAAATTCAGCATCATCGACAAACTTAAAAATACGACTGGTAGACTCAGCGTGAATATAGTTATCAGTATTTTCGATCACTTTGGTACGAGGAACAACAGACAGTACTTTCAAGAGAGTTTCTTTTGCCGTAGTGCGATCGCCTTGATAAGCAATAGGCTCAATTATATGGTCTAGATCGCCATCTTGACTAACAACGCAGTTAGGTGAACTAGGACAAGCAGACAAATGACCATTATCTAAACCAATCGCTGCAAAGGCAGGAGCAGAAAAGATGAGACTGCTGGATAGAGCAATAAGAATACCGACAATAATTGAAATTAAACGAGGCACAATGTTTTACTTTATTTTAATTTTTGACAAAATACTCTTTTACTATAAATTGATTTTGACTTTTAGATCGGGTAGATCGGGCTGTTTTTTTTCTAGAGTGAAAAAATAAGCTAACATTCTATGGGAATTATTACTTTACAGACTCTATGCCCACTGGCGAAATTATTGGATTAGGAAGATCGGGAATTGCTGCTGCCAGATTACTCAATAAAAATGGCTGGCAGGTATCAATTGTGGATTCGGCAACACCAGCACAGGTAGCATTAAGATCTAATGCCAAACAGTTGCAGGCATCTCAGATGGAGTTGGAGCAAGAAGGAGTCACAGTAAGGCTTGACAGTAAAATTTTAGCAGAAGATACTCCTGATTTGATTGTCGTTAGTCCAGGAGTTCCTTGGGATATTCAAGCGCTGAAGAGCGCCAGGGAACAGCAGATTGAAACTATTGGGGAGATTGAACTAGCTTGGCGTTACCTCAATCAGATTCCTTGGGTGGGTATTACAGGTACTAATGGTAAAACTACCACCACAGCTTTAATCGCTGCGATTTTTCAGAGTGCAGGTTTGAATGCTCCCGCCTGTGGCAATATCGGTAATGCTGCCTGTGAATTAGCAATTAAAAATTTGGCTAAAAATTTTGCTGCCCCAGATCATAGTTTTGACTGGATTATTGCTGAATTGAGCAGTTATCAGATTGAATCTTCGTTAGAGTTGGCACCGCAAATTGGTATTTTTACAACTCTTACTCCCGATCATCTCAATCGCCACTATTCTTTAGATAATTACTATCAAATTAAAGCTTCTTTAATACGTCGCTGTCGGCACAAGATTATTAATGGAGACGATCGCTTTTTACAGACTGTTGCTGTGGAATTTGGTTCAGACGTAATCTGGACAAGCATTAAAGGCAAAAATAGTTTTAGAGATAATCGCCATGTCGCCGTATATATTGAAGACGGTTGGATTGTTGCTTTTGACGAACTTATTGCCCCTGTAGCGTTGTTTAAAATGCCAGGGGAGCATAATCTGCAAAATCTTTTGCTAGCGATCGCCGCAGCCAAATTAGCGGGAATAGACAAACAGGCGATCGCAAGTACGATAACTTCTTTTCCTGGAGTCGAACACCGTCTGGAATATATCTGCACTTATCAAGGCATTAAATTAATCAACGACAGTAAAGCGACTAATTATGATGCTGCGGAAGTGGGTTTAAACTCCGTCGAAGCACCTGTGATTTTGATTGCGGGAGGACAGGATAAAACAGGGGATGATCTTGCCTGGATTAATAGTATTAAGGCTAATGCTGCCTTTGTCTTATTGATTGGGGAAGCTGCGCACCTTTTTGCCGAAAAATTACGCGATCGCGATTATCATAACTATCAAATTGTTAACACCATGGAAAATGCCGTAAATCAAAGTATTTCCTTAGCGCAGCAGTATCGGGCAAAAGTTGTCTTACTTTCTCCCGCCTGTGCCAGTTTCGATCAGTATTTGAGTTTTGAAGCGCGGGGCGAACACTTTAGGCAGCTATGTCGAGAATTGCCCTCAAATCAGCCGTAACCAAATCTATTTAGTTATATTGCAATTCTAAATGATCTACTACCTACTACCTGCTACCTAAAAACCATGCTGTGTGTTCAAGAACTGCTAAAACTAGAATTATTTCAAAAGTTAGAACGCGATCGCCTAGACTGGGTTTGCGATCGCGCTACTCAGTTGGAATTGGCTAAGGGTGATACTCTCGTCAAGGAAGGTGATACCCATAAAGGCTTTTTGATTCTCACCTCTGGCAGCATCGGTATTACTCGCTTCAGTGAAGGGGTGGAAATGCCCATTGGACATCATGATGCACCCGCTTTTTTTGGGGAAGTCCCAATCATGACAGGGGATCTAGTTCCCGTAACTCTTAGAGCCTTGACTGACTGCCAAGTTCATGAAATTACGCCTGAAGATTTTTTGCAGCTCGTTCATCAATGTCGTAACTTTGAAAGAACCGTTTTTAGAACAATTCAGCAAAGAGTACAAGGTTTACAGTCATTTATCCAAAATCGCGAAAAAATGGCAGCTTTGGGAACTTTGGCAGCAGGTTTAGCGCATGAACTTAATAACCCTGCTGCTGCGGTAGTGCGATCGCTCAAGGATCTTGCCCCAGCGATCTTAGAGTTACAGCGAATGAACCTCATCTATGGACAGCGCAATGTGGACGAAAAGCATATTAGCCAATGGCTCAAGCTTAGAGATGAAGGTTACAATTTTATGGCTCACCATGACTGTGATCCTTTGGCAATGATGGATCGCGAGGATGCATTGCAAGATTGGTTAGAAAATTATGGAGTAGCAGAAGCCTGGAAGTTGGCTACACCATTAGCAGCAGGAAATATTGAGCCACAGTTACTAGAGCCACTGGTAGAATATTGGCGCGATGATCCTACCGAATTAAAGGATATGGGTTTGCGGTGGCTGGCTTTATCTTTTGAAGTTATGAGCATGATTCAGTCTGGCTTACGTGGAGCAGAACGAGTTTCCGCACTAGTACAGTCGATGAAATCTTATTCTTATTTAGATCGAGGTGCTAAACAGCAGGTAGATGTTCATCAGGGGATTGAAGATACACTGCAACTTTTATCCCACAAACTTAAACAGGGAGTAAATATCAAACGCAGTTACGCTCGCAGTCTACCAAAAATATTGGCTTTTGGCAGCGAATTAAATCAGGTTTGGACTAATCTCATTGATAACAGTATTCAAGCAATGACAGCAAAGGGCAACCTAGAAATTATCACCAAGGGAAAAGGCGATCGCATCATGGTCAAAATAATTGATTCAGGAACGGGCATTCCCATTGCAATTCAGTCTCGTATCTTTGAACCTTTCTTTACGACTAAACCTGTTGGTGAAGGCTCAGGCTTAGGCTTAGATAACGTTCGACGGATCGTGGAAAATCGTCATCGTGGCTCAATTACCCTGGAATCCGAACCAGGCAGAACTTGTTTTGCAATCTGTTTACCAGTTAATATCTGTAATTTTTAATAGGAGCGAAAAAAAGGATAAGAACTATAAACTGAAAGATAAGCTAAAACTGCTATTCCCATAAATGTTAGTTAAAGGTTACTCGTCGCTAGCTCAATTACAACAGCTTTCAATTTTTCAAGATTTAGCGATCGCCCAATTAAAAAATCTCGTTCGGTGCAGTTACGTTAAAGAATATCAGCAAGATGAAATAATAATGCACGAAGGCGATCGCATCCCCCAACAACTGCATGGTTTAATTACAGGAAGACTAGAAATAAAAAAAACTGCCGCTAACGGTAAAGAAACAATCGTGCGCCTGATTCCGCCAGGTGAACTTTTTGCTGCGCCAGCCATTTTTGGTAACGGAATTTCCCCTGCAACCGTAATTTGTCAAGTAGAGTCGCAAATATTAACTATTGACCGCGAAACTTTATTACAGGTAATTTCTCAGTCGCCAGAAATTAGCTTGCGAATACTAGAAGTATTTAACCAACGTCTACAACAACTTCACAATACCGTACACGGACTAATTTCCGAACGAGCAATAGTGCGTTTAGTTAGATTGCTTCAATATTATGGCGATCGCGATGGAACTTATTCTGTAGCCCAAGGCGATCGTTTAAATATTAAACTGCCTTACTATCAAATCGCTCGCAGTATTGGCATCACCTATGAAGAATGCGTGCGGTTGTTTAAAAAACTGAAGGGAACAGTGATTTATAAAAGAGGCGGAACAATTATTATTCAAGATTGGAAACAATTAGCAGCGGCAACTGGCATTATTTAAAGCTTAAAGCGATCGATCCAAACCCCGTCTAGGTTGAAACACATAGTTTTTCTACTTTAGGTTTGAGGTGAGTGGATGTGGTTTAAACAAAAATTAGCTTGTAATAATTAACTCAAATTGCTCATATTAGGCAGAGTATTTACTGATTCATCTGGAGCTTGAGCTTCAGTTGAGGGTACTGTCTCAAGATCTCCTGTTAAGGCTTCTTTTTCGTTAATAGGAATGGGTTCAAATGATACTTTAGCTTCTAGCCAGGCAGTAAGTAAATTTGGTAGATTGCGCTTGAGCCAAAATAAAGCAGCCAGACGCGCAACAGGTTTGATATAACCTACCAGTACTTTCATAATCTTATTTAGTGGTGGGTTGTGCAACTTTTTGTTGGCATAGTTAATTGAACCCACATCAATTAGACTATCGATGATCAGTTTTAAAGCTACTTCTTCTCGTTCGACAATCTGCTGCAACAGCAAGGTAACATCACGCATCCGCTCTTGCTTTTTTAATTCTTCAGCAGCAATTGGTTTAGCGTTGAGAGATTCGTCTGAATATGTCAGCATATAAAATACTACTATTTAATTTACTAAATCTAAGATTTAAAGTTATTCTTCATTTTAGGTCTCTTTCCTCTGTCACACTGTCAGAGTAAATACAAGAACAAGAGCCAAATGTGCTAAACAAGCTAGAGCAACACATTATTTCGGCAATTAGAACCCTACGCAAAAAGGTTAGGATATTTAAACACAACTACTTAAATATTACAAAATTTCCTATTTCCTACTTCCTATTTCTTACTTCCTATTGCCTGTGCGCTAATTCTGTCTCAATTTAACTTGTCTAATTTTAGCTGACTCATCGCACTGAGGTTGCTCTGTAAAATTTGCCAGAATAGGTTTCAGTTTTTCTGCCAGTATCTGAGAGTTTTCTGACTTAAGTAACAAGCTTGTATGACTGCCAGGAACTTCATCAACATCAATTCCTCCCAATGCGAATCCTTGCCAACCGCCATAAGGATCAAAATAACCATAAGCCTGTCTAACCCGAGCGCGGAAAAGAGTTAATTTTCCCTCGTAAACAGTTGGTGTATATCGTTGATTTGCTTGAAAGTTAATATTTTGAATCTGTGAAATCAGCTTTTGCTCTGGCGAACTGAGCAAATTGGTTAGTTTCAAATATTTCTGTTGCCAAGACCAAGGTATTTTAGATTGTAAAATATATTCAAATCGATCTGTAAAATAGGTCAATTTTTCTTTAAATGATAATTCGCTCAAATTATTAAGGTGAATTGATAAGCGTTGTGGAAATGTCGATTTATCGCAACCGTTAGGCCCAAAACAATCAAATAACGCCAGAACAGCTACGGTTTGTCCTTGTCGTGACAGTTGCTGTGCCATTTCAAAAGCTACAAAACCCCCAAAAGAGTATCCTGCCAGAAAATACGGGCCTTGTGGTTGAATTAGTTTAATTTCTTCCAGATAACTACTAGCCATTTCTTCAATTGAAGTTAATGGTGTTTGTTTACCGTCTAAACCTCTTGCCTGTAAACCATAAATGGGTCGTTCTGTTCCTAACGCTGCTGCTAACGTTTGGTAACCCAAAACATTTCCCCCAACAGCATGGATACAAAATAAAGGAGACTGATTGCCGTGGGGTTGAATACTAACCAAAGAAGACCAAGAAGCTGACCATCCTCGCTCTAGCATCAAGTGTGCTAATTGAGCAATCGTCGGTGCTTGAAAAAGAGTTGCTAACGGTAAATTTTTACCAAAAGTGCTTTGAATTTGCTCGAATAAGCGTAATGCTAATAAAGAATTACCCCCCAGCTCGAAAAAGTTATCATCTCTACCAATTGGTTTAACATTTAAAATTCGCGACCAAATCTGACTTAACTGCCATTCCAATCGATCTTGGGGTGGGAGAAAATCGTTTTCTGTTTCTGGCTGATTTATTGGTAGTTTGAGTAGCGCTTGACGGTTTACTTTACCATTGGGAGTTAAAGGTAAGGCATCTAAAAAAACAAATGCCGTAGGAACTGCATAGTCAGGTAATCTAGTTTTAAGAAAGTCGCGTAATTGCCTACTCGTGATTGATTTTGATTTTAAGGTGCAGTAAGCTACTATGCTTGTCTGCTCAAAATTATTAGGAGCGATCGCCACTAAGGTTTCTTTGATTTCTGGATATTGTAGTAAAGTGGCTTCGATTTCTCCCAGTTCGACTCGAACACCGCGAATTTTCACTTGATTGTCAATACGTCCCAAAAATTCAATGTTGCCATCTTCAAGATAGCGACCTAAATCTCCAGTTTTATACAGACGAGCGGTTGCTGAACTACTAAAAGGATCGCGAATGAATTTACTAGCGGTTAATTCCTGCCGATGCAAATAACCTCTGGCTACACCAACTCCACCAATATAAAGTTCTCCTATAGCTCCAATCGGCAATAATTGTAATTCTTGGTCGAGGATATAAAAAGCTTGATTATTGAGAGGACGACCATAAGGAATCGTTTTAGCGGAGTCAGTTAAGTTCTGGATCGGATAGTAGATCGACCAAATTGATGCCTCTGTTGCGCCTCCTAAACTAATGATTTGTAGTTCTGGGTTGAGGGTTTGCAGCTGAAATACTAAGTTAGGACTAATGCGATCGCCACTCAGTAAAATTAAACGTAGAGATTGGGGTAATGTTTGCTTATTAGTCACGATATAGTCGATCAGCAGCTCCATTAAAGCGGGGGCTGAATTCCAAATAGTAACTTTTGATTGGACGATTAATTCTAGCCAATGTTCAGGATTAGGACAGTTTTCAGGTTGAGGAATGATCACCCTACCTCCAGATCCCAAAACTCCAAAAATATCGTAAACAGATAGATCGAAGCTTAAGGAAGATACGGCTAAAATGCGGTCTTGAGAGTTGACTTTAAAGCGCTGTTCGATGTCACATAAGGTATTGACCACACTATGATGTTCGATCTCGACTCCTTTGGGATTACCCGTTGAGCCAGAAGTGTAGATCGCATAAGCTAAATTATGGCTATTAACATTGTTAACAAGATTATTATTACTCGCTGCAATATTTTGCCAGTCTCGATCTAAACAAACTATCTTGGCTGAAGTATTTGGTATGCGGTCATCTAATTTGCCTTGAGTTAACAGGATCTCGACACCCGCATCTTCTAATAGATAGGTTAGCCTAGCGCTCGGATAATTGGGGTCTAGAGGTAAATAAGCGCCACCTGCTTTGAGAATGGCAAATAGAGCGACAATCATTTCTAAGGAGCGATCGAGACATACACCAACTAAAGTTTCGGCTCTAACTCCTAAACTTTGAAGATAACGTGCCAATTGATTGGCTTTTTGCTCTAATTCTCCATAGGTTAAATACTCGCCTTGGCAAACAAGAGCCACTGCTTGCGGATTTTCGGCTGCTTTTGCTTCAAATAGTTGATGGAGACATAGCTCCTGCGGATAATTACTATCGGTATAGTTCCACTCGCCTAGGATTTTCTGACGCTCACCAGCAGATATTAAAGGCAGTTGAGAAACGGGACACTGGGAATTGCTTGCAATTGCTTCTAATAAGATTGTCCATTGCTCAATCATCGTCTCAATGGTTTGAGCTGAAAATACCTCGGTGTTATAAGACCAAAAGTACTCTGCTTGTTGTCGATCGATAATTAAAGTGAGATGACTGGAGGCTAAATTTGCTTGGAGTAGAGAATTTTGCCCTATTTGAGTTACAGCAACTGAAAAATTAGTTTGTCGAGCAGCTAATTTGGGATATCTAGTCATAACATCGCTTACATAAGTTTGATGTTGGTGGTTGAGCCTAAGTCTCTCAGTTACTGTTTTTAAGACGCTAGTAAAATTTTGTTCGAGTTCAAGTTTTAAATTGCAGGGTACATATCGAGCGAACCAGGGATCTTGAGTAGGTCGCTCAAATCCGAAACTGATGCGCTTATTGTTACTTAAACGTGCTAGATAAATCGCGAAGGCGGCAATAGTAACTTCTAGAGAGTCTCGAAGTAAATTAGTAACTGTTGAGCTTAGAGGTAATTTAACTTGTCGATAGTTATTGCAACTTACTGAAGCTACTGGTATTTGCTCAAAAGGTAAACTTAATTGTCGGCACTTAGATAATTGTTTAAGCCAATAAGTTTCCGATGGTGCAATTTCACTGGCAAGTTTAACTACTTCAGCAATTGATTTGGTGTCAATTTCTGGTAGCTTTTGTCCAACCTGCAATTGATAATCAGCAACTAATTCAGCAATTGAAATAGTTTTATTTTGTTGGCTAACAATAGTTTCTAGGGCAATATTATGACTACCTGTAGCCACAATTAATTGTTGATTGGTAATCCCAACTATTGTTCCAGGCGATTGTGAAGATAAAGCTGTTAGCACTTTAACTTTAGTCACAATTACATAGTCTAGACCTGAATTTAAGTTTAATAATAGTTTTGCTGTAGCTAAAGGATTGGGGTAATTACCAAAATCCAAACCTCTAACTAAATTATCAATTACTATCGCTGAACCATTAAAATCAATTATGCCCAGTGCTAGAGGTTTTTGATATCGGGCGCAATAACTACGCTGTTGTAAATCTTGAGACTTAGTAGTTGTTTTTTTAGTTGCTAATTCTTCGATCAATTCCTGAAAAGAAACAATCGCCGCCTGATAACATTTTGCATTAAGAGTTAAAGCAGTTTCTGTAGGTTCAAGCTCTATTTTTACTTGCTTAAATATTTTTCCTGTATCTACCTCTAGATTCATTTCATGCCAGGAGATACCATGCTGCTTTTCACCATTAATAATTGCTAAGGAAGTCGCATTTACTCCAGCATAAGTTGGCAATAGTGCATCATGATAGTTGATCGCTGTATCAGCCAGTTCTAAAACTTCTTGATTTAAGATAGTGTGATTGACAATACTAAATATATAGTTGCATCGCAGAGTAAATATTTGTTTGAATTGCCGAAGATTTTTAAAATAAAGAAGATTATGGTTTTTTGCCCAAAGAGCGATCGCTTTACTAGGAGAAATGATTGCTTTAATTTGATGATGATTACGAATTAGTATTTCGGCACATTCGATTAATAAATTTCCTTCTCCAATTAGTATGCAATTAAATGAAAACTTCTTCATATATTTTCTTAGCTAATCTTTTAATTTTCATAAATTGATTAATCTATTAAACGGCACGACAAACTAGCAATTAGCACGCTTAAAATAACTAATCACAAAAACGTTTTATATTTATCGAAAACTAAGTAACAATAAGGTTAGGATACTATTTTGATTTAATTATGCTTAATTTTTATATTTTCTAAATTAATTTTCAACTCAGATATTATCACATTAATATACTAAGTATATTTTCTCATATTATTTTTATTTTTTATTTTCTCTTCATCGTATCTTTATGTCTAGGTATTTTGTGTGATTGCTTTTTCTCGTTACTTGCAGTGTTTTAAAAGCATGAAAAGCCTGAATCAAAGTAATTTGAGCTTACATATTCAGTTAATTTTTAATAAGCTTGTACGCATTTAAATTGTGTATTATGAGCTTAAACAATAAATCATTAAACTCTCTCCCTATCTCCCTATCTCCCTATCTCCCCGTCACCCCTTCAATCTCAATCAACAAATTAAATACCTGACAGCTTATGTTTCAGGGCATTTTAATGTATTGACTTGTCCCTTCGACAAACTGAGCAAAATTTTCTTGCAGTCTGACGAAAATCTTACCGTTGACGTATACATCTTGGGTTGGGTAATTTTCTAATAATTCCAGCAAAGAAACCAAATTATTATCGCTAGCCGAAGCGATCAATGCTCCCCGCAAAGCCGTTAAGTTGGCTATTTCGGTTTTAGAACTTACTACATTCTCAGTCTGGGATAAGATATATTCTCCTGGCGCTGTATTAAGCAAATCGGAGATTAGTTTATTGTTGGCAGGAAATTCTTGTTTTAAAATCCAGCGAATCACAAATGGGTTCTGTTTGCCATGTTTTAATAAAGTATCTAATGCGGGGGAAACTTCGCCTGTATCGGCAAAATCCTGCAATTCTGTGATCGAAATTGATTGGGTTAATCCACCATAGGTAAAAATCACTTTTTCTGAACTTGAAGCTTGCCTAGGGGTCAAAGAAATTGCTATTCCTGCACTAATAAAAGCGATCGCAGTTTGTCTAAACCACTTAAATAATGTGCTTTTGCTCATTTGCTTGTCTCCTAAAGTTAAATATTATTTTTATTCTAAAATTTAAAATATGTTTCATTTATCTAAATGATGCTGTTATTCACTGTGATCTAACTTAAATATTGATTTTTTATTCAACTAAATGGTAATATAGTACTAGTTGAATTGCAGGTTTACTGATGAACAAGTACTACATTCTTAATTTAGATCCTCAAGCAACTCATGAGTGGGATCGTTGTGTATTAAGAAATCCGATGACAGGAGCTAGACCAGATTTGAATGCGGAAGTAGCCAAAGCTATTGATGCTGAAGCTGGCGCGTATTTAATTAAAGTCAACCTAGAGATTGAAATTCTCGACCAGAGCATAACCCCAGGCGGTAATACAGTCGAGTTACCTGCGGTCAAAAATGCTACTATCATTGCCAAGCATAGATTAGCCAGTTAATTGCTTTGAGTTAAAAACAAAGGACGGGAATTAGAGAATTGACATTTCGCCAACTGTTTCTAAGCGTGTAAAGCTGCTTAACTGAACAAAGCTATCGCAAAGCATTTCGGAGATGGCAGGAGTAATCCAACCCATTTGCTTCAAAAGATGAATTGCGGTGGCATACTTAGCTCGCCTAGCGCCATCCTTAACTTTGATTGCCAGTCCCATTCCTTCCCCGACACGACCAATACACTGAATTCCCTCTGCTCCAGACTTGCTAACCAGCTCGCCTTCGCTCAGACGCATCAGTTCGGTATCAAACGCTCCTTCGCCCGCAATCATACGGGGATAATAAGTCATGGCTCGAGTAATTCTTTCCAAGTCTAAATTTGTCCCTGCTGCCAACTGAGCATAAAGATGCGCCATCTGCTGTAGCTGCATTTGATAGGTGGGCATTCCGCAGTCATCCTGAGCGCCAAGCAATTCTGCTCCTGGCATTCCTAGTAACTCAGAAATTTTGCTGAGAATTAGCTGCTGTATTGGATGAGAATGCTTCGTATAATTGTGGAGGGGCAGATCCAAATTTTGGCAGACTGCTAAAGCTCCCGCATGTTTACCAGAGCAATTGTGTTCCAAGGGATTGTTGCTTCCAGCAGGAATCGGGCATTCTAGGGCTAGGGGGTCAACATCCGCACGCCATAAAATGTTGAATGCTTGTCGAGCATGTTCAATTTTTCCTTGATGAGAGCTACAGATAATCGCTAAATCGCGATCGCTCAAGCCATATTTTTGTAGTGTTCCTGTCGTGGTTACAGCCAAAGCTTGGAAAGGTTTTAATGCCGAGCGAATAAAGGCAGATGATTCAGAGCTACCTGCAACTAACAATACTCGTCCCTTAGTGTCACAAACTGTCGCTTCTACATGATGAGAAGACTCTAAAATTCCTTCTCTGAGCAAATGTACTTCGAGCCAAGGTGTCTGGGTTCTTTTTCCCCTAGTCATGCAATCTTAAATAATGGGTAATTAGTATTCTAGTATGCTTGATGTAGATTAGTTAGATTAGTTAGATTAGTTGCCTTCAATTTGTTTTGCTTAAGGCGAAATAACATTTTGATTGAGAGTTATCAAAATATCATCCGAGGATAAACCAACTCGCACTAGAGACAGCAATAATCCCCGCAATTAAAGCATAAGTTTTGTGCAATCTTTGGAGAATTGGCTCTATTTCATAATTAACCACCAAAAGATCTCGGTCTAACATAGTTTTGGGCTTAAGCCAAGTTTGTCCATCGTACCAACCAGACTCTTCGTAAAAAATGCGATCGCTTTGTAGACGCTCTTTGACATATTGCCAGCCTAAATAAATGCGGGACAAAAAAAGCGCAGTTAATAAAGAAATTCCCATCAAACTGGATAAGAGAAATTCTAATGGTGCTTTAACTGGGCTAAAGAGCGACATCGATAAAGGAGTCACAAAAAGCAAACTCCAAAAAGCCACCCAAGCTACCTTACGACTATATTGTCCCACTGCCAAAATTCCCCAGTCAAATAACCAAGATTCCTTAAGCTGTTCGTATTCGTAGATTGGCTGCTGTTCCAGGGGAACAGGGCAAAAATTAACGGTAGATTTATTCATACTGAAGAATACAATTAACTAGGCTGGTCAAATTCATGGCGCTCGGCGTGTCCCCAAAATGCTTCTAAATTGTAGTATTCTCTCTCTTCAGGTAAAAAGATATGTACAATCACGTCGGCATAATCTTGCACAATCCAGCCGCCTTCTCTTTTGCCCGAAACCCTTACTGGCTGTAAATTATACTTTTCTTCAAGACGTTCTTCAATGGATTCGGAGATTGCGTTTAACTGGGCGCGGGAGAATCCTGTAATGATCACAAAGTAGTCAGCTAAGTATGATACCTCACTAACATTGAGCAAGACAATATCCGCTGCTTTCTTATCTTCAGCAGCATCAGCAATTTGTAATGCTAATTCTTGAGGTGAGATGGTGGATTTAGTGGAAAATTGGTTTTGAGTAGCAATAGCTGGTTCGGATGATTTACTCATGCAAAATATGATGTTATGTGAGTGTTGTTAATTAATTAGCAAGATTTACTCTATTTTTTGGCTCAAGGCTGAGATCAATTTAACTTTGTTTGAGCTAAAGCCCAATTTCTGGTCAAAACTGTGCGGGGATGAATAATTTTTTGCTTACTTAATAAGTATTCTAATGAATAATCACTAGTCTGCTGTACACATTTGTAAAGATTTTCCTGGGCGACAATGCGCATTGCTGCTAATTGCTCGCTATCTCCGCGATTTGGCTCTAAAGCATCAGCAATAAAAACTACACAGCTAAGTTTGCTCATTTCAGGCGCGCCTAATGTGTGATTGGCAATTGCTGTCAGAATTTCAGGATCTCTAACCTTAAATTCTCGTTGAGCTACCACCGCGCTAATTTCTGCATGGAGCAGATGAGGATAGTTTAGACAAACTCGATCTACGGGAAGATTAACTTCTGCTGCTATTTTCAACAGTTTTTGAGGCGAAAAAAACTTAGCCAGATCGTGCATTAAACCAGCTTGGGCTGCCTGCTGCTCATCTAATTGATGACAACGAGCTAAATTAATACAGGTAGATTCTACTCCCAAGATATGCTGTAAACGATGGCTGGAAACATTTTCTTGTAGCCAATTAATAACGCGATCGCGCATGATAGCCAAATTTTGCTGATAACGAAGTGTATCCTTTAGGATAAGAGCATTATGAGTTTTAGTTTAACATTTTAATGATGCTCTAGATAGATGCGCTATCTTAGTGATTTGGGTAAATTAATTGCTGACTACCAATTATTAGTTGGACAGGAAATTATTTTCAGCATAAGCAATAGCTTTAAGTTTCAGCTTAATCAAACTATACAAAACAAAAAAAGAGAATTACTCTAATTACGAATTAAATTATAGATAATTGCAATTTAGTATAATTTACTCAGGAAAAAGCTAATTCAGCAGTCGATTATCTTAGGTTTAAAGTCGCGCTTTTATTTTCTAATTAGTCACTTATAACCTCAATAAATTAACGTCAATTGGTTGTTTGATTGCTCTAAAAATAATTACTTTTTGTTAAAAATTTAATCACTTTAGCCTCAATGTCCGACACAAAGTCCGAAAATCAATTCAGGTAACCTAGATCAATAAAATTAAGATGATTAGTCTCCGTAAATATCTAGTGGCGCTTATTCTGACAAGCTGCCTACTATTCGCTTCTTGTAGCCAGCAAGCTCCTTCTCGCTTTGATGACGCGCAACAACAAAGCACTAGTAAAGGTGCTACGGCAGTTGTGGATACTTCTCAATCTGGCGGTACGTTTAACCGTTATTTCCCCGACGGTGATAGCGAATATGAACGAATCTATTCTCAGGAAAAAACAGGTTTTGCCGAAGCCAAATTAAAAGCTCAAGGCAAAGAAATTGCTATTTTATCTATCTCTGATACTGTCAACAATCCCAGCGCAGCAGCAAAGTTTCAAGATAGTACCACCAAAATTGGGGGATATCCCGCAGTAACACAGGGTAGTTCTGGTACGGCTGTTTTAGTAGGCGATCGCTATCAGGTGAAAATCCGTTCCAAAGATCCTTCTTTTAGTGAAAGCGATCGTCAAGCATGGCTGAGTAAATTCGATCTGCGAGGTTTATCAAAGCTGAAGTAGCACCGAGTAATTCTAATGCAAATATATACTTAAGGAGTAAGCAGTGAGTGATTCTATTTTTGAACTGGTAGATAATCTACCCCAGAAGAACGTCACAACGATGATGTTAGAGTCTCTAGACTCCATCGTTCCTGGAGAATGGTCAAACACGGTTGGTTTTGTCAATACGATTCGCAAGGTGACAGGAGAAACTGATGAAGAGTTGATTCAACAGATCGGCGATCGCGCAGTCTGGCTTTACAATGATAAGTCTCAAGGATATCGTCGGGCAATGTGGCTCTATCAAACGGTAGATCGTTCAGATAAGGCTTTAGGTTCGGCAGCACTGGCTAATAAAGTGGGTAATAGAATTCCTCTTGTAGGTGGTTTACTGAGCAAAATTACACCTAATCCTGAAAAAGCCCAAGCTTTAGACTTATCGATTAAGTTAGTGGTTGAGTTGGTAGCTTTCTGTCAAATTAATGGTATCCCTGGTGATAGCATCGGCGATTTTGTCGGCGCATTGGGAGACTATAGCGGCGAATCCTTAATGCGGATGGCAACTTTAGTTTGTGTCGATGGCTTGATTCCCCTCGGCCCAGATTTCCTACTTAAAGCTCAGTCAACCCTCAGTGGAATTGGCCCCAAAGATTTAGAATCTAACTCTACTTTCCAAGGTGTATCAGAGTCTATTCCAGGTGGTAACTCCAAAGGAAAACTAGACTTTATCGGTGAAAGTTTTGGCTCGGTAAAAGGTTGGATGGCTGATTTTGTCAGCAGCAAAAATTTGTCTCCAGAAAAAGTCATGCAAAACCTCCAAGGATTTTTAGAATTTTCTGACAACAAGCTAGATTATGTAGCTGCCTTTATCGATGTCTCAACTAACTACTATGAGCATACGGGAACTCAAACCCTTGCTAGAAGGTTGATTGAACGAGCTTTTGATGAAATATAGCTAGAATTGAGCGTAGCGCTTGCGCATTACCAGGCAGTTACGATGATTGGGGAGATTGAGGTATTGCAGCTCATCCGTTAGCTTCTTAATAAACTGTAATCCTCTTCCTCCTTCTTTTTCGATCGAGCTAGCTTCTCTTTCGCTCTTACGTAGTTTGGCTTTAAGATCAAAAGGTTGCCCTCGATCCCAAATACGCATTTCCAAAAAGTTGGGTAATAACTTAACTTCTAGGTCAATAGGTGTAGTTTCGGGAAGATTTTGATGAGCATGGCGCACCGCATTGGTAAACGCTTCGACTAGTGCAACTTCGCACTGCCAGCCCATTTTTTGGGGAACGAGAGGAAAAACTAAGCCTTCAAACCACTGCAATACCTCTTTTAGGGATTCCAGTTCAGTTTTAACTTGCAAATGATATTGTTTAACTTCTGGGTTCGATTTCATTAAACGCTGATGACTATAAAGTCTGCCAAGTGTTAAGTAATTTTAGCTAGTAAGATACTCAATTTTGTTGTGGGATTGAAATCTATCTTATTGGCATTCAGCTAAACCCTAGCTAGCGGTCACAGTAGCTTTATACCAACTACATAAATTATAACTATTATTATTAATAGTATATATATTTACAGATAATCTCAACAATAACTGTTAGGAGATGACTACAAAGTAGAGTCTAATTTTTTAAGTGTCAACTGTATTATTTAACTTAAACTTACGGCATTTTAATTTGTAAATAAATCTTATTTTTAATTTACAGTTGGATTCGAGTCACAGGTGTGCTTCAAGTTCAGCTAAAATTGCTTTTGGTCACAGGTGAGGCAATTATTAATGATGATGTTTGGTTTTATCAATTTAAATAAACCTACTGGGTTCACCTCTCATGATTGTATTGCTAAGTTACGTAAACTTTTAAACAATAGAAAAATTGGTCATGGAGGTACTCTTGACCCCGCAGCAACAGGTGTACTACCGATCGCCGTTGGCAAAGCTACCCGTTTGTTGCAGTTTCTACCCGCTCCCAAAGCCTATCAGGCTCGTATTCGCCTAGGGGTAACAACTACGACGGACGATTTAGAAGGGGAGATAATTAAGCAAGTCGATCGCTTTGATTTAGACCAAGAACAAATTAGAGATTGCTTGAAGGGTTTTATTGGCACAATCGAGCAAATCCCGCCAATTTACAGCGCCATTAAAAAGGACGGGAGAAAACTATATGATTTAGCTCGCAAAGGAGAGGAAATAACAGTAGAGGCGAGAAAAGTAACGATCAGTGAGTTAAAACTGTTAAATATTACCCGCCAGGAATTTTTAGAGCTAGAAGTAGAGATTAGCTGTGGCCCTGGTACTTATATTAGAGCGATCGCTCGTGATTTGGGAGAACAGTTAGGGGTTGGCGGGACTTTGGCAAATTTAGTTCGCACTAAAAGCTGTGGACTATCTCTAGAAAATAGCCTGACTTTTGCCGACATTGAACATCAATCCGATCGGCAAACCCTCAAGCTCATTAAACCTAGTTTGCTTTTAAGTCATTTAGACACTTTTACCCTCTGCGAAGAGGATTCCGAGCGTTGGTGCCAAGGACAATTGATCGATCTCAATCAGGCGATCGCTAGCAGCAAGGAAATATCTCTATTCACTCCAGAACATTATCTTGCTACTTATGGAGCAGCGCAAACTTTCTTGGGGATTAGCATTCTATATGAACGTAACGAGATACTTAAATTAAAGCCGAAAATAGTTTTGGTTTAATAGCTAGCTTTTTTATTAGCCCAAATTTAGCTTGTAGTAAGACAACGTGTTTCTGCTGTGGGTAAGATAGCTTGACTTAAATCCGCGCCTAATAAAACGGCTTCTGCTAAATTAGTGTTGCTGAAGTTTGTCTTAGTTAAATTAGCTCCAGTGAGGATAGTTCCCCTCAGATTAGCTCCCCTCAGATCAGCCGAACTTAAATCAGCGTAGCTCAGATTAGCCATAGATAAATCTGCTCCCTGCATATTTGCATTCAATAAACAGGCAAGACGCATGTCTGCATAACGAAATACGGATTGATACAGATTAGCTTGGCTCAGGTTAGCGCAAATCAATAAAGCACCGTTACATCTAGCTTGCTCTAAACTTGACTTTTGAAAATCTGTTCTCCAGAGCATTGTTCTGAACAAATTAGCTTGTGATAAATCAGCCCTACTTAATATAGTACGGCTAAGATTAATTTCAGCTAAATTAGCTCGCCACAGTTTGACCCCCGCTAAATTGAAATCAGTTAGAGAAGTTTGGGTCAGGTTAACCTGTGAAAAATTACGTTTTCCCAATTCATACTCAGTTATAAGTTGGTCAACATCAATTTTTCTGGTCTCAAATTCATCGGGATCTAAATAAAACACTTGGCTTTAAACTATTATCTCATTACTTAAAGACGACTTGTCAATAACCTTTAGCTAATAATGGCAGCAGTAGAAACAGAAGCTATTACAACCAACAGAGCGATCGCTCCCCAGATTACATAACCGCGTTTTTCCTGTGCAGAAGGAGCTTCGGCATAGTACATAGCAGGTTCTTTGGCAAAGTTGTTGATGATTCCGTTTTCGTCAGAGATAGTAGTCATAATTTTTTAATACTTTGATTAACTTATATAAATAATATTAACAGATATGTAACGAAATATTAATCATACTTGACATATTTAACTCTAACTTAAGATTTCGCAGTGATGTGAGGGTAAAGCGATCGTTTTTTAGAGCTTTTTTTGCGCTTTTTTAGCAGTTGTAGAGTGAGACTTAAATTTGACAGAAATCTATACGGGCGTTGATTTGAGCAATACAAAATAACGTTAAGATAATTAAGAACTATTAAGCACTGTTTGTATGTCTTCTTCCAGCAATGGTATTCGAGATAACGGTAATAATATCGAGGCTAAGTCTGCTTCTATTGCAGAAAATGTGATTCGTATCAAGGGTGCCAGACAACATAATTTAAAAAATATTGATTTAGAGTTACCTCGAAATAAACTGATTGTCTTTACTGGCGTTTCTGGTTCGGGTAAATCTTCCCTGGCGTTTGATACGATTTTTGCGGAGGGACAGAGACGGTATGTAGAATCCCTCAGTGCATACGCTAGGCAGTTTTTGGGTCAGTTAGATAAGCCTGATGTCGATGCCATTGAAGGCTTGAGTCCTGCCATTTCCATCGATCAAAAGTCTACTTCCCATAATCCGCGTTCGACAGTGGGTACAGTGACAGAGATTTATGATTATTTAAGATTACTATTTGGTCGGGCAGGAGAACCCCATTGTCCTAAGTGCGATCGCTCGATTGTACCGCAGACGATTGATGAAATGTGCGATCGCATTATGGAATTACCTGACCAGACTAAGTTTATGGTGCTGGCTCCTGTGGTGCGGAGTAAAAAAGGTACTCACAAACAGTTGCTTTCTAGTTTGGCATCTCAAGGTTTTGTCCGAGTTCGAGTTGACGGTAAGGTATTCCAACTTGATGACAATATTGATTTAGATAAAAACCATAAACATGACATTGATGTGGTGGTAGATCGCTTAGTCAAAAAAACAGGAATTCAAGAACGTTTGGCAGATTCTTTAGGAACTTGTTTAAAGTTATCAGATGGCATAGTCGAAATTGAGATTATTTCAGCTGCTAACACTCAAGATGATCGAGATCAGCCAGAAAGCATGACTTTTTCTGAGAATTTTGCCTGTCCCGAACATGGTGCAGTAATTGAAGAACTATCTCCCCGTTTATTTTCGTTTAATTCTCCCTACGGTGCTTGTCCTGACTGTCACGGCTTAGGAAGTCATCGCACTTTCTCGGCTGAGTTAGTAGTTCCCGATCCCCAGCAACCAGTATATAGTGCGATCGCGCCTTGGTCAGATAAAGATAATTCTTACTATCTTTCGTTGTTACATGGTGTGGGACAGGCTTTTGGCTTTGAGATTCAAACTAAGTGGTCTAACCTAACTTTAGAACAGCAAGATGTAATTCTCCATGGCGCATCAGAAGCAGTTTACTTCCAGTCTGATAGCCGTAGCGGACAGCCCAAGGGTTATCATCGCCATTATTCTGGTGCATTGAAAATGTTGCAACGCAACTATCAAGAAACTAACTCCGATTCGGTCAAAAGCAAATTAGAGCAGTACTTAATCGATCAACCCTGTGACACCTGTAATGGTAAGCGTCTCAAGCCAGCTTCTTTATCCGTCAGCTTGGGACAGTATCGCATTAATGATTTAGCTGGAGTACCAATTCGAGAGTGTTTAGAGCGAGTGAACCATCTTCAGCTAACCAAGCGACAGGCATTGATTGGCGAATTAGCCCTCAAAGAAATTCGTTCACGGCTACAGTTTTTGCTAGATGTGGGCTTAGACTATCTGACCTTAGATCGCGCGGCTATGACCCTTTCAGGTGGAGAAGCCCAAAGAATTCGTCTGGCTACCCAGATCGGCGCTGGATTAACGGGAGTGCTTTATGTATTGGATGAGCCGAGTATTGGTCTACATCAGCGGGATAATGACAAACTATTAGCTACTCTTAAAAGACTCAGGGATTTAGGTAATACTCTGATTGTGGTGGAACATGACGAAGATACCATTCGAGCTGCGGATAGTTTGGTAGATATTGGTCCAAAAGCGGGCGTACATGGCGGAAACATTGTGGTTCAGGGAGATCTCAACGATCTGCTTCAATCTGAAACTTCGCTGACAGGGGCATATTTATCTGGTCGCAAACTGATCGCGACTCCAGACACCAGAAGAAAGGGCAAAGCGGTGGGTATTACCCTCAAAGACTGCCATCAAAACAACTTGCAGCATCTCGATCTTGAGATTCCTTTAGGTAACTTTGTCTGTATTACTGGAGTGTCAGGTTCGGGTAAGTCTACCCTAGTTAACGAACTATTGCATCCTGCTCTCAAACATCATCTTAGTAAAAAAACACCCTTTCCCAAACAGCTAGGGGAGGTTGAGGGTTTACAGGCGATCGACAAAGTGATTACTATCGATCAGTCACCGATTGGTCGTACTCCGCGTTCTAATACCGCCACCTATACAGGAGTATTTGATGCGATTCGCACTATATTTACCGAAACCATCGAAGCTAAAGCCAGAGGCTATAAAGCAGGTCGATTTTCCTTTAACGTCAAAGGTGGACGTTGTGAAGCCTGTAGCGGTCAGGGAGTTAACGTTATTGAAATGAATTTCTTACCTGATGTTTATGTTCAGTGTGATGTTTGTAAAGGAGCAAGATACAACCGTGAAACTTTACAAGTCAAGTATAAAAACTATTCGATCGCCGATGTTTTAAATATGACGGTGGAAGAGGCTTTAGAGAATTTCCAAAATATTCCCCGCGCTGCTAGCAAACTACAAACTTTAGTGGATGTTGGCTTAGGCTATATCAAACTGGGACAGCCAGCACCAACTCTTTCTGGTGGTGAAGCACAGCGGGTTAAGCTCGCCTCAGAATTATCCCGTCGCGCCACAGGAAAAACCCTCTATTTAATTGATGAACCCACTACAGGCTTGTCATTCTATGATGTTCATCATCTGTTAAACGTTTTACAACGTCTAGTAGATAAAGGTAATTCCTTGATTGTCATTGAGCATAATTTGGACGTAATTCGCTGTTCTGACTGGATTATCGATCTAGGGCCTGAAGGGGGCGACAAAGGAGGGCAAATCGTTGCTACGGGTACACCAGAGGAGGTGGCGCAAAATCCTCAATCCTATACGGGACAATATCTCAAACAGGTATTACAACGTTATCCTGCTGCTGCTAATCTGAATTAGGATTGTATTATGATGAAATAATATTTATCAGTACAAATAAATGACATGAATGTTGTGAATGTCGAACAAAAACAACTTTTAAGCAAAATTGAAGCTTTCTCTTTCGAGAGACCTGATACTAATTTTGCTTTTAGTCAACGTTTAGCCAAGGAAAATGGCTGGGACATTGAGTATGCTAATCGGGTGATCCAAGAATATCGAAAATTTGTTTTCTTGGCGGTAGTTGCAGGACATCTGGTTACACCATCAGAACAAGTAGACCAAGTTTGGCATTTGCATCTTACCTATACTCATTCCTATTGGGATGAATTTTGTCCGAATGTGTTGGGGCAACCTTTACATCATCAGCCCACCCAAGGAGGCAAATCAGAACAGATTAAATATCATGATTTATATCATCAAACTTTAGTTAGTTATACGAAGATATTTGGTCATCAGCCACCTGAAGATATTTGGTCATCTCCAGAAAATCGTTTTGGCAAAGATTTAATTTTTAAGCGAGTTAATACCAAAGAAAATTGGATTATTGCCAAACCACATCTAGCTTGGGAAAATATTACCAATCAGATTGATTTTATCTTTAGCAAACAAGCCACAGCAATTATTTCCATATTTTTGGGGCTATTGATATTTTTTGGGGTTACATTACCTGGATTTGCCAACTATTATCCTTTTTACTGGGACTTTTTAAATGTTAATCTCGATCTTCAAGATAACGGCGATTTATTAGTAACAGAAACACAAAAATATGTTTTTACTGACCAACATTCTCCTGAACATTATCGATTTATCAAGTTAGATCGGGTTAAAGAAATTAAAGATGTTCAAGTATTTGAAGATGATCATCTCTTACCGATAGAAACCGCTACTGAAGGCGATCGCTTTTGGATTAAGTGGCAAGAAAATTTAAGCGATTTAGATACTCATACTTTTATTTTAAAATATCGTGCCATTGGCGCAACTATCAATAATTACGGAGCAGATCGACTAAACTGGAAAGCAATTTTTCCCAAAAGAGATGCACCAATCAATCATGCAGAAATCGTAGTTAATCTACCTGAATCTTTAGTAGGCACAGTCAGAAATTACTATAGTATGGGAGGAGATTTTAACAGTAGTTTAATAGGCGATCGCACGATCAAATTTAATTCTCTTCGGTCTTTATTGCCAGGAGAAGCTTCACTGATCAAAGTTACTTTTTTAGGTAACTTTTTGAACTTAAACCCAATTAATCATTCATCTGCTAAAAATTCAGCATTTTTATTAGCTTTTATTATCTTGATGATCTTACTTTCGGTCATGATTTTTATTATTTCTAGTTTATCTACTACAGTCGATCTTCAACCTGAATCAAAATCAAAATCAAAATCCCGTAAAACTAGCAGTAGTGGTTCTGATAGTTTTGGTGGTTGTGGAGGCGGTTGCGGAGGCGGCTGCGGAGGTGGTTGTGGAGGCGGCTGCGGAGGCGGTTGCGGAGGTGGTGGTTAAGATGATCAGATCGATCTCCAGGCGTTGCATCTCTGTAAGGCGATCTGATCGGGTTACCTATTTACTTTTCTCGAAGATCCACTCTTGGTATTTACGGGGTGCATTCTTTAATGCTTCTATTATTTCAGTGTTGTCTTTAAACTCAACCTGAGATAGATGAGATGTCTCTACATAAAATTTGACCTTATCTTCAGTAAAACACCAAGGAGTAACTGTGAGGGAGTTCTCATCAGACATAGCAATATAGTATTTTTGACCATCAGGCCCATCGTTTATTTCTAGCTTACGGTTATTATCGGGAATTTGCTGCTGACATAAAATTAGAGACAGGCGATCGCACCATTTCATAAACTGATAAGAAGAGTCGGCTTCTTTTTGGCTTACGCCTAATTCTTTGCACCAAACTTGTTGTAAGCGTTTCTGTTCCTTAACAAAGTCAGCAATTTCTTTTGGTTCATTGCTTTGATGTAGAAAACAAGTATGCATTGAAGTTAATAACGCTACCCATCGTCCTCGATATAACGCTGATTCGATGTGCTTGTTTAACTTTTCTACCGATGATTTCTGTTTTTCTAAGGTAAAATCTTTGGGCGCACCAGCCTCGGTTAACATATCTTCTTCCCATTCCTTTTCTAGATCGTCATGATGAGAAATAGCAGCAATAGTATCGATAATGCGTAGAGGTGAATCCGCTTGATTCCAATGTGCCGCAATTTGGGCTGCGAGTAGAGCATGGGCGCGATGGTAAATAATTTCCCAGCCGTCCGCTTTCATGTTTACAATCATCTTTATTTTCCTCCACCACTAATATTTTTTTGTACGTATTGTTGAACTAAGGGGTTCATCTGAATTACCATCGTTTCCATAAATTCTCGATTTGTTGTTGTCCACTGTCGAGGATGCTCAAACACACAGGGTTGTACAATTCCCCACAACTTTCCTTCTGCACAAAGATGAGCATGAATCAAAGCTCGATGTCCAAATTCACGAGCCTCATACTCACGGTTTACTATCTCAGGAGAAGCAGTTTCTACATCTTCTACATACACCGCAGGTTTACAATTTAAAGCTGCTGCAAACAGGGGATCTTTAGCTTCTAGATCTGTTTCTACTCTCCATTGATTACTGCTAAGGTCAGGAACTTGGGGATTACGACAATAGCAACAAGCTACCTGACCTAGACGGCTTTGAGGATCGCGAACATAAAGAAAACAGCGATCGACCTCTAAAGTATTGGCGATCGCTGTTACTAACTTGACTAAAATATTTTTGGGATCTGCTGAATTAGACAATTTTTTACTTGATAATTGAGAAAAAGAGCAAAAGCGTTACTGATTTAATAGCTAACTGCTAGAAAACCAGCGATCGCAAGTGTGGGTGCAGTGCAAAAGTTCCTTAATATTATTTTATCTATATCGATCTATAAAGTTCATATATCGAAAGTTAATGTTTTTCCCCATATAGAGTTAATATCAAGTTCGCATGATTACTTTAAATAAAGTTATTCCCTAATTCCCTAGTTCCCTAATTCCCCACTATTCAAACATTTAACTGTTCAAACGTACCTGATATAATATCTAGCTAGAAAATTTCAGTTTCAGTCTAATAAATAGTTAGATTGTGAGCGGAAGATTCTATGTCAAGGTATTTTGCAGTACTAACAATTGTACTACTGCTTGGAATGGTATTGATATCGAACTTTGCTGATGAAAAAAAAGTATAGAAGCAATGAATTTCGGGTCGGAGTGATTATAATTTCAGTTCGTCACAATTACCTGTAAAGTGAAATAAAAAGTTGAAGAGCATTTTAGACAGCTATGTACGTGCTAATTGGTGGATCGGGTTTAGTAGGACTAAGTTTAGCCCAAAAACTAGTGGAACTTAGGCATACGGTCGCCGTTGTCGATATTGATCCTAACGCTTGTCGCTATGCCCGGGAACAATTGGGGGTAATGGCTTTTGAAGGCAGCGCTGTGAAGACAGAAGTATTGTTAGAAGCGGGAATTCTTAAAGCCGATGCCGTGGCAGCCGTTCTCCGAAACGATGCTTTGAACTTAGCACTGGTGGCGCTGGCTAAAAATTACGGTGTTCCTCAAATTCTCTCTCGAATGCGCCATCGCGATTTTGCCGATCCCTTATCCTTAACAGGAGCCACTCATATCGTCAGTACTGTCGATTTAGCGGTTTCAACGATGGTTAATGCCATCGAGTATCCCCAAGTGGAATCGATGATGCACTTCGAGCAAGGACAGATAGAAGTTCTAAAACTTGCCATCCCCAACAATTGCTACGTGGTAGGTCGTAGCGTCGCCGAAATTGCCCAAGATCCGAAGTTTCCTACGGGTTCTCTTGTCATTGGCTATCAAGCTCATCCCCACGAGGATTTGACTATCCCTAACGGCAGTACAGTCCTTGAGTCCGGTTCGACCATATTGATGGTGACTAAACCCGGACTATTACATCAAGTCATTGATTTTATTGAAGGCTGTAAATAATTAGTTTTAATGAAACATAGAGCGTCCTATTGAGATCGCTGCTCTGGCTTCTGTCGATTTTTTTGTTGATACGACTGATACAAGTGGAGGTTCGGGAGCGAATTTTATTGTCGAGTGGGTCGCTCAAACAGAAGTTTCTGAACCTGCCATTGAGGCAATTATGATTGGTAGTAGTTTCCAACAAGGAATTTCTTTTATCAGTCCCGGCAGAGTCATTAAAAATCAAAATCATCGCAAACCTTCAACTTCTGTACCGGGTTTCTAAAAAAACCCTAGTCCTCCTCTAACCTTAGCAGTTGTTCGTCGATAGTTTGTAAGCGCGATCGCACAATTGTTTCTGAGAGGATTCGCTTACGCATCGCCTCGTTGAGCGCTGCTTTCTCTGCTAACAGTAAGCGGCGGCGAATTGTATCGAGTTTAGTCAACTCGTTACTTTGATTGCCAAACTCATCCGAACGATGATTATAGATCTCGCGCAATGCCTTTTCTGCCCCTGCTACTCGCACCTGATAAGCAGCTCGCATTTCTTCATAAACAGCTTTGGGCAATACTCCTGACTTCAAAAGACTGTCTAATTCATCCTGAGCTGCTTTAGCTGTCATCAACTGGGCTTGCCATTGTTCAATCTGTTGGCGAGAGCTTGAAAAGTTAGATAATTTCAGCCGCTTAACTAGCCAAGGTAAGCTTAATCCCTGTCCTACCAGGGAGAAAAGTACTGCACCAAAGACCAAAGTAATGATTTCTGCTCGTTCTGGCAGAGCGAAAGGAACGCTAAGAGCCAGTGCCATCGAAAGAGAGCCTTTAATGTTACCGAAAAACAGAACGTGCTGCCAGCGTAGGGGAATTGGACGGTCAAACCAGCGAAGCCCTGCTAAAAGTGGATAGACTGAAAAAATTCGTCCTAGTTGGTACGCGAGAACGACGAACAGAATGGATGGCAAGATCCTCCAAAGCGTTATTGGGTTAATTTCTATACCAATTAGCAGAAAAATAAAGGAATTGACCCCAAAACTGGCATATTCCCAAAAACTCAACAATGTAATTCGCTCAGAAGCGGAAGGAGTGCGAGAAATCCCAAGATTTCCGAAAATCAATCCAGCCACGACCACAGCCACAGCACCCGATACGCCGAGAAATTGTCCAACCTGAAAAGTTCCTAATGAAACTGCGACTGTGAGTAAGAGACTGCTGAGGGGATCGTCTAAACGAGTAAATATCGGTAGACTCAAGTAACCCAAGACCAATCCTACGACACTGCCTCCGAGAGCGACATACAGTAGTTCTTGAACTCCCCCTAGAAAGGTGAGCGAACCTGTTTCATATACTGTCAAAATCAGGTTAAACGAAACTAAAGCAGCAGCATCATTTAAAAGGGTTTCTCCTTCAACGATGGTGGAAAGCTTTGAGGGGACGTGGATTTCTTTAAAAACGGCAATCATGGAGACTGTATCTGTGTTTGCCAGGATTACTCCTATAAGCAGTGCGGGGATCCAAGTCAGTCCAAGCCCAAATTTTAACAGAGCAGCAATAATAGCAGAAGAAAACACCGACCCTGGACCAGCTAGCAGGGCAATTGGTTTAAATGTGCTTCGTAAACGACTGAGATCTGTATTAATAGCAGCGTCAAAGAGCAGAATTGGCAGGAGAAGATTCAAAACCAGGGAAGGATCTAAACCAATACGACGAGAAAATACCTCAGTAATCGGCAAACCTGCTAATACCAAACCCGTGACATAAGGAATTCGCAGCCATCGTGACAAAAGAGCTACGCCAGTGGCAACGAGCAAGAGAATGACGAGAATTTGAACTAAAGAAGAAACATTCATTTAAACAGATCTTATAAATCCTAAATAGGTTTTATAAAGTATAAAGGCTACTACTTTCAACTTTTCATCAATAATTTCTTGTTCTTCTGGTGTCATACTTAGTTCACAATAGTTTATATGTTCATCTTTCGGCAGAGATACAAACAACAATTAAAGTTGGTCAACGTCATGGCAAGCCAATTGTTCTCATAGTTCTTGCTCAAAAAATGCATGAGTCTGGACATCAATTTTACTTGTCAGATAAAGGCGTTTGGTTAACTCAGTCAGTTCCTATACAATTTAACTGTTAAAAATATTTTTGATGCTTACTTTATTGATATTGCTTAATCACCTATTTTTGGGGTTAGTTAATTACCAAAAAAATCCACGCTAAAATCTGAAATTAGCGTGGAAAGAAGGATTTTAATTTTTAGTTCAAAAGCAATATTCTCTTTTTTTTCCTATTTACTTCTGCAATCAATCTAATAACTAACAGCCACAAACCCAGCGATCGCACTGGCTACTAAAGAGGTGAAAGAAGCACCGAATAACCACCAAGCTGCATCGCTAACGGCTTTTCTGGTATCTTTGGCTTGTCTTTTCGCTTCTGCTTTAATAGCGCTCAGACGTTTTTGGGTTTCTTGCTGGATACGTTCAGCTTGATTCAATACGCCATCTCGTGCTTCCTCAATGCGATTAACAATCTGATTAGCTTGTTCTTCAGAAATGTCTTCGCGAGAACTTAAGACAGCAATTAGAGTATCACGATCAAATTCACCTAAGCGATCGCGCAAGGCTTCAAATCCTACTTTGGGATCGTCAAATATTTGAGCAAAGTCTTGTTTAATCCCTTCATAGTTAAGTTCGGGACGTTCTAGAGAATTGAGATAATCTCGAACCTTACCGAAAATACTGTCAAGCACAGACTGCATCTTCTGTTGAATCTGTTGAAACTGCTCTTGGATTGAGTCACGCACGGATACAATGCGAGCGACAATTTGATTGGCTTCTTCTTCGGATATGTCTTCTCGTTGAGAAAGTACCGCAACCAAAGTTTCGCGATCAAACTGAGAAAATCGTTCTAGCAAAGTACCCATTCCTGCACGGGGATCTTGCACTAAGATTTGCAGATCGCGCTTGATTCCTTCAGGATTAAGTTCTTCTTTATCAGTATTGCGCAGATAGTTTTCCAGATTGGCTTCAAAGTCCAATACCTGTTTGGTGGTTCGTTTTGCCAAACGCTGTGGCGCACGAACGATATTTTGAATTGCCTCTTCTACTTGGTCGATAGTTTGATTAACTTGCTCTTCGCTCAAGTCTTCTCGCTGGGATAGTAATTTGACTAGAGTTTCCCGATCTACTTGAGAAAGGCGATCGCGCAAGGCTAAAGCACCTTCTTTGGGATTATCGAGCAATTTAGTCAAATCTTGCTGAATTCCTTCAGGATTAAGCTCTTGTAAGTTAGTATTGCGCAGATATTCGCTAATCGAAGCGATTGTTGCTTGGGAACGTTGTTTAGCTTGCTCGGCTACCTGCTGTGGTGCTTGCAAAATACGATCTCGTACAGATTCAGCGCGATCGATAATTTGATTGATTTGTTCTTCGCTCAAATCTTCTCGCTGTGATAATAGCTGTACTAGAGTATCGCGATCAAACTGTGATACTCGCGTCTGTAAAGCTTTAAATCCTGCTTGTGGATCTTCTAGCAGCGTTTGTAATTCCCGTTCAATCGCGTCGGGATTTAGTTCTTCTTTTTGAGTATTACGCAGATAGTCTTCCACTCTTTGTCTTACTTCTTGAGCCTTGGCTTGCGTTTGCTCTTGCAATTCTCTGGCTCGATTTAAAACATTCTCGCGGGTATGCTCAAGTTGACCGACGATATTATTAGCTTCTTCTTCACTAATGTCGTCTCTTTGCTTGAGTAGTTGCACCAGAGTATCGCGATCGAATTGCGAGAAGCGTTTTTGTAGCTCTTCCAATCCTGCGTTTGGATCTTCGAGTAGAGTAGAAAAATCCTGTCCAATCGCGTCAGGATTAAGCTCTTCTTTACCAGTCGAACGGAGGTAATTTTCAATTCTGCTACGCAGATCTTGAGATGTTTCTTCACTGTCGGCATTTTGCACAGTTTCTAGAACTTCGATGCGTATTTGCTCCATGTCTTTAGCAATGTTGCCAATTCTCGATGGACTGAAATCGCCGCGTCGTTTCAGTAAATAAACAAAATACTCTTTATTGAGTTGTGACAATTGTTGGCTAACGCTTCCAGCATTGGCATTAGGATCGTAGATAACTTCTTTGAATTCATCGATCAGATTGCGATGGTTAAATTGCCAAGGCAATGAATTGAGAATGTAATCTTCTATGTCAGCTTGAATCGTCTTAGAAGATGCGACAGGAGCTATTTCTGTTACTTTTTCGCCTGCTTTATCTCTCAACTCTTGTAACTTATGAGTAATCTGCTCGACATCTACTTGTTGAGCTTTACCTTTAAGCTGTTGCAATTGGCTAGTGATTTTGTCGATATCCACATCAGAAAGGTTAACTCTCTCCATGACGGCTGGTATAGCCCTACCAACGCCTGTTTGAACAGCTTGTCTGACTATGCCATTACTTTTGCCATTGCCCGATGTTCCCGCTGCAACTAATTCTTGAATTCGTTCGTTGAGCTTTTCTGTATTCAGCTCGTCTGGGTTGGTTTCTTTGATTAAAGTAATGATTTTCTCAGTGGGATTTTGGCGATTGAGAACTTGTTGCCAAACACCTTCTAGTTGCTCGCCAACGCGGTTAAGATCTGTTTTAGACAAGTTGGTACGACTGCCTAGAAAATCTATCAAAGTCTCACGGTTGATATTGTTGAGCAAATCGCGTTGCGAAGCTATGCCCCCAGGCATATCGCCGAGAGATTCTAAATCTACATCACCTAGTAACTTTTCAAATTGAGAGCGAATTTCGGGAATATTTAATGAAGGTAATTGTAGAGAACTTAAAGAAGTCGCTAAAGTCTGATTGAGTTTTTCAGGAGTTAAACCAGAAGTTAATTCTTCACGCACGGCAGCAGTAATATCTTCAGCTGTGGCGATCGCACTTTTTCTGGCAATATTGGCACCAATCGCACCAGTTGCTGTTCCCATCAACCCTTGTAAGCCAGAGGTGGCAGTATTAACTAAAGAACCAATTAAAGAACCTACTGCCGAGGAACCCAGCCACATAATCAGCGAAAAATAGGCAGCCCAGATCACTATCCCAATAATTACACCTAGTAAGGGGCTTTCAATCAAACTCAGTTTGACTGCTAAATAGGAAGCAGCGAATAAGGCAATACTGCCAGTAATTAATGCCCAAAGCCCAATTTTTGCTTCAGTTTTACGAACTTTTCCGCCTAAAGTATCTGGTCGATCATCATCGTCATCGTCGTCATCGCTAGCTAGAATCGGAATTCCGACAGCAACTGTAAAATTAGTTAATAATAATTGAAAGGCAAATGCCATTAAGATCCCAGCCAATAATGCTACCAGGAATTTGGGGCCAGAAAAAAGAACGGAAGATTCTTCTGGCATTAAATCTCTTTCAACTATTGAATATTGCGCTAGCTTGTATAAATTAAAAACAAGTTCATTAGCAAACATAATTATTTATTTCCTCGCCTAGTTTAATTAACTCGTATCGTTTTCTTGAGGAATGCGTTAATTACTACTAGGCTAGACTTTTTCTTAACTTTGCCAGCACCTCCTAAAGTAATAAGTTTTGCTCCACCCAAAGATAGATTTATCAATGAGCAGTGAGCAGTGAACAATGAGCAATGAGCAATGAGCAATGAGCAATGAACAGTAAACAGTGAGCAGTGAACAATTGATTAACCGACACGGTAGCCCGAATGCCCTAAAGGACGAAGCGACCCTAAAGGTAAGTAGTTAGGCGGAATTAAATATAAAACCAAAAACAAGATAAATTTTAATGGTAATTAGTTATCTCTCCCTAATTCCCTAGTTCCCTAATTCCCTACCAGACTATCTTCTAATTAATCTGACCTACCTACTTATATCCGTAGGTGTACCACAAGGGCATAACATATTCGTGATAGACACCGTTGTGTTGTTAACTACTGACGGATTCTCTTAAACGACGAAGGCGATCGCTATAACTACGCATTATTTCTAAAGCAAACATGGGAGTTTGTTGTACAGCAAAAAGAAAGTTTTTGCGTTCCATAATGGCTAACTTGCAATCGGTTTTGGCGATCGCTGTGGAAGCGCGTTTACTATCGATATGAACTAATGCTCCCTCGCCAAAGATATCACCATGATAGATGGTCTCTAATACTTGTCCATTAACTGAAATTTCTACTTCTCCTTCTAGGATGCCATACATAACACTTCCTGCATCTCCCAAGGTAAATATCACATCTCCAGCACAAACATTGTGAGGCTCAGGAGATGTTTGAAAAATTTCTACAGTTTTGACTGGTGATAACACTTAATTTAACCTCTACTAATAATATTTTTAATTATGCTGCTCACTATGTAACAAGTATATTACTAAGCTTTTAAGCCAACACGATCTTGAGTAAATATTAGATTAACAGATGATTAAGGCAAAATTATCAACTTAAGTACTAAAAATATACAATGGAGCAACTTAACAGCAAAATTCAATGATTATTGGGCAAATCTCTCTCGGTTTTTAACCATCTGCTTTGAGGTTTGACTAAAAAATTGAGATAGATGGGAATTTTACCCAAAATATAGAAGGGAATGGCAATTAAATTTTTTAGAGGCAGATCGGCACGTCCAAACTTGCTCCATGCTAACAATACACCTGTAAGTAATAACCCTCCAGCAATAGTAACAATAACTGCGGGAAAGCTAGAGACAGACGTACCGAGGGCAACTAACCAAAACCCGATCATACTTGCCATCCAAATCATTACCAGTAACGACAAAGGAGGAATCAAAATATCTAACGCTAGTCCTAAAGCAGCCAAATTCTTGGTCTTAATAAATGCCTTCAGTAGCCGAGGTACTTCTACTCCGATCATTTCTAAGTGTCCGTGTTCCCAGCGCGATCGCTGACTTTGAGCGTCTTTATCTTTCATCAGACGACCCATAACCAAAGCATGTTCACAAAATACTGGAGTAGAACCAGCCAAAGCCAAGTCAACCGTTAGCTGCATATCATCGGTAGTTTTGCTACCTGCTAAAGAAACTTGTCCTAAAGGATTTCCTAAAGGATTAGCTGGCGCGTCAGCTATCGCGTCATTAATCAGTGACCAAGGAAACGCCATGCCCGAACCTGTTAGAAGGCTATGCCAACCTAGGCGATTTAAACCCAATAAGCGTACTTGATTTTTTACTTTAATCGAGAACATTGAGACTCGATCTTTCAGGCTAGGATTATCTGGCTGCTCCATTAAATAGGTCGCCTGTACTGGTCTACCTGTAGCGATCGCTTTACTGGTAATATTTTTAATCGTATCGGGTTTAACAATACAGTCTCCATCAAGAATAACTAATACTTCAGGATCAATATTGTTTTTCAACATATATTTAATTGCATAATCTAAAGCATATCCCTTACCCCGATCTGTTTTATGCTCGCGTTCTAATACCTCTACTTTCGTAGCTCTAGCTAATTCAGCAGTATCATCATGACAGTTATCAGCAATGACAATTACTCGATCTTGTTCGGTTAACTGAGTTTGCAAAACCTGAATAACATTAACAATTTGTTCTGCTTCATTATGAGCAGGAATTAAAATTGTGGTTCTGGGTCGTGATGCGATCGCTGACCCTTGAGGATTAACATTTTCTGGGTTAAAGCTAGGAAAAGTTGAAACAAATGCTGCTAAACATTCGACAAAAAACATCAAACAGGGAATTAAGACCATAATTCCGAGCGTCAAAAAAATTAAGTCAACTATAGTATTAAATTCCATCTCAATAATTTCAATAATTTCAAATCGTGGTTATTTAGTAACACTATACTAGCCATTCATAGTATCTACGATTTTTCGGTTTTTGCTAATAGAGCCATGATTTTTCTTGGCTAAGAGAAAAATTGTGCTAAATTTTACTAGAAGTATCTAGTCTTATTGCCGATCTGCTTCACTATAATGCCAATTACTAATTATCTCTAAAAGTCAGTAAAACTATCTAATAAAATATTTAATTAACTTGAGAGTTAGTAAAACTATGGTTGAAATTATTATTGCAATTAGAATCTAAATTAATATGCTTATTTCTATCTGTATTATTACTTTTAAGCGACCTGAAGGCTTGAAAAGACTGCTTAAGGCGATCAATAATTTAACTTTTACCAGAATAGATTGTCCTGCGATTGAAGTAATAGTTGTAGACAATGACACGGAAAATGTGGCAGAACAAGTTTGTCAATCTATGGAAGCAGATTTTCTTTGGTCTTTAAAATACTCCACACAGCCACAAAGAGGTATTACTTATGCTCGCAATAAATGTCTTAGTTTGGCTAGTAAATCAGCAGATTTTGTGGCAATTATTGATGATGATGAAACTCCAGAAGCATCTTGGCTAGAAGAATTATTGCTAGCGCAAAAAAAATATGCGGCGGATGTCGTAACAGGGCCAATTGTTCCCCGCTTTTTAGAAGACGATGTTCCCAGTTGGATTAAAAAAGGAGGTTTGTTTGAGACTGCTCGTTATCAGACTGGAACAATACGCCATGTTGCATTTACCAATAATGTCATGGTCAAGGGTGAAATCATTCGTCAGTATGAACCTGTATTTGACAACCGTTTTGCGATGACAGGAGGGGAAGATTCACATTTCTTTTTAAGTTTAAATGAAGCTGGTTATAAGATTGTTTGGGCAGATGAAGCGATCGCTTATGAGTGGGTTCCTGCTTCTCGGACTAATTTAAACTGGATTCTCAATCGAGGATTTCGGACTTGGGGTACTCATAGTTTAGTCGAAAAAGAGCTATATCCTTCGTTCCAGGTTCGGTTAGTCAGGATGATTAAAGGATTGGGTTTGATTTTATTGGGTATTTTAAGCTTTATTCCCGCTTCAGTGATGGGTAAAGCAGCAGTTGCTAAAGCTTTACTATTTATCTATCGTGGTGCAGGAACTTTCGCTGGTTTGCTTGGGGTAGATTATGAAGAATACAAGACAGTTCATACTGATTTAGGCATTACTAAGCAGTAGTAGTCTGTCAAAAATTGCAAATTTATAATTACAGCGAATTTCAGTTGGATAGAACCCATTACCCATTACCCATTACCCATTACCCATTACCCATTACCCATTACCCATTACCCATTACCCATTACTTCGATAAATTAATGTGTCTACTCAATTGAAAACTGCTGTAAGTGAGAAGATTTGCGGTAAATTTATTGATGTCTATTCGCTTCTAATCAGGATAATATCTTGAACAATTCTTGTTTTGAACAGTTTGCCCCCATTGCTGCGATCGCAACTAATCAACAAGCAGCACAAGTAATTACCAGCTTAACTCAAGACCCAAATGTTACCCTGTGGTTGCCTAGTTCGTTAGAATTTTCAGGCAATGCTCAACACTATGATAGTTCTCTGAAAGAGCATCTGGCTCTCATTTGGCAGCAACATCAAGCTTTTGTGTTCTGTTTGGCTGCTGGTGCAGTTGTACGGTTAATTGCCCCCCTTTTGCAACATAAGGCTCAAGATCCTGCGGTGGTGGTAATAGATGCTCAAGGAAATTATGTTATTAGTCTTTGTAGTGGACATCAAGGTAAGGCAGATCTTCTGGCTCAGGCGATCGCAGCTCAAATTGGCGCAACTGCCATCATTACGGGAGCATCTTATAGTCTATCCTTACCAGCGATCGATACTCTGGGGTTTATCTACGGCTGGCGCAAAGGAGAGGGTAATTGGACAGAAGTAACCGCAGCAATTGCCAAACAAGAGAGAATAGAGGTAATTCAAGAAGCTGGTTCAATGTTGTGGCAAGAACATTTACCTCAACAGCATCCTTTTTATTTTGGGTTTATCGATACTCAAGCAGAAGCTAAACCTCAAGCACGAGTTTGGATTAGTCCGACTAAAAGAAAAATTGCGACTAAAAATGATTTTCCTCAACTTCAGTGGCATCCTAAAGTATTGTGGATTGGTCTTGGTTGTGAGCGAAATACCTCTCGCGAGTTAATTGAGCAAGCAATTAATGAAACCTGTCAGACTTATCACTTGGCGACTGAAGCGATCGCGGGAATAGTCAGTATTGATTTAAAAGCCGATGAGACGGGAATTGTGGAAGTATGTCAAAGACGCAATTTGATTTTTAAAACTTTTACAGCGGAACAATTAAATCAGGTAAATGTGCCGACACCTTCGGAAGTAGTTAAAGAAGAAGTGGGAACCCCTAGCGTAGCGGAAGCTGCTGCTATTTTAGCAGGCAAAAACTTATTGGTATCCAAACAAATTTTCAAATCAGATGATCGATCGGGAGCAGTTACCGTAGCGATCGCTCAAGCCGATCGAGAATATATTGGACGAATAGGAAAATTATATCTAGTCGGAATTGGCCCTGGTAATTTAAATCAAATTACTCCTGCTGCTAAAACTGCCATCACGGAAGCGGATGTTGTAATTGGCTATCAACTCTATATCGATCTAATTGCAGCTTTAAAACGCCCAGGACAGATAGTTGAATCTTCCCCCATTACCCAAGAGCAACAGCGAGCAAAACGAGCTATTGAACTCGCTCAGTGGGGTTTAACCGTCGCCGTGGTTTCCTCTGGAGACTGTGGTATTTATGGTATGGCAGGTTTAGTCTTAGAAGAATTACAGGCAAATGGCTGGAATGGCATATCTCCCCAAGTAAAAGTCTTTCCTGGTATTTCTGCGCTACAATCGGCAGCATCAAGGGTAGGCGCACCTTTAATGCACGATTTTTGTGCCATCAGCCTCAGTGATTTATTAACTCCTTGGTCGATGATTCAAAAACGGCTTACCGCAGCAGCCAGTGGTGATTTTATTACGGCTCTATATAATCCGCGATCGCAAACTCGCACCCAACAAATCGTTACCGCCCAAGAAATTTTTGCCCAACACCGTCAAGCAGATACTCCAGTAGCGATCGTCCATGGGGCATATCGGGATGACGAACAGGTAATTTTAACTACCATCGAGAAAATGCTAGAGCAACCGATAGATATGCTCACTACCGTCATTATCGGCAATACTACTACCCGTAACCATGCTGAATGGATGATTACTCCTAGAGGATATCTGGGTTTTGAGTCAGAAAATTAATTGCTAAAAAAATTGCTAACAATGATTCCTAACCTGACCAACTAACCCAATTATGAGATGTATTCTCCTGCTTTCTGGGAGATCCTCCCCAATTTATATTACTTAAAATTGCTCCTTCCATTTCGGCTACAGAAATATCAGTACCCGCTAGTTTTGCCTCGCTCAAGTTAGCATTGGTTAAATCTGCTCCCCCAAGATCGACATCGGTTAAATTAGCATTACTCAAATCTGCTCCACTTAAGTTTGCACAACGTAAGTCTGCTCCACTCAAATCTGCTCCTTGGAGATCGGCATTTTCTAAATCTGCACCAATTAAATTTACTTCTGATAAATTTGCACCGACTAAACTAGCGCCTATCAAACTAACATTAGTTAAATTAGCCTGTTGTAAACAAGCACCGCTCAAATCCGCATCGTTTAAGTCCGCATCACTAAGATCTGCTTGAGTTAAATTAATCCTAGTTAGATCGGCTGCTTCAAGATGAACAGAATGTAGGCTTGCACCTTGAAAATCTAAAATACCATATCGATATTGGCGAAGTAACTGTGTCGCTTTCATAGTCATTTTTCTCCTGTAGTTGCTCATTTAACAGCTAGCTGGGATCACCAAAATAATTACTCAAGTTATCTGTTAAATAAAATTGAAGATTTTATCTCTAGGTAAACTAATCAGGCTTATCAATTAATAAGTTTAAAAAACTAACAAGAATTTAGAGTTATTTCTTCATACCCAAAGATTGTACAAACAAAACTTGAGGAACTTGTGAGGAAAATAGTAGACCAAGGCTCAAATAAAACAATTAAATCAAATAGATATGATATTGCGATCGCTCTTAAAATTCATGGCGATTTTAGCAATAAGATCATTGGTTAATTAATCGGCAATAAAAGCAGACTTAAGGAATGCGATCGCATATTAAGTGGCTAGGCGGAATTAAATTTAAAACCAAAAACAAGATAGATTTTAATGGTAATTAGTTATCTCTCGCTAATTCCCTAATTCTCTAACAGACTATCTTCTAATTAATTTGACCTACCTACTTATTCTAGCGGATCGAAATCACAATCAAGATTGTAATCTTTAGCTATGCTGTAGCGACAACCAATTTTAAAGATTCTATCAAGTTATTATCAAGATTTAATTATGAGTCACTTAACTATTAAACAATATTGTCAGCTAGAAAGTTTAAAAACCGATCTTCATCTTAAATCTGGCTACAAGTGTCAAGAACAGTTTCAAGAAAACTTTACAGTGATTAAAGTTACCGACTCTCAAGGAAATATGCTACAAGAATTAATCGTCGTACTTTAAGTTAATTAAGTTAAAATATTGCTCATTTTCGATTACTTGCCACCCAAGTCTCTTCCCAAGGTGTGCCACCTATTTCCAAACCAGCCTGATTGCTATAGGCTTCAACAATAGTTCTACCCAGGCAATCATACAGGGATAAGCTCAGTTTTGCTTGAGTGGTATCTCGGCAATTAAACACTAAACCTTTTGCCGTTGGAGTACGGACATAAGTACCAGATAAATTTGTTTCTCCTTTTAAAACTACTTTATATTGTTTAGACTGCGCCGACTTTCCCTGTAGTCGCCATTCTCCCCAAGGCTTTATTTGCCAGCTTACTTGAGAATTCCAGGGAGCAAATTCATAAAATTTTCCTTGATAATGAATGCCGATCAAAGCAACTTCTTCTTGCCACCACAATACTTGTCTAATTCCGCCTCCCGCAGTTAATGCTAAGTCACTTTCATCATGAAAACTATTGCAGTTGAGCCAAAACCATTTTTGAGGAAAAGAGCTACCCCAGTTTTTCTCACTATAGGCTGGTGCATTAGCAAACTGATACCGTTGACCGCGCCATTCAATTGAACCTGTTGCTAAACCGTGCGCCATCGTAATTTGCCATCCTGGTTCAAATATCGGTACAGAAGACAATAACCCAGCAGATGATTGTTGAGGCTGCTGAGAGTTTCCCCAGCCGTATACAGGCTTGATTTGATATTCCCAGCGACAATATTCGTCTCGTACAGGATCATAAATACTTCCCTGATTAAGATTTGCCGTTGCTTGATATCCTTCTACAATGTAGGTATTGAATTCTCTAGGCGATAAAAGTTTTGCTTGAGTTTCTAGATTTGTTTTACCCCAATGACCAAAAATTAAATTATGCTTGTCGGCAAAAAACTTTTGAACATTCGGCAAAATACGACAGAGGTAAGCTTCATTAATACCGATTATTTGTACTGCACCACCACTATTAGGCCGATCACCCAGTGGATCTTGAATTGAATACATAAAAGCAAAGGTTTGTTCGATCTCTGGTAAAGTCAAACGGAAATACCAGCCTTCAAAATAGCTAAGAGTACTTTGATTGCCGTGATAGCCACTATGAGGTGTTTTCATATCATTCTGTCAGCACAGCCACAGTTTTTTCTGGTTGTTTAAATTTATAATGATTGAGATCTTAGCGAGATTCTTGAACAATAGCTCAATCTTGTGATTTTACATTTCCCCTACTAATTATTGCAGTCGAGCAATTTAAAAAGGCTAATTGATTAGCAATAAACTTATTTATCGTGAGCATTAGCAAGATCCAGAAAAATTCTCAACCAACAATTAACGAAAAATTAGAAAATTCTCTCAAAGATATTTACTGTATTAGCGGTTTGGGTGCAGATGAACGAGTCTTTCAAAAGCTAAAATTCAAAGGGTATCAGCCAATACATATTAGGTGGTTAGAACCAAAAAAAGGAGAAAGCATTAAGGACTATACAGAACGCTTAACTCATCAAATAAAAGCGAAAAAACCAATCCTAATTGGCTTATCTTTTGGGGGTATTATTGCTGTTGAAATGTCTAAGCAGATTGCGATTGAAAAAATAATTTTAATCTCTAGTACTAAAAATCGCCAGGAAATACCTTTTTATTTCAAGATGTTTCGTTGGTTACCAATTTATTTACTTTTACCAGCAAAATTTCTGCTTTGGATGGCAAAATTGATTGCTAGCTGGTTTTTTAGCCTAAAAACTATTGATGAACGTAAACTATTAAAAGCTATCTTGTTTGATACTAATGCTCGCTTTGTCAAATGGGCAATTCATCAAATTGTCACTTGGAATAATGAATTAATTCCCGAGAATACTTATCATATTCATGGTGAAAGCGATCGCGTTTTTCCCTATCAATTTGTTCATGAAGATTTTAATATTAAACATGGTGGACATTTGATGATTATGAGTCAGGCTGAATATATTTCTAATTTAATTCAAAAAATTATTGATTTAGATAATAAATAAAATGTAAGCTCACTTTAGTTTATTGTCTTACTTTACCAAGCTTAAAAGAGTCTCCCTAATCATTGCAGAAAGATTAAACTAAGCCACCTCGTCACCGAGGCGACTCGTCTTCAGAACCGTACGTGAGGTAGGATAGGCTGCCAGCGAGTTATCTTAGTAGATACTTTTCCAACAACCCTCCTCCAAACTACGCATGACCGTTTCCGTATCACGTAGCTTTCCAGTAATCTTTACGCTTGGGGGATTGACCATCATAGCGTCCATATTGGATGTTGTGGTGGCAGTTACGGCAAACCACCAGAGTTTTACGTCGGCGCGCCGACATTTTCTTCATCCATTCTGGGCGTGGCTTACGTCCTTTTTGCTCTAAGTCAGCTAACTTGCGGATGTGGTGAACTTCAATATTCTCCTGACTTCCACAAAGCTCGCATTTTTGGGCTAAAAGACGTTGAACTACTTCACTACGTCCATTCCATTGGCGAGATTGTTGCCGATCATCTATTGCCACCCATTTATTCCACTTCAAAGAAACACCACCAAAATGTGTAATGAGCGGTGTTTGGTCATCTCGTTTTCTCACTACTTGTAAGACTTTAAAAGTCCCTTCAGCAGTCGAAATGGTTGCTTTATAGAACCCATTTGAGATCTTAGGAAGAGGCTGCAAGCCTCTTAATCATCAATCTAATAAAACCCTAAAGGACTAGTCCTAAAGGATTAGCTCGCAAGCTCGCGTCCTTCGCGTCGCAGAGGTTG
>JAESFR010000111.1_pt1 | contig 89298 bp, 74 predicted proteins | sample 9266191 | NCBI WGS metagenome assembly JAESFR01 (sample SAMN14503063, study PRJNA617104) | algae metagenome | isolation source: Pleurocapsa minor HA4230-MV1 and co-occurring heterotrophs from cement on... | place: USA: Nuuanu Pali Lookout, Hawaii | collected 2009-07-20
GAATCCGCGCGCACCCGACGAATGCGCGCGCGTTTGCGATAGCCGAACGAGAAACGGGGAACGGGGAACGCCGAACGGGGTCGCGCCGCGGTATTCAGCTACTACCCTCACCCTCCGCCCCTCGGCCCCCGCAAACGCGCGCGCGTTTGCCGAACGCGCGCGGAATCGCCCCCGCACGGGTCACGAATCCGCGCGCACCTGACGAATGCGCGCGCGTGTGCGCCACCGATCGAGCTCAGGCAGGAGCCAAGAATGCCGCCAACGCGTCGGCGTATGCCTTCACGTCGGCAGCTCCCATCAATTCTCGTGACGAGTGCATGGCGAGCTGAGCTGCTCCGACGTCCACCGTCGACAGGCCGGTGCGCGATGCGGTGATGGGTCCGATGGTCGATCCGCACGGCAGATCGGCGCGATGTACGTAGCGCTGCAAGGGAACCCCGGCCTGATCGCAGGCGAGCGCGAAGGCACCAGCTCCCGCGGAATCCGTTGCGTAGCGAAGATTCTGGTTGACCTTGAGTACCGGTCCCCCACCGAGTTCGATGCGATGCGCGGGCTCGTGCCGGTCCGGGTAGTTGGGATGCGTCGCGTGCGCCATGTCGCCCGAGGCGCAGATGGATCCGGCCATCGTGCGCAGGAATTCCTCACGCCCACCGCCGCGTCCGAGCACGATGCGCTCGAGCACTGTGTTCAGCAGGTCCGAGAACGCGCCGCGGTCGGACATACTGCCGACTTCCTCGTGGTCGAACAGTGCCAGCACCGGCGTGACTGCGGTCGGATTGTCCACTGCGGCAAGCAAAGCCTGAGTTCCGGCGTAGCAGGTTCCTTGATTGTCCAGACGCGGCGCACTGACCAGTTCGGACTCGACGCCCACGACGGCACTGGGTGCGAGGTCGTGGGTCATCAACTCCCAACCCAGTACCGAATGCGGGTCGACGCCTTCTCGCTCGGCGACGTAGGCGATGAACGACTGAGGTGAATTGCCCACGCCCCAAATGGCATTGACGTGTCGCTGCGGATCGAGGGTGACGCCCTTGCGATCCTCGGACAGGTGGATTGCCAGCTGCGGAACTCGCAGAATGGGCTCGTCGACCTTCACCAGTACCTCGCGGGCCGTGTTGCCGTCGCGCACACTCAGCCGGCCGGAGATACCCAGATCGCGATCGAGCCAGGAGTTGAGCCAGGCACCGCCGTACGGTTCGAGGCCCACCATCTGCCAGCCCGCGGATTGCAGATCGGGATGCTGCTTCACGCGAAGGTTAGGGCTGTCGGTGTGCCCGCCGACGATTCGGAACGGGCCGTCAGGAGTGGAGCCTGCGGATTGACCCGAATTACTGTGCTCGGTACTCCACGCGACGAGTGATCCGCCGCGAACGAGGTAGTAGCGGCCCGGGTCCGTCGACCAGGCGTCGGTCTCCTCGAGGCGTACGAAACCGGCGTCCTCGAGCTGCACCGACACCGTGTTGCAGACGTGGAACGGTGACGGCGAGACGTCGACGAAGTTGCAGAGACCGGTGGCGGAGGCGTGAGTCGACATGGGAACCATTGTGGCAGCCGCCGCGTCGAACACCTCGAGAGCACACACCGACCGGGGGGACGACGTCATGAAATTTCATTCTTTGCCCGACTACGGCGCAGTTCATGCCACCACATTCGCCATCGTGCGGATGAAGACGATCGAAGCATTTCGCAAGCGCGGGGTGGTTGTTCACCACGAGGACGCGACGACTTTGGCGGTGGGCTCGGGCGTTCGCATGTCACTGAACAATGTGTTCGCCCGATGCTCCGGGGTGAGTCGATCGGCGTGGGACGGCATCATCGCCGGCCATGTCGACCTCATGATCGAGACGATGCGCGAGGCGGATCCCACGTTCTTCACCGGATTGTCGGACGACGAATTCCACTCGAGGCTGCGCGAGCGCGTCATCGCTCCGTCAGCCCTGGCGGCTATGGGTGAGTGCGAGTACGAGTATTCCGTCCCACTACTCGACGTGCCGGGCGCACCGCGACGGGTGCTGAACCTGTCTTCTCCGAATCGCGCTGTGACACTGGCAGATCGGCATCTCGTCGGCCGAGACCTGAATGCCGCCTGGGCAGCCGGACGAAGGAACACCGCGGCGCTGAAGTTCGAGGACGGCCGAATTCTCAGCAAAAACAGCATCGACATCGAGGTCCTCAGCGGTGATTCGATCTACCTCGCGTCGAAGGTTGCCGATATGACCACGCTGATCTCCGCGCACCTCGGCGAATGTCTGTACGGCGTATTGTTCGTGGTTCCCAATGCCTACGAGTTCGTTTTTCACCGGCCGCGCAACGCCGACGTGGCGCTCACGGCAGCAGCCGAGCTCGCCGAACTGGCGGATATGTTCAGTCGTGATACACCGAGCCCACTGTCTCGCTCGGTGTTCTTCTGGCGGGACGGCGAGTACTGCCAGGTGTTCGACGGGATCTCGATCGAACCCACCGGCATCTTCGCCTCGACTGTGACCGAGCTGCGAGAGTGTGCGGCATGACTGTGTTCGACGGTCCGAACGCCTGGCATTCACGACGAACGCACCGCATTCCAGAGAGGGAATGCTGGGCGCTCGTGTCCTGATAGGACGCGTGCTATTCGGGCGGCGGGGCGGTGGGTCGTCCCGCTGCGGCGTCGCGAATCCACTGAGGTACCTCACGCCCGTTGCGTTCACGGATTGCGATCGATGCGCGAGCGGCGGCCGCGGCGACTTCCGGACGCCCAGCTTTGATCTTGCGTTCCTCGGCGGTGGTCATCGCGGTTCCTCCAGTTCATCGACTCGATTGTCAGTGTCCTCGCATTCAGAGGGTTCCGCCAGTGCGCGTCGGAGGGCGCGATCGGCAACGGCAACGAGAACGTCCTGTTCTGTTCTGGTTATGAGTGGCGAATCTGTGACCGCCCCGTAGATGTCCCACCCCAGGGCAGCGTCGGCGTCGTCCGTGCTGACTGTGTGGTCGAGGCACCAGGTGATCCGCTGCCATGCCTGCGCTCGTTTGTCGGCGACGGTGCGCTGACGAATGGTGAGAGCGACTCCGACGACGGCGAGGACGCCCACCACCAGAGTCACCCATGCCTGGGCCGGCATTCGCTGCTCAGTGCGACCCGGACACGCAGAACACGTTGCCGTCGGGGTCGCTCAGCGTCACCCAGCGAAAGTCGCCCATGGTGTGCTGCGCAACTTCGCGTGCACCCGCCTCGACCAGCCGCGCGACCTCGCCGTCGAGGTCAAGGGTGGTCATGTCGAGGTGGACGCGATTCTTGCCCGGCGCCGGGTCGTCGACCTTCTGAAACGCCATTCGGTACGGTGCCGCAGCGAGTTCGACGACGTAGAACCAGCCGTCGTTCTCCTCCACGATCGTTCCGTCCACTTGTGCCGCCCACCAGTGTGCGAGCGGTTCCGGATCGGCGGTGTCGAACGTGATCATGCCCAAGGTCAGTGTCATGGCGGCACAGTAACCGCGACCACCGACACGAAACTCAGGCGTTGACGATCGTGTCCAGTGCCGAATAGAAGATACCCAGGCCGTCGTCGCTCGGCCCGGTCAACGGCTCGGTGGCATGCTCGGGGTGCGGCATCAAACCGACGACCCGACCGTTGGCCGAGGATATTCCTGCGATCCCCCGCTGCGATCCGTTCGGGTTGGTGCCGCTGTAGCGGAACACGACGCGACCCTCGCCCTCGAGCTCGTCGAGCACGTTCTGCGGTGCCTGGAACCGGCCCTCGGCATTCTTGACCGGGATCAGGATCTCGGCACCGGGCTCGTAGCGCGACGACCATGCGGTGTCGGTGTTCTCCACCTTCAGCCACTGATCGCGGCAGACGAAGTGCAGACCCTCGTTGCGGGTCAGCGCGCCGGGGAGCAGACCCACCTCGCAGAGCACCTGAAAGCCGTTGCAAATGCCGAGGATCGGCATGCCACCCTCGGCGGCCTTCACGACGGACTCCATCACGGGGGCGAAGCGAGCGATTGCACCGGCCCGGAGGTAGTCGCCGTACGAGAATCCGCCGGGGACGACGATGGCGTCGACGTTCTTCAGATCCGCATCGGCATGCCACAGACCGACGGCCTCGCCACCGGCGAGGGTTACGGCGCGCGAGGCGTCGACGTCGTCGAGGGTCCCGGGAAACGTGATGACCCCTACGCGGGCGCTCATGCGGCGGGCTCCACCGTGACGCGAGTGACCGTCCAGTCCTCGATCACGGTGTTGGCCAGCAGTGATTCTGCGATCTTCTCGAGTTCAGCGTCGTCGACGGTGTCGTCGACCTCGAGCTCGAAGCGCTTGCCCTGGCGGACGTCGGACACGCCGGAGATCCCCAGACGGCCGAGCGCTCCTGCGATCGCCTGACCCTGCGGATCGAGAATCTCGGCCTTGGGCATGACATCGACAACGACTCGGGCCACGAAAGCGCTCCTTGAAATACGTACAGCAAGACAGTTACCGGCAGGTGGGAGTCTACGCAGCCCTGGCGGGAGGCGCGAAACCGCGCTTACTGTGGAGTCCATGCGGCTGACACACTTCGGACATTCCTGCGTTCTCGTCGAACTCAACGGCACCACCGTGTTGTTCGATCCCGGCACGTTCTCGCACGGGTTCGAGGGCATCACCGGACTCGACGCGATCCTCGTCACCCATCAGCATCCGGATCACGTTGATCTGCAACGACTTCCCGCACTCGTCGAGGCGAATCCGCGAGCGGCACTGCACGCCGATCCGATGACCGCAGGCCAGCTCGGCGGCAAATGGGCGGCAGCTCCCGCAGGCAAGGCCTTCACCGTCGGCGGCATCACGGTCACCGGCGTCGGCGGCACGCACGCCGTCATCCATCCCGAGCTGCCCGAGATCGACAACACCGGCTACCTGCTGGGCACCCCGGAGAACCCCGGCCAGCTCTTCCATCCGGGCGACTCGCTGTTCGTCCCCGAGCAACAGGTCGAGGTTCTCGCGCTCCCCGCTGCCGCACCGTGGTCGAAGCTCTCCGAGACCGTCGAATTCCTGCGAGCAGTGAACCCCAGGATGGCATTCCCCATCCACCAGGCCATCGTCGCGGAGCAGGCCAGGGGCGTCTACTACGGCCGCTTCAAGGAAATGTCCGACGCCGAAATCCGCGAGCTACCCGAGGAATCCTCCGTCTCGATCTAGCCGGTGACCTCGGGCGGGAGGGTGCCGATCATGGTGACCTGTGTCCCGTCCCAGCGGTAGTCGATCGTCACCGGGCCGCCGGTGGGATTGGCATTGGCATCGTTCGCGAGCGGCCAGCGGTAGTTCACTGTGATCGTGTCGGCGGACTGGGCCGCCGCCGACGTGAACCCGTACGGCTCCGACGTCGCAGTGCCGAGGTACTCAGCGTCGTGGAAGAACAGCAGATGTGTCGGCGAGCTGACCGTCGCGCCGTACGGCAGAGCTTCGACCCAGGTGAACGACGCACAGGGATCGCCCATGTCGGTAGCGACCCACGGTGAATCTGCGAACACGAGCGGCAGCGAGTCCACGGCCTGCGGTACCTGCCCCCACGTCAGATCCAGGCACAGTGGCTCGGCTTCCGACGTACCCATCGGAACCAGGTCGCTGGCCTCCTCGGGTGGCGTCCGCTGCGGCTGCGCTCCCTCGGTCACGGTGGCCGGGTCGGGTGTCACCGGTGCCGGGCTTGCCTGAGTGGTTGCCGGAACGGCCGGGGACGGTGCTGCCGCGGGGGTTCCTTGCTCCGCTCCGCCGCAGGCGACGAGGGCTGTTGCACTGACTACGAGGAGTAGAAGTCGTTTCATGAAGACCACCTGGTTCGATTTGCCCGACGCCAAGTATGTCCGCTCGCAAACGTGTTCCGTTACATCACGTTTCGGTCAAGAGGGCGTTACCTTCGCAGCGATCTGCATTTTTCGCGCCACTACGCGCACATTTCGCGACATTCCCGCGAATATGGCAGCACAGTGGAGCACCAGCTGCACACTGGAGCGCGCGTCATTCAGGCCAGCCGATGTCGAGCCGGACCAACTCGCGTAAGACCGACCCGTCCACCGCATCCAGGCCGTCGAGGAACACGACGGCGAAGGACCCCGGCCGCGATGTCGACCGCGCAGCGATCTCCGACGCGGCCGCAACATGCGCGTGCGCCGCGACGGCACCGATCAAAGCACTCGGTGACACCGCGCAGTAGGCAGCCGTCAGCGCACCGAGGGCACACCCGGTCGCGGTAACCCGTTGCAGCAGTGCACTTCCGCCGCCGACCTTCACCATGACATCCGGGCCGAGAATGTGATCGGTCTCCCCCGATGCAGCCACCACGTCCACTCGATCGAGCAGCGACCGGGCCGCTTCGACCGAATCTGCCACGGCTGCAGACGAATCCACCCCGCGCGATCCGCCGTCCGCACCTGCCAGCCCCATGATCTCCGACGCATTGGCGCGAATGACGCTGGGCCGGTTGGCAAGTAGCTCGACGGCCACCTGGGTTCGCCACGGCAGACCGCCCGCTCCCACCGGATCGAGTACCCACGGCTTCCCCGCTGCCCTCGCCGCGGCCGACGCCAGCCGAGAACTTTCCACCTGGGCAGCCGTCGGAGTTCCGAGATTGACCAGGACCGCGTCGGCGATCTCCGCGAAACCGGCCGCCTCCTCTGGGTTGTCCACCATCGCCGGAGCCGCCCCTGCGGACAACAGTGCGTTCGCGACGAACTGAACCGACACGGTGTTGGTCAGACACTGCACCAGCGGATTGCGATCGCGCAGAATACGATGCGCGGCGACGATGTCGTCCAGGGTCACAGTCGAGACACTCATTGTTGCGAGTCTACGACCGCGCCCACCCCGTTTGCGTCAATGGACCATTGCATACATCTGGGCGCTGCAAAGTGCCATTCACGCCACAACCCCGTGCGCGTGAATGTCGCATTGCATACGTCTGGGGAGTGCAATGGTCCATTGACGCGAGAGCGAGCGAAGCGAGCGAAACGGTCCGCTAGGCCACGCGGGATTTGGTGCGTGGGGTCCATTCGTAGACCCCGGCCTCGGCTCCGTGGTGCAGGGAGAGGTCGATGGCGTCCAGGATTGCCTGGCGCGGTCCGGGTCGTCCGAGTTGCTTGGCGCTGATGGCCAGGCGTACCACTCCGTCGCGGCGGGCGGTGCGGCCTGCGCCGAGTACCAGTGCTTTGAACCACCAGGGTTCGGCTTTGAATCCTTCGCCGATTCCCCAGACTCGGGCGCGGACGACACCGTCCCGGTCGAGGTCGTGAATACCGTTGAGCGCAGCCAACGTTCGGAATCCCGCGTCTGGCAGTGCTTCCACGGCGCCGGGTGAAGCGATCCAGCGGGGAGCGGCGAACACCCGGGTGCGCAGGCCGGTCTGTTCCATGACGCGGTCGGCGGCCATCAGTCGAAGTCGGGCTTCGTGACGCGGCAGTGCGGAGAACTCGGAGCGTCGACGCTTCGTCGCGGCCTGGTCGTAGCCGTGCAGAACGATCGCGTCGCCGCCGTCGCGTCGCGCCCGCAACCATTCCTGGGTGGGCACGTCCGCTGCGAGACGGTATTTGTCCTTCAATCGAGGCGCGACGAGCAGTGAGAGCGGAACGCCTCGTCCGTCGAGGATCCGCGCGAATTCGGCGGCGTGCTCGTAGGTGTCGTTCTTGATACCGCTCACCGACACGATCAGACGTCCAGACATGACTCGAGCCTCGCACACCAGCGTGAACGAGGCTCGAAGTCGATGCAGACAGAAGCTAAACGGTCATCGTTTCCTTCGGCAGGATCTTGTCGATCGCTGCGAGCACCTCGGGGGCGTCCGGCTCGGTGCGCGGACGGAAACGGTTGGTGACGACGCCGTCGGGCGAGATCAGGAACTTCTCGAAGTTCCACTGGACGTCTCCGGCCTTGCCTTCGGCGTCTTCGGTCTTGGTCAGTTCGGCGTACAACGGGTGCTGATTGTCACCGTTGACGTCGACCTTCTCGGTCATCGCGAACGTGATGCCGTAGGTGGTGGAGCAGAAGGTTTCGATCTCTTCTGCCGTGCCGGGCTCCTGGCCACCGAACTGGTTGCAGGGCACTCCGACGACCGACAGGCCACGAGAGGAGTAATCGTTGGCGAGCTTCTCGAGCTTTTCGTACTGCGGGGTCAGTCCACACTTGGACGCGACATTGACCACGAGCACGGCCCGTCCGGCGTACTCGTCGAGCGAGGTGGGCGCACCGCCCAGCGTGTTGATGCCGATGTTCTGAACTTCAGTCATCATCCGAACTTACCTGTGAGTACGCCGAGAACGGGAACCGACGTGGAAAACAAGAACGACCCCGCTGGTGGCGGGGTCGTTCTCGGTTTTCCGAACCGGGCGACGGGGGGATGCGCGGCGCCCGGCAGGCACTACGCCTTGGCGGCGTGCTTTTCGATGATGACCTGCTTGTCTGCAGGCCGGTCGTCCTCGGGGAGGTGGTCGTCGACCATGGTCTCCTCGTCGAACGGAAGGCCGCCGTCGAGCACCGTGTTGACCCGGTCCTTGTCGATGGTCTTGGTCCAGGTGCCGACCAGCAGGGTGGCGACGGCGTTACCCGAGAAGTTCGTCAGCGCACGGGCCTCGGACATGAAGCGGTCGATTCCGACGATCAGGCCGACTCCGTCGAGCAGTTCGGGGCGATGGCTTTGCAAGCCACCGGCCAAGGTGGCCAGACCGGCTCCGGAGACGCCCGCTGCGCCCTTGGAGGCGATGATCATGAAGAGCAGCAGCGAGAACTGCTCGCCGATCGAGAGCGGCATGTTCATGGCGTCGGCGATGAAGATCGAGGCCATCGTCAGGTAGATCGCGGTGCCGTCGAGGTTGAACGAGTATCCGGTGGGGACGACGATGCCGACGGTGGTGCGCTCGACTCCTACGTGCTCCATCTTGGCGATCAGACGCGGCAGGGCCGACTCGGAGGACGACGTGGCGACGATGAGCAGGTACTCACGGGCCAGGTACTTGACCAGCTTGAAGATGGAGAAGCCGGAGACGAAGCGCAGGATCAGTCCGAGGAAGAAGAAGACGAAGATGAAGCAGGTGATGTAGAAGGCGAGCATCAGGGTGCCGAGCTGGATGACGGCGTCGAAGCCGGTCTTGCCGACAACACCGGCAATGGCACCGAAGGCACCGATCGGGGCGAGCCACAGGATCATGGTCAGGATGCGGAAGACGAGCTTCTGCACCGAACCGATGCCCTTGAGGATGCCCTCGCCGCTCTTACCCATGGCCTGCAGCGCGAAGCCGACGAGGATGGCGACGAACAGCGTCTGCAGGACGGATCCGGCGGTCAGCGACGACAGCAGACTCTCGGGGATGATGCCGGCGATGAAGTCCATGGTTCCGCCTGCACCCTCTGCGGTTTTGGCGTACTCATCGCCACCGCCGGGCACGATATTGAGTCCCTCGCCGGGCTGAATCAGGTTGCCGACGACCATGCCGATACCGAGGGCGATGGTCGACATCGTGATGAAGTAGGCCAGGGCAAGGCCGCCGACCCGTCCGACGCTGGCTGCCGCTCGAACCGATCCGATACCGAGGACGATGGTGCAGAAGATGACGGGGCTGATCATCATCTTGATCAGGCTGACGAAGAGCGTGCCGAGGACCGCGAGCTCGACGGCGAAGTCCTTGGCGGTCAGTCCTACGATGACGCCGGCGACGACGGCGATGATCACGGCGATGTAGAGCCAATGAGTCTTGTCGCGCTTCTTCTTGGGCTCGGTGGGCGGATTGTCGAACCGCTCCGCATCGATGGTTGTCATGAATGTTCCTTCTGGTTCAGGTGAAGCGCGAGTCGAACTGCTGACTTCGTGACTACTGGGAGTGGAGTGAGGTGGATCACCCCTGCTGAGAGATGATGTTGCTGCACCGGGTGACAGGAGTCACCTATACGTTCATTTCGTTCACGTTCGATGTATTGCACGAAAGGATTGCGTTGTCCTCGAAGCGCCCACTGAGCGTCGCCGGCCAGGTGTTGGTGCTCCAGCTCGTCGTCATGGCGGTCGTCGTGTTCGCCGGCGGCATCCTGACGGTGCTCAACGAGCGGTCCAACAGCGACGACGCGACCCGACGCGAAGTCACGGCGATCGCGGTCAGTATCGCCAACGAACCGTCGACGCCCATTGCGATCGAGTCCGACGATCCGACGTCTCGGCTGCAGCCGGAAACCGAGAAGATCCGTCAGGTCACGGGTGTCGATTTCATCGTGGTCATGGCCCCGGATCGGACCCGTTTCACCCACACCACCGTCGACCTGATCGGTAAGCCGTTCAGCGGCAACATCGATCGCGCGTTGCAGGGTGAGACGTTCACCGAGACGTACGTGGGTTCTCTCGGCCCGTCGATCCGCTCGGTCACGCCGGTCACCGATTCCTCGGGCGAGATCGTCGGCCTCGTCTCGGCGGGCGTGACCAGGGCCAAGATCAGCGACCAGTTCTTCCAGGGTCTACCCCTCATCGTCGGGGTCGTTCTCGCCGCCTTCGTCGTCGCCGCCGCCGGATCGACGCTGCTCAGCCGCCGGCTCCGGCGTCAGACACTGGGGATGGCTCCTGCGGAGCTGCGCACGATGTACGAGCATCACGACGCCGTTCTGCATTCCATCGGTGAAGGCTTGCTGGTGTTCGGCCGGGGTGACGAGGCGGAGCTGGTCAACGACGAGGCCCGACGCCTCCTCGATCTGCCCGAGGGCCCTGTCTCCTTCGGCTCGTTGCCGGAGTCCATGCAGCAGATGGACACCGGCATCGTGCGCGGTGAACTGCATCTGACGAAGGATCGCGTGCTCGTGGTCAATCAGGATCCGGTGATGTGGGAGGGCCGACGCCTGGGCAACGTACTCACGATTCGCGATCAGACCGAATTGCGTTCGTTGATGGGTGAATTGGACTCGGTGCGCAGTTTCGCGGAGTCGCTGCGTTCGCAGGCTCACGAGTCGGCGAACAGGCTGCACACCGTCATCACGATGGTCGAGCTCGGCCGACCCGAGGAGGCAGTCGAATTCGCGACGGCCGATCTGGAGCTGTCGCAGGCTCTCATCGATCGCCTGATGAACGCGGTCAGCGAACCTGCGCTCGCTGCACTGCTGCTGGGCAAGGTCAGTCAGGCCGCTGAGCAGGGCGTGGAGCTGACGATCACCGACGACACCGCCATGGAGCACGAGGGTGTGCTCACTGCACGTGAATTGGTCACGCTGGTAGGCAATCTGATAGACAATGCCATCGATGCCTCGAAAGAATCCGACCAGCCGTGGGTCGAAGTGACGGTCCGTGACGCCGATGGTGAACTCGTCGTCCGAGTCGCCGACAGCGGTCCCGGAATGCCGCCGGAAACGCTCAAAGCTGCTCTGCGGCGCGGCTACTCGACCAAGTCCGGCTCACGCGGTCTCGGCCTCGCCCTGGTGACTCAGGTGATCGGTCGCCATCGCGGCACCTTGACCTCGGAAGTGACGTACGGATCGGTCATGGTCGCCACCATCCCGGGATCGCTCTCGTGATCCGCGTCCTGATCGTCGACGACGAACCGCTGATCGCCGAAGCGCACAAGACGTACGTCGAGCGAACCCCGGGCTTCGAGGTGGCCGGGGTGGCCCACACCGGTGCGTCGGCCATGCGCTTCGCCAGCACCGAGGCCGTCGATCTGGTGTTGCTCGACATCGGTCTGCCCGACGCGAGCGGCATCGACGTGGCAGCAGCTCTCGGCGGTCTACGCCCGAGTCCCGACGTCATCGCCATCACCTCCGAACGGGATCTGTCGGTGGTGCGCTCCGCCGTGGCACACGGCATCGTGCTGTATCTGCTCAAGCCGTTCACGTTCGCCGCGTTCCGCGACAAGCTCGAGCGCTATCGCGAATTCCATGCCGCGTTGCCTGCCGGAGAGAACGCGTCGAGTCAACGCGACATCGACCGCGCGATGGCGCATCTGCGGACGGCCGACGAACGCGTCTCGACACCCAAGGGCATCGCCCCGCAGACGATGGACGGCATCACCGCGAGCATCAAGGAAGCGGCCGACGGACTCAATGCATCCGAGGCTGCCAAGGTCGTCGGAGTGTCCCGAGTGACGGCGTGGCGATATCTCGAGCGCCTCGCCGACGACGGACTGGTCACCCGGCACACCGAATACGGCAAGGCCGGGCGACCGCAGGTCCGCTACGTGTGGCGTTAGAGCGGCTGCGCCGCATGTGAGCGGAAATTCGTAGCAGGCTACGAATTTCTATGCACGTGCGCCGGAGGCGCTCACAATCCACGCATACTCGAAAGCCGCTTCCTTCCATTTCTCGTAGCGTCCGCTGACTCCGCCGTGTCCGGCGCTCATCTCGGTCTTGAGCAGCAGGTCCGAGTCACCGGTCTTCGTCGCACGCAGAGCCGCAACCCATTTGGCGGGTTCGACGTAGAGGACGCGGGTGTCGTTGATGGACGTGATCGCCAGGATCGACGGGTAGTCCTTGGCCTCGACGTTCTCGTAGGGGCTGTACGACTTCATGTACTCGTACACCTCCTTGTCGGCCAACGGGTTTCCCCATTCGTCCCATTCGATGACCGTCAGCGGGAGCGACGGGTCGAGGATGGAGGTGAGCGGATCGACGAACGGAACGTTGGCGAGGATGCCGTTGAACAGCTCCGGTGCCATGTTCGCCACCGCTCCCATGAGCAGTCCGCCTGCGCTGCCGCCGTCGGCGACCAGATGCTTCGGTGAGGTGCGCCCGGTGTCGATGAGATGCTGTGCGGCAGCGATGAAGTCGGTGAAGGTGTTCTTCTTCTTCAGAGTCTTGCCGTTGTCGTACCAGTGCCGACCCATCTCGCCGCCGCCGCGTACGTGTGCGACGACGAACACGATGCCGCGGTCGAGCAACGACAACCGGGCGACCGAGAAGGACGGGTCCATCGACGCCTCGTACGATCCGTAGCCGTAGAGCAACGTGGGAGCCGGCCCCTCGGGGACATCCTTGCGCGCGATGACCGACAGCGGAACCTGAGTTCCGTCCGGCGCAGTGGCCCACTCACGATGCTGCACGTAGTCACCGGCGTCGAACTCGCCCAGGACCGGCTGTGATTTGCGGAGCAGCAGTTCGCCACTGGCGATGTCGAGGTCGTAGACCTGGCCGGGGGTGATGAATGAGGTGTACACCATCCGCAGCAGCGGCTGATCCCATTCCGGGTTCGAACCTGCGCCGACGGAGTAGAGCTCCTCGTCGAATTCGAGCTCGCGGTACTCGCCGTACCCCTCGTCGGTCAGCGGCCAGATCGCCATGCGCGTCAGGGCTTCTCGTCGGTACGTGAAGATCAGGTGGCCGGCGAACGCATCGATGTCCTCGACGCGGACGTCGTCGCGATGCGGAACCAGCGTGCGCTGATCGAGTGGGTCCGAGACCGGAGCCTCGGCGAGCAGGAAGTTCTCGGCCTTCTCCCCCTCGGTGCCCCAACCGTTCACCGAGCCGTTGTGGGTGATGAGGAATCGATCCTCACCGGCCACGACGGCGTGCTCGATGCTGTATTCGACGCCGTCCGTGCGGGGCAGTACGACGCGGAACTCGCCCTCGGGATCGGTGGATTCCAGCACCAGGCACTCGGAGGTGATCTTCGAGCCGACCCAGATCATCAGGTACTTCTCGCTGCGGGTGGAACCGAATCCGACCCAGTAACTTTCGTCGGGCTCGTGGAAGACCTGGACGTCCTCGGACTTGCCGAGGGTGTGCCGCCAGACGGTGTCGGGACGCCAGGATTCGTCGACCGTCAGGTAGAACACGTGGGTGGCGTCGGCCGTCCAGGTGGCCCCGGGCGCGACGTTCTCGATGGTGTCGGCGAGCAGCTCGCCGGTCTCGAGATTCTTGAAACGCAGTGTGTAGCGCTCGTCGCCCTCGGTGTCGGTCGAATAGGCCAGCAGGTTGCCGTCGAGGCTGATCGAGAACGCGCCGAGGGAGAAGAAGTCGTGTCCCTTCGCCTCTTCGTTGGCATCGAGCAGGATCTGCTCACCGGGGACGTCCACGTCGGACGACAGGGTGGGCGGGGTCCAGTCGTCGAGAGAGTCGACGGGACAACGGCATTGGAGTCCGTAGGACTGTCCCTCGACGGTGCGCGAGTAGTACCACCACTGCCCCATGCGCGTGGGCACGGACAGGTCGGTCTCCTGGGTTCGCGACTTGATCTCGTCGAAGATCTTTCCTCGCAGTGACTCGAGGCCGGCCGTCTGCTGCTCGGTGTAGGTGTTCTCGGCTTCGAGGTAGGCGATCACCTCGGGATCGTCCTTGGCCCGCAACCACTCGTAGTTGTCGATGAACGTGTCCCCGTGATGGGTGCGCTCGTGCGGCACCTTCTTGGCAACGGGAGGGGTGATCGTCATGGCGTGACCCAATCGTCGAAGTTCAGACCCGAGATGCGCTCGTAGGCCTCGATGTAGCGGCTGCGGGTTGCGGCGACGATGTCGTCCGGCAACGGTGGCGGTGGAGTGTCGGAGCTGCGATCCCAGCCGGATTCGCCCGTCAACCAGTCGCGGACGAACTGCTTGTCGAAGCTTGGCTGGACGCGGCCTTCCTGGTACGAATCGGCAGGCCAGTAGCGTGAGGAATCAGGGGTGAGAACCTCGTCGGCGAGGACCAGGTTGCCGTCGGCGTCGGTACCGAACTCGAACTTGGTGTCGGCCAGAATGATTCCGCGTTCCAGAGCGAAGTTGGCTGCGCGCGTGTAGATCTCGATGGTGTCCTCGCGCAGCTTGAACGCGAGTTCGGCACCGACCTGCTCGACGGCCTGGTCGAAGGTGATGTTCTCGTCGTGGTCGCCGATCTCGGCCTTCGACGCGGGCGTGAAGATCGCCTGGTCGAGCTTGCTGGATTCCACGAGCCCGGGGGGAAGCTGCACGCCGCACACGGCTCCGGTCGCGTTGTAGTCCGCCAACCCGGATCCGGTGAGGTACCCACGCGCGACGCATTCGATCGGCACCATGTTCAGCTTCTTCACCACCAGGGCACGGCCGAGCAGTTCGGCGGGAATGCGTTCGTCGAGCGGATCGCCGGCCAGGTGGTTGACGCCGCCGAGCTCCTCGAAGAAGAACACGCTCATCGCCGTCAGCACGCGTCCCTTGTCCGGGATCGGGGTGTCGAGGATGTGGTCGTAGGCCGAGATTCGGTCGCTCGCGACGAGCAACAGATGCGCGTCGTCGATCGTGTACAGATCGCGGACCTTGCCGCCGGCCAGATGCTCGTAGCTACTCAGTGATGGTCGCACGGTGTTCAACACTATCTGGGCCGGTGGCCGCGGGGGTGCCGGCAGGCATCAGACTGGTAGCTGTGGCAACGAACAACACGACATCGGATGTCGGATTCCGCTCCGAACGAGGACCGATACTGGTTGCGCTGATGCTCAGCACGTCTCTGGTCGCTCTCGACTCGACCATCATCGCCACGGCGGTGCTGTCCATCGTCGACGACCTGGGCGGGTTCACTCAGTTTCCGTGGCTGTTCTCCATCTATCTTCTGGCGCAGGCGGTATCGGTGCCGCTGTACGGCAAACTGGCCGACCTGTTCGGCCGCAAGAAGATCATGCTGTTCGGCATCGCGGTGTTTCTACTCGGCTCCGTCCTGTGTGGCTTGGCCTGGAGCATGCCCGCCCTGATCGCTTTCCGTGCTGTCCAGGGTCTCGGCGCGGGTGCCGTGCAGCCGATGGCCATCACCATCGCCGGCGACATCTACACCCTGGCCGAGCGCGCCAAGGTGCAGGGCTACCTCGCCAGCGTATGGGCGATGTCCTCGGTACTCGGCCCGGCGCTCGGCGGTATCTTCTCCGAGTTCCTGACGTGGCGTTGGATCTTCTTCGTCAACATTCCGCTGTGCGCGCTGGCCGCGGTGATGCTGTGGCGCAAGTTCGACGAGGGAGCTGTGGAGCGCACCAAGCCCAAGATCGACTACCTCGGTGCAGGCCTGCTGACGGTGGGCGCAGCGATGGTGCTGCTCGGGCTGCTCGAGGGCGGACAGTCCTGGGCCTGGAACTCCCCCGTCAGCATCGCCATCTTCGTCGCCGGATTCTCCTTGCTGGCCGCGTTCGCGGTGGTGCAGACCAAAGTGGAGGAGCCGATCCTGCCGCTGTGGGTGTTCACCCGTCGGGTGCTGGTGGTCAGCAGTTCCATCTCGCTGCTCGTCGGGGCATTGATTCTCGGCCTGACGTCCTACGTTCCGACGTTCGTGCAGGGCGTGCTCGGCACCGGCGCGATCGTCGCCGGCTTCGCCCTGTCCACCCTCACACTCGGCTGGCCCATCGCGGCATCGCTCTCCGGGCGGGTGTACCTGCGGTTCGGCTTCCGCACCACGGCGCTCATCGGTGCCTCCATCGCGGTCGTCGGAGCGGCATTCGCCACCGGCCTCGGTGCCGGTTCACAGGTGTGGCAGGTGGGCGCGGTGTGCTTCGTCATCGGCCTCGGTATGGGTCTGATCGCCAGCCCCACTCTCATCGCCGCTCAGTCGAGCGTCGAATGGTCCGAGCGCGGCGTCGCCACCTCGACCAACATGTTCGCCCGCTCCATCGGCAGCGCAGTCGGAGTCGCGGTGTTCGGTGCCATCGTCAACTCACGGATCTCCGCCGACCCGAGCCCCGAACAACTGTCCGACGCCATCCATCCGGTCTTTCTCGGTGTCCTGGCGGCGGCAGCGGTGATGGCCGTCGCGGCACTGTTCATGCCCAAGCGTGGAGCGGAGCCGACCCGATAACGTCCCTTTCGGTTGCTTGTCGGCATGGCCCTCGTTTCGTCGGTCCGGCGCGTGATCGTGCCGGGCACGGCCGGTCGTGCCGGTGCGTCTGCGGCAACTAGTCCGCCGAACCCTCGAACCAGTGCACCGGCGATGTCACCGTGACGTCGACGGCGGTGCCGGGGGCGAGTCGGTCGCCGGTCCGGGCGATGGCTCGAAGCCGCAGCCCGGTGGCGCTGTGCCGCAGGGTGACCGAGGATTCGGGGCCGGTGAAGAGCTCGTGTTCGACGACGAATGCGCCGTCGTCGAACTCCGAGACCAGCAGCTGCTCGGGCCGAAGCAACGCCTGTCCGTTTCCCGTCTCTCGAGTGGTGGATTCGAGACGCCCCAGGACGGTGTCGACGTGGCCGCCGTGGGCCGCAGCGTCGACGAAGTAGGCGTCGCCGACGAAGCGCGCGATCGCGGGTGTGGCGGGTCGCTCGTACACCTCACGCGGGGTGTCGATCTGGGCGCAGCGACCACCCAGCAGCACGGCGACCCGATCGGCAGTTCCGAGCGCCTCGGCTCGGTCGTGGGTGACCAGGATCGACGCGGTCTTGCTGGACTGCAACAACTCTCGCACGTCCTGCCTGATCGAGGTACGCAGCCCCGCGTCGAGGGCGGCGAACGGCTCGTCCATCAGCACCACCGACGGAGCAGGCGCGAGCGCCCGCGCCAACGCGATGCGCTGCTGTTGGCCGCCCGAGAGCTCACTGGGTCTGACCCCACCGGCGTCGGGCAGTCCGACGAGCTCGAGCATCTCGTCGACCCGCCGCGTGCGCTCTGCGCGACCGGACAGATGGGGTCGCAGAAACCCTGCACGCAAACCGAATTCGATGTTTCTTCGTACCGTCAGGTGTGGGAAGAGTCCACCTTCCTGCGGCATCAGGCCTATTCCCCGCTTCTCCGGTGGCACCTGAATCTGCCCCGCCACCGAGATGTCCCGCCCGTCCGAGGTGATCCGGCCCGCGTCGATGCGGTGCAGTCCCGCAATGGATCGCAACAGCGTCGTCTTGCCGCAGCCGGAGGGGCCGAGAACGGCAAGCATCTCGCCGTCGCCGAGGTCGAGGTCGATCCCGTGCAGCACGGCCGTACTGCCGTACGAGGCAACGAGTCCGGAAATCACCATGCTCATGGCAGTGCTACTCGCTTCCGCGTCGTGCGCCCCAGCGCCCGTGTCAGTACGACGGTCGGGACCACCGAGATCAGGATCAGGGCCAGGGCGTAGGGAGCCGCCTCGCCGTATCGGAACGCCTCGGTGGTGGACCACAGCGTGGTCGCGAGCGTGTCGACTCCCCGAGGACGCAGCATCAGCGTCGCCGGTAGCTCCTTGGCGACGGTCAGGAACACCAGAGCTGCCCCGGCGGCGATGCCGGGAGCCGCGATCGGAATCGTCACCCGAAGGTCGGTGTGCAGCCGGCCCGCGCCCAGGGTCCGTGAGACATCCTCGAGGACAACGGGAGTGGCGTCGACGACCGCTCTCGTACTGCCGACCGCCAACGGCAGGAACAACACCACGTATGCCAGCACCAGCAGCACCGCCGTCTGGTAGAACGACGGCAGGAACCTGATTCCGAGAAAGACCGTGGCGAGCCCGACGGTGATACCCGGTAGTCCGTGCGCGATGTAGGTGGACAATTCGGCACCGCGGGCGGCCCTCGACGTGGATCGGGCCGCGAACAGCGCGACCGGCAACGCGAGCACGGCCACCACCACCGCGGCGGTCGCGGAGTACTGGACGGTCTTGGCCGTGACGGCCAGCACGTCCACCCAGTCGACGGTGAAGCGCAACGATCGGCTCAGCCACCTCGCCAGGGCCAGAATCGGTACCAGCACCGAAACACCTAGGGCTGCAACGACAACGGCCAGAGCAGGCACGCGCCACCGGCCCAGAACCACAGGCTCGGCCATCCGGTCGGTTCCCGATCCCACCCTCGCCGTGGCACCGCGTCGGGCACGCCGTTCGAGGAGGGTGAGCACCAACGCGCCCACCACGAGGACCAATCCGAGAACAGCCGCCGCGGTGCGATCGAGTCCCCCGCGGTACGCACTGTAGATGCCGAGCGTGAAGGCGTCGTATCGCATCAGAGCCACCGCCCCGAAGTCACTGATGGTGTAGAGCGCGACCAGCAGCGCACCCGCCGCCGCGGCCGGAACGACGCGACGGCACTCGACGGTCAGCGCCGTGCGCACAGCGCCTCGACCGAGGGTGCGCGAGACCTCGGCCAACGACGGGTCCGCAGTGGCGAAGGCCGCGGACACCGGCAGCATCACCAGCGGGAAGCAGGACAGCGTGAGGACCAGGGCTGCACCGGAAAAGCCTGCCAACGAGGGGAACTCGGCGATCCACAGATATCCGGACACGTACGACGGGATGGCCAGCGGGGCGGCGAGGACCATCGCGAAGAAGCGGTGCCCCGGTAGATCGGTCCGTACGGTCAACCACGCCAGCAGCGTCCCGACCACGACCGATGCAACGAGCACGGTGAGCGTCAGTGTTGCCGTGCGGATGGCGAGGTCGAGTGTGCGTTGCCGCAACAGCAGCCCCAGGACCTTCTCGGTGCCGCCGTCGAACGCTCGGACGAACAGATACACCAGCGGTGTCAGCGTCAGCGCTCCCACGCACAACGCGGCCGTCCCGAGAACGGGACGACCGCCGAAGTGGTGCCGCCGAAGCGGCTGGAGTGCAGACACGAGCCCGGAACCGAGGATTGCCTAGATGATTCCGACGTCGGCCAGCAGGGTCTGGGTGGCCTCGAGAGACGAGAGGCGACCCAGATCGAGATCGGTCGAGCCCAGCTCCGACAGCGGCGGCAGGTCGTAGTCGGAGGTGACTCCGTCGATGACGGGATATTCGGCGGTCTCGTTCGCGAAGTAGGTCTGCGATTCGGTCGAGAGCAACTCGCGCACGAAATCGAAGGCCGCTTCCTGGTTGTCCGAAGCAGCCAACACACCCGCACCGGCGACGTTGATCAGTGCGCCGGGGTCGCCGGGCTCGAAGTAGTGCAGCTCGACCGGGGCGTCGTCGCCGTTCTCGTCCTTGAAGGGGTACCAGTAGTAGTGGTTGAGCAGGCCGGTGGCCACCTGTCCGTCGTTGACGGCGGTCAGCAGCGGGCCGTTGCCCTCGAAGGCGACGGGCTCGTTGGCGACGAATCCCTCGAGCCAGGTGCGGGCACCGTCCTCGCCGCGCTGCACGCGCAGGGCGGTGACGAAGGCCTGGAACGAGGCGTTGGTCGGTGCGTAGCCGATCTGTCCGCGCCAGCGTGGGTCGAGCAGTCCGTCGATACCGGTGGGCAGGTCGGCTGCCTGCACCGAATCGGAGTTGTAGGCCAGCACACGAGCCCGCGCGGAGGTGGCGACCCAGGTGCCGTCGGCACCGCGGTATTGCTCGGGGACGAGGGAGAGGATGTCCTCGGGCAGCGGTGCGAGAGCGCCCGCCTCGTCGAGGGCACCGAGTGCTCCTGCGTCCTGTCCGTAGAAGACGTCCGCCGGGGTCGCGTCGCCCTCTTCGAGGATCTTTGCGGCCTGGGCGTTGGTGTTGCCGGAGTAGTCGACCTCGATACCGCCGCCGATGCGCTCGATCAGGGGGTCGACGAGCTCTTCACCGCGGCCGGAGTAGACCACGAGGGCAGACTCTGCGGAGGTGGACGTGCCGTCGTCGGACGAGCCGTCCGAGCTGCATGCGACGAGACCGAGGGCGAGGGTTGCGCTGATCGAGAGCAGCGCCAGACGGCGAACGGTGAACACGGTTCTCCTGACGAAAACGGGACATTGAAGACAATTCGATGAAAGTACACCACAAAGGTGAGGCTCAGCTACTTTCCCTCCGGGATTGAACGACCGGCCGCCCGGGCATGCGCGCCCCATGACTTCTCGTGTTCTCGTCACCGGTGCGAGCATCGCCGGTCCCACCGTGGCGTTCTGGCTGGACCGCGCCGGCTTCGAGGTCACCGTCCTCGAACGCTCACCGCACCTGCGACTCGGCGGCCAGAACATCGACGTTCGCGGCTCCGGCCGCGAGGTGCTGCAGCGCATGGGCCTGGACGCGACCCTCCTCGCGAACGGCACCACCGAGAAGGGCACCCGATTCGTCGACGACGCCGACGCCACCATCGCGGCCTTCCCGGCCGGCGACGGAACCCATGACGGGCCGACGGCGGAGTTGGAGATTCTGCGGGGCGAGTTCGCGCGGATCCTCGTCGAATCCGCCGGACCACGAACCGAGTATCGCTACGGCGATCGCGTCGTCGGCGTGGTCCAGGATGCCGACGGAGTCGATGTGACATTCGCAACGGGCGCAGCGGAAAGGTTCGACCTCGTTCTCTTCGCCGACGGAATACGTTCCAGCAGCAGGGAACTGGTGTTCTCCGGGGAGGCCGAGACCACACCCGTCGGCCTGTACACCGCCTACGGCGTACTGCCGAAGGGACCGAGCGACGACGGCTGGTGGCGCTGGTACAACGCCCCCGGATCTCGCGTGGCGAATCTACGACCGGACAACCTCGGCACGACGCGATTCAGCCTGTCCTGGGTGTCCGACGACAGCGGCTACGAGGGCGCGTCCACCGAACGCGTCATCGCCGCCCTGCGTTCGACATTCGCCGATGTCGGTTGGGAAGTGCCCCGGATCCTGGACTCGCTGGGACCGGACTCGGAACTGTACGTCGACTATCTGGCGCAGGTGAAGGCCCCGCGCTGGTCCGACGGCAGAATCGGCATGCTCGGCGATGCCGCCTGGTGCGCAACGCCGTTGAGCGGCATGGGAACAACGTTGTCGGTCACCGGCGCATACGTGCTCGCGGGCGAGCTCGCGCGGGCGAATGATCACCGCGCCGGATTCGAGGCCTTCGAGGCGCGGATGCGGCCGTTCGTCGAGCAGGCGCAGAAACTTCCGCCCGGTGTGCCTCGCGTCGCGCATCCGAAGACCTCGGCAGGAGTCGCTGCATTCCGCACCGTGCTGCGCCTGGCCGGATCCAAGCCTGTACAGGCCGTGACCAGCAAGTTCCTCGGTCCCGACGCGGCGACGCTCGAGCTGCCGGATTACGAGTTCGACGCAGCTCCACGTGAGCGGTAATTCGACCCCTGTTACGAAGTTCTGCTCACCTACAGTCCGACACGTTCCAGCAGCGCATCGAACGCCTCGCTGGCTTCCTGCTCCGAGCGGCCGGATTCGATGACGCCGTTGTACACCGCCAGCGCCTCCTCCTGGTATTGCTTGTACTTCTCGAGCCACTTCTCGGAGTCGGCGCGCCAGTATCCGATGATGTCGAAGTACGCGATGTCGTAGCCCAATTCCTTGCGGAAGTACTTGCGCACCCGACGCGAGGACGACGCCTCGCCGGCGAACCACACGTAGCCACGTCCCTCGGGCAATGGGTACGCCAGCACCGAGTCGTCGAGAACGCTTGCGCTGTCGCCGTTTCCGGATCCGATACGCCAATCGAACGTCACGTCGGCGGGGGTCTCGAAGGATTGGATGTCGCCGCGCTCGAGCACCTCGACGATCGCGTGCGCACGCGTTCCGGCGGGCAACTGCTCGACGAGACGGCCGAGTGCGGGCAACCCGGTCATGTCCGCGACCAACAGCAGCCATTCGACGTCGGCGGGCGGTGAATACCAGGAGCGGGGGCGGGTGAAGAGCACCGTCTGCCCCGGGGCGGCCTGCTGGGCCCAGGTCGATGCGACACCGCCCTCGTGTGCGAAGAAGTCGATGGTCAGCTCACCGCGCTCCTCGTCGAGGCGGCGAATGGTGTAGTTGCGACCTTCGGGAGCGTCGTCGAGACCGTGGAACCACCAGAGACCGTCGACCTCGGTCATCGGCGGCGGGATCACTTCGCCTGCCCTGGGGAAATAGACTCCGACGCATTCGTCGGGCACCCCGAGCGTGCGGTAGCCGGCGACGTGCTCGCCGCCGAAGGTCACACGCACCATGTGCACCGTGAGTCGTTCCACCGCAACGACGTCGGCGTAGTGGAAGCCACGCGGTTGTTCACTCATCTTCGTCCTCGATACATATCTCGACGTCACTCCTGCGAGAAACCCTCAGGGCCGACTCGGGGCCGTTCTCCCTCAACTTTAAACTAAGCCTTGCCTAGCCTGCGACCGACCACCTTGGGGATCACCAGCGGAGTGTGCGATTCCGGATCGTCGATGATGCGGCACGGCAGCCCGAAGACCGCCTCGACCAGCTCGGCGGTGACGACGTCGGCGGGCGCGCCCTCGGTGACCACTGCGCCGTCCTTCATCGCGATGATGTGGTCGGCGTACCGGCAGGCGTGGTTGAGGTCGTGCAGCACGGCGACGAGAGTGCGGCCGTTCTCGCGGTTCAGAGTGGCCAACAGGTCGAGCAGTTCGATCTGGTGGGCGATGTCGAGAAAGGTGGTCGGTTCGTCCAACAGCAGCAGCGGTGTCTGCTGCGCCAGAACCATTGCCACCCAGACGCGTTGCTGCTGTCCGCCGGACAGTTCGTCCACCGGACGAGCCGACAGCGATGTCACTGCCGTTGCGTTCATGGCCTCGATCACCGCAGCCTCGTCCACCGCCGACCACTGCCGGATCAACTTCTGATGCGGATAACGGCCCCGCGCAACGAGATCGGCCACCGAGATCCCGTCGGGCGCGATGGAGGTCTGCGGAAGCAGGCCGAGGCGTCGGGCAACTTCTTTCGCGGGATACGACGAGATCGCCTTCCCGTCCAGCAGAACGGTTCCGTGCGTCGGCTTCAGCAGCCGCGAGAGCGCCCGCAGCAGAGTCGACTTACCACAGGCATTCGGTCCCACGACGACGGTGAACTTGCCGTCGGGAATCTCGACGGTCAGGTTCTCGCTGATGACGTTGCTGTCGTATCCGACCGTGATCTCGTCGGTGTGCAATCGAGGCTTCGTCACTGCTTCCTGCCTTCCCGCGCCAACAACCACACGAAGTATGCGCCGCCGACCGATACGGTCACCACACCCACCGGCAGCTGGGTGGGAGCGAACACGCGCTGCGCGACAACGTCGCTCACGACCAGCAGCAGCGCTCCCATGCACGCGGCAGGCATCAGCGCCACCGACGAGGTGCCGGTGAGGCGGCGAGCCAACTGCGGCGCAGCGAGCGCGATGAAGGAGATGGGTCCCGCGGTCGCGGTGACCATCGCGATCAACGCGACACCCAGAAACACCAGCATCAGACGGGTCGGCTCGGCGCGCACGCCGAGCGCCCTCGCCGCGTCGTCCCCCATCTCCAACATCGGCAGCCGACGCGAGAGCACCGCCGAGCACGACGCGATGACGACCGACACTGCCAGTACAGGCCCTACCTGCGACCACCCCAACCCGTTCAGGGTGCCCGCACCCCACACGGCGGCCGCGATGGCGTCGTCCAGATCGGCCCTGATCACCAGCCAGGTGTTGACGGAGGCCAGCACGGCGCTGACCGCGATCCCGACGATGATCAACCGAAAGCCCTGCACCCCGCGCCGGTACGCGAGCAGGTAGACCACGGCGGCCGTTGCGAGTCCGCCGACGAGCGCGCCTGCTCCGGTCCGGTAGTAGCCACCACCGAGAGTGAGGATGACGACGAGCGCGCCGGTGTAGGAACCGGTACCGAACCCGATGATGTCCGGGCTGCCCAACGGATTTCGCGTCAAGGATTGAAAGACCGCGCCCGATACACCGAGGGCGGCACCGAACAGGAAGGCCAGTGCCACTCGGGGAAACCGCCACTCCATCACCACGATCTCGGTCAGGCGTGGCGCATCGCCGAACACTGCGGCGAGCACCTCGTTCGGCGGAATGTAGAGGTCGCCGGTACCGACGGCGACGATGGAGACCACCGCCGTCACGGCAAGCAGGGCCGCGCAGACGCCCACCGTTCGGATGCCGATGCGGCCGTCCACTCGATCCCGCACTCGCACGACCCACAACTTTCGGCCGAAATCGATGTTGCCGCCGCGTTGCTCACCGATCACAGTCCGCTCGCCTTCTTCCGGCGAACCAGCACGATCAGCACCGGTGCGCCGACGAACGCGGTGACGATACCGACCTGCAGCTCCCCCGGCCTGATGACGATGCGGCCGACCACGTCCGAGAGCAGCAGCAATCCCGGTGCCGCGAACACCGTGTAGATCAGAATCCAACGCTGGTCCGGTCCGACGATCCAACGCACCATGTGCGGGATCATCAGTCCGACGAATCCGATGGGCCCGGCCGCCGCCGTCGCGGCTCCGGCGAGCAGAGTCACAGCGACGACGCCGACGATTCGCGTCCGAACCACGTTCGCTCCCAGTGACCGGGCCAGATCGTCGCCGAGCGATATCGCATTGAGGGGACGAGCGATCAGGGCCGCCAGAAAGACTCCGAGCGCGATGAACGGGGCAACCTCGGACGCGATGTCCAGGCCTCGACCGGCCAACGACCCCGCGCCCCAGAACCTCATCCTGTCGAAGGCATCCGGATCGAGCAGCAGCATGCCCGAGGTGACGCCGCCCAGTACCGCACCGAGCGCAATTCCGGAGAGCGTCAAGCGAATCGGAGTGGCTCCGGCGCGCCCCAGTGACCCCAGCGCGTACACCACGATCGTTGCGAACACCGCCCCGGCGAACGCGAACCAGATGTACGAGCCGATTCCGGTGAAACCGAACACGCCGACGGCGATCGCGACGAAGAACGCGGCCCCGGCGTTGACGCCGAGAATTCCCGGGTCGGCCAGCGGATTTCGCGTCATCGCCTGAATCAGCGCACCGGCGACCCCGAGGGCGAGTCCGACGAGCAAACCCAGAACCGTACGCGGAAGCCGCAGTTCGCGGACGATCACGGATTCGGTGGATCCGTCGGCGTGTAGCAGCCCGTGCCACACCCGACCGATCGGGATGTACTCGGTGCCCACCGAAATGCTCACCAAGCACAGCGCTGCCAGAACACCCAGGACGACGAACAACCCTGCGGCCCGACGCGCATCGGTGCGAGCGAGACCACCGACTTCGGCCGGAACATCTCGCTGTTCCGGCTCGTCGCCCACGCTCGCACTCACCCGATTCACACCACCGATCGCACCCTCGCGCTCACTGCGGACTTCACGATCTCACCGCTGCGAACAGCGATGTTCGACAGCAACGACGAGGTCAGACCGTGCGTGTGCTCGGTACCGCCCTGCAGGTAGATCGAACCCGCACTCGGTTCGCGCGTCACGAGTCGGTAGTCCCGCGTCACGCGAGGACCGCGGGAGTCGTATTCGACGGCGTCGAACAGCGGACCGAGGATCTCGGGTAGATCGAGGGACGTGAAGCCGGTGGCATAGACGACAGCGTCGCACAGTATGTCCTCGGCCAGACCCGTCGGGCCGTGCTCGACGGCGACCCGGACGCCGGACGGCTCCTCGACGGCGTCGACCACTCGAGATGCCCCGTGCACGAACAGCCTGCGCTGCCCGCTGACCCGCTCCGCGTACTCGCGCGAGTACAGCTCCTCGATCAGGGGTAGGTCGACGGCGGAGTAATTGGTACCGCGGTGATACTGCAGCAGCTGCTCGCGCAGCGTGTGGGACGACGAATAGAAGTCGTCGACGGCCGTCGGATCGAAGATGCGATTGGCATAGGGGCTGTCGTCGGCGGGGCTGTACCCGTACTTGCGGAGCACCGCGTGCACGGAGGAATCGCCGTACGACGAGTGCAGGTAGTCCACCACCTCGGCCGCGCTCTGCCCGGCACCGACGACGACGAACGTGCGATGCGTCCGCGACGGCAGGCGGTCCAGGTGCCCGAGGAGATCGTGGTTGTGGAACTGCCGCGCCGACGCCGTCACCCCGTCCGGCAGGGTGGCCGTCAAACCGCCGGCAAGCACGATGTTGCGACCCCGCACGGTCCCGGTTCGTCGTCCCTCGGTTCGGACGCCGTAACCGTCACCGGTGTCGACGATGTCCACTGCCCGGGTGCCGTAGTGCACCGTCGCGTCGACCTTTCCGGCCGCCCACGTCAGGTAGTCGTGGAATTCGAGCCTGCTGGGGAAGAACGTCTGCAGGTTGATGAAGTGATTGAGTCGACCGTGCTCCGACAGGTACGCCAGAAAGGTGTACTCGCTGCCTGCATTGCGCTGGGTCGCCAGGTCCTTGAGAAACGAGATCTGCATCGTCGTCCCCGGCAACAACATGCCAGGGTGCCAGGCGAACTCGTCCTTGGACTCGACGAAGCAGGCCGTCAACCGTTCTGTGGGAGCGCAGGTTCGGTTGTGCTCCTCGATCGCGATGGCCAGTCCCAGATTGGAGGGCCCGAATCCGACGCCGACGATGTCGTAGTTCTCGTGCGACGTCATCGAACGCTCGCCCCCGACATCTGATCGACGGCACCCGGAACCGGCGCGGACGGGTCGACTCCGAGAGCGACGATCTCGTTGGCAGAATCGACGTGCACCACCGACGGGGTGTGCGAGGACAGCTCGGAGTCTTCCACCTGTCGGAACGACATGATGATCACCAGATCACCTGGAGACACCAGATGCGCTGCTGCGCCGTTGATTCCGATGACACCGGAACCGGGGTGCCCTTCGATCACATACGTCACCAGGCGCGCTCCGTTGGTGATGTCGACGACGTGAACCTGTTCGCCCTCGATCAGGTCGGCGGCGTGCATCAAAGTGGAGTCGATAGTGATCGAACCGACGTAGTGCAGGTCGGCGTGAGTGACAGTGGCGCGGTGGATCTTTCCACCCAACATGGTGCGATGCATCAGGCGTCTTCCTCCTTCTTACGGACGAGATACGGGGCGACGCTGCCGAGTTTCTCGCAGGTTTCGTCGAATTCACGATCGGGAGTCGACTGGCCGACGATGCCGGCACCGGCACGCAGCCATGCCGATCCGCGCTGTTCGTACACAGCTCGAAGCACGAGCGCCGCTTCGAGTTCCCCCGTGGACGACGCCTTCACGACGGCCCCCGAGTACAGGCCGCGAGGCGGGTCGTCGAGCCGCCCTATTGCCTCGATGGCCTCACGTTTGGGAATGCCCGATGCCGTGACGGCCGGGAACAGGGCCCCGAAAGCGTCCCAGCAGGACAGGTCGTCACGCAGACGTGCCCGCACGGTCGACGCGAGGTGCTGGACGCTTCCGCGCTCTCGCACACTCATGAAGTCCGACACGGCGGTCGACCCGGGTCGTGCGATCGATTCCAGCTCCTCGAACGAGGTACGAACGGACACAGCGTGTTCGGTGATTTCCTTGGGATCCTGCTCGAGATCGGTTTTCGCTGCGGAGTCGGCATCGGAGCCGAGACCGAAGGCCCGCGTGCCTGCCAACGGTTCGGTGGTGACCACACCACGTGCGTCGACGGACGCAACCAGCTCCGGGCTGAAACCCGAGGCACGGAGGTCACCGAGGTGCAGAAGGAACGAGCGAGCCGGAGTGTTCGCTGCTCGCCCCGCCCGGTAGGTACCCGGCATGTCCAGATCGAACGGAATACGCACCGTGCGAGAGAGAATGACCTTGGCGTACTCACCTCGGTGAATCTCTGCAACAGCTTGCGCCACCCGACCGCGATAGTCGTCGAGGTCGCCGCCGACATCGAGCGGGTGGACCGTCGGTGGCTCGTCGACGGAGGCGGCGGTGAGTACGGCGAACACCGCGGCGCGGTCCTCCTCGGTCCCGGTGACCTCGATATCGTCGCAGTCATGTCCGAATCGGACCTCGACTCGCGGCACGACCAAGTGGGCGAGCACCTCGTCGGACTCGGAGTCGGCGACGGCGTCGTGCAGGTGGGCTGCGAACCCGAATCCGACGTAGCCGTACGCATTCCAGGATTCGCGAGTGAGACCGTCGCAGGCCTCACGCAACGCCGCCGCCGGGTTGCCGGACCACCGACGCACCGTCGGCGCCCCGCTCCCCCACGTTGTCGTGACGACATCCGGTTGCAGGACGATGCGAGCGACCACGCCACCCGCGAACACCCAGCGTCCTCTGTCCTCGTACACGACGTACTCGTCGAACAAGCCGGACTCGGCCAACGTGACCACCGTCTGCAACCCGCGCTGCAGGATGGTCGTATCGGCCGTGCCCGACGCCGTTTCTTCGACAACGGTCATGTGTATGTGCACTCCTGACGGTGAATCGGTCCGAGACCGCGCATCGCGCGCAACCGATATGCCGAGAGCATCGCCGCGCGCCTTCAGTAGGCAACGCTAACCTAACTAGACCTCGCGCACAACGTCTTCGGACGCACGCCGCAGGTCGAGTACGGCGATACCCCAACCGACCAGTCGAGACGCGGTCACCGTCAGTCCCGCTGCGGCTGCCACCGAGTCGAACTCGGCTCTGGTTCGCACTCCGCTGCCGTGCATGCACAGCATCAGCAGATCGAACTCGGCCTGGTCCTCGTTGATCGACTGCTCGTCCGACAGCCGTTCCACCACAATCAGTTTGCCGCTCTCGGAGACGCCCGATGCGGCACTCGCCAGCAGCAACGCCAGATCGTCGTCGCGGTAGTGCCCGGTGACCTCGAGCAACAGATACGCGTCGAATCCACCGGCCGGGGTCGTACGCGGTTCGGACACGACGCTCTGAGCGCACTCGGTCACGCGCGCCGGAAGTTCCGGCCTCGTCTGCAGATCACGTCGGACGAGGTCGAGCTCGCTCGGCAATCCGAGAACGGTTGCCGACATCGCGTCGTGGGCCGTCAGGATCGAGCCGAGCACCACACCGGAGGCCGCACCGGTCACCGCCAACGTCGACACGTCGTCGAACGAATAGTCCTGCACGAGGGCCGGACCGAGGAACGCAGCCTCGTCGGCGATGTGGTTGTGGTGCAGTTCGGTCAGCCGGGACGAACCTGCGAGGTCCTCACTCAACGTCCTGCCGGTGAGAAGGCTGACGCTGGCACCACCGGTGCGCAGGCTCTCCACGAGCCCGGTGATCGACAGTTCCACTCGCGCCTCGATTCCCTCGAGATCCAGCCAATGCGAGATCCAGTCGTCACCGAGCATGGCCTCACCGATATCGGCGAGGACCACACCGCCGTCCGAGTCCTCGCCGAGCACGTCGACGGCCCGCAGATAGCGGACGAATTTTGCCAAGGCTCGCACGTCGGTGCCGGTGACCGTCGCCAGTTCACCAACGGTGCGTACGCCGCGAGAGACATGCAGCGGAATGCGCAACGTGTTGGCCGCTCTGATTGCGAAGGGCGAGAACAACTCCGCACGTTCGGCGAGCCTGTCGAACGGCTCGGATTCGCGGGCGGTCAGATCGGGAACTTCCGGATCGTCCGTGCGAGTGAGTACTTCTGCGCGACGCCAGTATCCGGTGACCTCGACCATTTCGGGCGGCAGAGCGCGATCCTCCCGCAGGTATCGCCTGATGCCCTTGAGCGCTGTGGATTCGCCTGCGACCCAGGCGAACACGGTTCCGTCCCACCAGGGCGCACTGCGCACAGCCGTTTCGAGCAGATCCCCGGTGCCTGCAACTGCGCCGTCGCGGTGGAGCCAGGTGATCTCGGCGTCGGCGGCCGTCGGCAGCGGTAGTTCTCGCTCGGCGTCGGCCACCTCGACGAACACCCGGATTCGCTCCCCCGCCGCGGCCTCGTCGAGATAGCGAGCAACGGCAGGCAACGCTGTCTCGTCGCCGACGAGCAACACCCAATCCACCTCGGCGGGTGCATGACCCGACCGCACCGGACCGAGCAGCGGGATGGAGTCACCCACCGAGCAGCGACGCCCCCACGTCGATGCGATTCCGGTGTCGTGGGTGACGAAATCGAGAGTCAGTTCCGTACTGTCGGTGTCGACGCTGCGCACGGTGTAGTTGCGAGTAACCGGCCGCGGGTCGGGCGGCCACTCCACCGTGCGCTCGTGCTGGACGGGCAGCGCCATCGTGCCCATGTCGTCGAGGGGAAAGAACAGGCGAACGAAATCGTCGAATCCCTCACTGCGCAGCGCCGGGAACTCGAATCCGTCACGCGTGAACTCACGCAGCTGCGGCCCACCCAACACGATCCTGCGCATTCCAGGACCGAGTTGCCGCGTGTCGATCACGGTGGCCGTACGGATGACTTCGGGAAAGACGACCTGAAGTCGGTGGGACCTTGCCACGGTGAAACACGCTCCTTCTCGGATGAATGCACGTCTGCGGTGCGTCGGGTGGGCCTGCGCTCGGATCAGCCCTGGACGTTCTCGGCGGCGGTGTTCAGCGCCGATGCCACGTCGTCGAGGATGTACGGAATGGTGAGCACCGTCAGGCCGCCGAACGCGAAGTTCTTGTCTGCACTGAGGTTCTCGGTCGATGCAGTGCGCCCCTGTGCCAGCACGGGCTGCGAGGCCACGGCCGGTTCGACGAGGAAGGCACCCAGCGATTCCTTGTCGTAGGCGACGACGAACAACACATCCGACTTCAGCAGCGAGGCCTGCTCGAGGCTGAGCTCGAAGTACACGGCATCGGGATCCTCGACCGGGTCGGCTTCCTGGATGGTGGGCTCGTTGACCAGACCGAGCTGTTCGAGGAACTCGACGCGCACGTCGTCGTCCTTGCTGACGGCGAACGTGCCGGGCGCGTTGGGCAGCGCGATGGTGACCGTCTTACCCTTCAGCGCCGGATATTTCGCAGCCGCGTCGGCGATGGAACCCTCGACTCCGGACACCAGATCGGCGGCCTCCTTCTCCTTGCCCAGGGCCTTGCCCGCGATGGTCAGCTGGTCCTCCCACGAGGTGGTCCACTGCTCGTCCGGGTACGCGACGACCGGCGCGATGTCGGAGAGCTGGTCGAACTCCTCCTGGGTCAGTCCCGAGTACGGGGCGAAGATGAGATCGGGGGCGGCGGCGGCGAACTGCTCGACCGGGACCGCGCCGGTTCCGTCACCGGAGAGCAGCGTGGGTGTTTCGCCGCCCAGGTCGGCGAGCGCCTTCGCGTCCCACTGCAGAATGCCGCGGTCGTCCGCTCCGTACTGAGCGCCGTCGAAGGTCGGCATGGCGACGGGCACGACACCGAGGGCGAGAATGGCGTCCTGGTTGGACCAACCCCAGGTGGCGATCCGCTCGGGTGCCTCGGGGATCGTCGCGGATCCGAGTGCGGAATCGATGGTGACCGGGAATGCCGATTCCTGCGCAGCAGTCGTGGATTCGGCTGTGGGTGCCTCGTCGGTACCACTGCTGCACCCGGCGGCGAGGGCGATGGTCAGCCCTCCGGCGAGCGCGATCGACGCGGCGCTCCTCATCCACTTCGTACGAACCTTCATCGTTGCTCGGTACCTCTCGACTCGACCACGCGCTTCGGCGTCCAACACCCGACCGGGTGAGGCGACTGACAAGGTAACACTTATGAGGTAACCCTTGCCTCACTAGGAGCGCCGGCAGCGAGTATTCGGCACGTGGCCGACAACGCGTCGTGCCACAGCCCTGCGAGTTCCTCGACACCGGACAGCACCCCCTCCGGCCAGCTCATCGTCACACCCAGCACGGACGAGCCACGGAGGTCGTGGATGTAACTGTCCACGATCAAGGCGTAGCCGCAGGGGGTGTTCACCCCGGGGGTCGAGTCGAGACTGCTGCGCAGCCGACTGGCACCGAACGGCCCGTCGGTTGTCGCGTCGAAACGACCGAGGTAGTTGAATTCGATGTCTGCACCGGGTGTTCCGCGCAGAGTCTCGCCGGCGTCGCCGCCCATCCACCGCAACAGTCCATAGGTCGATCCGTCTCCCGGCACCGAGTCCCTGGACGCCTTGGCGGCGGTTGTCAGTTCACGCAGAACGGACTCTGCCGCAGGGAGATTCCCCTCGTGCGCGGTCAACGTGCGGTGATCCCGAGGCTTCGCGGTCAGACGGAGCGGGAACACCGCAGTGAGCCATCCGACCACGGCCGAGCCGTCCACTCGGTCGGAGGCCGCTCCCGAGCGTCCGTGACCTTCGACATCGACGACGAACGACTGCGGGTCCACCGCATCGGGATTCGTCCAGTGTGCCGCTGCCGCAGCGAAAGTCGCCAACAGCAGGTGTTCGACGGAGACCCCGAGGTGAGTACGAGCCGCCGATATCAGCCCTGCACTCTCGTCCTGCGACAGGGCGAAGAGAGTGGTACGCACGCGGGCACCGGTGTCGATCGACGGGTCGAGTGGCCGCGTCGACGGAATCTGCGCCGCTCCGTCACCGATGCTCGCCCAGTAGTCGAGATCGGCGAGCACCTCGGGCGAGTCTGCGAGACTGCGCATCTCGTACGCCCACTGCCGCATCGACGGACCGACGGGGTTTCGCTCGACGGCGGCCTGCGTCCAGCAACCGACCAGATCGGGCAACAGTATCCGCCAACTCACTCCGTCCACCACGAGGTGATGCAGCGTGATCAGCAGCTCTCCCGACGACGCGGGATCGCGTCCGTGCCGCAGCCACACGACATCGACCATCCTCGCCGCGGCCGGATTCAATCGCGCACGTGCAGAACGTGATTCGGCAGCGACCCGATCCGCCGGCTCGGACTCGGTCGTTCCGTCGCAATCCTCGATGCGAATCCACTCGGTCACATCGGCGGTGCCGTCCGGCAACACCGTGAAGCTGGACTCCGAACCCGGGCTCCGCTGGAATCGAGAATGCAGAATCGGATGCCGAGCAACGAGGCGGACGAGGAGCTGCGTCAGCGAGTCCTCGGTGAGCGACGCCGGAGCATCGAGCAACACCGCCTGCGAGATCTCGTCGATGGGCCCGTCGAGTGCGTCCATCCACCGGACGATCGGTGTCAGCGGAACGTCCCCGTAGGGGCCGACAGCAGGGGTTGCGTTCGACGGTTCGCTCGACTCGAGCTGACCTGCAATGGTTTCCGGCGTACGGAGCGACACGATGTGCCGCGGTGACACCCCGACGCCGGCCGATCGGAGCCTCGCGGACAGCTCCATCGCCATGATGCTGTCGCCGCCCAGATCGAAGAAATCGTCGTCGGCACCGACCTGGGGCAGGTGCAACACCTCGGCCACGGCAGCGCAGATCCGCCGCTCGGCATCGGTACGTGGAGCACGCCCGGTCCGTGTCGAGAACACGGGCTCGGGCAATGCGGAGGCATCGACCTTGCCGTTCGGCAACAGCGGAAAAGCATCGAGCACGGTCAGTGACGCCGGCACCATGTACGACGGCAGCAGACCCCGCAACCGGGCACGGGCAAGATTCGTGTCGAGCTCGCGATCCGATGCCGCAACCAGATACCCGGCGAGCGTGGCGTTCCCGGTATCGGCACCTCGGACCACCACTCGTGCGTCGGCGACTGCGTCGAGGTCGCGCAATCGAGCCTCGACCTCCCCCACTTCCACTCGGTGGCCACGAATCTTGACCTGATCGTCCGAGCGGCCGCCGTATCGCAGCGCAGCGTTCTCGGTCCACGCCACGAGATCTCCGGTCCGGTACAACCGCGTGCCGTCTGCAGCGAAGGGATCGGCAACGAAGCGGTGAGCCGTACGCCCCGGTGCGTGTCGGTAGCCCCGCGCGACTCCGGGACCGGCCAGGTAGAGCTCGCCGAGCACGCCGGGCGGGGCCAGCCGCAGGTTGCGGTCCAGCACGTATGCCCGCATGTTGGTCACCGGCCTACCGATCACCGGCTCGCTCACCAGCTCGGTGGAGGTGTACACCGCATCCACCGTCGCCTCGGTCGGGCCGTAGAAGTTGTAGGCCACCAGGGTTTCACTGGTGCGCAGTCGATTCCACAGGTCCGCAGATACCGCTTCTCCGCCGACCCCGACCGTGGACAGCGTGTCGATCGATCCCACTCGCATCATCTGCTCGAGCAACGACGGCACGACCTCGACGAAGTCCGCCGACAGCTCCGTCAGCCGGGCTGCCAGTTCCACCGGGTCGAGGACGGTCCCCGGATCGATCAGATGAAGTGTGTGACCGCCGAACAGCCACAGCTGCGGTTGCCAGGACGCGTCGAAGGCCATCGACCACGCGTGCGCAACGTTCAGGGTGGGCTTGCCCGCGCGAGCGATCGCCGAAGTGTGCACGTTCTCGCGGTGCGAGTGGTACAGATTGGCCAGGCCTCGATGCGAGACCAGAACGCCCTTGGGCACACCCGTCGTACCGGAGGTGTAGATCGTGTACACCGGATGATCGGGATGCAACGATGCCCGACGCTCCGCATCGGTCACGGCGACGGAATCCGTGGACGACGGCTGAAGCGCCGCAACGGAATCCGTGGTCACCGTAACCACCGGCTGTGCTTCGTCGAGGATCTGGCGAGTGCGCTCGACCGGCCAGTTCGGATCCATCGGCAGGTAGGCAGCCCCCGACTTCATCACGCCGAGGATCGCTGCCATCGTCGTCGCCGTGCGCGGGGCCTCGACGGCCACGATGTCCTCGGCGCCGATTCCGGATCCGATGAGCGATCGTGCAATTCGATTGGACACGCGATCCAACTCCGCGAACGTCCACACCGTGGTGTCGTCCTGAACAGCGATCGAATCAGGCTGCTGCGCAACACGATCGGTGAACAGGTCGACCATTGTTCCGTCAGGGTAGGCGCGCTCGATGCCGGCGCACTCCGAGGTGAGCCGAGCCGCCGTCGACTCGTCCACGAGGGACACCGATGCGATGGGCGGGTCGCCCGGCTCGGCGAACGTTCGAAGCACTGCCGTCATGGCCGACGCCACCGCATGTGCGCGCTCCGCCGACACGGCGTCGCTGCGGTATTCGAGCACCAGCCGCAGTCTTTCGCCGGGGAACACCGTCAACGTCAGTGGGTAATGAGTCACCGTATGGAACCGGGCGACCGAGACCGAGAAGTCCTCCGAGTCGATACCGTTCGTTTCGGCGGTGGCGAAGTTCTCGAACACCACGAGGGTGTCGAACAGTGTCCCCCGGCCGACTGCCTTCTGGATGTCTGACAGGCCGACGTGATGATGCGCGGCAACGGCGATGGAGAACTCGCGCAGGCCTGCGAGAATCGACGACAGGGTGGCATCGCGACCGACCTCGGCGCGCACCGGGATGGTGTTGATGAACAACCCGACCATGTCCCCGACACGGTCCAGGTCCGTCGGGCGGCCGGATACCGTCGACCCGAACACGACCGATTCGCTGTCGGTGAAGGACGACAGAACCACGGCCCATGCCGCATTGATCAGCTCGCTCGCCGTCACCGATCGCCGACGGGCGGAGTCGGTGAGGCGAGCAGTGTCGTCGGCATCCCAGCCGATCTCGATCTCCCGAACCTCGGACCGGTCGTTCGAGGTCAGCGGTGCGGACGGCGCGATGGTCGTGGGAGCGAGGTCCGGGCCGAGCGCCTCGCGCCATACATCGATCGACGAGTCGTCCCGACGCGACAGCCACTGCAGGTAGTCGTCGAACGGAGCCGGAGCCGGTAGATCTCGGCCTCGGTACAGCATGAACAACTCGGTGCCGACGGTACCCATGGACCACCCGTCGACGAGCAGATGGTGCACGGTCAGCACCACTCGGTGCAGCTGTTCTCCGCAGTCCAGCACGAGAATTCGCACGAGCGGATCGTGCTCGATATCGAAGGTACGGCGATCGTCGAGCACCGATGCGCGCGCCGAGTACGAATCAGGATCGTCCACCGCGTGCCTGACGACCTGCACCCGACCCGCATCACGCACGGCGACGGTGGTCCGCGTACTCAGCGTGAGAAAGCGTGAGCGCAGAGCAGGATGACGATCGAACAGCGCGTCCAGCGCGGCGTCGAGTCGATCGGTGCGTAGCTCGCCGCGCACCTCGAACTCGGTGGCGATGACGTAGATCTCCTCGACTCCGTCCCCGGCGGCAACGGACTGGAATGCCAGACCCTGCTGCAGCGGAGTCGCCGGACGTGCGAGATCGGCGTCGACACCGAGTCGGCTCAGTTCGGCCAGATCGTCTGCATCGAGCAACGGGGTAGTGCTGTCGGGTTCCGCTGCGCCGACGGCACATTCGGCCTGTCGGGCTCGTCGGACGAGTCCGGAGACGGTACGGCATTCGAAAACGTCCGCCGTGGTGATGGCCAACCCGGCTCCCCGCGCGTGATACACGAGCGTGATGGCGGTGATGCTGTCGCCGCCGAGTGCGAAGAAGTCGTCGTCGACGCCGATGGACTCGGCACCCGCACGAGTGGCGTCGACGAAAAGGCCGACGAGGCAACGCTCGTCGTCGGTGGCAGCTGCACGTGAGCGGCTGGGTTCGCTCTCCGGAATTCCTCTCTGCACCAGAGCGATCCGGTCCGTCTTGCCGTTGGGAGTGTTCGGCAGTCGGTCGAGCGGCACCCAGAACACCGGCACCAGGTAGTCGGGTACACGGGCGCGCAGAGCGTCGCGTACTGCCGCGGTATCGACACTCTCGGGGGTCAGGTAAGCAACGAGCACGGTCGCGCCTGCGCTGTCCGTCACCGCCACCACCGCGCACTCGTTCACGGATTCGCAGTCGACCGTGAGGTTCTCGACCTCACCGAGCTCGACGCGATGTCCCCGGACCTTGACCTGCCTGTCGTCGCGTCCCAGGAATTCCAGCGCTCCGTCGTCGACGATGCGGGCGCGGTCACCGGTGCGATACATTCGCCCACCGTCGACGCGAGGGTCCGCGACGAAGCGAGCCGCGGTATCCGCAGGCCTGCCGGCGTACCCGCGGGCAAGTTGGGCTCCCGAGACGTAGATGTCGCCGCCGACGCCCGTCCGTACCGGGAGCAAGCGGCCGTCGAGCAACCCGAGGACCGTGTTGTCCACTGCCGTTCCGATGACCGTCGGATCACCTGCGACGCGATGCACCGCGACGTCCCCGGCCACCTCGGACGAGCCGTAGGAGTTGTGTACCGAGGCGTGGGGCGTGGCGTGTCCGATGGCGTCGATCGTGCTGCTGGTCAACGGCTCTCCGCTGAGTATCCAACCGGTCAGCGAACGGCATTCCGGCGTCGAGGTGGTTGCCAATGCCGCAGCGAGTGACCCGACGGCGGTGATCTGCTCGGCACCGGATCGTTCGAGGAGCGCAGCCAACGCGCCCGCGTCGGCGTACTCGTGGTCCTGCGCCAACACCACTCGTTGACCCGCGAGGATTCCGGTGAGCAGTTCCGTGGCCCCGTCGATGAACGACAGCGAGCTCTTGGCAATCCGACTCGTGGGTCCGCCCCATCGCTCGGTCGCCCAGTGCAGGCGATTGGCGAGCGCGTTCCTCGAGCCGAGCACACCCTTGGGTGTACCCGTCGAACCCGAGGTGTAGACGAGATAGGCCCCGCAGCCGCCCGGAATGCTCAGGGTGAAGGGTTCTTCCACCGCCTCCGTAGCCGAACTCGAACGGATTCTCGTCGCGGTCTCGAGTTCGGCCAGCGCGGCAGGTGTGGCGTCGTCGACCAACAGGATGTCGTGGCACGAATCCGACAACAGGTGGTCGATACGCTCGCGCGGGTAGCGAATGTCGATGGGAACGAACACCGCACCCACGTCGATGATCGCCAGCAGCGCGGCCACCATGTCCGTACCCCTGCCGAGGGCGATAGCGACACGGCTCTCGGTCCAGACGCCGTGGGCGCGCAGGAGCGCCGACACCTCGGACACCCGAGTCCGGAGTCGGCCGTACGTCGTCTCGTCGTCGCCGACCACCAGCGCGATGTCCTCGCTCGACCGCGCGAACCTGTCTGCGAGGGCCGCTTCCAGCGTCGGCACCGACCGGTGTGGACCGACGCTGTATCCCTGGCCGTCCGGGGCCGACAAGAGCTGCGGCACATCGACGTCCGGACGGCTCGTCAGTCGGTCCAGCATCTCGACGAAGGTCTCGGCGCACACCGTGGCCGAACGATGATCGACGGCTGAGTCGTCGTGCAGGACGAATGCCCAGAGCGTCGGGTCGGGCCCGACGATCAGAGCCATCGGAAAACTCATGTGCGCGCCCAGTACCGTGACCTCGTCCACGACGGGGTGCTCGACGGCCGGCTCGCTCGCATTCGGGACCGGTGCCGGATAGTTCTGATACACGACGATGGTGTCGAACAATTCACCGCCACCGACGGTTCCGGCGATGTCGGACAGGCCGAGGAATCGGTGCTCGTCCAGGTCGAGATGGTCTGCCTGTAGGCCGTCGACCACCTCTGCGACCGCCGACGTCGAATCGAACCGAAGCCGCACGGGCACGGTGTTGAGCAGCAGACCGACCATCGCCTCGGCCCCGTCCAGATCGAACGGCCTGATGGAGCTCGCCATTCCGAACGACACGTCGACTGCTCCGGTACGAGCTGCCAGCATCGACGCCCACGCCACCTGCACCACCACGTTCGTGGTCACTCCGCGGCTCCGCGCGTAGTCGGCGACGCGTCGTCCCAGCCGGTCGTCGATGTCGAGATCGATACGGGAGGATGAATTCGCCTGTGACGGTGCGCCGTCTGCGATCAGGGTCGGAGAATCGAAGCCGTCGAGATACTGCGCCCACCGCGCCAGCGCCGCATCACGATCCTGACCGGCCGTCCAGGCCAGGTAGTCGGAAAAGTCCGGAGCAGGGGGCAGAGCAGCCGACTCCACCGATGTGTAGAGGGCGATCAATTCACGAACGAAGATGGCCTCGGACCATCCGTCCATCAGGGCGTGATGGTAGGTGATCAGTACCCGTGGCGACCGAGGATCGGTGGAGTACGCGAATCGGATCAACGGACCTTCGAAGAACGCGAATCCGGCGGACCTGTCGCGGCCCAGATGATCGTTCCACTCTCCGACGACAGGTGTCGGTTCCGGTGTCGATGCGCGCGGAACCACCCACACCAGGTCGCCGTTACGGCGCTGGCGCAGCTGCGCTTTGATGTTCGGATGACGCTCGAGCAGATGTTCGAGTGCGCGGGTGAGACGGCCGCGATCCACCGGAGCAGACAGGTCGAGCACTGTCTGCGACAGGTACGGGTCCTGTGTCGCCGCAGCAAGACTCGACTGCAGGTACATGCCGGTCTGCAGCGCCGTCAGCGGGAGGACAGCGGCGATCTTGGATTGCGGAGCAGCCGCGGTCTCGGTCGTCGTCTCGGCCACTCAGATACTGCTTTCGAATTCGTCGAGCTCGTCCTGGGACAGATCCACGGTGACCGCCGCAGCAGAGACCGCAGGCCGGGCGGAGTCGTCGGTGACGAGCTCCGCACCGAACATCCGCACTGTTCGCTTGCGCATCACCTCACGCGGTGCCAGCGGTATCGAGGCCTTGCGCGCCCGCGATGCCACGGCGAGGGAGGTGATGCTGTCACCGCCGAGGGCGAAGAAATCGTCGTCGATACCCACCCGGCCGACCCCGAGAACCGCCTCGACGATCTCGCACAACATCGTCTCCACCGGTGTTCGCGGCGGCACGAACGTACCGCCGCCCGCGGCGTCGACGGCGGGCAGAGCTCGTACATCGAGCTTGCCGTTGATCGTCATCGGAACGCGTTCCAGAGCGGCGAACAGCGTGGGCACCATGTACTCCGGCAGGACGGCCGCAAGCTCGTCCCGAATGGATCCGAACAACGCGGAATGGTCCTCGCCCGCAGCGGCATCGCGGGGAACCACGTACGCGGCGAGCGCCCGGGTACCCGCGCCGATCTCCACCGCTCGCACCACCGCACCGGCAACCGCGTCGCAGTTCGTCACTGCCCGCTCGACTTCCGCGGTCTCCACGCGATAGCCGCGGATCTTGACCTGGTCGTCGGCACGGCCCAGATAGTCGAACAGGCCATCGGGCCTGATCCGCACCAGATCGCCGGTGCGGTACATCCGCTCGCCCGGCGACCAGGGATCGGCGACGAAACTGGTTGCAGTCTGCGCGTATCGGTGCAGGTAACCGCGGGCCAGACCCACACCCGACAGATGCAGCTCACCGACAGATCCCACGGGAACGGGACGTAGCCACTGATCCAGAACGTACGCGCGGGTTCCGAGGATCGGTGCACCGATCGACGGGGTGTCGCTGTCTCGGGTACCCGCACCGAGCGCATTGATCGTGTACTCGGTAGGTCCGTAGAGGTTGTAGCCGACACCGCCGAGCTGCTGCCACAACGAATCGGGTACCGCTTCCCCGCCGAGGAGCACCAGCGGAATCCGATGTCCGTCGTGCTCGTTCAGCAATCCCAGGTCCAGCAGGTGCCCGGCGTACGTGGGCGTCACGTTCACCACGTCGATCAGGTTCTGCTCGCAGTATCGCGCCAATGCTTCACCGTCCCGGCGCAATTCCTCGTCGCAGACATGCACCTCGTGGCCTTCGACGAGCCACAGCAGCTCTTCCCACGACATGTCGAAGGAGAACGAAACGGTGTGCGCGATCCGCAGCGTCCGATCCCCGGCCGCGGCGATGGTCGGAACGAAGATCTCGTCTCGGTGGTTGATCTGCATGTTCGTCAGACCCCGGTACGGGGTGACGACGCCTTTGGGCATGCCGGTCGAGCCCGAGGTGTAGATGACGTAGGCCGGGTGCTCGAGGCGGCCGGGTGTCCCCGGCGCGAACGGCCCCGAGTCGAACTCCGACGGGTTGACAAGTTCCGCCAATTCGGCTGCCACGGCGGGATCGTCGACGATCATCTCGGTGGCGTCGGTCGTCAGTCCTCGGGCCTGCGTCTCGGTGGTCGTCACCAGGATCGTGGGCCGTGCGTCGGCCAACATCAGGTCGAGGCGATCGCTCGGATAGTCGAGTTCGAGGGGCAGATAGGCCGAGCCGGTGCGCAGTACCGCGAACAGCGCCACCACCATCTCCACCGACCGCGGCAGCGCGAGGGCGACGATGCGTTCCGGACCGGCACCTCGGCGCAGGAGTGCCCGTGCGCACGCACCGACGCGCGCGTCCAAGTCTCCGAACGTCACTCGTTCGGCCCCGAACACCAGCGCGGTCGCGTCGGGCACGGATGCGGCCCGGTCGGCGAGCAACTCGGCGATCGTGGAATCGCCCAGTCGCTCGAGCCTGTCGTCGAAACCGTTGTCCACGATGCTCACCGATTCGGCGGCCGGTGACGGCCACTGCGATATCGGCAGATCGGGCTGCTCGGCAACGGTTTTCAGAGCGTTCTCGAAGGAGTCGAGTAGATACCGTGCGCGATCGTCGTCCACCGAGTCGGGCAGGTACGTCACCGACAGGTTCAGCTCGCTACCCGGGTCGACGGCAATCGACACCGGGAACTCCGAGCCGTCGACGGTCGAGACGTGTCGTACCCGATGCTCCGACGGAGCACCGGTGTCGACTGCAGGACCGGCCGCGTTGCGCAGCACCAGCAGGGTGTCGAACAGCGCACCGGCACCGATCGCCTTCTGAATTCCGCCGAGACCGAGGATGTCGTGTGCCATCAGATCCAGGCGCTGATCCTGCACTCGCGCAGCGATGCCCGCGACAGTGTCGGATCCGCCTGCCGTGACCCGGAGGGGAACGGTACTGATGAACGCGCCGATGGCATGCTGCGAGCCCGGCACCTCCATCGGGCGCCCGGCAACGGCGGTACCGAACACCACGTCGGACCGACCGGATATGCGCATGAGCACGCCGGCCCACGCGGCCGCCAACACGGTGAAGAGCGTCGACCCGGATTCGCGCGCAATCGAATCCAGTCGTCCGGAGACCGCCTGCGACAGTCTCCGTTCGACGCGTCGAGGAGCCTCGTCGCCGCCCTGACCCGATTCGGCCACCAGTGTGGGCGTGTCGACATCACCGAACCAGCGCTGCCATGCCCGCTCGGACTCGACCCGGTCGCGAGAGGTCGACCAGCGCAGATACTCCCGGTAGCCATGATCGAGGTTCGGGCTCGCGCCGTCGTACTGCTCCAGGACACGCGAGACCAACAACGCCGAGGACCCGCCGTCGAAACACCCGAACCAGTAGGTCGTCAACAGGCGATCGACACCGTCGGGAAAGTGCACGAGCGTGACCCGGAACAGTGGCGGCGCAACGATGTCGAACGACCGCTGCCGGTCGTCGGCGAGTATCCGGTTCCACTGCTGGTCGATCTCGCTCGCCGAGCAGCTACCGAGGTCCACCACCGTCAACGGTGCCTGCACCGTCGACAGAACCACTTGCACCGGCATGCCGCCGTCGGGAAAGACGAACGCCGTGCGCAGCGCCGCAGTGGAGTCGACCACCGACTGCAGAGCACGACGAACCCTGTCGCCGTCCAGAACCCGGTTCACCTCGACCACGGTACGAACGGTGTAGAGCTCGGTGGCGTCCGCATCCACGCCGACCTGATAGACCAGCCCGAGCTGCAGCGCAGACAACGGCCATACATCGGCGACGGAGCCGAATCGTGCTTTCAGCGCATCGAATTCGGGCGATTCGAGGTCGGCGAGAGGACCGCGCTCGATCTCGGCGGTCTCGCCACCCCGGGCGCGCCGGAGCCGATCCGCCAGCAACCGGCGCTTGATGTCGTCGAGATCCGTCGCCTTCATCGAGTCGCCTGCCGTTCGGAGGATTGCGTGACGAGCAAGCACTTGTCCACTTTGCCGATTGCCGTCACGGGCAGCGACGGTCGGGCCACCACGCGGTCGGGCAGCTTGAACCCCGCGCAGCCTGCGGCCGTGAGGAATGCTCGCACCTCGGCGACGGTCGGAGCGCTGTCGTTCCGAGCACTGTCGTTCGGCACGATCACGGCGCAGATGCTCTCACCCACATCGGGATCGGGTACTCCGATCACCGCGGCTCGGGCGACTCCGGGATGGGTGAGCAGGAGATCCTCGAGCTCGTCGGCCGCGACGTTCTCCCCGTTGCGGGTGATGACGTCCTTGATCCGGCCGGTGACGACCAGGTGACCGGAAGGCAATCGTCGAACCTGATCTCCGCTGCGGTAGAAACCGTCGGGGGTGATGGCCGTCGTATTGTGCTCTGCCGCAGCGTAGTAGCCGTTGATGGTGTACGGGCCGCGGGTGAGCAGCTCGCCCGTCTGCCCTGCTGGGACGTCGTGACCGTCGGCGTCGACGATCCGGATCTCGTCGTGCTCGGACAGGGGACGTCCCTGGGTGCCGATCACCAGCTCCGGTGCGTCGTCGGTCCGCGTGTAGTTCAAGAGCCCCTCGGCCATCCCGAACACCTGCTGCAACCGGCACCCGAGCGACGGTTCGACGATCTTGGCGATCTCGGGTGTCAGCTTCGCTCCCCCGACCTGCAACAAGCGCAGGCTGGACAGGTCCGCCTCTTCCCAGTCCGTCGCCTCGCACCACAGATGTGTCAACGTCGGAACCAGCGCGGTGACCGTGACCCGATGCCGCTCGATCACCGCGAACACCTGATCGGGACTGGGGGTACGAGAGAACACCACTGTTGCTCCGACCCCGAGAGCACCGAGCAGACCAGGACAGGCCAGCGGAAAGTTGTGCGCGGCAGGCAGAACCGCGAGGTACACGTCCTCGGCCGTCAGCTCACAGACCTGCGCGCTGGCCCGTGCGTTGTACTCGTAGTCGTTGTGGGTACGCGGAATCAACTTCGGCAGACCCGTCGTTCCGCCGGAAACCAACAGCACCGCGATATCCGCAGGGGACGCGCGCGGAAAATCCCGTGGCGTACCGACGACCTCGGACAACGGACTGTGCGAGCCGCACGATCCATCGACGAAGCCGTCCCGAATGCTTGGTACCGCCGCCACTGTCTCGTCGGCGAGCGCACGGTAGTCGAACTGTCCGTCCCGGTCGGCGATCACGTAGGCCACGGCCTTCGATGTGGCTGCCAGATGGATGATTTCGCGTCGGCGATGTGCGGGGAGAGTCAGTACCGGGACCGCGCCGCACTCGAGCAACGCCAGCAGTACGACCGCGAACGACACCGAATTGGGTAGTTGCACCACCACTCGATCCCCCGGCCCGATGCCGCGGTCGGCAAACCCTGCTGCGGTCGCTCGTACTCGCGAATACAGCTCGTCGTACGTCAGCTCCTCGGATTCGTCCACTACCGCGCGTCTGGAGCCGAAGCGGTGCACCCACGAGGTGAACACGTCGGGAAGTGTTGTCTCGCGCCAGAGTCCGGCGTCGAGGTACGTTCGGGCGCGGCCCCGGTCGAACGGTACGAAGTCAGCGTTGTGCTCGATGACTGGGTGCACTGTGGATTCCCGATCGTGGAAGGAGTGGGTGGGCATGTCGATTCAGGGGGTGTGCTGGTGGTCGAGTGCGGCCAGCAGTTGGTCCTCCGTCATGGATTCGATCGATACGTAGATCTCTGCGGTCGCCTCCAGCAGTTCGGCGTCACCTTCGGCTGCGATCATCGACTCCGCCAGACCCGACACGGTCGGCGCGGAGAACAGCATCCTCACCGTGACGGAGGTGATGTCGAAGGCCGCGCGAATTCGAGCGACGATGGTGGTCGCGAGCACTGAGTCGCCGCCCAGCGCGAACAGGGTGTCGGTGACTCCCACCTCCTCGGCACCGAGCACGCTCTGCCAGATCAGGGCGAGTGCACCCTCGAGTCGAGTTCGAGGCGCGACACGAGCCCTGACCCGCTCGGTATCACCTGCCGCCCGGCACAGTCGGACGATTTCCGCCGAATCGATCTTCCCGTTGACGGTCAGCGGCAGGGCCCGCAGTGCCACCATCCGGTCCGGCACCATGTGGGCAGGCAAACGGTCGGCAACCCTGGCGGTGATGCCCGCGACGGTCTCGTCGGAATCCACGTCGGAATCGCCGAGCACCACCGCAGCCATCACCACCGCAGCGCCCGAGCGATCGACAACTGCCGCGGCGGCGGCTACGTCGGGATCGCCGACCAGGACCGACTCGATTTCTCCCAGCTCGATGCGAAACCCGTTGATCTTGATCTGATTGTCGACGCGGCCGATGAATTCCACCATCGAGTCCGTGCCGTAGCGAACCAGATCGCCGGTGCGGTACCAGCGATATCCCTCGACCTCGACGAAGCGTTCGCTCGTGCGCTCGGGGTCGTCCAGGTAACCGTCGGCCAATCCTGTTCCTGCCACCCACAGCTCGCCGGGCACCCAGTCCGGCACCGGATACCCGCGCGCATCGACGACCCGCAACGCCATCGAACGCAGCGGCAGTCCGAACGGCACCGTACGCCAGTGCGGATCGACCTCGACGACCTCGCAGATGCTGTTGTGGATGGCCGTTTCGGTTGCGCCGCCGAGTCCGGCGAATCGGCATTCCGGAACGGCTGCCCTCAGTCGGCGGTAGAGATCGACACCGACCTTGTCGCCGCCGAGCATGACGACCTGCAGCGAGTCACCCAGATCCTCACCGGCGGAGAGGATCATGTCCAGCAGCGGCGGTACGCAGCTGAGCACCGTGACTCGATGCCCACGAATCAGAGCGGCCCACCGCTGCGGATCCTTGCGCTCGTGCTCCTGGACGAGCACGGCGCTGCCGCCGGCGGCGAACACCGAGAACAGGTCGAACGTGCAGAGGTCGAAATCCAACTCGGACAGGCACAACGGGCGGTAGCGCTCGTCCAGCGCGAATCGGTCGACCAGGTCGCCGATCGTGTTCATCGCCGCACGATGCGACACGACCACACCCTTGGGCTCCCCCGTCGAACCGGAGGTGAAGATCATGTACGCGGGAGCGGTGTCGGGTCCGAGATGTGGGGCGGGCAGAGCGTCGCCGAGGACCGCGTCGGACACCGCGAGGCCGTCGCCACCCTTTCCTCCGATCGTCACCGCGAACCCTGCTTTTCGCGCGATCAGAGCAGCGCGACTCGCCGGTTGGTCGACGCCGATCGGGACGTACACCCCGCCCGCGGCGAGCACACCGAGAACGGCGACCACTTGATCGGGCCCCTTCGGCAGCGTCACCCCTACGGTGTCGCCCACTGCCACATCTCGATCCGTCAGTGTCGCAGCCACTCTCAGCGCTCGGTCACACAGATCGCCGTACGTCATCGACTCGTTCTCGCCCCACTCGAGCGCCACCGCATCGGGATTCTGCGACGCGCGATCGAAGAAGGCGCGGTGCAGGGACTCGTTCCCGGCTGCCTGCGACGCGTCCGTTCGGGGTACATCGGCCGACGGAGTTCGTGAGACCAGCTGACGCGGCGGAACCAGCCGACCCACCGGTTCCGACCACACGGAGTCACCGTCGACGACGAGTCCGCGAACCAGCGCCTCGAAAGCGTCGAACATCGCCTCGGAAACCCCTGGCAGGAACTCGTTCTCGCGAATGTCCCAGTTGACCAGCACGCCGCCGTCGAGCTCGGTGATCTGGGCGTCCAGTACGACCTGCGGTCCCTGCGACATGATCCACACCGGGTCCCCGAAAATCTCCCGCGCGCGGGCGTCGAACAACTCGCCCAACCCGAGCGCACTGGTGAAGACCACGGGCGCGAGTACCGGTTCTCCCCGACGACGGCCGAGGTCACGGAGAACCTCGACTCCGGAGTAGTCGACGTGCGAGGCATCCTCGTGCAGTCGAGCCCTCAGTTGCCGGGACCGCTCGGCGAACGACAGGTTCTCGCTCAGATCGACGTCCAGCATGACCGAGGACGAGAAGTCGCCGACGAGATCACCGACAGCGGGGTGCGTCGGGGCGCGGTCGAACATCGGAACGTTGAGCAGAAATCGCTGCTCACGTGACCAGGCCCCGACCACCTCGGCGAACGCCGCTGCCACCGCTACCGCCGGGGTGACGCCATGTGCGCGAGCCCGCGACTGCAAGAGCGAATAGTTCTGCGAATCGAGGTGAAACGACCGCCTGGTCGCCGACGGAGATCCCGAATGATGTTCCAGCAGAGGCAGAGTGGGTGCACCGGGCAGCGCGTCGAGTCGATCGGTCCAGTATCGCTGTGCCTGCGCCCGCGCCTCGCGGCGATCCTGCGGGCGGTCGGCGAGGTAGCGCGCATAGCTGTAATCGACGGTGGGAAGCACCTGTCTGTCGTATGCCTTGGCCAGATCTGCGACCAGGATTCTGAAGCTGACGGCGTCGCCCGCAATCATGTCCATGTCGAGATGCAGTCGCGTTCGACCGTCCGGGAGCAACGACAGATCGGCCGAGAACACCTCTCCTGCTTCGATGTCGAGCATCTGGTGCGTCAGGCGTTGACGAGTTCGTTCCAGCTCGTCCGTTGCGTCGTCCTCGCTCCGCAGATCGTGCACCGTCAACCCGCGCCACCCTGGCGTGGACTCGATCACCTGCTGTCCGTTGTCGGTGATCCGAGCCCGCAGCATGTCGTGCCTGCGGGCCACGGCTTCGAGTGCTACACGCAGTCGATCGGGATCGACTGCGCTGCCGTCGAACTCGGTGTAGAGGTGCGGCGAGACGCCACCGAACCGCTGCTCAGCGCTGCGGCCGATCCAGTAGGCATGCTGCAGTACAGCGAGATCGAAGCTGTCCGTGTCGAGCGTGCGCGCGGCCGGTATCACCTCGGGGGCGGGAGTCCGGGGTGCCGGTTCGTCTGCGGCACCGACTAATTCGCACCACGCCGATATCGTCGGCTGCGCCGCGAGGTCGGCGAACGTCACCGCACTGCCCTGTTTGCGAAACCTACCGACCAACCGCATCAGCACGATCGATTCCAGCCCCAACTCGAACAGGTTCGCATCGACCGGCACAGCGTCGGGCTCGGAGCCGATCAGCTCTGCGACCGACGTTCGCAGTTCGTCGAGCCCTGTTCCCTGCTGATCCATTCGGTGCATCCCCTTCGATCGGCTGCTGTGCGTCGTACCGGTCGCGGCCAGGAGGTTTGCCACCCCAAAGGCATAAGGAAAGGCTACCCTCGCTTAGTCGACCCTCAGCAGGCTAACATCTGTCCGCCCGGAGGAGTGGTCGGACCTGCACCACCCGCCCAGGACATCGGACCGGCAGACCCACAACGGAAGTGACTCATGATTTCCCACCACAACCACAGGACGGGCCACTTCGGATCCCGACAGCACGCACTCGTCGGAGGCGTCGCGGTCCTGGTTCTTCTTGCTGCATCGGCGTGCAGCAGCAACGACACGGACCTGGAAGACCACGGCACCCAGGTCGTCGACCTGAACGCCAACCCGGCCGCGTGCAGCGAGAACGACCGCGTCGACACAGTCGATCGAGAAGAAGGACCGTTCACCTACACCGACGGCCGCGGTCGGACCATCTCGCTCGAGTCGCAACCGACCAGAATCATCGCCGACGAGGAATCCGCCGCAGCGCTGATGTCGTACGGAATCAAACCCGTCGCCATCTGGTCGACGACGCCGATGAGCACCAGCCCCATTCTGAGCTGCTCCGACCTGTCCGGCATCGAATCGGTCGGCGAGAGCTGGGGGACATTCGATTTCGAGAAGGCTGCGAGCCTCGACCCGGATCTGGTCGTCGGTGAGTTCAACCCTCGATTCGGGCAATTCGGCAAGCTGACCACCACGGCGGATTCGTCCGAGGCCGACACCATCGATCAGCTCGCTCCCACCCTGGGAGTCACCTTGGACACGACATCGACGGCAAAGACCATCGAGAACTACGCGGGGCTCGCGTCCTCACTCGGAGTCGACCTCGACACCCCACAACTGGCAGACATCAAGGCCGAATACGACGCTGCCGTCGCGAATTTCGAGAAGGTTGCTTCCGAACGCCAGGACCTCACCGGCGTCGGAGTCTGGCCACTCGACGTCGCGTACGTACTCGATCCGTCTGCGGACCCAGACTTCGGCGACTACCAACGCTGGGGACTGGAGATGTACACCCCCGACGGTACCGACGACGGGTACTGGAAGAAGGTGTCGTGGGAGAACGTGTCGACCGTCGACGCCGACGTGGCGTTCGTCTACCACGACGTCGCCAACGCTGCCGACGTGAAGCTTGCGGACATTCCCGGCCGCTACCCCGGCTTCGACGCCATCTCGGCCGTCGACAACCAGCAGATGGTGCTGTGGGACTACGGCGCCAACAAGAGCTACAGCCGGTACACCAAGACCATCGACATCTACGCCGACGCACTGTCCAAGGCGCAGAAGGTCACGGCCGAGTGAGAGCCGCGGCGATCTCGGCGGCCTGCCTGTCCAGTTCGGATCGCTGCGGCGACGACGGGCGGGCCCGCAGCCCGAAGCCGTCGCCGATCATCCGAGGGATGACGTGTAGGTGCACGTGGAATATTTCCTGACCGGCCACCGTGCCGTCGGCGAGAAAGAAGTTGACGCCCGCGACACGCGGATTGCTCGCTCGCACAGCGGCGGCCACCTTCTGCCCCACCACGAACAGGTGCGCCCCGATCTCGGGTGGCAACTCCGCCAGTGTCCGGAACTGCTGCCGGGGCACCACCAACACATGTCCGCTGGTGAGCGGGCGAATGTCCATGAACGCAACCGCTGTCTCGTCCTCGTGGACGCGCGACGCCTCGGCCGTCCCGGCAATGATCTCGGCGAAAATCGTGTAAGGGTTCACAGTCACCGACTCTAGGGCTTTCGCTCCCTCTCGATTTCTTCCATCGGGAAAGGCGTTTCCTTGCTGTCGCTGACGAGGCGTCGGTGGAAGGCATTCAGCAGGGCTGTCGGACGAACGTGGCGATCGATCAGTGCGGCGAGGTCCGACGTGACGCCATCGGGGCGTGCACGTCCGATCCAAGTGTCCGGAAATTCGGCGCGTTCGGTCTCGGTGAACTTTTCGGCGATCACGCACCGAAGCAAATGCCCGGCGCAGTAGACACTGTCGTACGACAGGTGGCGGGCGAGAAACGTGGACTCGCGCATCGACAAGTCGAAGCTCGAGCTCAGGGCGAGTCCGAAATCGGCGAAGTAGAGCTGCTGCCCGTCGGTCAGAATGTTGGCGAAGTGAGCATCGAAGTGGACGAGACCATGCGCACTCATGAAAGCAGTTCCGCGAGCGAGTGCGTCCTCCATCCAGAAATACATCGAATCGTCGTCGGTGTCGGAATTGTTGTGTTGCAGGGCAATCCATTCGGCGAGGGTGTGTGGCACATACTCCAGGAACAGCACCACACTGTGCGTGCACTCGCCGATCGCCTTCAAACGACTCCGCACTGCAGGCGACCGCTCCCAGTAGGTCACCGCGCGTTCCACGCCTCCGAATTCGTCGACGAATCCTTCGGGTATCGAGTCCGGGAGAATCCGCCAGTGATGCATCAACGGAAATCCTGAAAAGGTCCTGCCGAGGACCCACTCGGTCGTCATGGTGTGAGCGGCGAGTTCTCGCCACGCACCGAAACCGGACGACCCCAACCCGTACTGATAGAACGTCGGGAGTCCGAAAACGTTCGCGGTCGAGAACATGTTCTGCGGCAGCATCTCGATGTCGGTCAGGGGGATTCGTTTGACGAAGACCCGGTCACCATCGAGGTCCATCGCCATCGAGCGACCGCCGATTCCTGCACCGAGCGGAGCGGCCGTTGCTACTGCCCGCGCGAGTTCTCGGTCGCTCATCGATGACAGAAGTGCACTCGCAGCCATGTGGCGGGCGCAGCGCGCGACATGGTGTGCATCCATCGCGGGCTCCTCACTGCCTACATCGGGCGCTGTCGACCCTACGTGGACGAGATGGCTGAGGCTGCAGGCGTTCGGTAACCCGACTACTGTTTGCCGATGAGCATCGGCGGGGTTCTCTTCGACATCGACGGCGTCCTGGTCACGTCGTGGCAGGCGGTGCCAGGGGCAGCGGACACTCTGAAGTACCTGGACAGCAAGGACATTGCGCGCGCGTTTCTGACCAATACGACGTCGAAGACGCGTGAGCAGATCGCTACGGCACTGCGCGAGGTGGGGCTGGACGTGCACTCGGACGAAATCGTCACGGCCGCGTCACTCACTGCGGACCATCTCCGGGAGAACTATCCCGACGCGCGGGTGGTGCTGATCAACAACGGCGAGATCGCAGGCGACATGCCGGGAATCGAGTTCGTCGACGAGACGTCCGATGATCCCGATGTCGTGGTCGTCGGCGGCGCAGGCCCGGAGTTCACGCACGAGCGGCTCAGCCGCGTCTACGACTGGCTGTGCCGAGGCATACCCGTCGTTGCGATGCATCGATCGCTGATGTGGAGCACCGGTGCCGGGCTGCGCATCGACACCGGCATGTACCTCGGCGGTATGGAGCAGGCGTCGGGGCACACCGCGAAGGCCATCGGAAAACCTGCACCGCTGGGATTCCGGACGGCGTCCGAGCGAATGGGTGTCGACCCGGACGACGTCGTCATGGTCGGGGACGATCTCGACAACGACGTACTCGCCGCCCAGGTCGTCGGGATGACGGGAGTGCTCGTGCGCACCGGAAAGTTCCGTCAGGACATGCTCGATCGACGCATCACGGACGAGTTCGCGATGGAACCCGACCACGTGATCGACTCGGTCGCCGACCTGCCCGACGTCCTCTCCTGACTACAGAATCGGCGACGGCGTGTACGACGCCCCGGCCGGGAATTTCGCGATCAGCCGCTCCACTGCCGAGACGACGGCAGCGACCTGGGCATCGGCCGCCCCGATGAAGGCCGTCTTGTCGGCCAGCGCCGCATCGAGGGCAGCGCGATCGAGGGGCAGGCGATCGTCGGCGGCCAGACGGTCGAGCAGGTCCGGTTCCAGTCCCTGCTCACGCATGGCCAGCGCCACCGCGACGGCGTGTTCTTTGATCGCCTCGTGTGCGGTTTCGCGTCCGACGCCCGCGCGCACGGCAGCCATCAGCACCTTGGTCGTCGCGAGGAACGGCAGGTAGCGGTCGAGTTCCTTGGCGATGACGGCCGGGTACGCGCCGAATTCGTCGAGCACCGTCAGGAATGTCTCGATGAGTCCGTCGATGGCGAAGAAGGCGTCGGGCAGCGCCACGCGGCGCACGACGGAACAGAAGACGTCGCCCTCGTTCCACTGCGCTCCGGCGAGCTCGGCGGCCATCGAGCCGTAGCCGCGCAGCACCACCTGCAGGCCGTTGACGCGTTCGCACGAGCGAGTGTTCATCTTGTGCGGCATCGCCGACGAGCCGACCTGTCCCGCCTGGAAGCCCTCGGTGACGAGTTCGTGGCCCGCCATCAGGCGAACGGTGTGGGCGAACGAGGACGGTCCGGCACCGATCTGGACCAGCGCGGAGACGACCTCGTGGTCGAGCGAACGGGGGTAGACCTGGCCGACACTGGTGAGCGTGTGCCGGAAACCGAGGTGGTCGGCGACGATGCGTTCGAGCGCTACGAGCTTGGCGGAGTCGCCGCCGAAGAGATCGAGCATGTCCTGCGAGGTGCCCATCGGCCCCTTGATTCCGCGGAGCGGATAACGAGCGATCAGCTCCTGCACCCGGGCCAGAGCCAACAGCAGCTCGTCCGCCGCGGACGCGAAACGCTTGCCCAGCGTCGTGGCCTGAGCTGCGACGTTGTGGCTGCGGCCGGCCATCACCAGGGAGGAGTATTCGGCAGCGCGCTCGGCCAATCGCTTCGCGACGGCGACACCGTGCGCGTGCACGTGTTCGAGTGAACGCAGAATCTGCAGCTGCTCGACGTTCTCGGTGAGGTCGCGGCTGGTGAGCCCCTTGTGGATGTGCTCGTGGCCGGCGAGGGCGTTGAACTCCTCGATGCGTGCCTTCACGTCGTGCCGGGTGACGCGCTCACGCTCGGCGATGGACGCGAGATCGACCTGGTCCACGACGGCTTCGTAGTCGGCAATCGCAGCGTTGGGTACGTCGACTCCCAGGGAAGACTGCGCGCGCAGCACAGCGATCCACAGTTGGCGTTCCAGGGCGATCTTGTGCTCCGGAGACCACAGCTCCACCAGTTCGGGACTCGCGTAACGGGTGGCCAGGACATTCGGGATGCTCACGAGCATCCAGCTTACGTGGCGCAGTTGTCGGCCTCGGAAGACGACTGCACTCTGTCGGAAAGGACTGCACCACCGACCGCCCGCGTTCGTGCGCGCGTCTCGTTCGCCAGTCGACGCCGCGTGGAATAACCGCAGCGCATTCCGCTGTTGGAGGCGTCGTGAGCCGAACAGTGAAGGTCGACATCTGGTCCGATATCGCATGCCCGTGGTGCTTCGTCGGTAAGCGCCGTTTCGAGGCAGGCGCCGCGGAATTCACCGCCGACGGCGGGACGCTCGAGGTGGAGTTCCACTCGTTCGAGCTGGCACCCGACACACCGGTCGACTTCGACGGCAGCGAGGTCGATTTTCTCGTCTCCCACAAAGGCATGCCGGCCGCCCAGGTCACGCAGATGTTGGGGCAGATGACCGAGCTGGCCGCAGGCGAGGGGCTCGCGTACGACTTCGACGCCCTGCAGCACACCAACACAGTCAAGGCGCACGAGCTGCTGCATTTCGCCAAGTCGAAGGGCAAGCAGATCGAGATGAAGGAGCGCCTGCTGGCGGCCTACTTCGAGGAGGGCCGCCACGTCGGCCGCACCGACGACCTCGCCGACCTGGCCGCGGAGGTCGGCCTCGACCGTGACGAGGTGATCGAGGCGCTGAAGTCCGAGGAATTCCTGTCGGCGGTGCGCGCGGACAAGGAGCAGGCCATCGCCTACGGAATCAACGGTGTGCCGTTCTTCGTGATCGACGGACGGTTCGGTGTGTCCGGCGCGCAGGACCCGTCGGTGTTCGCCGACGTCCTGCAGAAAGCCGCTGCCGGCTCATGAGCGGTCCTCTGGAGATCGTCGGCGACGACCACGGCCTCGTCTGCACGGACGGCGTGTGCGAGGTGCCACCGATCCACGACGCAGACTCCGGCGAGACCGACCGGGCCGGGTCGGGGCCGAACATCTCGGCTCGGTAGCAGTCAGTCCGCCGGCACCTGTTCCGCCGGTGCGACGATGTCGATGACGGCCAGCAACATGCTTCGGGCCATGTGGCGGGGGTCGGGGTCCACTTCGCTGAGCGCGCCCACCACGGCTCCGTCCACCACCGCCACGAGTCGTCGAAGCTGCTCTTCCTGCACGGTTCGACCCGACCGGCGCAGGACGTCGGTGAGCAGGTCGTCGATCTGGGCGCGTAGGCGCAGCTGAACCTCTCGCAGCTCGGGATGACGTGCCGAGGCGATGAAGCGTTCGTATCTCGCGATCAGCTGCTCGTGTCCGTCCTGGGGTCCGATCAGCAGGTCGACGATGAGGTCGACCGTCGACTCCATTTCGTTCGAGCACTTGCCCTCGTCCTCGATGCGGCCGCGCATCACATCGATCTCACGGGTGCCCACGACGTCGACCGCCGCGGCCACCAGGTCTCCGAGGGACTCGAAATAGTAGGTGGTCGACGCAAGAGGGAGCCCGGCTCGTGCGGCCACGGAACGGTGCCGCACCGCGTCGAATCCACCTTCGACGAGAAGGTCCGCAGCGGCCGACGCCAGTGCCTGCCGGCGGCGTACCCCCTTCGGAGTCGCACCCGACACCTTGTGCTGCGACTCGGTCGGACCTGCGGACATTCAAGTCATCGTGCCAGCTCGAGGCCGTTCGTCGGACTGCTTTCGCGCTATGGAATTGTCAGTATTCGTGGCACATCGAACGATCGACCTCCGCTCCGACACCATCACCCGACCCGATTCGGTCATGCGAAAAGCCATGGCCGACGCCGAAGTGGGCGACGACGTCCTCGATCACGATCCGACAATGGCGGCACTGGAAGAAGCCGTCGCAGGTCTGCTCGGATTCGAGGCGGCACTGTGGCTGCCGTCGGGGTCGATGGGCAACATCATCGCGCTGATGCTGCATCTGCAGCGCGGCGATCGATTCCTGGCACCCGAGCACGCCCATGTGCTGGGGTCCGAGCTCGGTACCGCCGCATGGTTGGCGGGCGGAATGCCCGACGCCCTCCCTCACGACGGTGGGCCCGGCCGTCCCCTCGCGTCGACGGTGCGCGCGAAAGCCGGCGGCGACGGACCGTACTTCGCGCTGCGGACCACGCTGCTGTCGCTCGAGAACACCCACAATTTCGCGGGCGGTACCGTGTTCGGACCGGACGAGTGGTCGGATCTCGTTGCCGCCGGACGTGATTGCGGGCTGAAGGTGCACCTCGACGGCGCGCGACTGTGGAATGCCGCTGTGGCTCTGGATGTTCCGATCGCCTCGCTCGCTGCCGGTGCGGACACGGTGCAGGTGTGCCTGAGCAAGGGCCTCGGCGCGCCGGTCGGTTCGATGTTGGTCTCGGATTCCGCGAGGATTCACGAGGCTCGGCGTGTTCGAAAGATGTTGGGCGGCGGCGTCCGTCAGGGCGGTGTCCTGGCTGCGGCCGGGCTCGTGGCGTTGGATCGGATCGGCGATCTGGCCGTCGATCACGCCAACGCGTCGACCCTCGCGTCCGGTTTGCGCGAGCGTGGTTGGGAGGTGACCGAGCCGGAGACGAACATCGTGCTCGCAACGGTTCCCGACCCGGCATCGACGGTCACCGAGTTGGCCGAGTCGGGTATCGCCGCGGTGACCGTCGCGGGCAAGGTGCGTTTCGTGACCCACCGCGACGTCGATGCCGCCGATATCGCCGAGGCGCTGGAGCGGCTGCGCAGCATGTGAGCGCCGTGCCGTCCTGTCGTTCCGCAGGCTCCACTCCTGCCTCGTAACCTGCTACGAGGTAACACTCACATGCGACGAAGGCGCTCCAACGCCTCCTCGACGTCGGCCGTGGTGCCTGCGAACGAGAATCGCACGGTGTGGTTCCCGCGTACGGTGTCGAAATCGATGCCCGGTGCCAATGCGACCCCGGTCTCGGACAGCACTCGCGCACACCAACTTCGCGAATCGTCGGTCAGGTGCGCGATGTCGGCGTACACGTAGAAGGCACCATCGGCCGGTGCGAGGTCGGTGATCCCCATGGCCGGCAAACCGTCGAGCAGAATGCGGCGGTTGACTGCGTAGCGCTCGACATGTGAATCCAGCTCGATGCGGGACTCCTCGGTGAACGCCGCGATGGCGGCAACCTGGGAGATCGCCGGTGGGCAGACCGTCATGTTCGACGCCAATCGTTCGACGGCTCTGCGCAAACGCGTCGGCAGCAGCATCCAGCCCAGCCGCCATCCGGTCATCGAGAAGTACTTCGACACCGATCCGATGGCGACGGATTCCTTGGAGGTCTCCCAGGCGCTGGACGTCCGCGCGTCCCCGTAGGCGATGCCGTGGTAGATCTCGTCCGAGATCAGCAGAGTTCCGTGCTCGTCGCACCAGCGCGCGATCGCGGCGAGCTCGTCGGGGTCGATGATCGTGCCGGTGGGGTTGGCCGGGCTCGCGATGATGAGCCCGGCGGGCGGCTCGGGCAGTTCCTCGAGCATGGCGACGGTCGGTTGGAACCGCGTCTCGTCGACGCAATCCAGTTCGACGACGCGACAGCCCAACGCCGCCAACGTGTTTCGATACGCCGGATAACCCGGCCTGGCCATGACGACCGTGTCCCCCGCGTCGAACGCAGCGAGGAACAGCAACGTGAATGCGCCCGACGACCCGGTCGTGATCACCACGTCGTCGGCGTCGACGGAGATGCCGTACCGCGCGCTGTGGTACTCGGCAATCGCGCGACGCAGCGGCAGAATGCCCAGCGTCTCGGTGTACCCGAGCAGCTGCGCGTCCAGGGCCTCGCGGGTGGCGCGCAGTACCGGCTCGGGCGCTCGCGTCGAGGGCTGACCTGCAGCAAGAGAGAGCACGTCGCCGTGAGTGCGCGCCCGCTCGGCCGCCGCGGCGAACACATCCATCACGTGGAACGGCTCGACCATCGATCGCTGGGATTCACTGTGCATTGTTTCGACCCTACTGATCCCGGGACGCTCGGTACCTCACGCCTTCGCAAACGCGCGCGCATGTGCCATGTGCGCGCAAAATCGCGTCGTTTCGGAGGCGATTTCGCTCGCATCCGACAAATGCGCGCGCGTTTGCCCCCGACGACCGGCTTCGACGAACCCGGCCGACGCGGCGCACCTACAGCGAGATGCGACCCTCCACCGCAGCCAGGCCGATGTCGGTGCGGAAGTGACTGCCCGGCAATCGGATTCCCGCGATACGGGAGTATGCGTCGTCGCGGGCGGCGGTGAGGTCGAATCCGGTGCCGACCACGCTCAGCACGCGTCCGCCCGCGGAGACGACTGCGCCGTCCTTCACCGCGGTTCCTGCGTGCAGGACGCCTTCCCCGTCGGAGCCGAGGATCTCGTCACCGGTCCGCGGGCGACCGGGGTAGTTCTCGGCGGCGATGACGACGGTGACGGCCGCACCGTCCTTCCAGCGCAACGGCGGCAACGACGCGAGCGTTCCGGTCGCCGTCGCGTTCAGCACCTCACCGAGAGGTGACTCGAGCAGCGCCAGCACCGCCTGGGTCTCGGGATCACCGAAGCGGCAGTTGAATTCGACGACCGCCGGGCCGTCGGCACCCATCGCCAGACCGGCGTACAGCAGACCGGAGAACGGCACGCCACGCTGCACCATCTCGGCGGCAACGGGTTTCACCACCTCACGGACGATCTCCTCGACTGCGCCCTCGGGCAACCACGGCAGCGGGGTGTATGCGCCCATGCCGCCGGTGTTGGGTCCGGTGTCGCCGTCGCCGACGCGTTTGTGGTCCTGCGCGGGCAGCAGAGGCACCACGGTCTCGCCGTCGACGAGGCAGAACAGGGACACCTCGGGTCCGTCGAGGAACGATTCGAGCAGCACCGGGTGGCCGTTCTCGAGGAGTTCGGCAGCGTGATCGCGCGCGACGAGGCGGTCGGTGGTGACGACAACTCCCTTGCCTGCAGCCAGGCCGTCGTCCTTGACCACCCAGTTGGGGCCGAAGCGGTCGAGGGCTGCGTCGAGCAGGGCGGGTGAGTCGACGATTTCGCTGTGCGCGGTGCGGACACCTGCGGCTGCCATCACGTCCTTGGCGAAGGCCTTGGATCCCTCGATGCGAGCGGCGTCGGCGGACGGTCCGAATGCGGCGATGCCTGCCTCGCGGAGAGCGTCGGCCACACCGAGGACCAGGGGTACCTCCGGTCCGATGACGACCAGGTCGGCGTCGAGTTTCTTCGCCAGCGCGGTCACCGCCTCACCGGAAGCGACGTCGACCACGTGCTGCTCGGCGAGCTTCGCGGTGCCTGCGTTGCCGGGAGCCACGAACAGCTTCTCGACCGACGGATCGGCCTTCAACGCAAGTAGAAGGGCGTGCTCACGAGCACCGGAACCAATGACTAGTACGCGCACAGTGCATCAGACTATCTGCTCGACGCGAAAGCGCCCCGCACCTGTCATGGTGCGGGGCTCTCTCGTGGTGGTTCGGTGTCACTGCGTGAGGTCGTAGAACGTCACGTTGTCGACCGTGGTCGCGGTGAAGTTCTCGGTGACCCAGGCGGAGATCTCCGCCGAGGTACCCGACTCCATTCCCGGCATCCCTCCGCCGCCGATGAAGTAGTGGATCTGTCCCTCGGCGACGTACTGCTGGAACTCGGCGAGAGTCGGGGACGGGTCGGTGCCGTTGAACCCGCCGACGGGCATGACGGGCTCCTCGGTGGCCAATTGATAGCCGGCCGCGGTGTTGGCTCCGATGGCCGCTGCCACCCAGGTGTAGGAGTCGGCGTCCTGCTCGAGCATCTCGGTGATCGCGGTGGTCGGCTTGCTGCCCTCGAGAAGACCGCCCATTGCGCCGCCCATGCCGCCCATCTCGGCACCACCCGGCATCTGGCCGGGTGCCCCCGCCTGTCCCGGGAATCCCGCCGGTGGCTGCATCCCGGCCGGTAGCTGGACGCCTGCCGGCAACTGCATTCCGCCCGGCATTCCGCCCTGACCTCGGCGGCCCTCGCCCATACCGCCGAACCCGCGCATACCGGTGTTCGGGCCGGCCGAGACGATGGCACCGGTGTGCGGAGTACCGATCGTGTCGACCGCGTAGGCCGTCGGCCCGGCGAGTCCGGCGAACATCACCGCCAGGATCGACGCCGCCGCCAGCTTGCCCCGGGTCAGCGCGGGTACGAGCAGCGTCACGACGGCAACAACTCCGACGACGAGAATCGCCCACTTCAACCACGGCACGAAACTCTCACTGCGGCGCAACAACACCCACGCCATCGCCACGGTGGACGCCACGGCGGCGGCCATCGCGATGCGTACCCAGTACGTGTCGCGTCGACGCCACAGCACCACGCTGCCGATGCCGATCAGTGCGGCGACGGCAGGTGCGAGAGCAACGGTGTAGTACGCGTGGAAGATTCCGGCCATGAAACTGAACGTCAGCCCCGTCACGAGCAACCACGATCCCCACACGATCAGCGACGCACGCTGCCCGTCGGTTCGAGGTGCTCTGCCGCGCAACACGAGTCCGACCACGAACAGGATCAACGCGGCCGGGAGAAGCCAGGCGATCTGGCCGCCCTGGGAGGCGTCGAACATGCGGAGGATGCCGGTCTCTCCCCAGATACCACCGGGCATGCCCCCGGGCATTCCCCCGGCCATGTCGGCACCCATACCGCCGCGGCCGGGGGTGACACTTCCGGTCTCGTCACCGCTGAGCCGACCGAATCCGTTGTAGCCGAGCGTGAGTTCGAGGATCGAATTGTTCTGCGAACCGCCGACCCACGGGCGCGACGACGCCGGCCAGAATTCCACGATCAGAATCCACCATCCGGCCGAGACGATCATCGCGCCGAGTGCACCGAACAACTGCATCAGCCGGGTGAGAAACTTCGGCGGTCCGGCGATCAGGTAGGTCAACGCCAGCGGCGGTACGACGAGCATCACCTGGAGCTGCTTGGTGAGGAAGCCGAATCCGACGAACATGCCGGTGATCAACAGCCACTTGGTCTTTCCGGTCTCGACGCCTCGCAGCAGTGCCCAGACCGATGCGATCATCAGCAGCACGAGCAGCGCGTCGGGATTGTTGAACCGGAACATCAGTGCGGCGACCGGAGTGACGGCCAGTACCAGGCCCGCGAGCAGACCGGCCGCGCCGCCGAAGCGACGCTTGACGGTGGCGCGCAGCAGGGCCACCGAGGCGACTCCGAGGAGCGCCTGCGGCACCAGCATCGCCCAGGTGTTGAGGCCGAAAATGCGCACCGACAACGACATCAACCACAGCGACATCGGGGGCTTGTCGACGGTGATCGAGTTGGCGGCGTCGGAGGATCCGAAGAAGAAGGCCTTCCACGACACCGAACCCGCTTGCACCGCAGCGGAATAGAAGGAGTTGGCCCAACCCGAGGCACCGAGTCCCCAGATGTAGGCGACGCCGGTGCCGACCAACAACGCGACCAGACCGATCCACTCCCATCGCGGGGAGGTGACGGGTGCGGCCGAGGCGTCCGCGGCGGGGCGTTCGATCGTCGTCGTCACAGATTCTTCTCCGAACCGGCGGACTGCGAATCGGACGACGTGGAGCTACGGAAGACCCACCGTAGTGCGACGAAACGGCACACCGTGGCAACGAGATTGGCGACGATGAGGACGGCCAGTTCGACGTGCCGGGACACATCGGGCACCCAGGCATGCAGTACCGCGAGCGATCCGCTGGTGACGAGCAGAGCGAAACCGAAGATCGCCAGTCCCTGCAGTTGATGCTTGCCTGCGCCGTCCGATCCGCGGACGCCGAAGGTGAAGGCGCGGTTGGCCGCGGTGTTGAGTACCGCGGTGATCAGTAGTCCGAAGAAGTTCGCGGCCTGCGCGCCGATCAACGAGTGCAGCACCAGGTACAGCAACGCGTAGGCGACGGTGCTGGCGATGCCGATGATGCCGAATCGCACCATCTGGCTGATCATTCCGTGCGGTACTCCGGGCACGAGCGGCTCCCGTCCCAGGCTTCGACGCAGTTCGGCGACCGGCAGTACGCCGGTGGCCAGGGCGCGGCCGACGCGCCAGCATCCCTGCAGGTCCTTGACGGCGGTGTCGACGATGTTGACGCTGCTGTTCGGGTCGTCGACCCAGTCGACGGGCACCTCGTGGATACGCAGGCCGACTTTCTCTGCGATGACGAGCAATTCGGTGTCGAAGAACCATCCGGTGTCCTCGACGAGCGGCAACAGCTGTCGGGCGACGTCGGTGCGCATGGCCTTGAAACCGCACTGCGCATCCGAGAAGCGTGCGCGCAGCGACGTGCGCAGAATGAGATTGTAACTGCGCGAGATGAATTCGCGTTTCGCGCCGCGGACCACCCGGGACGATCGGTTGAGTCGTGATCCGATGGCGAGGTCGGAGTGACCGGACATCAACGGCGCGATCAGCGGCATCAGAGCGTTGAGGTCGGTCGACAGGTCGACGTCCATGTAGGCCACGACATCGGCGTCCGATGCGAGCCAGACGGCTTTGAGTGCTCGTCCGCGGCCCTTCTCGTCCAGGTGATGAACCCGGACTCCTTCGATCTCGTCGGCCAGCCGGTGTGCCACCGCGAGGGTGCCGTCGGTACTGGCGTTGTCGGCGATCGTGATGCGCGACCGGAACGGGATCCGGTCTTCCAGATGCTCGTGTAGACGACGAATGCACTGTTCGAGATCCGCCTCTTCGTTGTATACCGGGATGACCACCTCGAGAGTGGCCGTGGCGTTCGAGCCGGGCCGCTGGCCTGCTCGTGCGAGGGAATTCGTTGTCATGTGGACCAGAATCGGGCCCCGAGCTGGACCCACCCTGCGATGAACCTGGCAATCACCTGGGAGACGCGACCGGTGGAACGGCCCCGGTCGAATCGGGTAGGGCATCCTGTTCCCATGGCTTCCATTTTCAGCAAGATCATCGCCGGCGAAATCCCGGGACGTTTCGTCTGGCAGGACGACGACGTGGTGGCGTTTCTGACGATCGCACCGGTCACGCAGGGCCACACACTGGTGGTTCCGCGCGAGGAGATCGACCAGTGGCAGGACGTCGACGGTGCCGCGTTCGCGAAGATCACTGCCGTTGCCCAGATCATCGGCCAGGCGGTCAGGACCGCGTTCGACGCTCCCCGCGCCGGACTGCTGATCGCCGGGCTCGAAGTGCCGCACCTGCATCTGCACGTGTTTCCGGCATACGACATGGGCAACTTCGACATCTCCGGTGCCGACCCGAATCCGTCGGCGGAGTCGCAGGACGAGGCAGCGACCAAGCTGCGCGCGGCGTTGCGTGAACTCGGGCACGCGGCTCACGTCCCGGAGTGACGCACCTCGCTCACCGCAGAGGCGTGAGCAGGCGTCGACGCGTCCTCAGGTGCATCGACACCTCGTCGGATCGGGTGTCGGGGTCGTAGCCCGGGCCGATATCGGTGTCGATGTCGTGCGGACCGGGCGCGAGCCCGCATTCGGGGCAGATCCCCAACGGTCCGAGGTCGGTTCCGCAGGTCGCGTGCAGGAACCGTCGACGCTTCCCTGCGGGTTTCGCCGTCTGTTCCTCACCCCAGTAGCTCAGGGCGAACACGGCGGGCCACAGTCGTTCGAGGGCGACGGTCGGGACGTAGTCGTCGCGTCCGCCCTCGACGGCGCGGGCTCGTCGTTCGAGCAGCCCGGCCTCGACCAGTGCGCCGAGTCGTTGCGCGAGGACCGCCTTGGAGATGTCGAGGTGGACCTGGAAATCACCGAAGCGTCGGACCCCGAAGAAGCAATCGCGCACGATGAGCATCGTCCATCGCTCGCCGACGAGTTCGAGGGCACGGGCCAGGGAGCAGTCCTGGCGGGCGTAGTCGATTCCGAGTGCCATGACGCGATAGTACAGTCTGTTGACCGAACCAAATTGGGCGTTTACAGTTCGATCACCAGACCAAAAGGACGACGATGACCGACGCTGCACCCTCGCCCGTCAGCACCGACAACAGCACCCGCGCGCTCACCATCGCAGCGCTGGGCACCCTGCTGACTCTGATGGCGTTCACCGCACCACTCGCCACGATCAACAGCACCGCCGCGGACCTGATGTCCGACGCAGCAGGACGCACCTGGATTCTCAGCTCGATGAGCATCGGCCTCGCTGCCGCCCTGCTCACCACCGGTACCGTCGCCGACGACTTCGGCCGCCGACGCACCTTCGCACTCGGTGCGGCGGTGCTGGCCGTCGGTGCGATCGTCTGCGCCGTCTCTCCCGACACTCTGATCTTCGTTCTCGCCCGCATCCTGCAGGGTCTCGGCGGCGCGGCCGTCATCGCGTCGAGCCTGGGGATCATCGCGCACACTCACCCGGCCGGTCCGGTGCGTGCGAAGGCGAGCGGGGTGTGGGGCGCGAGCGTGGGTGCAGGCATCGCTCTCGGCCCGCTGCTCGCCGCCGTACTCGATCGCTGGGCGAGTTGGCGTGAGGCCTACGTGGTTCTCGCGGTTGCCACGGTCGCATTGGCCGTCGCCGCGCATGTGCTCGTCGAAGAATCCAGGTCCGACGCTCCGCGTGGCCTCGATCCGGTCGGTGCGCTGCTGTTGGCCACGGGCGTCGCCGCGTTGCTGGCCGCTCTCGTCGAGGGCAGGCAGGGCTGGATCGCCGTCACTCCGATCGTGCTGTTCGTCCTCGCGGCCCTGCTGCTGTCCGCGTTCGTTGTCCTCGAATTGCGCAGTGCCACTGCGATGCTCGATCTGACACTCTTCCGGCACCCACCCTTTCTGGCCGCCACGGTCGCCGCGCTGGCCACCGGCGGCGGCATCATCGCCCTGATGTCGTACATGCCCGGATTCCTCGGAACCGTGCTGGGAATCGATGCGCTCGGTGCCGCCCTGCTGCTGTTCGGGTGGTCGGCCACGTCCGTGGTCACCGCCCTGCTCGCCCGCAGGCTGCCCGCATCGATGAGCGGTCGGACGCAACTCGCCGTCGGTCTGGTCGGCGTCGCGATCGGCATGGTGATGCTCACGGGGTTGTCCGAGAACGCATCCTGGCCGCGACTGCTGCCAGGACTGCTCGTGGCAGGAGTCGCCAGCGGGATACTCAACGCCGCTCTCGGACGCGAGGCCGTGGCCAGCGTGCCCACCGGCCGCGGCGGCATGGGCAGCGGTGCCAACAACACCGCGCGCTACGTCGGCTCCGCCATCGGAGTCACCGTCGTTGCGGTGGTGGCCGTTCCGGCCGGCGGGAGTGGAGCCCGCGGAATGACCCAATTTGCGGGCAGTGGAGCCCTCGGAATGACCCAATCGATCAGCAGCCACAGCTTGACTGCGCTGACCGAAGGGTGGAACACCGCAGCTCTGGTCACCGCGGCAATTTCCGTGTGCGGAGCCGTGGTCGTGGCGGTCTCACGCTCCCGGCGGTAGCGAGTACTCCTGCTCCGGCCTGCCGGTCGACCCATAGCGCAGCTGCATGCGCAGTCGACCCTTGGACACGAGGGTGGCCAGGTAACGCTGCGCGGTCGCACGTGAAATGCCGATGGCCGCAGCAACTTCACCCGCGGACATCGGATCGGCGGTCGCGCGCACGGCGTCGAGCACCAGATCACGGGTGACGGACTGCGAGGACGGCAGCGGTGCCGCCGCGCGCGGACGCAACGCGTCGAGTCCGCTGTCGATGTCGGCCTGGCTCAGCTCGTCCGAACGGTCGAGAGCGCCGCGGTACGTCCGGTAGCCGGTGAGGCGGTCGACCAACGCCGAGCGCGGAAACGGTTTGATCAGATACGTCCAGGCACCCGCGGCCAACGCCGATCGAACGGTCTGCTGATCCGCCGCGGCGGAGAGCACCACGGCGTCGCACTCGAGTTCGCGCACCAGGTCGATTCCCGATCCGTCGGGCAGATAGACGTCGACCAGCGCCAGATCGAACGACTGCGTCGACGCCAACTCCCGCGCCTGGGCGATGCTCGTCGCCACCGCGGCCACCTCGTAGTCGGACAGCGAATTCACCAGTGCCGCATGTAGATCCGCGACCCGGAAGTCGTCGTCCACCACCAGTACTCTCATTGCGACACCTCGTCGGTCAGTAGTGCGTCCGGGATCGACGCGATGAACACTGCGCCTCCTCGTTCGTTCTCGTCGGTGATCTGTCCACCGACATCGGCCAGTGTCACGTCGCCGCCGCGGGTACGTGCGATCTGCCGACTCAGCGCCAATCCCACCCCTCGGCCGCCCGGCGAGTCCGCCGTCGACTTGGTCGAGACTCCCTCCACGAACACCTGATCGACTTCCAGATCCACACCGTCGCCGGAATCGACGACCACGATGTGCAGGGTCGAACCGTCCTGCACCAGTTCCACTTCCACCTCGGCGGGCCGGCGGACTCCCAGCCTGGCTGCATCGATCGCATTGTCGACGAGGTTGCCCAGCACAGTCGTCACGTCGACGGGGACGGCCACCTCTCCCCCGACCCAGGTGTTCTCGCCCAACACCATTCGCACCCCGCTCTCACGCGCGTGCGCGGCTTTCGCGGTCAGGAACGACCGCAGATAGGCGTCGGAGAGGGCATCGATACCCTCGACGGTTTCCGATCTCGGCCCCACGCCGAGTATCTCGTCGATGTACTGCAGCGCACGATCCGGGTGGCCCTCGTGCAGCAGTCCGCTGACCAGATGCATTCGGTTCGCGAACTCGTGGCGTTGGGCGCGCAGTACGGCGGACATCGACTGCACCGCGTCGAGTTGACGCGTCAGCGTCTCGACGTCCGTTCGGTCACGCACGGTCAGCACCGTACCCAGATTGCGATTGTCACGCAGCACTTTTCGAGCGGCTGCGACGACCACGACCTCGTTCACCGCCGCGAGTACGGGGTCGGCCGTCGGAGATTCGATGACCTCGAGCAGTCTCGGAGTCAGACCGACGTCCTCGATCCGCATCCCCGGCTTACCGTCGATCGAGAGCAACGCGCGCGCTTCGTCGTTGACGACCGTGACGACGCCGTTCGGATCGATGGCGACCACGCCCTCGCCGATGCCGTGCAGCACGGCCTCCTGTTCACGCACCAATTCGGCGAGCTCCTCCGGCTCGAGCCCCAGCGTCAGTCGTTTCCACCTGCGCGCCAACAGGGTCGAGCCGGCCAGCCCGAGCAACAGCACGGCACCGGTCACCAACCCGCCGTTGACCAGATCCTTCACCAGCTCGGTACGCACGGCCGTGGTCGATATGCCCACGCTCACTTCGCCGACCACCACGTCGGTCGAACCGAGCGCCAGCACAGGCACTTTCGCGCGTACGGAGTCGCCGAGGGTGCCGCGCTCCTGCTCGACCACCTCGTTGCCCGCCAGCGCACCGGATGGATCGGTACTCACCCGCTGACCCAGCACCGTCGGATCGGGGTGCGCCAAGCGAAGACCGCGATCGTCGGTGATGACGACGAACAGGGCGTCGGTGCGGGTGCGGGCACCCTCGGCCGCGCGCTGCAAGGCCCCGCCCGCCAGCACTCCCGCGGGCGCGGCGTCGGTGCCTGCGGTGTCGACTGCCGAGAACTGCTCGACGAGCGAGCGCACCTCCGGGTCCGACGCCACCGTCCGGGCGACCGCGAGCGCGCGCTCGCCGTACTCCTCGCTCGCCTGCCTGCCGCTGCTGATCGCGAACACCCCGAACGCCACAGCCAGGGCCACCGCCACCAGCGCTGCCTGCAACAACAGCACCTGGGTCCTCAATCGCACTCGTTCAGGCTATGCGTCGGGCGGGCTCGAGCACAATGCGCAAAAGGCTCTTTACGTTGCTTGCGCGGGTAGTGCGCACAACGGCGACCATGTGATGCCGGTTACGTAACTTCAGTCACACACGCAGTCCAACCGGACCCACCTCACACATTCGAGAAGGAGTGCACGATGTTGGTGATACTCGGCTTCCTCATGGTAGCCGCCTTCATGTTCTTGATCCTGACCAAGAGAGCCACGCCCGTCGTCGCACTCACCCTCGTACCCGTCATCTTCGGTCTGCTGGCCGGCGCGGGGCTCGGCATCGGTGACATGATCACCGACGGCATCAAGTCGCTGGCCCCCACCGCGGCCCTGCTGTTCTTCGCCATCATCTTCTTCGGCATCATGATCGACGTCGGACTGTTCGACCCACTGGTGCGCGGCATTCTGCGCCTGGTGCGCAACGATCCAATGAAACTCGTTGTCGGAACTGCCATTCTGGCCATGGTCGTCTCGCTCGACGGTGACGGCTCCACCACGTTCATCATCGTCACGTCCGCCCTGCTGCCGCTGTATCTCAAACTCGGTGTCAGCCCGGTCATTCTGACGGTCGTAGCCGGTCTCGCCAACGGCACGATGAACATCATTCCGTGGGGCGGCCCGACGGTTCGCGCTGCTTCCGCTCTCGGCATCTCCCCGTCCGACGTCTTCGTTCCGATGGTTCCTTCCATGATCGTCGGCCTGATCATCGTGCTGCTCTTCGCCGTTCACCTGGGTATCATGGAGCGCCGACGCATCGGCAAGCTGATCTACGAGCCCGAGTTGGTGGCCTCCGGTGGCGGCGGCAGTATCCGCAAGGGTGGCAAGGCAACCGGCGGTGCAGGCACCGGCGGATCGGACGACGGCGAATCGGGTCAGTTCTTCGACGGTCTCGACCCCAACCGCGACACCCTGCGCCCGAAGCTGCTGTGGTTCAACGCGGCTCTGACGGTCATCCTCCTCGTCATCCTCGTCATGGACATCCTGCCCATCCCGGTGCTGTTCATGATCGCTGCCTCCATTGCCCTGACGGTCAACTTCCCGAAGGTCAAGGAGCAGGGCGACGCGATCGCACGGCACTCGTCGTCCATCGTCTCGGTGGTCGCCATGGTGCTCGCCGCGGCAATTCTGACCGGCGTCTTCCAGGGCACCGGCATGGTCGAGGCCATGGCGGAGTGGCTGCTCAACGTCATCCCGTCCGGCATGGGCCCGTACCTGGCCGTCATCACCGGCATCCTGAGCATCCCGCTGACGTTCTTCATGACCAACGACGCCTTCTACTTCGGCATCCTGCCGGTGCTGACCGAGACCGCAGGCAAGTACGGCATCGACCCGGTCGAGATGGCCCGTGCCTCGATCACCGGTCAGCCCGTCCACCTGCAGAGCCCGCTGGTTCCGGCCATCCTGCTGCTGGTCACCCTCGCCGGAGTGTCACTGGCCGATCACCACAAGAAGGTGCTGTGGCGAGCGGTGGTCGTCTCCCTCGCGATGCTTGCCGTCGGCATCGTCCTCGGCCAGATCCCGTTCGGCTGATCCCCCACCCCATCTCGCGTAGGAGAAACCGTCATGACTGTTGGCGTACTGCACAACAATTCACCCGAGGGCCGCGCAGCACTGGCGGCAGCCGTTCGAGAAGCACGCATCCGCGAGACGGACCTGGTCGTCCTGCACGCACTCTCCGGATCGGCCGAACCGTCCGCCGAGGCCGCCGAGACGCAGGCCGTGTCCACGTCGGTGGAGACCGCTCTGACCGACATCGACCACGCCGACGCGGTCTCCTGGACCGTGGCAGTGGGTCGGCCCGACCCCGACGCCGTCAACACACTGCTGACCCTGGTGGAGGAGCAGAAGTCGGAGATCCTGGTGGTGGGTTCGCGGCACCGCTCGGCGGTCGGAAAGTTCCTGATGGGACAGACCATTCAGCGTCTGCTCCTCGAGATCCCGGTCCCGGTTCTGCTGGTCAAGTCCGGAGCATGAGTGCTCCCACACCGATGAGACGAGTACTCGGGTACAGCCTCCGATGGATCGGCCTCGCGGCCGTATCCGTCGGGGGCTGGGCCCTTTTCGCGACTCTGGGTCTGACGGCACCGTCGCTGTTCGCCGCACTTGTCGTCGCCGTTGTCTTCGCACTCACCGGCCTCGGTCCGGCTGCCGTCCCCCGTCCGGCATCGATGGCGGCGCAGGGCACACTGGCGGTGACGATCGGGTTGATGCTCGACACCGACACACTGGGTGCGTTGGGCGAGAACTGGATTCCCGCAGTTCTCGTCGGTGCGGGGACACTGGTCGTCAGTGCAGGCTGCGGCGCGCTGCTGGCTCTGCATCGCGATGTCGACCCGGTCACCGGAGCGCTGTCCCTGATTGCCGGTGGCGCAACGGGTCTGGTGTCCATCGCCCGAGAACTCGGCGGGGACGAGCGCATCGTCGCGGTGGTCCAGTACCTACGCGTCGCACTCGTGGTGGTCACGATGCCGCTGATCGTCACGTTCGCGTTCCATACCGACACCGGTGGTGGGACAGCATCGTCCGAGCAGTCGACGACGCCCTGGTACATCGGTACCGCCTTTCTGATCGCTGCCGTCATCGCCGGAATCGTTCTCGCTCGGATCATCCGACTGCCCGCGCCCGCCACCCTCGGACCACTGATCGTCGCCGGCACCTGCGAACTGCTCGGCTGGCCGGTCGACATCTCGGTACCCGCCGTGCTGCTGCCGGTGGCGTTCATCGTCATCGGATGGCAGGCGGGGCTCGCCTTCACCGTCTCCAGCCTGCGGGCGATCGGTCGCATCTTCCCGTGGGCTGCACTGCTGGTCGTATCGATCGGGGTGATCTGCGCATTGTTCGGCTGGGCACTGTCTGCGATCACCGGAGTCAGCATGCTCACCGGCTACCTCGCGACCACGCCCGGTGGATTGGCCGCCGTGCTGGCCGTGTCCGCGACGACGGGATCGGACGTCACCTTCGTCGCGTGCGTTCAGGTGATTCGGTTGGTGTCGATGCTCGTCGCCGCGCCACTCGCCGCAGCCGCGTACACGAAGCTGGCCGACCGCAAGAAGGCCGCAACGGCACGCGAATCATCCGTCGGCGCGGGGTAATTCGACTCGGAAGGTCGCGCCCTGCCCCGGGGCGCTCTGCACTGTCACAGTTCCGCTGTGCGCCGCGACCAGGGCCGCCACGATCGACAGACCGAGCCCGCTGCCCCCGCTCTCGCGTGTGCGCGAGGAGTCGGCTCGATAGAAGCGCTCGAAGACGTGTGCGGCCTCTTCCTTGCCCAGACCGGGTCCGGTGTCCTGTACTTCGAGCAGCACCGACGACTGGGTGGTCCCGACGCACACGGTGATCGACGCGGATTCCGGCGTGTGCCGTACGGCGTTTCCGACGAGGTTCGCGAGCACCTGACGCAGCCGCGCGTCGTCGCCGCGGACTTCGGGTATTCCCGGCCCGGCCAACACTTTCAGGGAGATGTCCCGCGTGGGCGAGACGGCCTTGGCGTCGTGCACGGCATCGGCGGCGACGGTCAGCAGGTCGACGCGCCGCATGTCCAGAGGTCGTTGCGCGTCGAGGCGCGCGAGCATCAACAGGTCTTCGACGAGCAGGCCCATGCGCGCCGACTCGCCCTCGATTCGATTCATCAGCAGCGAGATGTCACTCATCGCACCCTGTCGGTACAGCTCGGCGAACCCGCGAATGGTCGTCAGCGGTGTTCGTAATTCGTGGCTGGCATCGGCGACGAAGCGGCGCATTCGATCCTCGGATGCGCGCGCGGCCTCCTCGGAGGCGGCAGTGGCCGCGAACGCACGCTGAATCTGCGAGAGCATGCCGTTCAGGGCCGCCGACAACCGGCCCACCTCGGTCTTCTCACTCCACTCGGGAACTCGACGGTGGAGGTCTCCGGCGGCGATGGCCGCGGCGGTGGTCTCCACCTCACGCAACGGTCGCAGGCTGCGCCGCACCACGAAGTAGGCGATCACGGCCAGTGCCAGCAACACGGCTGCGCCGATGTAGAACTGGAGTACCACGAGTCTGCTGACGGTCTGCTGATTGGCGTTGAGCGACATGCCGACGGTGGTGGAACCCTCGCTGTTGGTCACCGTGATCACCCGCCACTGCTTCGACGGGTCGCCCTCGGAACCGACGGTCGTCGGGGTCGCCGACGGCGTGCCCGACAGATCCGGAACATCCTCTGCCACATCGTTGATCGGACCCCGGACGGTACCGTCGTTGGCCACCGAGCGAACGAAGAAGTTGGACGGAGGTCGACCGGGGTTGGGCTCGTCCACCGGTGGCAGCGGGCGAGCGTCGGGCTGCGCCCACCCACGGGACGCCTCGATCAGTTGTTGATCGAGGCGACGCATCAACGACGTCTCGAGCGAGGAGGTCACGGCAATCCCCGACGCCAACAGGCCGAGACCGACCAGGAGCAACAGCGCGGCGACCAAGGTGAAGCGCAGCGGCAGACGTCGAATCCGACCTCGAATGCCCGTCACCGTGGCTGGCGCATGACGTAGCCGACGCCCCGCAACGTGTGGATCAATCGGGTGTCGCCCGTATCGACCTTGCGGCGCAGATAGGACACGTAGGACTCCACCACACCCACTTCTCCGCCGAAGTCGTAGTGCCACACGTGATCGAGAATCCGCGGCTTGCTCAATACCGTTCCCGCGTTGACCATGAAGTACCGCAGCAGTGTGAATTCGGTGGGCGAGAGCGAGACCGGCTCGCCCGCCTTCCAGACCTCGTGGGTGTCGTCGTCGAGTTCGATGTCCGCGAACGCAACTCGGGAGGGCTGCGCGTCCTCGCTCTTGCCCGAACGGCGCAGGATCACCCGGAGTCGGGCCACCACCTCCTCGAGCGAGAACGGCTTGGTCACGTAGTCGTCCGCACCGAGGGTCAGCCCGGTCACCTTGTCCTCCACGGAGTCTCGTGCGGTCAGGAACAGTGCGGGCGCATCGATTCCGTCCGCCCGCAGCCGACGCAGCAGACCGAAGCCGTCCATGCCGGGCATCATCACGTCGAGAATGAGAGCCTCGGGCCTGAAGTTGCGGGCCTTGTCCAATGCCTCGGGGCCGGACGACGCCGTCGCCACCTCGAATCCCTGGTACCTGAGGCTGACCGACAGCAGTTCGACGATCGTCGGTTCGTCGTCGACGATCAGGACTCGGGCCTCGGGTGTCTCGCTCACGGTGTCCATCATCGCGCGAGATGCTGCCCGTTCGCTGGACTCTCGCTGTGAGGTTGCTGTGAGCCCCCGACGAGGAGGCATGATGGCAGCACCATGGTCGACGCGAACCCGGGCACCCGCACCAGGGTTCGGCCTCCCGTGTCCTCCATGCACGTATTCGCAACTCTGCTCGTGTTGGGCATCGCGTTCGGTGCCGACGTGGCCCGGTGGGTCGACTCGTCCCCTGCACTGAGGACCGGAGCGACGGTGTTCACCGGGATCTTCGTGCAGGCGACGCCGTTCCTGGTGCTCGGAGTGCTCGTCAGCGGAGGCATCGCCGCGTTCGTCTCGCCCGCGGTGCTGCAGAAGGTGGTGCCGAAGAACGCCACCGCTGCCGTCGGAGTGAGCGGACTGGCGGGAATGGCGTTGCCCGGTTGCGAGTGCGGTGCCGTTCCCGTTTCGCGCCGGCTGATGGATCAGGGTGTTCCGACGTCTGCAGCCCTGGCGTTTCTGCTCTCGGCACCGGCGATCAACCCCGTCGTCCTGGTCTCGACCGCGGTGGCCTTTCCCGGCGAGCCGGCGATGGTTCTCGCGCGGTTCTTCGGCTCGCTCGCCACCGCTCTGGTGATGGGCCGGCTGTGGACAAGGTTCGGCAAGGCCGAGTGGATCACCGCTCGCCTCGCCGATCGCGAACACCGGCACGGCACCTCGAAGTGGGAGACGTTCCGTGAGTCCGCGCGTGCGGACCTGCTGCAGGCCGGAGCCTTTCTCGTGTTCGGAGCAGCGGCCGCCGCGTTGCTCCATCTGGTGGTCCCCGACTGGGTGTTCGCCCATCTCGCCGGCCAGTTGTTGCTGTCGATCCTGGTGATGGCCGTCCTCTCGGTGGTCCTGGCGCTGTGCTCGGAGGCCGACGCGTTCGTCGCGGCGAGCATGTCGATGCTGCCGCTGCTGCCGCGGCTGGTCTTCCTGGTGGTGGGACCAGCTGTCGACGTGAAGCTGATGGCGATGCAGGCGGGCAGCTTCGGACGCGGCTTCGTGGCTCGCTTCGCTCCCCTGACCTTCGTCGTGGCGATCGTGTGCGCCTCGGTGAGCGGCTACGTGTTCCTGGGTGTGCGATGAGACGCGAGGTACAGAATCTGCTGCTGCTGCTCCTCGGCGGAGCCACGGTCAAGATCTCGGTGGACGGAAGCTTTGTGCGATACGTCAAACCGTCACTGCATCCGTATCTGCTGACCGCCGGGGTGTTGATCGCCGCCCTGGCGATCGCGTCGATCGTCGCCGACATCCGCCGCGGTGGGCCCGGAGACGACGGACACGACCATGATTCGCGACCGTACTGGCTGCTACTGGTCCCGCTCGCGGTCATCCTGTTCGTCGCACCGCCCGCGCTGGGAGTCTCGGCAGTGGGTGATCGATCCGTCACCTCGGCGGCCGATCGTCAGAGGACGGCGTTTCCACCCCTGCCGGACGAGTACGCGCCCGAGGTTCCGCTGCTCGATGTCGTGCGACGCGCGGTCAGGGACACCGAAGGCAGCCTGGACGGACGGGAGATTCGCGTCACCGGATTCGCCGTCGCCACCGCGAACGGAGGCTCGCCGCGCGCCGACGGCACGAGAGAGGGCCTCGACCTCGCCCGCATTCTCATCATCTGTTGCGCGGCCGACGCCAGGTCCGTTCGCATCCATCTCGACGCAGGTAGCGCGGCTCTCGACGACATTCCGGACGGCACCTGGCTGGAGATCTCGGGGACGGTCGACGCGGCGACCGCGACCGAGGACACGTCGTTCACACCCACGATGACGGTGTCGACGGTCGCGCGGATCGAGGCACCGGCGAACACGTACGCCTACTGACGCCATGGCCACCGTGCACACGAATTGGTACGATCGTACAAGTCACTTCCGACAATCGGACGAGCGCACCGTACCCGAACAGCGACAAGACGGTGCAAGGAGTGATTTCTCATGGCTTGGCTGATTCTCGTCGTCTCCGGCGTCCTCGAAGCGATCTGGGCAACCGCACTCGGTAAGTCCGAGGGCTTCACCAAACTCGGACCGTCCGTCGTCTTCGGCATCGCGGTGGTGCTCAGCATGATCGGCCTCGCGATCGCGATGCGATCGTTGCCCACCGGCACCGCCTACGCCGTCTGGGTGGGAATCGGTGCCACCCTCACCGTCACGTACGCGATGATCACCGGTGCCGAATCCGCCTCGCTGCTCAAGGTTGCGCTTCTGGTCGGCATCGTCGGATGCGTCGTCGGACTGAAGGTTCTTCACTGATTTTCCGGGCTACGAGCAGTTACAGTAAAACGATGAACTGGGTGTCAGCGATCACACTGCCCGCGCGCGCCGGAATTGCCATCGCCGAGCAGGCGATCGGCGTCGCGGAGGTCGCTCTGGCGACCACCAGAATGGCCTTGGCCACCGGTGCGTCCGGCACCGCAGGTGTCGCCTCGCTCGCCAACCCGCGCGGCGGCACGATGCAACTGCTGGCCCAGCTCGGCCAGCTCACCTCCGACGACCGCGCCCTGGGCAACGCCCTCAAGGAAGGCGGGCCACTCGATCGCCTGCTCGCCCAGGGTGGCGTCGTGGACCGCCTCACCTCCGAGGACGGCACCCTCGAGCGGCTGCTGTCCCCTGGCGGCCCGGTCGAGCGAATCCTGGCTCCCGGCGGACCCCTGGACCGGCTGCTCGCCGAGGACGGACCGCTCGAACGACTGCTCGCCGAGGGCGGTCTGCTGGACCGCATCACCGCCACCAACGGACCGCTGGAACGACTGACGGCCAAGGACGGTCCGCTCGAGGTGCTCACGCGTCAGGACGGCCTCATCGAACGCGCCATCGCCGAGGAGGGCATCCTCGAAACGCTCCTCGCCGAGGATGGAGCCATCGAGCGACTGACCGCCAAGGGTGGCCCACTCGATCAGTTGGTCAAGCTCTCGGAGACGTTGACGTCGGTGGCCCCCAACATCGAGCGGATGAGCATCTCGATCGACATCCTGCAGGATTCCGTTGAGATCCTCTCGGCCGCGGTACATCCGCTGGGAGAGCTGGTCGGGCGACTTCCGAGTCGGTGGCTCAAGAGCGGCAAGCAGTCGGTGCACGAACTGCACTGACCCGTCCCACGGGTACGTCCCGGGCCTTCTCGGGTCGGCCGATGTTAGCGCTCACACTGGTCACGTGGGTGCAAAAAAGAAATCTTTGACAATGCCGATGTTATCGCTCACACTTTCGTCTTGATGTGATGCGAACCACACGGGACACCCCGGCGGACCCCGCTTCACGGTCTACTCCACTACGCAGGGAGAAACGATGAAGTTTCGACACCTATCCATCGCCGCAGCCGCGGTGGCGCTCACCCTCACGCTCGGCGCGTGTGGATCGAGCACCAAGACCGCGGACCAGGCTCCGGCCGAAGGCGGAAGCACCGCGGGCGCCCTGATCGGCGTCACGATGCCGACGAAGTCCTCGGCTCGATGGATCGCCGACGGCGACAATCTCAAGAGCGCGCTGGAGGGGCAGGGCTACAAGGTCGATCTGCAGTACGCCGAGAACGACATTCCCACCCAGGTGAACCAGATCGAGAACCAGATCACCCAGGGCGCAAAGCTTCTCATCGTGGCCTCCGTGGACGGCACCGCCATCACCACCCAGCTGCAGGAAGCCAAGGACAACGGCATCGGCGTCATCGCCTACGACCGCCTCATCCGTAACTCGCCCAACGTCGACTACTACGCGACGTTCGACAACTACAAGGTCGGCGTCGACCAGGCCACGTCGCTCCTCGTCGGTCTCGGCCTGAAGAACGAGGACGGCACCGACAAGGCCGATGCCCCGGCCGGCCCGTTGAACATCGAGGTCTTCGCCGGTTCGCCCGACGACAACAACGCCACCTTCTTCTTCGACGGTGCCATGGACACCCTGAAGCCGTACCTGGACAAGGGAACTCTGAAGATCGGGAGCGGCGAGTCCGATTTCGAGACGGCTGCGACACTGCGCTGGGATCCGGCCACCGCCCAGAAGCGCATGGAGGATCTGCTCACCAAGACGTATTCCTCCGGCCAGAAGGTGCAGGGCGTGCTCTCGCCGTACGACGGCTTGTCCATCGGCATCCTCTCCGCACTCAAGAGCAACGGATACGGAACAGCAGGGCAGCCGTACCCGATCGTCACCGGACAGGACGCCGAGGTGCCGTCCGTGAAGTCCATCATCGCCGGTGAGCAGTACTCCACGATCTACAAGGACACCCGTCAGCTGGCCGAGGTCACGATCGCGATGGCTCAGGCCATGCTCGACGGTCAGACGCCCGAGACCAACAACACCACCGATTACGACAACGGCGACAAGGTCGTTCCCGCGTACCTGCTGCAGCCCGAGATCGTCTACAAGGACAACTACGAGAAGCTGCTGGTCGAGGGTGGCTACTACACCGAGGATCAGTTGAAGTGAGTTCGGCGATGACGAGCCCGATCCTGGAGATGCGTGGCATCACCAAGACCTTTCCCGGCGTCAAGGCTCTACAGGACGTCACTCTCTCGGTGAATCGCGGCGAAATCCACGCGATCTGCGGCGAGAACGGCGCAGGCAAGTCGACGCTCATGAAGGTGTTGTCGGGTGTGTACCCACACGACACCTTCGACGGCGACATCGTGTTCGACGGTAAGCCGTGCGAGTTCTCCGACATCCGGGGCAGCGAGGCCGAGGGCATCGTCATCATCCATCAGGAACTTGCACTGAGTCCGTACCTCTCGATCGCCGAGAACATCTTTCTCGGCAACGAGCGGTCCAAGCGCGGGTTCATCGACTGGAACCGCACCAATTCCGAGGCCGCAGCCCTACTGAACCGGGTAGGGCTGCGGGAGAACCCCGTCAGCGTCGTCAGCGACCTCGGTGTCGGCAAGCAGCAGCTCGTCGAGATCGCCAAGGCGTTGTCCAAGGACGTGACGCTGCTGATTCTCGACGAACCGACTGCGGCACTGAACGATTCGGATTCCGCTCACCTCCTCGACCTGCTACGCGGTCTGCGGGACGAGGGCATCACGTGCGTGATCATCTCGCACAAGCTCAACGAGATCGCGGCCATCGCGGACCGGACGACGATCATCCGTGACGGCCGGACCATCAAGACCCTGGATATGCGAGACCCGGACGTCACCGAGGATCGCATCATCTCGCTCATGGTCGGCCGCGATCTCGAGCACCGGTTTCCGCCGCACGAATCGACCGTGGGAGAGGAAGTTCTGCGTATCGAGGACTGGACCGTGCACAGTCCGACGCAACACGGCCGGACCGTTGTCGACAAGGCGAATCTCAGTCTGCGCCGCGGGGAGATCGTCGGTCTTGCCGGCTTGATGGGTGCCGGACGCACCGAGTTGGCCATGAGCGTCTTCGGCCGAAGCTACGGCATCGACATCTCGGGGCGACTGTACAAGTACGGCAAGGAAATTCACGTCAAGTCGGTCAACGATGCCATCCATCACGGGATCGCCTACGCCACCGAGGACCGAAAGCGGTACGGCCTCAATCTGATCGACGACATCAAGCGCAACATCTCCACCGCCGCCCTGGACAAGCTGGTGACGGGAGGCTTCGTCGACGACAACCAGGAGTTCAAGGTCGCCGAGGGTTTCCGCAAGAGCATGAACATCAAGGCACCGAACGTCGCCGCCGTGGTCGGCAAACTCTCCGGCGGCAATCAGCAGAAGGTCGTGTTGAGCAAATGGATCTTCAGCGATCCCGATGTGCTCATTCTCGACGAACCGACACGAGGAATCGACGTCGGCGCGAAGTTCGAAATCTATTCGATCATCAACGATCTCGCCGACGCCGGGAAGGCGGTCCTGGTGATCTCCTCAGAGCTCCCCGAACTGCTCGGGCTGTGCGATCGGATCTATGCACTGTCGGCAGGCCGTATCACCGGTGAGGTCACTCGCGAGGACGCGACCCAGGAATCGCTCATGCATCTCATGACCCGTGGAACAGGAGTACTTCGATGAATCAGTTGTCGACCGTGCGGGGGTTGCTCACGCGCAACCTTCGCCAGAGCGGAATCTTCATCGCCTTCGCGCTGATCATCGTGCTGTTCACCGTGCTGACGGGCGGTCAGCTTCTGGTGCCGCAGAACATCAGCAACATGGTGGTGCAGAACTCGTACATCCTCATCCTGGCCATCGGCATGGTCGTGATCATCATCGCGGGCCACATCGACCTGTCCGTCGGCTCGGTCGTCGCGGCCACCGGTGCCATCGCCGGTGTCCTCATGGTTCAACAGAACGTGCCGTGGCCACTGGCGGTGCTCATCACGTTGATCGTCGGCGGCCTGATCGGTGCCTGGCAGGGCTATTGGGTGGCGTACTTCGGCATACCGGCGTTCATCGTGACGCTGGCAGGCATGCTCGTCTTCCGCGCAGTCACTCTCATCGTTCTCGGCAACCAGGGCATCGGGCCGTTCCCCGGACCGGTCCGCACCCTGTCCAACGGCTTCCTGCCCGGCTTCCTCGGCAACGTGGGACTCGGACCACTGGGTGGGGCCGACATCTTCACGTTGCTCGTCGCCATTGTGGCCGTCGTCGGAATCGTGTTCGGCCAGTGGCGATCTCGCACGGGTCGGCAGAAGTACGGCCAGACCGTGGACGCACTGCCGCTGTTCCTGATCAAGATGGCCTTCGCTGCCGCTCTCGTACTCGCCATCGCGGTGCAGCTGGCGCGGTTCAAGAACCTGCCGTACGTACTGATCCTGCTCGCCGTGCTGGTGATGGGCTACTCCACCCTCGCGGGCAAGACGGTGTTCGGTCGGCACGTGTACGCGATCGGCGGCAACATCCACGCTGCCTCGCTGTCCGGCATCAAGGTCAAGCCGGTCACCTTCTGGATCTTCGTCAACATGGGCGTGCTCTCGGCTCTGGCCGGAATCATCTTCGCCGGTCGACTCAATCAGGCCGGACCCACCGCGGGCAACGGCTTCGAGCTCGACGCCATCGCGGCGGCCTTCATCGGCGGCGCGGCAGTGCAGGGCGGCGTCGGCCGCATCGTCGGCGCACTCACCGGCGGGCTGATCATCGCCGTGATCAACAGTGGAATGTCGCTCATCGGCTCGCCCAGTGAGCGCGTTCAGCTGGTCAAGGGCCTGGTCCTGCTCGCGGCGGTTGCGTTCGACATCTGGACCAAGCGTCGAGCAGCGAGCGGCAAGGGCAACAAGGGCGACAAAGCCGCGCCCCCGAGCAGCTATCTCGGTGTGCCCGTGCCCGCCGAGATGTTCACCGGTGCCGAGCAGGGCAAGCCTGCGCCCACCACGACCGGCACGGCGGTGAACACACCCACCTGACGTGCATGTTCGCGGGCGCCGAGGGACCCGGCATGCTGTGATTGTCTTCGACGACGCGAGAGGAGCAGCACGACGATGACGCCGACACGCGGACCAGCCATGACCGATGTCGCCCGGCTCGCAGGCGTGTCCCACCAGACCGTCTCCCGCGTCATCAACGGTCACCCCAACGTGACCGAGGCGACGCGAACGAAAGTGGATCGGGCGATCTCCGAGCTCGGATACCGCCCCAATACCGCCGCTCGCGCTCTGGTGACCGGCCGCAGCAAGACCATCGGAATCGTCGGCACCGGAAACGCTCTGTACGGCCCGGTCTCGACCCTCTACAGCGTCGAGTACGCAGCACGCCACGCCGGCTACTCGGTGGTGGTCGCCGTCCCCACCTCCTTCGACGAATCGGCCATCATCACCTGCGTGCGCCGGTTGCAGAAGCAGGGCGTCGACGGCGTGGTCGTCATCGCGCCACTGCGCACCGACGGCGGCGACATCGCCGATCTGGCCGGGGAGCTGCCGCTGGTGGCCGTCGAGGGTTCGCCCGCCGGCGATCTGGCCGTGGTCTCGGTCGATCAGATCGCCGGAGCCAAGGCCGCAACCGCGCACCTGCTCTCGCTCGGGCACCGCGCCGTGTGGCACGTTGCCGGGCCGCTGGGGTGGTACGAGGCCACCGATCGCGTCACCGGGTGGCGGATGGCCCACGAGGATGCCGGCGTGGAGCCACCGCCCACTCTCGGCGGCGACTGGACCGCGAGATCGGGGTTCGAGGCCGGCAGCGAACTGGCCGGGAACGCCGACGTCACCGCGGTGTTCGCAGGCAACGACTCCATGGCGCTCGGGGTGCTTCGCGCACTGGACGTCCACGGCAGGCGAGTACCGCAGGACGTCAGTGTGGTCGGCTTCGACGACGTTCCCGACGCGGAATTCTTCTCGCCGCCCCTGACCACCATCCGCCAGGAGTTCACCGACGTCGGCATCCGGAGCGTCGAGATTCTGCTCGACCAGATCGACACCGGAAACCGCAGCACCATGCGTTCGAGCATCGAACCGAGCCTGGTGATCAGGTCGAGCACCGGTGCCGCACGTGCATGAAAATTCGTAGCCTGCTACGAATTTCCGCTCACGTGCGGCGAAGCCGCTCTCACATGCGCAGCTGCAGTTCCACCAACAGGCGAGCATCGGAATCGCCGAGATCGAGGTCCAGGATCTGCTCGACGCGGCGAATGCGGTAGCGCAGGGTGTTCGGGTGGATGTGCAGTCGCTCGGCGGCCGCCCGAACGTCACCGAAACACGCCAGGTACGACACGAGGCTCTCGCGCATTCTGGAGTCGTTGGTCGCGTCGTATCGGTCGAGGGCGGTGATGCGCGGGTCTCGTAGCTGTTCGTGATTGGCGATCAGTTCCAGGATTTCGCCCAGCAGCACGGAGGTTCTCGACTCCTCGAGCGTCGTGACCCGCACCTCGCCGGTGGTGCCGTCGAGCACTCGGTCGACCTCGAATCTGGCCACGGCCACCCCGTCGAGATCGGCGATCGGTGCGGCGACCGCAGCGCGCAACGCCAGCGAGGTGCGCGTCTCGATTCGCCCGACGGCATCGGCGGTCCACGCCGCGATCCCCGTGCCCGACGCCACCCCGGGAAACAGTGCGTAGATCCTCTCACCGATGGTGGTGACCAACGAGTCACGGCGAAAAGCGCTGGCGTGCAATCGGATAGACGGTGCCAGGGTGCTGATCTCGAATTCCCCGCAGGCAGCGAATCCGACGACCGCCGCCGATCCCGAGGTGGGGATCGACAGTGCCGACGCGAGCGACGGGACGTCGACACCGCCGCCCCGTGCACCGAGCAGGCGCTGAATCTGCAGGGCCTCGTTGGTCGGGGCGTTCGCGATGCGGGTGATCAGTCGAGCCGCGACGGCCGAGGCACCGCGCAGTACGGCGTCGGCGTCGGCGGCGAGCGGGGCGGCACCCTCCTGCACCCAGATCGTCCCCAGAGTCGTCGCGCTCCCGTGGATGCGACGTATCCCGACCGCGAGGCGTCGCCGAATTCCCAGTTCGGTATCGGCCGGTACGTCGATCACGTCGTCGGTGCGGCGGAGTCGATCGAACACACCTCGCTCGTGCAGTCTGCGCAGGTAGTCGGCCGGACCTTCGCGTCCGAGGATCGACAGGGTCCGCAGTTCGTCGGCCGCGTCGTCGGATGCCGAGTAGGCCAACACATGTGAGCGCTCGTCCTCGATGCTCACCATGCCCTTCGTCAGCGACGCCACCGTCTGCGCGAGTTCGTAGAGATCGGTATCGGCTCCGAACAGTCCGTCGTCGGAGCTCTGGGCACGGACCTGGTCGAGAACTCCCCGCATCATCGACAGCAACAGCTCCCACCGTGTCTGCTGGTGCACCGCGACCAGTGCGATACCTGCCTCCCGCGCACCGTGGGACAGCGCAGTCGAGGCGGCGACCTTGGTCAGCACCGCAAGCGGTCGATCCGCCACCGGGCGCAACGCGAGATCGTCGAACCACCGCACCACGTCGGCCTCGGTCACGCCCACCAGCAGCGTCAGATCGGAGGATGCTCCCGGAGGCAGCCGCAGGTCGTCGGCATCGAGCAGCGCGACGGACTCGACCTCCATATCCGTTCCTGCCGGCGCGAGAACGAGTTCGACGACGGCGCTGTGCAGCGAGGTCAGCATCGAACGCAGCGACACAGTGTTGGCCATGCGGACAAGTAGATCACCGATTCTTTGGCCGATGGGCTGATTGAACGAGGTGCGGATCGGACTTCAATGAGCAGCACACATCGAAGACGAGGAGCAGCCATGGACGCCGTCACATCCGTCCCCACCCCCATCAACGAGCCGGTCAACACCTACGCCCCCGGAAGCCCGGAACGGGCCCGCTTGCGCAGCCGATTGGACGAGCTCCGGAGTTCCCCCGTCGAGATCCGTCAGGTCATCGGCGGCATTCACCGAGAGGCCGACGGCCCGGTCGAGAACGTCGTCGAACCGCACAGACACTCGTCGGTCATCGGTAGCTTCACCGGTGCCACCCACGGGGACGTGCGCGACGCCATCGATGCTGCGACGGCAGCGGCCCCCGCGTGGCGCGAGCTTCCCTTCGACGAGCGCGCCGCGGTGTTCCTGCGAGCCGCCGATCTGCTGTCCGGTCCGTGGCGCGAAAGAATCGCTGCGGCAACGATGCTCGGTCAGTCCAAGTCGGCCTACCAGGCGGAGATCGACGCACCCTGCGAGCTGATCGACTTCTGGCGGTTCAACGTCGCGTTCGCCCGACAGATTCTCGCCGAGCAGCCGGTCTCGGCACCGGGAGTGTGGAATCGCGTCGAATACCGTCCGCTCGAGGGCTTCGTCTACGCCATCACCCCGTTCAACTTCACCGCCATCGCAGGCAATCTGCCCACCGCACCTGCGCTGATGGGCAACACCGTGCTGTGGAAGCCCTCGCCCACGCAGGCCGTCGCCGCATATCTGACGCTCCAGTTGCTCGAAGCCGCAGGCCTTCCGCCGGGGGTGATCAATCTGGTTCTCGGTGACGGACCGATGGTCTCCGACGTGGCCCTTGCCGATCCACGGCTGGCCGGTATCCATTTCACCGGGTCCACCGCGACATTCCAGACGCTGTGGCGCGAGGTGGGCAACAACATCTCGAACTACCACTCGTATCCACGGCTCGTGGGTGAGACCGGCGGCAAGGACTTCGTCGTCGCGCACAGCTCCGCCGATCCGGATGTGCTGACCACCGCCATGATTCGCGGTGCCTTCGACTTCCAGGGCCAGAAGTGCTCGGCAGCGTCGAGGGCCTTCGTACCGAAGTCGCTGTGGGCCTCGATGGGCGACGGGTTCATCGAGCAGGTCTCGGCACTGAAGTACGGCGACGTGACCGACCTGTCCAACTACGGCGGTGCCGTCATCGACCGAAAGGCGTTCGACCGCAACGCAGCTGCTCTCGATCGAGCGAAGTCCGTTCCCGGCCTGACCATCGCCGCCGGTGGTACCTGCGACGACTCGGAGGGGTACTTCGTCTCCCCCACGGTGCTTCTCGGGGACGACCCCACCGACGAGGCCTTCACCACCGAGTACTTCGGGCCGATCCTGGCCGTGCACGTCTACGACGACAGCAGGCCGGACGCCTATGCCGAGACACTGCGCACCGTCGACACCGGATCGAAGTACGCGTTGACCGGAGCGGTCATCGCCACCGATCGCACCGCCGTCGAACAGGCCCATGCGGCACTGCGATTCGCCGCAGGCAACTTCTACGTCAACGACAAACCGACCGGCGCGGTGGTGGGACAGCAACCGTTCGGCGGGGCCCGCGCGTCGGGAACCAACGACAAGGCGGGTTCACCGCAGAACCTGCTGCGGTGGACCTCGGCCCGCACCGTGAAGGAAACGTTCGTCCCGCCGACCACTCACGGCTACCCGCATCAGGAAGGCGAGGGCACGCGATGACCACCCTGCTGAGCAATCCGCTGCGTCCGGCCCTGCTCGCGGCCGCACGTTCACCCAAACTGCAGGCGACCGTGACACGTCTACGCGCCACCCGGTCCCTCGTCGACCGCTTCGTTGCGGGCGAATCCGAGCCCGCGGCCGTCAGCGCAGTCGACGCCCTGCTGGCGTCGGGCCGGTTCGTCTCGGTGGACTACCTCGGTGAGGACACCACCGACCGAGGCCAGGCGAAGGCAACCGTGGACGCCTATCTCTCACTTGTACAACGCTTTTCGACGCGAGAAGCCGACGCAACCGCGCTCGAGATTTCACTCAAGCTGTCTGCACTCGGCCAGGGAATCGACCGAACTCTGGCGCTCGAGAACGCACGGACGATCTGTACGGCCGCGGCCGCGGCCGGGGTGTGGGTGACGGTCGATGCCGAGGACCACACCACCACCGATTCGACCCTGTCGATCGTCCGGGAACTACGCGTCGACTTCCCCGACCTGGGCACGGTGTTGCAGGCCTACCTGCGGCGCACCGAGGCCGACTGCCACGACCTGTCCGGGCCGAGATCTCGTATCCGACTGTGCAAAGGTGCGTACAACGAACCGTCGTCGGTGGCGTTCCAGGGTGCACGCGAGGTCTCCGACTCCTACCTCCGATGCCTGCAGATCCTGATGTACGGCCGCGGCTACCCCATGGTGGCCTCGCACGACCCGGAGATGATCGAGGCGGCGGACAGGCTGGCGTCGGCTGCAGGACGATCGTCCGAGGAGTTCGAGTTCCAGATGCTGTACGGAATCCGCGATCCCGAACAGCGTCGACTCGTGGACGCGGGACGCAAAGTACGCGTGTACGTACCGTACGGATCGCAGTGGTACGGCTACTTCATGCGCAGGCTTGCCGAACGCCCCGCGAACCTGATGTTCTTCGCGCGATCGGTCCTCTCGCGTACCTGAGGGTGCACCAGAACTCAGTCACCGAACCACCCGGTCGCCGCACCACCCGGTCGCCGCAAACGCGCGCGCGTTTGTCATCCGCGCGCAGAATCTCATCGTTTCGGAGGCGATTCTGCGCGCATTCGACGAATGCGCGCGCGTGTGCGGATCCCAGGAGTCGGCCACTGCGTCCCGACGTGGATTAGGTTCTGCGACATCGGGGCACCCTGGCTGCATGGCAAATTACAGAGTTATCGATCCGCACGGAACCGTCGTCGAGACCAAGGACATCGCCAGTTCCGAGGACGCGCACTCCTGGTTCAAGGACAGCCGCGCCGACAACGAGGAGTTGGGGTGGCGGCTCGAGGTCGAGCACGACGGCGAGTGGGCGTTCTTCAGTGACTCCGAAGGAACCAAAGACTAGTTCGCCTGTGCTGCAACAGTTTCGGACGATCCCGAACTTCGGTCACACCGTCGATCGGGGTCGTCCGATCTGTCGATCGGGTGGTGCGATCGGGGGCCGAACGAACAGTGGGCAGCCCCTGAATCGGAGCTGCCCACCTCTTGTCGCGGCGATGATCGCCGGAGTACTACCGGTCGTTCGAGGGACGAGCCGTCGGAATCGTGGACTCGAGGTCGGCGACCTGGATCAGACGTGAGACCGAGCGTCCTGCGACGATCGACCATGATGCGCCGATGCCTACCGTGTACTCACGGACTGCATCGAAGACTGTGAGACCTGCGATGCCGAAGAATTCGACATCGGACAGATCGAGAGTGACATGCCTTTTGCTGGACATGCGGCTGCAGACGAAATCGGAGAACATCGGCGCGCTGCGCATGTCGATGTCGCCGTGGACGGCGACGACGAGTGAACCGTCGGGGCCGTCGTGCGCGGTGAAGATTGCTCCGGTCGCTGCGACGGACACGGACTTCTCCGCGACAGTCACCGGGGTGGTTCGAACTTTGTTGCCTGAAGATTCAACACTCATGGCAGATCCCATCGATCGGTCGAACTGAGGGGGAAACCGATCGATGCAGCGGGAGCAGAATAGAGCCTGACCCGGACGCCGACTTCGCTGCGTTTCCCCGTGACCGGCTGTTAGCTCAACCAGCGCCAACCCTACGGCACTCGCACGCTCGGAGTCCAGCATCGATTCTGCGCAGGCCGTCCACCAGCGGTTCGAACATCGGACCAGGAACATTCGTTACGACCGGCGGCTGTCTCCCAGGTCGGCGTGGTGTTCTCGCATGGCTCCGATGAGCGCTTCGAACACCCGATGCGCGGCGGCGAGATCGGCGTCGGGAAGGTCCGCCAACGCGGCGCTCGTGCGCCTGCCGAGGGGGCCGAAGAACCCGCGTGCAACCTCCATTCCGTGCTCGTCGTATCGCAGAATGACCTTGCGTCGATCGGATGCGTCGGATTCGCGGCGGATGTGCCCGGAGGTGATCATGCGTTCGACGAGGTAGGTCATCGCCGCCGACGACAGCCCCAACATCGTGCCCAGTTCCCCCGCCGTCAGCGGCGCACCCTCGACATCGGCAACCATGACGTGGAGCAACGCGCGAAAGTCGTTGGGCCGCAGGCTGTGCAGAGCACCGAACACTTGGCCGATCTGTTCCGAGACCGACGACAGCGCTCGGAGATCCGCGGAGATCGCGGATTCGAGCTGGTTTCGGTCGGCCATGTCGGTGGTAACTCCTTCGCTGTGGTCATGGTCAGACTACTGCCCACAAGAGATTCAGTTGCTTAATATCTAAGTAAATGAGATTGTTTGTCACGTGGACAGCACTCGAACCGAGAACACCGCAGTCTGGGACCGCGTCGCCGCAGTCGTGACGCACCGTGGATCGTGGGCGATCGCGCTCGCCGTCCTCGTTCTGTCCGTCGCCGTGATGGGTCTGGTCGGCAGCAACGACTCCGCCGGCCAGTCACCGAACTCGTTGCCGACGTCGGCCGAGTCCTACCAGGTGGACGAGCTCCTCTCCCAGTTCCCCGACTCCGACACCGCACCCGTCATTCTGGTTCTGAGCCGCACAGACGGCGGTGACCTCACACCGGCCGACATCGAGGACGCAGCTGCCGCGCAGAGCCGGTTGATCGCCGTGGATCGCTCGGTACCGGACGAGCCCGGCCCGCCCCCGATCGTCGCACCCGACGGCAAAGCTGCGATTGCGCTGGTTCAGGTCGATTCCGAGTTGTCGGGCTTCACCCTCAACGAACTGATCACCGAACTGCGGTCCGCAGCAACCGAGGGCCTGTCGCCCGATCTGACCGCTCAGGTCACCGGCGGACCGGCCTTCGGAGCCGACATCGCGAACTCGTTCTCCGGTGCCAACTTCACCCTTCTTGCCGTTACCGCGCTCGTGGTGGCCGTCCTGCTCATCGTCACCTACCGATCGCCCATCCTGTGGTTGGTGCCGTTGGCCGTCATCGGTTTCGCAGACCGATTCGCCACTACCGTCGGCACCGCGCTGGCCGAGGTCACCGGTCTGTCCTTCGACGGGTCCACGTCGGGCATCACCAGCGTGCTGGTCTTCGGTGCCGGCACCAACTATGCGCTGCTGTTGATCTCTCGGTACCGCGAGGAACTGCGGCGCGAGCCCGATCATCGCCTCGCCCTGCGCCACGCCGTTCGCCATGCCGGGCCCGCCATCCTCGCCAGCAACGCCACCGTCGTCCTGGCGCTGCTGACCTTGCTCCTGGCAATATTGCCCAGCACCCGCAGCCTGGGTGCCCTGGCCGCCGCAGGCCTCGTCGTGGCAGCGGTGTTCGTGCTGTTCGTACTGCCGCCCCTGCTGGCACTGTGTGGCCCGAAGCTGTTCTGGCCCTTCGTCCCCAAGGAGTCCGACCGTGACACCACCACGGAGGGCGTCTGGCACTCGATCGCGGCAGGTGTTGCCCGACGCCCCGTGGCGACGGCCTCGGTGACCATCGTCGCGCTGCTGGCCTGCTGCGCGGCCTTGTTCGGAACGCAGATCGGACTCTCGCAGACCGAGCAGTTCCGTGTCACCGCCGAGTCCGTCGAAGGCTTCGAGACTCTCTCGCAACACTTTCCGGCCGGATCCGCCGATCCGATGACGGTCCTGGCTCCCACCGCAGACATCGACGCAGTCATCGGCACCGCCCAGGGCATCGACGGTGTCGTGTCGGTCGATCGCGTCGCGGATTCCGACACCGGACTCACCCGCCTCTCGGTCGTCACCGCTGCGGCCCCCGCGTCGGACGAGTCGTTCGCCGTCGTACAGGACCTGCGCGCCGCACTCGCTGGCGTGGACCGCGCACAGGTCGGCGGCAGCGACGCCAAGGCACTCGACACATCCGACGCAGCCGCCCGCGATCGCCTCGTGGTCATCCCCGCGATCCTCGCGGTCGTGCTCGCCGTGCTCCTGGTACTGCTTCGTGCCCTCGTCGCACCCGTGATCCTGGTTGCCACAACGGTATTGAGTGCAGTAGCAGCGATCGGAATCGGCAGCTGGGTGAGCCTGCACGTCTTCGGCTTCCCCGCCCTCGACGACAACACCCCGCTGTTCGCGTTCCTGTTCCTGGTCGCGCTCGGTGTGGACTACACCATCTTCCTGGTCACTCGTACCCGCGAGGAGACGCCTCGGCACGGCACCGGATCGGCCATCGTGCGCGCCGTCTCGGCCACCGGCGGTGTCATCACGAGCGCGGGAATCGTTCTGGCAGCAGTCTTCTGCGTGCTCGGCGTCCTGCCCCTGATCACCCTGACCCAACTCGGCATCATCGTCGGACTCGGCATTCTGCTCGACACCTTCGTGGTGCGCACCGTTGTGATTCCCGCCCTGTTCACCCTCATCGGCCCGAAAATCTGGTGGCCGAACAGAATCGATTCCAGCGAGACCGTAACCACAACCGCAACACAAGGAGCGAATTGATGAACATCCGCACCGCACTCGGACGCACCGCAATTGCTGGAGTACTGGCCGCAGGCGCACTGCTGACCGCGGCCCCGGCTCAGGCGCAGCCGGTCGGTCCACTGGGATCGGTCGGCCTGGAGCCGCTGGCTCCGATCCCGTCACTCGATGTCGAGCGCTACCTGGGCACCTGGAACCAGGTTGCCGCGGTGCCACAGCCGTTCAACCTGATCTGCGCTCGTGACACCCAGGCGAACTACCAGATGATCGACGAAACCAACATTCGCGTCGAGAACACCTGCACCACCTGGACCGGCGGCGAGAACCGCATCGTCGGAAACGCCAGGGTCAACGACACCGTCACCAATGCCCAACTGCACGTGAGCTTCCCGGGGGTGCCCACCCAGGAGAGCCTCGACGGTCCGACCAACTACATCGTCGCCTACATCGCCGACGACTACTCGTGGGCGTTCGTCGGAAGCCCCAACCGCACGTCCGGATTCGTGCTCAAGCGCACGCCCGACGTCAGCGTCGAGCAGTTCCGCGAGATCCGCGGCGTCGTCGAATCGCTGGGTTACGACTCGAACTTCATCACCACCACACCCACCGCGGGTGGCGCGACGACCATTCAGCAGCTCTCGACGGTGTAAGTGCGGCGGAGCCGCAGTGGTGGGGGTTTGTGGCGGGGGGGGCGCCCAAACCCCACCCACACCGCCGC
>JAESFR010000112.1_pt1 | contig 87371 bp, 100 predicted proteins | sample 9266191 | NCBI WGS metagenome assembly JAESFR01 (sample SAMN14503063, study PRJNA617104) | algae metagenome | isolation source: Pleurocapsa minor HA4230-MV1 and co-occurring heterotrophs from cement on... | place: USA: Nuuanu Pali Lookout, Hawaii | collected 2009-07-20
GGGTGAGGGCGAGCACCAGTCCGACTGTGCCGCCGAGGAGCCCGGCCGCGAGGGACGCGTAGACAGCCTCAGATTCGACCCGCAGCGCTGGGGGGTCATCGCTAGTGGCCGGGGCGGGTTCGTCGTTCATGCAGTCATCGTGTCATGCGCCGCCCCGGCGCTCGCGGCTCTCGCCGCAACCACGGCTGAGGGCAGTGATACGTGCGCGTCAGCGGCTGTCGCGTTTGGCTTGTCGGCGGGCGCCTTGCGCGTGACTGGAGGCGTCGCGCTTTTTTCCGCCGGTGGTTTTGCGGTGTTCCCTGCCTCTGCCCTTGCCGGTGGTTTCCGTGCGCCCGGGGTGCGGGTTCCCTGGTCCGGTTCCTCGTCCGGCTTGCGCGCGCGCGAGTCGTTCGGCTTTGAGTTGTTCGGCGTGTTCGTGGGCGACCTCGGCGAGTCGGTCTGAGACGAGCGCGAGGGCTTCTTCGAAGGCCTCTGCGCGGAGTCGGTCTTTGCTTCCTTTGTGGTGAGCGGCGCCGCGGGCTCCTTCCCCGGTGACGGTGCGGGCGGCTTTCCGGCGGTAGTTGTTGACATGCTTGTTCCGCGCCCGCCGGACACGCTTGTGGAGCTTGAGGAGTTCGTCTTCGTCGAGTAGCGCCATGCGAGCGGGCTCGATCTCTCGAATCAGGTCTTTCTCGACATCCTTGAGAACCCACAAGTAGTCGTCCATGATTGCCTCCTCGTAGAGATGGACCCGCAGCGCCGTCTACCGGCGTAGTAGCGATGACCCGAAGCCTACTGGTTGAGGCGGTGGCGGGAGCGGCGATTAGAAGGGCCAGATGAGGGGCACGTAGAGGACGGCGACGGCGATGAACATCGCCGCGAGGGGGAGGCCGATTTTCCAGTAGTCGCCGAATCTGTATCCTCCGGGTTCGAGGACCATGAGGTTGGCGGGCGTGGCGATCGGGGTCAGGAAGGATGCGGCGCCCGCGATGGTGAGGGCCATCATAAACGGTTGCACGGAAAGATCCAGGGTGGTCGCAACGGCGACCGCGATGGGCGCGACGATCAGCACTGTCGCGGTGTTGCTGATGATTTGGCCGAGGACGACGGTGAGCAGCACGAGTGCGAGCAGGGCGATGTATGGGCCGGCGTCGCCGATCTGGGTGAGCAGCCAGCTGGCGACCAGATCCGCGGTTCCGGTGTCGATGAACGCGGTGGACAGGGGAATCATCCCTGCGATCAGGACGACGGTGGTCCAGGAGATGGAGTGGTAGGCCTGGGTGACGGTGACGGCGCGCGAGAGAACGAGCGCGGATGCCGCCAGCAGGGCGGCGACCGCCGGGGGTACCAGTCCCGTTGCCAGCAGGGTCACCATCGCTGCGAGGATCACGATCGATCGCTTCGCGCCTCTTCCGAGGGGGACGGAGCGGCGCAGTTGCGCGGGGGCGTCAACGACGAGGACTTCTGCGCCGTCGGTCTGCTTTTCGAGGTCGTCCCAGGTCCCTTGCAGGAGGAGCACGTCGCCCATCTGAACCGTGAATTCCGCGTCTTTCAGGTGTTCGTCCCCGCGGCGGGCTGCCAGCAGCACGAGATCACCGCTTGGTGTTGCCATACCGACGCAGAGCCGCACTCCGAGCAAGGGCGAGCGCGGTGGCACCACCACCTCAGTGACACCGCTGGCTGGTCCCAGGATGATGCCGGTGTCCATGCGCAGCGAGTACTGCTGCCGGATCAGCCGGGCGTGTCGGAGCAGGTCGGTGGGGATGAGCGCCCCGTTGCGTTTGGGTAGCAGCGGTCCGCCAAGCAGCGCGAGGATGAGGATCGTTCCCGCGAGAAGGGGGAGTCCGACCAGGGCGAACTCGACGTATCCGAATGGGCGGCCGCCGTTCTCGGCCGCAATGTCGGAGACGATGATGTTGACCGGCGTGCCGGTCAGCAGCAGCAGCGAGCCTGCGTGCGCGGCGAACGCGAGCGGCATGAGCAGTTGGGAGGTGGGGATGCCCGCGCGGGAGGCGACGACGACCACCAGGGGGAGTAGGGCAGCAACGGCGCCGTTGACGCTGATCAGCGCGGTCACTGCCGCGACAAGCAGCGAGATCACGATGAGCAGGGTGGTGCGACGCGTTCCGGCGCGGGCGATGACCTTCTTTCCGGCCCACGCGGTGACCCCGGTCGCGTCCAGGGCTTCGCTGACGACGAACAGCGCCGCGATGAACAGCACCACCGGGTCCCCGAATCCGGAAAGCGCCTGCGGCAGCGTGAGGACGCCGGTGAGGAACAGGGCGAGTGAGACACCGATCGCCACGATCCCCAGCGGTACCCGGTTGCTGGCGAAAGCCACGACGGCCAGCAGAAGGATCAGGAGGGTAGCGGCAACAGGGTCCACGGTGCTCAGCGTAGCCATCAGCTGGCATCGGATAGGCGATCGTGCGACGCAGTGGCGAGCGGCCTCAACTGTTGGGGTCGGAGCGCGGGGGGTGGCTGCGGAGAGTGCTGGTGGATGCCAGTCCGATCAGAACGCCCAACGCGATCGCGATCATCGTCGCGATCGTGGTGACGATGGTGCGGGCGCCAGTGGCGTCACCGCCCAGCACCTCTGTGACTCCGACGAGCCCGAGAGCGCCGGGCACCAGGAGCCAGAACGCAGGCAAAAAGCTGACGATTGCGGGGGGCCCGGAGAGCTGCCTGGCGATGATGACCGCGATCGGGGTGACGACGGCCGCGCCCACCAGAGCCGAGAGCACACCGCCGACGAGGATGTCCCCCAACACCTGTGCACCGTAGGCGACATACAGCAGGAGGACGATCCACCCGATGCTGCGCGGCCGTGCACATTGGTTGACCGCGATCCCGACGCCGAACACGGCCACGGCGATCCATGGCGCGACGGGTCCGAGCGGATCAGCGGCGGAGTCCAGTTGCACGGAGGGAACCCCGATGAGGGCACCCGCGGCGACGATGCCGACGGCAAGCAGAAGAAGCCGCATAGCGCCGGCCGCTGCCCGGGCAGCTCCCGACATGATGTGACCGGTGGCCAGTTCGATCACCGATGTCGTCAGCAACCCTCCGGGAAGGAGGATCACCAGCGGTGCGATCAGGGAGGGCAGAACTCCCGGGTCCAGGGCCGTGCGAGCGACCGTGAACACCGCGAGTGAGACCCCGAAGGATGCCGCGACGATCACCAGCACCTGGTAGTTGCTGGCTACCCGCTCTCCGAGCAGGAGCAGCACCCCGACTCCGGCGCCGAGCACGGCTGCCAGGAGCAGCCCGAGCCAGTTGGCACCGAGCAGCACGGCGATCGCGGCGGACACGAGGACGTAGGCGGCGATGCGCTGTGCGCGGGTGAAAGGTGCGGGCATCGTGCGCAGCCGGCTCATCTGCTCCGACACCCACCCTGCGGAGCCCGGCATTCGGCCGGCTGTGCGGACGGTGTGGTCGATCCCATCCAGCTCATACAACAGATAGTCCCGGTGGCCTGCGGAGACCGCACGTGTCGCGGTTGTTTCGGCGTTGTTGAGGGTGACGATCAGCGCTGTCGGGAACACCACGATCTCCGCACGGGGCTGTGCGTTGGCGGTGGCGATGTCTTCGAGCGCACCACGGGTCAGATTGGACGGGTAACCGCTGTCGATCATCGCCTCCCCGACGGTGACGAGCGCGTCCAGTGTCTCCTTCGAGGTCGCCGTTCGGGAGAGTCGTACCCGTGTGGGTATCGTCGGTGCGGAGGGTTTGCGCCGCACGATGATCACCAGCACGGTGGCGCTCACGATCAGCACGGAAACGGCGATCGCAACGCTCGTCGCAGACAGGTTCGTTCGGGCCGCGGCGGGCGGCAGGCCGGGTAATGGCGCAGGGAACTCGGGATCCACATCCTCCGTCGGTTCCGGTGCTTGCTCGGAAGGCGGGTCGTCGTGGTCGTCGGCAGGATCGGACGGTGAGGGGCTTTCCGGGCCCTCCTCAGGCGCGATCGGTTCTTCTGATGGTTCCGGTTCTGGCTCGGGGGGTGGAACTGACCGCAGGGCGCCCGAAACCGTGATCGGCGTGACCGAAGCCGCCAGCGCGGCGGAAGGGTGCGTCGCGGCAAGGGTGAACAGTGTGATCGCGGCGGTGGCGATGACAGCACGCAGAAGGGTGCGACGCTGCGGGGGTCGGATCGTTCTCATCCGAGTCATTCGAACAGGGTCGGGTCTGCTGTCAGTGACACGTACGCCCAGACATCGAGTCCGAGCGCACGTAGCTCGCGTTCGACCGCGCGTCGGACCTGGTCTTCCTCGGTGATGTCCCAGTCGGTTCCGTCGACGGTGAAGTCGACCTCGACATACAATTTGCGGCCTACTTTTCCGGCACGGATCAGCGGTGACGAAAGACCAAATTGGGTTTGCACCGAATCGACGGCGGTTTCGATATTCGCCATCAGCGTGGGGGAGGGGGCGCCTTCGAGGAGTTCGTTGAGGCCGCTGAAGATCAGGCGGATCGGGATGGGGGCGAGCACCGCGCACGAGATCAGTACCAGGACGGGGTCGACGTAGTTGGCGACGCCCGCTAAGTCTGCGCCCGTCAGCGCGACCGCCACAAGAGCGCCCGCGAGCATCACGGCACTGAGCACGGACCCTGCCTGCCATTGTGCACTCTCGGCCGCGACCAGATCAGAGCCCACCGCTCGGCGTTTCAGCCAGATCACCATCGCTAACCCCGCCGCGGCGGTCGCCCCGCCATACACGGCAATGACGACGGGGTCCACCGGCGCCCCACCGGCACGGATGATCACGATCGCATCCCCGGCCGCGTAGATCAGCGTCCCCGCGATCGCCAAACCCTGCACCAGCACGACCAGCGGTGTGAGAGCGTCCCTGCCGAAGGGGAATCGGCGGTTCGGGCCGGCCGCAGCGACGGTTGCCGCGCGCACAGATGCGAAGGACAGCAGCAGCCCGATCCCCATGTAGGCGCCGTCGAAGACGATGATGCGCGTGCCCGTGGCGATGCCCAAGATAATCGCGGCTACTGCAATGATCAACGACACCCACACGGAGGCCCACAGCGCGGACTGCTCCGCAGAGGCTGACGGTGAAGCCATGGCGATCCTCGTCCTCGGGTGGGCCTTGATCGGCGCCAGACTATCGCGGCGCACTGTTTCAAGTACTTTCACTTCCGGAGCGTATGCAGCGGCTCCCCGATCACTAGCATGTCTAGCAATCGCGTGACGGCGCGCGACACTGCCCTGATCAGCACATCAGACATCAGTTCGCGGGAGCGTCCATGTCTCAACCTCACCCCGACGGCCGGACTGTTGCCGCCTCCACTTCCTGGTTGCCGCTCATCGTCGTCGTGCTGACCCAGATCCAGGCGTCGTTCGCGGTCAATGCGCTCACCCTGTCGATGGTCGGGATCACGACAGATTTGAATACGCCGGCGACGTCGGTGGGTACGGCGATCACCGCAGGGACATTTGCGATGGCCGCATTCATCCTGCTGGGCGCGAAGATCGGCTCCCGCTTCGGCACCCGCCGGGTATTCCAGATCGCCGTCGCCATTCACGCCACCGCGATGGCGGGAGTCGCGCTCAGTCTCAGCCCCGCGATGCTGTTCATCGCCCAGGCTTCCTCCGGCGCGGTGATCGCGCTGATCGCGCCAGCGCTGACGGTCTTCATCGCGACGAACTATCACGGCGCGCAGCAAGCGAAAGCCATCGGCCTTCTTGCCGCGGCCATCCCGCTCGCGGGGATCCTCGCCCTGGTGATCGCCGGCCTGTTCGCGCAGACCATCGGGTGGCGGTACTCCTTCGGGCTAATGGTGTTGCTGGGGGCGATCAACCTGGTGTTGAGCTTCCGGCTCAAGCAGATCCCCTCCCAACCAGACCTGGCGATCGATTGGACCGGCGCGATCCTCGCCGCGGTGTCGATCATCCTGCTGAGCTTCGGGTTCAGCGGCCTCAACGCCTGGGGGGTTTGGTTGGCGACAGATGCCGCACCATTCACGGTCCTTGGGGTCTCACCGGCACCGCTGCTGATCATCCTCGGCCTGATCGGAGGGCAGATCTTCTTCGTCTGGATCGCTCGTCGCCAGCGTCAGCACAGATCCCGCATCTTCGACCTGCGGGTCCTTGCCACCCGCTCCGAACTGGCGGTGACGGCGTGCATGGCGATCATGCTGTTCGTCGGCACCGCCGCGAACTTCCTCATCCCCCTCTACATGCAGGTCGTGCAAGGACTCACGGGCCTGGCGACCTCGTTCTCGATCATCCCGTACACGATCTCCATCTTCCTCGCGTCCACGTTCATCGCCTACCTGTACGACAAGTTCGCACCGCGAGTTCTGGCCGCGGCCGGGTTCGTCGTCGTGGCCTTCGCGTTGACGTTGATCGCGTTCACCATCCGCGGCGAATGGGGACAGTTCTTCATCGTGGTGGGGCTGATTCTGTTGGGCCTTGGTCAGGGGGCGATTGTGGCGCTGGTCTTCAACACGCTGCTGTCGGCGGCACCGAAACAGTTGGCCGGTGATGTCGGTGCATGGCGTGGGCTGGTGCACAACCTCGCAGGGTCGGTGGGGATCGCGGTGATCAGTGCGTTCGCGGTGGGGATGCTCGCCACGATAATCGCCACCTCCGCGCAGGAGCATCCCGAAATCTCGCCGCAGCTGATCAGCGAAGTCAACATCGACGACGCGAACTTCCTCACCAACGATCAGCTCGAATCCGTCCTCGAGACCACCTCAGCCTCAGAGGCGGAGGTCACGGCGGCGATCGCCATCAACGAGGAGGCGAGGTTACGGGCCCTGCAGATCTCGCTGCTCGCTCTGGCAGGACTGGCTCTGCTAGGAATCGTCCCGGCCACCCGGATGCCTCGTCGCATCGCCGGGGAGCTGCCCGATCAGGTGGAACCGGACGATAACGACACCATCAATGACTCCGTACCCCTCAACCCCGACGCCGTGGAGGAAATCAGATGACTGTCAGGACCCGCCGCCCGAACAAGCTCATCCCTGATGGGTTTCCGACCCTGCCGGGTCTGGACGCATTGGATGCTGTCACTGTGACGGCCGGACCGCTGCCGGACGCGGAAGCGGTCGGTTTCACAGTGCATGAAGACGCCGACGTGCCTGCCGGCCTGGGCCTGGACCGCGACGCGCTCACCCGCGCGGGATTCGACGCCACGGTCGGCTCGACGCTCGTCATCCCCACCCCCACCGGGCCGGACCTGATCGCCGTCGGAGCAGGCGCGACGGATGACCTGGACCTCGGGTCGCTGCGTGACATTGGTGCGGGGTTCGCGCGAGGATCGTCCCGCCGGACCCGCATCGCCTTGTCGCTGACGGCCACCGGCGCCGTACCCGCCGTGGATGCCGCGCGAGCGGTCACCGAGGGCGCAGTCTTGGCCCGCTACCGATACACGGTGCTGCAAAGCGCCCCACAAAATACGCCCCTGTCTACGCTCGGCGTGCATGTCCTCGGCGGCGAGCCGGAGGAGATCGACGAAGAGATCGCCGCAGCCCTTGTCGCCGCGCGTGCCACCATCGTTGCCCGCGATCTCGCCAACACACCGCCCGGCCATCTGACCGCCGCCGACCTCGGCGTGATCTCGGAGAACCTGGGCAGCCGATACGGGTTCACAGTGGAGCTGTTCGACAAGGATGCGCTGATCGAGCTCGGGTGCGGGGGCCTGCTGGGCGTGAACCAGGGCAGTGTTGAAGAGCCCCGGATGATCAAGCTGACCTATCGCCCCGATGACAAACCGATCGGACACCTCGGTTTGGTCGGCAAAGGCATCATGTACGACTCCGGCGGGATCAGCCTAAAGCCCTCTGACCCCATGCATCTGCTGATGAAGATGGACATGGGGGGTGCTGCCGCTGTTCTGGGAGCGTTCACTGCCCTGCGGGACAGGGGCGTCCGGGCGCAGGTCACGGGATGGATGATGTGCACCGACAACATGCCGTCGGGCACCTCCTACAAGCTCGGCGACGTGCTCGTCGCCCGCGGCGGGACAACCGTTGAGGTGAAAAACACCGACGCGGAGGGACGTCTGGTCATGATGGATGCGATCGTCCTGGCCAACGAAGACAACGTCGATGCGATCGTGGACATCGCTACCCTCACCGGGGCGGCGCTGATGGCGCTCGGGCAAGCCACCGCGCCCGTCTTCAGCAACGACGACACGATGCTCGCTCTCGCTCGCGCAGCCGGGCAAGCGGTGGACGAGCCCGTGTGGCAGCTTCCACTGGAGAAGAAGTACCGCCCCCAGCTGGACTCCGACATCGCCGATATCTCCAACCTGGGCGGCAAGTACGCCGGCGCCACCACCGCGGCCCTGTTCCTGGAACACTTCGTCGGGAATACCCCCTGGGCGCACATCGACATCGCCGGAACCATGCAATCCGACACCGACGACTCCTGGCGCTCCAAAGGCGCCACCGGGTTCGGCGCCCGCCTCCTCCTCGACATCGCCCGCCGCTTCCGCGCCTAGCCCACTCACTCACTCACCAGAAAGGTCACACTCATGTGCACCCGCGTCCTCGCCAACACTTTCCGACCGATCGTCGTCGCCCGGACGATGGACTGGCCCGACACCACGATGCCGCTGCTCACCGTCTTCCCCGCCGGCATCGCCCGCGATGGCGGAATGGTCGGCCCCCACCAGCTGCTCGCCAACCCGGTGACCTGGACCTCCGCTTACGGCAGCGTCGTCACGACCATGTATGGGGTGGGCACCGCTGACGGGGTAAACGAGAGGGGCCTGGCTGCGCACATGCTCTATCTCGGCGGCACCGACTTCGGCGATCGGGACGAGTCTCGGCCGGGGCTGGTCGCGAGCCTCTGGGTGCAATACCTTCTGGACAACGCAGCCACGGTCACCGAAGCCCTCGCGCTGCTCGAGGACGTGCAGATTGTGATGATGGAAGCCGAGGGGCACCAATCCACCGTGCACCTAGCCCTCGAGGACGCCACCGGTGATTCTGCGATCGTGGAATACCCGGATGGGCAACGTAAGGTCCACCACGATCGGACACACATCATCCTCACCAATGAGCCCTCGTTCAACGAGCAGACACGAATGCTGGCAGAGCAGGACTTCTCGACCCCGTCGGATGATGTCCCGATCGACGGGAACGTCAATCCCGTCGCCCGGTTTCAGCGTGCCGCCTACTTCTCCCGGGTGCTCCCCGAACCGGCCAACGAGCGCCAGGCCGTCGCGGGTGTCCTCGCGATCGCGCGCAACGTGTCTATCCCGTTCGGCGCACCCTACGAAGGATTCGGGCTGTACAGCACGGAGTACCGCACCGCCATCGACCTGACCAATCGGCGTTACTTCTTCGAACTCTCCACCAGCCCCAATGTGATCTGGGTCGACCTGGACAAACTCGACCTCACGGCCGGTGCCGCGGCACTCGTGCTCGACCCGGACGACATCCACCTCGCCGGCGAAGTCTCCGCAGCCTTCACCCGACCAGACGCGGTCCCGTTCTAACGATAACTCGCCGCCCGTCGGGCCGTTCGGACGAACGGACAACAGCCCATGATGCCGTCGTCTCGATGAGCAGCACACAGAGCCAGCGTTCTTGATGAAGGGTTAGCAAGAGGAAGGAAGCGTGAATGAGTGCGGTATTCGTGACAGGAGCGACGGGGATCGTGGGATCGGCGGTAGTTGTTCACCTTCTGCGCCGCGACGTGGAGATCGTGGCCGCGGTGCGCAGCCACGGGGATGCGGAGAAGCTGCCGAAAGGCACGGACGCGCGGTCGTTCGAGTTTGGCGCGGCGCCCGCCGAGCTGGATGCTGTCCTCGCCGGTGTCGATCGCGTCTTCCTCATGCGGCCCCCACAGATCGAAGACGTGCAAACCTACCTGTTTCCATTCATCGATGCGTGCAACCGCAACGGCATCCGCCAAGTCGTGTTCCTCTCCCTTCAGGGCGTGCAGTTCAACACGAAAACCCCACACCACGCAGTAGAGCAGTATCTGAAACAGACGAAGACCCCCTTCACATCGCTGCGACCCAACTTCTTCATGCAGAACTTGGTCCACCCGTTCGGCGACGCCATCCGCGAACACGACGCGATCCAAGTGCCTGCCGGCCGGTCGTTCACAGCACTCATCGACGCCCGCGACATCGGCCGGGTAGCAGCACGCGTGTTCACCGAGCCCGGTCACATTCGAAAGGCGTACACGCTGTCCGGTGAGAAAGCGCTGACATACAAGAACGTCGCGAAAGTCATGAGCGAGGTCCTTGGCAGGCCCATTCGCTACACCCGGCCCAGCGAGGACGAGTACCTCGCCCAGCTAGCGGCCGAACGAGCGCCGGAAGATTACATCGCTGTGCAGAAAATGATCTTTCGGATAGTCCGAATGAACGTCTCTGCGCTACCAAACCGAAAGGTTCGCAATCTCACCGGCCAACCCGCGACGACCCTTGCGAAGTTCGTTGACGACTATCGCGCCGAATGGGAACGCGAACGGAACTCGGCGTGAAGGACGGCGCCTGAAGATCATCTGGCGACCACAGTTCGCACGCAATCGCTTCTACCCAGATCTGTCCGAGATGGCCTTTCGGTAGCCGATACTCGCCCAGCCCGATCGGCGTCGGCCGCCGCGCCTCAATGTTCGCAGCGTGCTCCAGGTTCGGGCCGATGAGGTCGTATCGCCGCACCTGTCCCATACCCGAAGTGTATATTTATGTACGAAGGTTAGTAGCATTAGATTAGCCGATAATCAATATTATGTCAATATCCCTGGTCAGGAGGCATTTAGGTGCGCCGTTGACGACTTATTCACGCCTGCTCGCAAACACCGGCTTGACAGGCCCCCACCCTCCACGGCGAATGCGCCCCGGAGTGGTGACCTCTCGAGCTTCGGCGAGGGCGAGCCCGTTGGCAGTCAGACCAGGGTCAACCGCTGACCGTCGGTGCGCTTCCGTCGCGTCACCAAAATCAGGCCATGGCGCCCGTTCATGAAAGCCTCTGCGGTGAATTGAACCGTTCCCCGTTTCGTGACCAGGTGAATGGTGCATGGATCGATCGTTCCTCTGTGATCGACGTTGATATTGGCGAGGTGCGGGTACACGGCCGTCGTCAGCATGGCAGGAAGCATCTGTCGGATCTGTCCGTACTTGCTTCTGAAGATGGCGGACTCGTTCGTGAGCCCATCGAAGATGGGCAAAGATCCGCTCGCGCCGCCATAGATTCCGGTGCCGATCACGGCGATTGGGCGGGCGCTTCCCGAGACATATCGGCGAATCGCCGCGGCGGCCGACACCTGGTAGGAACTGTTCAGCGCGAGCGGGACGTCGATCGATGGTGCCCACTCGTCTGCCTCCTTATTGAAGCGTGTGCCGGCGAACAAGACCTCAGCCGAGAACAGGTTCGCCTCAATCTCGAGCGACTGACGAGTGTCAGGAGCGAGCGTGTGATGATCGTCGCCGTAGTAAGCCTGCCGGTGCCAAGGCAGCGCATCATGACCAATCTCGTGAGCCTCAGTAAAGCGCTGCCTTTCAATGCTCAACGAGTTGTCGACGTAGTAGCGCCTCTCCTGTATGTCGAGCAGTCCAAGCACCCTCCCCTTCAGCTTGCGCATAATCGCCATGATGCCGGGTGGAAGATCCTGTTCCGCTCCGAGATCAAAAAGCGATGCTTTGTGCAGGTCGACAGCCGATGCAATGTCCGCAAGGGGCACCGGGATGCGGTCACCAACCGCGGCTGCTTGGAGAGCGCCAAGAGCGTATCGGCGGACGTCGTTCTCATCGGAGGGTAGCTGGAGCCCGGTCACGGCTACCCCGTGCGTTTCTGCTGGATAAAGGCGAGGTAATTGCGGAGCTCTGCAGCCTCGTCGTCGGACAGCTCCTCCAACGCGCGAAGTGGAATGCCAGCGAGGGCCGTCGGTCGCTCGGCTTTGCTGTCGGTCGCGACGTGATGCCCTGCACGTCTCATCAGATCGTTGTAGTCGACACCATACACCTCGGACAGCTTGAACAATACGTTAGGTGATGGTCGCGGAACACTGTTGCTCTCGATCTGGGACAGGTACCCGTTTGTGATCTGCGTCCGGGCTTCGACGCCCCGGAGGCTCAGGCCGGTCGCTTTACGGCTGGCCTTGAGGAAATCGCCGAGCTTCTCTGGCGAAGCGCTAGACGGGCCCGACGTGAACAAGGCAGCGGCACCGAGCACTAAGCCGAGGAGTGCAAGTCTGCCAACGGAGCCAAGACGATGTGAGGCGGGAGTCATGCGATAAGTATGACGCAAGTCGCTTGATAGGGCGAGCACTTGCGTTCTTCATCCGGCGCGCGTACTCTATCAAGCACATGCAGCACAGATCGTGCAGCTGTGAGTCAAGGAGGGGTTATGCCCAACCGCAGTTCCATTTCTGGCCGGTTCATCTCAAACGCTGCCGCCGCGCGGCATCCTCGGACTTCGGTTCGTGAGGGCGGCGCCAACGCCGCGGGTTCGGGGGTGCACAACCGCAGCGCGATTACAGGTCGCTACATCTCGGACGCTGCCGCCGCACGGTGGCCGAAGACGAGCCTGACCGAGCGGGGCAACTGACAGAAGCGCTTGAGGCTCGATCTCAGGGCTAGTGAGATCGAGCCTCAAGCGAAAATCGGTAGTTACTGAGGACGGGCTGACCCGCTTGATGAGGGCGGCAACTGATTCTCAACCACGGTCTTTCCTGGCCACCGGGAGGCCGCGCTCTTTGAGACATACCGCCCCGTGATCGCACTACGCTGCACGCCACCGACACGGTACACGCCGTTTCCGAGGCTCTGGAAGGAACCCTTGGTCTTCGCCATGTGTGTCTCGCTTCCTCTTCGTTAGATCATAACGTCGTTCGACCCGAACACCGCTTCGGTAAGCTGCGTGCTCCATGAATTGGCAACCTGTGTCAGCTCTTCGACCCAGAGGTAGGAGGAGCCTTCGTAGTGTTGAGCGTCGTGAGGTAATCCGACAGTAATAACAGCGGTGGACATAGTCGGAAGCGTGGGGTGGTCGACGGGCACAGCAACTGCTGCTACTGATCGCCACCGCCGCGTACCCGACCGTTCGATGTCCTGAATAAGCAACGCATCAGCACTGAGAGCGCGACCGGCTATCCATGGGCTGTCGTACCCAGTATCGACGAGGCGAAGCCCCGCTGAGTTGCGATAGGTGCGGTCGTCGGCTGCCCAGCGCGCGAGTTGGCCGTTGCCGTTCGATATCCAAAGCGATGTGTTCAATCTGTCTACGTCGAAGGCGGATCTCATCCGTTCGGCATTTTCGGCCAGCAACTGCGCGTAGGCGGGCTGAAGGGCGGCGAATTGATCTTGGTGGTGCTCCCAAACCAAGCGAGCTCTGTCCTGGGGAGCAAGGTAGCCGCTGGTGTTGACAAAACGTAGCTCTCGGATTGCCTGAGCCGCGTCCGAATGGTCGTCAACCAGAACCGGTCGAAGTCCTACCGCGGACCACTGATCCTTCAACGCATCCCGGAGCTCGCGGAACTCCTGGCGCGTGAGGTCAAAGCCCTCCCGCGCCAGGATCACCAGCGCAGCGTGGCCGTCCGGGGCGCTCTGCTGGGCGGAGTGGAGCCACTGCCGCACGTCGGGATCCCGATATGACGTCCCCGCGATCACCACCGCGCCGCGGGACAGGGCCGACTGCAGGTACTGCCGCTGCCAGGAATTGGGGTCGCTCAATATGTCTAAGAAATCCGTCAAGGTGAAGACGACGTCTCGTGTCTCGGAAAGATCGATCACGCCGTGGAGGTGGTGCACGTCGAAACCTTCACTGATTTGGGCAGTATTGGAGACAGAGTCCACTCGGGTTTGAGTGTCACCGCTCAGTTCAAGCTCGTTCGCCAACGCCTGTTCCAGCAGTGTGTCGAAGTTCAAGGTGACAAGGCTTGTGTCCCCTTGCTCCCCGGTCAGGGCGTGTGAAACCGCAGCTCGGTGCAACGGTGAGCTCTCCGGAGGCGCCGACACCCGATACAACTCTCGGCGCACCTTCTCCAACCACGCGTCACCGAACCGGGCGCGGGCGGCTTCAGCAACGATGAGTGGGTCTTGCCGGCTGAGTAGGAGTTGCGCGCTGCCACCACTGGGCGCCACTCCACTTCCGACGAGCAGACGCGTTACGAGTTCATTCCAGCCGGGTAGCCCCGAAGTTGTCGACGCTCCAGCACCTAGTAGCAACGTCGTGTGCTTTTCTGCCCCAGACTCATGGAACTGAGCCATTACTTCGGTCGAGAGATCCGGGGCAGACATGGGTTTCATCATCGCAGGCGGCACGCGCAGGCGAGCGCCGTGTGTCTCCTTTTCTTGAGGTCTTCGAGCATGGCCGCGTCATCGTCGGGCACAGGGTCTGTTGTCACGACTTCAACCGTATGCGTGAGGTCTTCCTGGCTCAGCGACCGAGCTCGGTGCGTTGCACCCGGGGCGCTCGTGACCGGTTCGGCCGAGCTTTGACGCTTTGACGCTGCGGCGCCTGCACCGCCGCGGTGGCCGGTCTAGCCTGGCTGACGTCGGCCGCCATCCTCGCGTCGACGGCTTCCTTGCCGATCCCGCACTGCTCGAGCTTGTCGGCGTCGCGCTCTCGCCGTTCCGCGGAGTCGTACAGCGGCTCGGCCTTCTCGCGGGTCGCGTCGGCGCGGTTCTGCTCGCGCTCGGCCTGCACCTGGGCCTGCTCCCGCTCGCCCTCGTCGGGCGCGGCATCGGCGCTCGTGCGCGCCGCTTCGGCCGCGCGGTCGGCCGCGTCGGCCTGCCGCGAGAGCGCGACTGCCTCGGCCTGTTCGGTGGCGCTGCGCTGCCGCTCGGTGTCCGACTGCCGGCGCTGCTGCTCCGCCTCGACGGCCGCCTGCACGGCCGCCGGGTCGGCGCCGGTGTTGTTCACGTCGACGCCGTAGCGGGTGCGGAGCTCGTCGCGGATGCGGCCCTCCGCGCGCACGGCTTCGGGGTCTTCCGATCCCCACGCACGCGCCGTGGTGAGCGCGCCGCCGATCTGCTCCGGGGCGGCTCGGTCCCACCAGTCGGAGCGGTAGACGCTTCCCAGCTCGACGCGCGCTGCGCGCTTCTCTGCCTCGAACCGTGACGACAGCTCGCGGGCTTCCTGCTCGCTCTGCGCCTGCGCTCGTCGAGCTGCGTCCTCGCGGGCGCGGGCGAGAGCTTCACCGATCCGCCCCGCCGCGGTGACGGCGATGCGGAGCTGCCCGTCGAATGCCTCCTCGATGCCGTCGCTTTCATCGGCCATGATCTGACTCCGTCCTCAATCGCTCCGGGCCGCGATCTGCGCCCGGCTTCGTCGTGGTGCGCGGCCGCGCGGGGTCCACCTGTGGGGGGACCGGCGAGCCGGTGGTCTTGCTGCGGTTCTCCTCCGCGCGCTGCATCTTGTCGAGCGCTTCCTGCACGGATGCGTCGACGATCGCGGAGCGGTCGATCTTCGGTGCGGTCGCCGTGGTGGTCGACGTCGGCGCGGCCGCGGGGGCCGCTTCGAGCTGGCGACGAACGTTCATCACGCGCTCGCGCACGGCGGTGGCGACGTTCGCTGCCTGGCGCGCCTCTCCCGCCGCTTTGGCGGCGTCGTAGACGGCCTGGGAGAGGTTCATGAGCTGGCGCAGGAGTGCGAGCTGCGCGGCCGTCCCTTGGCCGCCTCGCGCGACGCTGGCGAGGAGCATGGTCGCGCCCGACATGGCGACCCGGCCGGCGCGCTGCGGCTTCACCGGTCGACTGTAGGTCTGCGCCGACTTCGCCAGTGCGTCGGATGCTTCGGCCAGGTCGCCCGGCGTCTCCTCGACGGCCTTCGACCATGCCGCGAACGCGCCTGCGGTCTGCCGTGCGACGGTCGACCAGGTGTCGCGGTCGTCGAGCGGGACGGCGCGCAGTTGCTCGCGGAGCTCCGCGACTTCCTCGGTGTGCCGCTGCCACAGCTCGGGGTCTGGTTCGCGCATCTCGCGACCAGGCGCAACGGGCCGGCGGCCGCGCTTCGCTGCCTGCCACTCGGCGGCCGCGTCGGTCGCTCCCGCCGCGGTGTCGGGCCATCCTTCGCGGAGCCTCGGCAGGGTGAGGTCGCGGCCCATCTGGCCGCCGCCGTACCAGATCGGACGTTCGCCGTTGGAGGGCCGGCTCGCTACCGAGTAGCCGGTGATGACGTCCGTGGTGCCCTCGGCAAACCGCGGCCGCACGAGGACGCCCGAGCGGCGTAACCGGCGCACAAACTCGGCTTCGTTCTCGCTCGCGCCGGCCGCTGCTCGCACGCTGCGCGCGAGGTCGTTGCGGGGTGCGTTCAGTCGCACCTCAGCCGTGATGCGCGCCTGTCGCTCTCTCGGGTCGAGACGGTGCCATTCGGGCTGCTCTCCCCCGATGCGCGCCGCGTGCTGTTCGTACTTGCGCTGCGCCATGAGCGCCGATCGCTCCTCGACGCGCGCATGCTCCGCGGGGCTGTAGCCGCGCGTCGCGCGCTCACCCTTCGTCGACTCCAACTGCTCCAAGCCGTACTTCACTTCGAGGGCTCGTGCGGCGTTCTGCGCGCGCTGGTAGTCCAGGTGTGTCGATGCTTTCGTGCCGTCCTCGCGGACGAGGTTCACGGCGATGTGCACGTGGTCGTTCCCGGCCTGCGAGAGGCCGTGGCGGATCGCGACCCAACGGCACGGCGCCTTGGTTCCGTCGTTGTCGTCGAACCCCATCGCGGACACAAAGTCCTGCGCGATCGCGGCCCACGCCTGATCGGTACGGATGCCCTCCTCGGCGCGCAGCGACAGCGAGGCGTGCCACACGTGCCCGCCCTTCACCTCAACGCCCATAGCCGTGCGCGGCCGGTCCAGGTGCCGCGCGATCGCCTTCGCATTCTCGCCGCTCAACTCGGCATCGTCGTACCACGCCATCAACGCGTGATCGCCCGCCACCAGGTGCGGCTCAGTGTGCTCATTGTGGCGACCGCCACCGACAAGGTAAGACACCAACCCGGCCATCCGATCGCCGCGCGTGACGTTGGGCATCATGACAGGCTCAGCTCGTCCACGGCCGCGTCGATGCGCTCCGCGACACGTCGCACCGCGGCGAGCGTGGCGTCCGTCTCTGCCTGCCGCTGACTGGTCGCATTCGTGGCCTTCGCGATCTGGTTGACGTTGTTCGACACGGCGGCCAACAGCCGGTGTAGCTCGAACAGCTTCCCGATCGCGTTGCGCCGCTCGGTGACCGTCTCCCCCGTCTCGGATGCGAGCGTCGTCTCGACCAGCAGCCGCGGGATGGTCACCCGCTGAGCGAGCGCGAGGCGCAGCAGCCGGCCCTCCTCCTCGGCCGTCACCTTCACTTCGTGCTTGTGCTGCCGTCCTCCGGGGGCATTCGCACGCCGACGCCGCTCTGTTCGGGCCTCGGTTGCCGTCTCGTCTGACATGCGATCCCCTCCTCCCCGCCCAGCGCAGCGACCCCGCCCCGCGCGGGGACCACACGTCCAGTGTGCCGCACCCGTCGACCACTGTCGAGGGTCAAGCCCATTTAGCCCTGCTAAATGTATAGCTTGCTCCGTCTAGACCACCGATCAGAGACGCTCACGTCGACAGACGGGAGTGGTCGCGGCTTTGCCGTGGCGTGCTGTCTACGTGTCGATGGACATCGACCTAACAGCCGGCAATCCGTAGCATGTGGTCATGGCTACGAAACTGACAACGGAAGAAGCAATCGAGCGCGCGCGTCGTCTGCAAGAGGATCGGCTGACGGCTGTGCAGACCGTCGCCGAAGCACGTCAGGCCGTGACCGATGTGCGCGAGGAGACGGCGCGCGAGCTTGCCGAACTGCAGGCCCGGATCGCGGATCGAGTCAGCGCTGCGGAGCGCGACGACGTCCGAGCGTGGAACGCTGCACTCAGTGCTGGATGGTCTGCGGATGAGCTACGCAAGATCGGGTTCTCCGAGCCTGACAAGAAGGCGCGGACTCGGCGTCGGTCGACGCGCAAGACGTCGACCAGCACGACGTCGGCCGCGGCTACCGAGTCGCATTCGGAGACGCCACACGAGGGTTGATCCTCGGCACCATTGAGGCCCCACGTTCCGCCTTGCGGGGTGGGGCCTTTGTGTTCCCCGCGTTGCGGGGTTGCACTCCGCTACGAGCCCGTCAAGGGCGCTGCGCGTCCCTTCGGGAGAGCCCTGCGGGCTCCCCTTGACCGCCTCTCCACTCCGTGCAAGGCGGCAAGTGTTCCGACGAAAGCCGGCAGCTCGGCGTACCGCCGAACTTCCTACTTTCATCGGACACACAACAAGGAGAACGCAATGCAGCCTCGCGCGAATCGAGTCCTGGCCGTGCGCGTCGCACGACGCATCCGGGCGGTGCTGGACGCTCGTGGGAGGTCACCAGAATGGCTGGCTGAGGTCACGGGGATCGCGCCGCGAAAGCTTGATCGGAGGCTGCACACTACGGCACCGGCCGGCCTGACGGTGGACGAGCTGAATGCGATCGCGATCGCGCTCGATGTGCACCCATCCGAGCTGCTGCGCGACTAGTCGCTGCGAGGTTCGCGACGTGTCGAGTGACGCTTGCGGTAGTTGTTGCTCAGACCTACTTCCGGATTGACGTCGAGGTACTTGGCGGCGTCACGAAGGATGCTGCGGTGCTCTTTGTCATGGCTGATGTAGGTGTAGGCGCGCGCCACCCACACCATTGAAATCGCAGCGAAGTACAGCATCATGTCCGCGCTGATCGGCTTTCGCGGATCAGACCGGCGATGTGGAAGATATGGGCCCTCGGGGCTGGGTGCGAAATACAGGTCAACGACGCCGAGCGAGGCGTGGCTGTACGTCGACAGCAGTCGGTAGTACACGTAGGCGTCGACGCCGCCGGGCTCTAGATCGAGGCAGATCCCTTTGAAGTTGCGAACGCTGTCGAGCGACCCGATGAACGGCGTCGGATCGGTGTCGGGTAGGTCCTCTGCACCTTCCCGGAAAGCCGCTGATTGAGCCTGGCGAATGTCGCCTTGCAACGCGCGACGATTCCGCGTGTGCTCAGAGAGAAGGGCCTTCACGCCGTGATCCCGGTGCTCTGAATGAGCCATACAGCGGTCAGAGCGGTCTCGTACATTTGCCGAACCAGGGGCGCAGCAGCAGTCACATGGCCGGCATCAATGAGCGTGACGACAGCAGCCGCCGTCTTGTGAACGTGGCGGCCGAAGCCGTCGACGATCGCGGCTCGCGTGATGTCGGGACTGGTGAACGATTTGCCTCGTCGAGCCGCCGGCTGACGGTAGGTTCCCACGTCGGAGTGCAGTGCCCATTGCGTCAAAAGGTGGTCGATCAGCTCTCGGAGCTCGTCGAGGTTTCGGGTTGTCACCGTCGGCCGCTCGAAGCGCCTGCCGTTGCTTGCAAGGAATCATCCTCTGGGCGAGCAAGCGCGCGCGCGACCGTCGATTTGCCGACGCTTAGAACCCCGGCGATGTGATCGAGGCTCGCGTTCTCGGCGCGCATCCGTTTGGCCTGTGCGATCTTCTCCGGCGTCATCTTCGACGGCCGTCCGCCGACTCGACCCTGCGACTTCGCGTGAGCGAGGCCGCGCATGGTGTTCTCCCGGATCGTGTCGACGCGGAGCTGCGCGAATACGGCGACCATGCCGAACAGGGCGCGGCCCATCGGAGTTGTGGTGTCGATCATTGGCTCCGTGAGGCTCTTGATGTTCACCCCTCGCCGGTCGAGGTCGTGCAGCGTCTCGATGATGATCCGCTCCGTGCCGCCGAGCCGATCGAGACGGCGCACCAGAAGGGTGTCGCCCTCGCGGAGGTAGTCGAGGCAGGCAAGCCACTGCGGGCGGTCAGCGACCCGGCTCGACTCGCCGTGGTCGACGAACACGCGGGATGCGCCGGCTGCGCGCAGCTCGGACTCCTGAGCTGCGGGGTTCTGCTCCCTCTTGGACACTCGCGCGTAACCGACGACGTTCGTCATGACTCGACCTCCTGCTGCTCTCGTGCTCGACACTCTCGATCCGCGACGAGCTGGTCATAGATGGGTGTCACTTCCCGCGGCCGGGATCGCCGTTCCGTCGAGCGGCTGACGATTTCGGAATCACCCATCGTCACTCCCGACCGGTGCCGCGATCGGTTCGGTAGCTAGCGCTCCCCCGCCTCGCCGCGGTGCCTTGCTGCGGCGTGTGCTTGGCCGCGGCGGCCGCGGAACGGGGATACGACGCGCTGAGCGCCGACCGGACTGCAGACGTCTGGTCGGGGCTGGCGTCGGGCGCGCTGCGCTCGACGGTCACGGCGGCGAACACCGGGACGAGGGATGCCGGCTCGGGAGCGTAGGAGAACATGTCGGGCCGGCTCATCGCTGATCCCGCGTTCCACTGCTCCGGGCTCACACGGGCGAAGTCGAACCGATACGGCGACTGCTCGGCAACGTGCGCCATGAACACCTTCGACGTGCGGCCGTTGCCCTCTCGGAACGGGTGCGCCTGATTGACGTACGCGAACGTCGTCGCCGCCGCAGCGATGAAGTCATTTCGGCTGATGTTCGACCAGTCCGTCGACGTCACAAGCTGCCGCACGTCCGACAGGTATCGGTCGACCTCTCCCGTCTTGACGTCACCGAACCCGCGGCCGGGGCCTTTCGACATGTTGACGGTGCGGTACTCCCCCGCCCACTCGTAGACGTCCTGGAACAAGTGCGCGTGGATAGCCCGAAGATGAGCACCGTCGAACGTGCGGGGAATATCAACCTCCCCGTTACCGATCTGCGCAGCGCGACCGGTGGTGCGCCCATACTCGAGGCGGGCAAGCACCCGAGCATCGCGCTCGTCGAACAGGTTGCGGAGAGTCCCCTCGCCCCTCAGCGGGTCGATCGTGTCGGGGTAGAAGTACGACTCCCAGCTATCGAACTGGGATGCCACGTCAGCGGCCGGCGGCGACGACGCCGGCAACGCGGCGAGCTGCAGCGTCGGCCCGGCGGGTGTACTCGTCCCAGTCGATCGCGCCGCGCACGTAGTCGGTGACGTTCTCGACGTCCTCGCGCGTCGGGGTGAACCCCTCGTGCCAGCCGGCGGCGAGGGCCTGGCGCACGTTGTCGCGCTGAGCTGCGTCGAGCTGCGCGAACAGCTCCGGCCACTGCTGCTCGACAGTGAATGTCTCGGCCACGATGGACCCCCTTCGTCGTCTATCCAGTCTACCGTTTGTCCCGAAAACGGTCCATAGGACGTTTCGGCACAAAGAGGTTTCGGCACACGGTTTCGGCACGGCGTGTCGACGTCGACGCGGTGCCGGCGATGGCCGTCCCGAAATCGATCGTTTTCGGTTGTCTCGCAACCGAAAGCCGGCGCCTCTCAAGTTGCGACGCATAGATATGAGACTTCACTCACCGCCGGATTCGGTCGGCTGGACCTCAGTTGATGAGACGTCGCATAACCGAAGGGATACGAGACAGATCATGATCGAGGATGGGGCCCCAGTCGCCCGCGCCCCTCCTGGGCAGAGCTCATTCGGCCAGCGAAGGCGATGGCGTCCACAGTCGATTCGTACTAGTTCGTCAGACGTCCTGGCAGCTACCGCCACCGGAACAGTCGGGTCGAGATAGATGCACACACGATCAGCCACGCAGTCATGACTAAGAACGCTACGGGCTTGATTTCTCCTCCAAACCAGGCGGCGGTCAGTTGCTGCGTCATTGCACCGAGGGGCGTATAGCTCACCACTTCGCGCATCTGATCTGACATGAGAGGGACGGGGGTCCATACTCCTGCCGTGAACAGCGACGCCACGAAGACGAGAAGACCGATGCCATACGCCGCCTGAGAGGTTGGTGCGATCGCGGCGATCACCGATCCGACGGCCATCATCGCAAGCATGCCGACACCAAGGATGAGAATGACGAGGGGGATGCTGCGGGGGGCTGCGGCTCCGAAGCTGACCCAGGGGGTCTGCTGAACGGATAGGTGACAGTTCCTAGTCACGCCGCGCGTGCGACGGACTTGCTCATGATGGTCTCGAATTCGATGGGGGTCAAACGGCCGAGCGCTGTCTGTCTCCGGCGTCGGTGGTAGGTCCGTTCGATCCAGGTCACGATCGCGATTCGGAGTTGCTCGCGGGTCGCCCAGGATCGGCGGTTGAGGACGTTCTTCTGGAGGAGGCTGAAGAAGCTCTCCATCGCGGCGTTGTCACCGGCCGCGCCTACCCGGCCCATGGATCCGACCATGTTGTGGCCGGCCAGAGCGCGCAGGAACTTCCTGCTTCGAAATTGCCTTGAGATCCTCGGTCCGAATGCACCACGCAGCCGGCGACGTCACCGCGCATCGTGACGGCGTTGTTCAGCGCGTTGACGGCCAGGCTGGAGCGCATCCGGTCACTGATCGAGTAGCCGACGATCTTGTTCCCGAACACGTCCTTGATCGCGCAGAGATACAGCTTCCCTTCCGCAGTTCGATGCTCAGTGATGTCCGTCAGCCACAGCTGATTCGGGCCGGTCGCGGTGAAGTCGCGGCGGACGAGGTCGTCGTGGACGGGCGGTCCCGCCTTCTTCCCACTGCCGCGGGCTCTGCGCTTCCCGAACGCGCTCCACCAGCCGTTCTGCGAGGTGATCTTCCATGCCGTCCGATCTGACATCGCCTCGCCGACCTCACGAGCCTCGTCCGCGAGAAGTCGATGCCCGAACTCGGGGTCATCGCGGTGCGCGTCGAACAGCGCGTTCGCGCGATACGCCTCGACGACCTCGCTATCTGTGATGGGGTTCGCCAGCCACCGGTAGTAGGGCTGGCGGGAGAGCTTGAGCACCCGACACGTCACCGCGACGGGGATCCCGTCAGCGGCGAGCTCAGTCACGAGCGGGTAGAACCTTTTCCCGGCAGGTTCGCCTGCGACAGATACGCCGCAGCTCGCCGCAGCACCTCGTTCTCCTGCTCGAGCAGCCGGATCCGTTTGCGCGCCTCTCGCAGCTCCGCGGACTCGGCCCGGGTTTGACCGGGCTTGGTGCCCCCATCGATGTCGGCACGCCGCAGCCACTTCTGCAGCGTCATGGGGTGAACCCCGAAGTCTTTCGCGATCTGCTCGATCGTCACTCCGGGCTCCCGGTTCCTCGCGACACGCACGACGTCGTCACGGAACTCGTCCGGGTAGGGCTTGGGCACAGCAACATCCTTCCAGGCCCACCCACTTGGGCAAGCCAGATCAGATGTCACCTACTCGATCAGCAGACCCAGGCGACTCCGACGGTGAGCGTGGCCGCGATGATGAACGAGGCCCCACTGATGACCCATTGCGCGATCAGTACGCGTGCTGGACCGATGGGTGTGACACCGAGACGGCGTAGCACTCCGCTCTCCCGGTAGGCGCCGATAGTGGATGGATAGTTGGTGATGGCGACACTCGTCAATGCGATGGCGATGGCGACGGGAAGAAACAGATCGATGACACGGAGCTCCGGGTTACCAGAGACTGGGTCTCGTGTTCCCGGGATGACGGTGCCTTGAAGAAGCAGAATTCCCGTGGGCAGCAGAAGTGCCATGAACATGCTGGTCGGATTGCGCAGAAAGAGCAGGGCTTCGATCTTCGTCAGTGCCATCCTTCCCTTCAGCTCTGCCGCTGTGCCGATGAACCGTGTGCGACCGGTAGCGATGATCGCGAACCGGTCGCACAGGCGGTCGACCTCGTCCAGATCGTGGGATACCAGGACGAAGGTTGTGTCGTGTTCCTTGAGTCGCTTCACCAGACGCCAGACCTCTCGCCGCCCTTCAGGGTCAACGCCGGTGGTCATCTCGTCAAGGACGACGACCTGTGGCCTGCCGATGAAGGCGAGCGCGATGGAGAGGCGCTGCTTTTGTCCACCGGACAGCTTGGCGAACGGCCGCTTGCGGTGCGGTATCAATCCCACTTCACGGAGAAGATCGCTGACGTTCGCTGGTGAGGCGTAGAAAGATGCATACAGACGCAGTGCTTCTTCCACGCGGATACTTGCTGGTAACGCGGCCGCCTGCAGCTGATACCCGATCCGCTCGCGGACCTGCACACGGTCGGCTGCTGGGTCTAGGCTAAGCACCCTGACGTGACCCGCATCAGGCTTTAGGGTGCCGGCGATGCATTCTACGGTGGTCGTTTTGCCCGCTCCGTTCGGACCGAGGATGCCGAAGATCTCTCCCCGACGTACCGAGAGGCTCACATCGGTAACAGCTCGTGATCCGTTGAACTGCTTCATCAGGTCGCGGACGACGATGACGGTGTCGTGGTTTGGTTCCGGATTCATGGATTCTGCAACGCATAGCTGCTGCCGTGCAGCGCGTTCGTCCTTTCGGGAGCGCTCGATGGCCGAACGGGTTAGGAGTGACGGCGTGTGGTCAGGCTCGGGTGACTGATCACACGCCGTCGTGTCAGTCGGTCTGCGGGCGGTATCGCAGCAGAACGACGCCGTTGCTTCCGATGGGACCGGCGTGGATCAGCTCGAGATTCGTGCGCGCGCCCTCGGGTAGTCCCGGCTTTCCGCCGCCCACAATCACGGGGACCACATAGAGCTGAATCTCATCGACTAGACCGGCTTGAAGCGCCTGGGAGGCGAGATTTGCACCGCCGATCGCGATGTCGCGGGCGGCGTTCGCCTTTAGGTCCCGAACGACGTCGGGATTGAACTCGCGCTCGATCCGTGTCCGAGCCGTTGACGGTGTTTCGAGGCTCCTGGAGTAGACAATTTTGTCCGGAGCCTGCCATACGGCGGAGAAGTCGGCGAAGGCGGGAGACTGCGCAGCTAGGTCCGAGTTGGTCTCCCACACCGCCATGTCTTCGTAGAGACGTCGCCCGTAGAGCAGTGTTCCGAAGGATCCGACTAACTCGGTGTGCGCGGCGAAGACTTCCTCGTCGATCGGGAAGAAGGCAAATGCCCCGTGTTCGTCTTCGATGTATCCGTCGAGGGATACGTTGATCGGATAGACCAGTTTTGCGGTCATGCGTTACCTCCTGGGTGAGTGGTTGGGACGATGCGGGTTTGGGTCAGTGTCGCGTCGAGTTTGGTGAATGCCTCCAGCCACCCCTTCTTGCTCGGCCCGACCAGGTGATCCGGGAGCCACTGGTGGATTTCGAGGCGGGTGCGCCCGTCCGGTTCGTCGTAGAAGTCGACTCTGAACTTGGTCGTGAACGGCTCGACGCCGTCGTGGCGCCGTCCAGACACATGCATGACGCCTTCGAGGATCTCCTCATTGGCGACATCAGTGAGGTCGACGTAGATGTGCAGCCGCGCGTCGGGACTGTCTGAATAACGGTGTGTGGGTCCGGCCTGATCCGAAAGGAGACGGCCGTGGCTGACACGACCAAGTTGTTGGATGACGCGATGATCGATCCCGTGACGGGAGAGATCATCGATCAGAAGGACCTTGCCGAGCGTCTGCTCGCGCAGGCGAAGGAGCAGGGCGTGAGCCTGGTCGGCCCGGGAGGGCTGCTGAACCAGCTCACGAAGAACGTCCTCGAGACGGCGCTGAACGCGGAGCTGACCGAGCATCTCGGTCACCGGCATGGCGGGACGCCCGCCGGGCCGAACATGCGCAACGGCATCCGGACGAAGACGGTGCTCACCGAGATCGGCCCCGTCGAGATCGAGGTCCCTCGGGACCGGGACGGATCCTTCGAGCCGGTGATCGTCCCCAAGCGCAAGCGCCGTCTGGACGGGATCGATCAGATCGTGCTGTCCCTCAGTGCCCGCGGGCTCACGACCGGGGAGATCGCCGCGCACTTCGACGAGGTCTACGACGCGAAGGTCTCCAAGGACACGATCAGCCGGATCACCGAGAAGGTCGCCGCGGAGCTGGCGGAGTGGTCCTCACGACCGCTGGATCCGATCTACCCGGTGATCTTCGTCGACGCGATCGTCGTGAAGGTTCGCGACGGGCAGGTCCGCAACACCCCGTTCTACGTCGTCATGGGCGTCACCGTGAACGGGGAACGCGACATCCTCGGGATCTGGGCCGGCGACGGCGCGGAAGGAGCGAGGTTCTGGCTGCAGGTGTTCACCGAGCTGAAGAACCGTGGCGTGGAGGACGTGTTCATCGCGGTCTGCGATGGGCTGAAGGGTCTACCCGAAGCGATCAACACCACCTGGGAGCGGACGGTGGTGCAGCAGTGCATCGTGCACCTGATTCGCAACAGCTTCCGCTACGCCGGCCGGCAGCACCGCGACGCGATCGTGAAGGGCCTCCGGCCCGTCTACACGGCCCCCAGCGAAGCCGCCGCGAGGGACCGGTTCGTCGAGTTCGCGGCCGAGTGGGGCGGGCGGTATCCGGCGATCGTGCAGCTGTGGGAGAACGCGTGGGCCGAGTTCGTGCCGTTCCTGGAGTACGACGTCGAGATTCGGAAGGTGATCTGCACGACCAACGCGATCGAGTCGATCAATGCCCGCTACCGGCGAGCGGTCCGCGCCCGTGGGCACTTCCCGAACGAGGCCGCGGCTATGAAGTGCCTCTACCTCGTGACCCGGTCACTTGACCCCACCGGCGGTGGCAGGGCACGCTGGGCGATCAGGTGGAAGCCAGCGCTCAACGCGTTCGCGATCACCTTCGCCGGACGGTTCGAGAAGACGATTGGACGGACATCCCCTCCGGTCGCGGTCAGCGCGCGGGGAGTGCAGGCTACGCGGACATGATCGGCCGGTTGAAGCACTTCATGCCGGACAGCAGCATCGAGATCCTGAACGTCATCGTGGACGACGATCGCGTCGCGGTCCATTCAAACATCCACGGCACACCGCAGGGCGAGCTCTTCGGCGTTCGGTTCGAGGCGAAACCGGTTTCGATGATGACGGTGGACGTGCACGCGATCGTGGACGGCAAGATCGCGACCACCTGGCATGTCGAGGATCGCTTCGGGCTCGTAAGTCAGGTCGGTCTGCCTCACCCGGTGCGCCGCGAGCGACACGGCGACGCCGCCTCGGAGTGAGCGCCGAGAGCGCCGACCCTGGTGATGGTGAGGCGCGAGCGGAGCTTTTGAGCGTGCTCAACACGGAGTACTTCGTGTTGCAGGGTGCCTCCACCGCTTCGATCAGCGAGGCCGGCAGCCGTTCCTCGCTGTATCTGCTGAGCCTGTCGAGCGCGCTCGTTTCTCTCGGCTTCGTGCTCGGGGCGGCGAGGGAGGTCTTCATCCCGTTCGCGACCGGCGCGCTCATCGTGGTCTTCGTGCTTGGGTGGTTCACCGTGGCGCGGCTGATGGACACGACGGTCGAGAACATCCGAGCGCTGCGGGCAATGGCGCGCATCCGACGGTTCTACCACGACCTGCATCCCGCGGCGCCGTCGTTCTTCGCGACAAGCGGCAAAGAGGAGACGGACGCTGCGGCGATGCTCGCCATCCGTTCGCCCACGCGCGCATACTTCGGCACGATGGCCAGCATGATTGGCGCGGTGAACAGCGTCGTCGGCGGCTCCGGCATCGCGCTCCTCGCAACCTCCGCAGGTATGCCCCTCATCATCGCCATCACACTCGCGATCGTCATCGCCTCCACCCTCGTCATCGGCGTACTCCTCGCCCAGCGACGACGATTCCAGTCGGAGTTCAGCAAGTGACTGAATCGGGCGGACTTTCGTTCCATCCTTGCTTGAAGAACCGAACGAAAGTCAGGCCGATTCAGTGGCGGCAAGTCCCGAGGTCCTGGTCTGGGCGAGACTTGCGCAGGGAGCGTCCCGACACTCGCGGAGACCTTCCTGCACAATGACCAGCACCCCGCGACTAACGTGCCAAGCCCCGGGGATCCAGCAATGATCCGCGCCGCCGGTTTCATTTGGATGGTCCCGCGCAGCCCCGCGCTTGGGTCGGGCGAGCCGCTCCCGGGTTTACGGCTCGGCTCCGACAGACTCGACTTCGGACGGCTTACGTCCGGCTTTTGACGCGAAGACAGAAGCTGCAACTCCGGCCGTTCGGGTACCTCCGGGAGCGCAATGCGAATACCGACCGCAGTTATGCGCCGTCAGGGAACAAGACGCACGCATCAGGCGGCTTCGTCCTCGGAAGCATGACGCTCGACGTTGCCGGCTAACGGTCGGCGTCGGTTTCGATTTCGCGGGGCGCTGGATGCGGCATCCCGAACTGCCTGATGAGACCGAAGCGGTCTTCGACGTGCCAGGTCGTGGCGATCTTGCCGTCGACGATGGCATGGACGTCGACGGTCATCATCGATACCGGGTTGCCCTCGAACCTTAGGCCTAGGATCTCGCCGCGCGGAGTGCCGTGGATTTGCGAGTGCACCGCGACGCGGTCGCCGTCGATAATCACGTTCTGGATCTCGATGCTGCTGTCCGGCATGAAGTGCCGCAACTGCGCGATCATGTCGGCGTAACCCTCCCTGCCGGTGCGGCGACCCTTCGCCGAGGGGATGTCCTGCCAGTCGTCAGTCAGGATTCCGTCTGCTACTGATGCGTCGCCATGATCGAACGCGGGGTAGAACCTCATCACGAGCTCACGAGTCTCGTCGTACGTCATCGGTTTTTCCTTTCGAGCGAGGGGTTGCACGTAAAGAATCGGGGTGCGTGCGACTAGGAGTCGAGAGACTCACGATCGCGGAGCACTAGGGCGGCGATCCCGGCGCGCGGGCGGGCGCAGAGGTGCGAGCCGGGTGTACGTTGCGGTCCAAACGAAGTGGGGACACTGTGCGGCGCCGGGCTGTACCCGCGCCTGGCCCGGTACCGCGTGCAACGTAACTGCTGGCTCCGAATGCTCCACATCGCGGACGGAATCACTCGTAACCCCCACCCGGATGTTCGACGAGCCGGTAGATCCGTTTTGCGTTACCTGCGAGCACTTCGGCTTTATCCTGCTCGTCGACACGCGAATCCAGCCACGTTTCGATGAGTTCGAGTCCGGTCAGGTTCGCGTCTGAGATGGGCCAGTCGCTGCCGAAAAGCAGGCGACTCGCGCCGAAGGCATCGAGTGCGGTGTCGAACGTCCTCCACAGACTGTCGACACTTGCGGTGGAGGAAAAGCCCGAGAGCTTGCAAACCACATTTGGTCGAGCCGCAAGTGTCCTCATGGATTTCATCCACTGCCTGAGGTCCGGTGTGGAAACGGCGGTTGTAGGTGGATTACCAAGGTGATCCAGCACGATCGTGAGTTCGGGGACAGCCGCCGCCAACTCCGCAACCTCACAGAGTTGGGTCGGTCGAACACACGCGTCGAAAGTCAGCCCGGCGACGGCGACCATCTGCGCGCCCCGCCGGAAGAGTTCGGAGGTCGCAAAGCCTTCTCTCTCTGATTGCAGCAACCGACGCACGCCCACGACGAGCGGTCGGTCAGCATAGGCGCGAAGGAGAGTCGACGTCGCGCACGGATCCTCGACCGGCGCCCGCGCCACGATCCCTCGAAGTGCGAGGCCGTCTTGCAGCGACATAACCCAGTCAACTTCTGCCACCGACTGCTCAGGTGCGCATTCTGCTTGAACGAAGACGAACGCACGATCTGCACCGGGTCTCGACGCGAGTGCAGCGTTCAGGTCGTCGACCACGAATGGACGTTCGAGCTGGTCCGTCAACCATGGGTAGGAAAAAACTCTTGGGTCCCAAAGATGAAGGTGAGTGTCCACGACTCGCATCGGCGCCACTTCGCTTGCTTTCCGCGTATAGGAACCCGCGTACTACGGGTCACTTCCTGACAGGTCTGTCCGGGGCCTGCGCCACGGCGTTGGCTGTTGTTCGAGGAGGACGTGTCATGATCCGGCGGGGCGGAGCCGGAGCCCAGCCATGCCGCCGTCCACTTCCAAGTATGTTCCCGTCGTCGAGCCCGACAGCGGACTCACCAGGTAAAGGACGGCCCCGGCCACTTCAACTGCTGAGACGAGGCGCCCGTGAGGTTGGCGTGCTTGAAGAGCCGCCCTCTCCGCCGCCGGGTTAGAAGAGTCAGAGAGCAATCTGCTGACCCATGGGGTGTCGACGGTTCCCGGGTTTACAGCGTTAACGCGGATACCCTCGTGCACAAAATCCGCGGCCATCGCCCTTGTAAGTGCGAGCACGGCGCCTTTGGATGCGCTGTATAGGGCGCGTTGCGGCAACCCTGCAGTCGCGGCGATGGAAGAAATGTTGCAGATCGCCGCGGATGGCGACCTGCGAAGCCATGGGAGTGCGGCCGAAGTCGCCCGCGCGATGCCCGTCACATTGACCGACAGCACCCGCGCCCATTCGTCATCATCGTTCGCGGCGATGTCCCCTTGCGCACCGATGCCGGCGTTGTTGATCAGTATGTCGATTCGTCCGAACCGTCCTGCGATCGATTCGAAGGCTGATGCCACCGCCCTTCGGTCTCCGATGTCCGCACGGAAAGCCGGGAATCGTTCGGTGGCGCCTTGCGTGTCGCGATCGATCACTGCGACATCGGCGCCCCCTTCGGCCAGCGTCGATGCGATCGCGGCACCGATGCCGGACGCCCCACCTGTAACGACCGCCGTCAGACCGAGCAACTCCTGCCCGGTCATCGTGCGGGCTCCCATGCGACGAAACGCTGCCGTTGCGCACCGAGGCCTTGGACCTCTGTTTCCACGATGTCGCCGGGGCGGAGGTAGGGGTATCTCCCCGAAAGGGCGACACCGGCGGGAGTTCCGGTGAGAATGAGGTCGCCCGGGTCGAGAGTCAGGTACTGCGACAGCTGCCACACGATGTGCGCGACGGGGAAGATCATGTCGGCCGTCGAAGAGCTTTGGCGGGGCTGGCCGTTGACGCTGCTGCGGAGGAACAGCGACCGGGCGCGTACTTCTTCTGGTGTCACCAACCATGGACCGATCGGCGTAAATCCCGGCGCGCACTTTCCCTTCGACCATTGACCGCCTGAGTGCTCGATCTGGAAGGCGCGTTCGGAGACGTCGTTCGCGGTGACGTATCCGGCGACGTGGTCGAGGGCATCGTCCTCCGAGTCCAGATAGGAAGCCGTACGCCCCACAACGATACCGAGCTCCACCTCCCAGTCCGTCTTCTCGCTTCCGCGAGGAATAGTGATCGGGTCGTTCGGTCCTACGACGGTGTTGGAAGCTTTCAAGAACATGACGGGCGTCGTCGGTGGGAGGGCACCCGACTCGGCCGCGTGCTCGGCATAGTTCATGCCAATGCACACGACCGTCCCTGGGCGGCTGATGGGTGCGCCCACTCGCAGGTCGGCCGCCCCGACGATCTCGGGCAACGCACCAGCTTCGATCGCCTCGGAAGTCCGTCCCGCCGGGTCGCCGGCGAGGAAGGTGCCATTGATGTCCGCGGTCACGGGTCGAAGATCGAAGTATCGATCGTTGATCAGAGCTGCGGGGATTTCAGATCCTGGGCTGCCGAGCCGTAAGAACTTCATTCGATTCCTGTCATAGATTCTTTACTCGCGTCATCGAACGTCTGCTCGCGTTCGGGGTCTACGCTGCGCTGATCAGCGAGGCTCCACACCTGTTCGAGTGATCCGAGGCCAGCCTCGCCCGACGAGCCATAGAACCCCTCCACGAGCGGACCGATGGTGGCTTGCCATCGCACATTCGCCCCATCGGAGTGAAGAGTCGCGAAGGCTTGCTCGAAGTCATCGCAATCAAGCAGGTGAAAGAGGTCTTCACCCGATCGCCAGATCGTCCAGTTCCGAATTCCCGCATTCACAAGCGCGTTCGCAAGATCGCCCGGAATCGAGGAGTGAGCACGGCGATAGTCCTCAACGGATCCGGATCGGATACGAGAATGCAAGCACGTCAGCATCGGTTTCGCCGATTCAGGGCTATGCGGCTTCGGCAGCATTCTCTCAATTCGCGCATTCCGTTCGATCAACTCTTGACAGCTCCAGAAAACGCGCCACGAACCAAAAGTCTGGACGAGACGAGAAAAACGATGAGAATGGGAACAGCTACGACGAGTCCAGCTAAAGCGATCTCGGGTCGGCCGATGGGCAACGTGTTCGCTCCCGCGCCGGGATTGAGTGCGGGGGTTGCGCCGAAGAGAACGCCGAGACCGACGGGCAGCGTGTAGGTGTCTCCCTTACCGAGGAGCACATAGGGAAGGAAGTAGTTGACCCACGTCGCGGTGAACGCAAAAAAGGCGATCATCGCCGCGATGCCCGCGGACAGTGGCAGTCCGATACGGATGAAGAGACCCAATTCAGTCGTTCCATCGAGTCTTGCGGCCTCAAAGAGTTCCCCTGGAACGGCCGTGGAGAAGTGAATGTAGGCCAAGAACACCCCGAATGGATTGAGTGCACTAATGAGAATCACAGCCCACGGAGAGTTGTAAAGTCCGAGAGAAGTAATTTCAAGGAAGAGCGGGAGCACGAGAGCGACGGCCGGCACGAGCATGGTGATGAGAGTCACCGTGACGAGCGTGCGCTTAAAAGGTATCGATGTGACGGCCAATGCGTAACCCGCAGCGATGGCAGTCGTCGTGGCGATCACAACGGTGACGGCGGTGTACCACACCGAGTTCCATGTCCAGGTCAGGATGATGCCGTCTTGGAAGGACATCAAGTTCTGCCAGGCTACGCCGTAGTTTTCGAAGCTTCCGAAGGCAAGGGGGGCGAAATCGGCGAACCCTTCTCGAGGTTTGGAGGGCGCGAGCGCCAGCCAGAGCATGGGGAGCACGCTGAGCACAGCAGCGACGACGAGCACGATCTGTGTGGCAGCGGTGGCAAGTCGATTGGGTTTCATCGCTCGTCCTCCGGTCGGGCAAAGAAGTTCGTTCGGTAGATCAGGAGCAGAGCGGCCAGAAGGCAGACCAGGAACAGCACGAAGCTCAGCGCCGCAGAAGCAGGGAAGTTGTTCGAGCTGAACGCGAACGTGTACCCGAGCTGATTGAGCGACCAGTTCTCTGCCAGGCCGGCGTAGATGCCGGAGCTGATCAGCTGCGGTTCGACGAAAACCTGAACCCCAGCCGCGAAAGTCAGCACGGCCATATACACGAGATATTTCCTGATGAGCGGGAGCTTGATGCGAAGCGCCAGCTGGAGCGCGTTGCACCCGTCCAGTCGGGCAGCCTCCAGCAGGTCTTCATCGATGGACTGAAGTGAGCCGTACTGGATGACTATCCAGTTCCCCGCACCCGTGGCAAAAGCCATCAGAGCGAAGATCCACGGCAGGTTTCCGGCGTTCCAGATCTGCGAAGCCTGCGTGATGCCGAGCGCGTGAAGGGCGTCGCGGAAGGGGCTGAGTGTCGGCTCGAGCATGAAGTACCACACCAGGACCGCAACGGATCCCGAGATGGACGCCGGGACGATGTAGGCCAGCCTGAGAGAGACATTCAGCCGTGATCGATACGCATCCAGGAGGAGCGCCATGATCGTCACAACGATGAGCATGGCCGGAAGGAAGATGAGAAGAAAGGTCAAGACGTTTAGCGCAGCGGGCCCGAACCTGAAGTCCAGGAGCACGTCCACGTAGTTCCGGAAGCCGCCGTCTGGGTTCAACCGCGTGGGCTGGAGCGAGGTGGCTAGAGCCATCACGATCGGTACTATGCCGAAAGTGACCAGGAGTGCTGCGTAAGGAACGAATAGCAGAATGCCGGCGACGCGAGACGGTCGGTCGGCTGGGGCGCCGCGGCGACGGCGACTCGTCTTCTGACGGCTCGGCGCCGAGGCGATCGATACCGGGTCGGAGGCGCCGAAAGGCGCTAGGGCATGGTTGGTCACGCGGGGTTGTCTTCCTTCAATCGTGAATATAACGGGGCTGGGCGCTCGGGAAACGCCCAGCCCCGCGTCTACCTAGTCAGTGACCGTGTAGCCAACCTCCTGAGCGAGGTTCCTCACCGTCTCGGCGAAGCCCACCATGGCCTCGGCCGCTGAGGACCCGTTCGTGATCGGTGTCGCGAGGTCGGCCTTGTAGGCGGCATCGATGTCGAACAGCACCGACTTCGTGGCGGGATTCAACAGCGCGGCCTGCTGCTCGAAAACGGGAATGATGTCCGCGGCGTAGTAGTCGTTCTCGGTGGTCTTCGCGCCCCAGATCTCAGCCGAGGGCTGGTAGGCCGGGAAGGTCGGGCCATCGGTCACGACGCTCTCGTTCGTGAGGATCCACTCGATGGCGGCCGCGGCTTCTTCCGGGTACTCGCTGTGGCTGGAAACAACCCAATAACCGCCGCCCCACTGTCCGGAGTACGGCTGATCTGCTCCATCCCACAGGGGCATCGGAGCGGCCGCTGTGCGACCCGCGGGGACCGCCCAGCTGTCCTCCGGAGCGTACACGAAGTCGCCGAACCAGGACGGGCCGATCTGCATCGCCACCTTGCCTTGCTGAGCGACATCTGCGATGAACCCCGCGTCGAACGGAGAACGCCGGTCAATCGCTCCGGAGGCAAGCAGCGGGTCGACCAGGTCGGTGACTCGCTGACACTCGGGGGCGGCGGGGTCGACCGGCAGAGTGTTGCCGTCGAGGCTGGTGAAGGTGCAACCGCTGGACTCGTAGAAGCCTGTGTAACCTGCGTTCTCGCCGAAAGCTCCGGAGACATAGCCGTTCTCCTGAAGGGTTTCGGCAGTGTCTGCGAACTCATCGAAGGTGGTCGGCACCTCGAGGCCGAGCTCTTCGAAGACCGTCGTGTCGTACCACAGGACTGTCTGGGCGAGGTCGTTGCGAAGGCAGTAGGTTGCTCCACCCGCTTCGCAGATGCCATTTGCGGGGCCGAAACCTGCCAGGAAGTCCGACTCGACGAGATCGTCCACCGGCGCTGCAAATCCGTTATCGCTGGAGATGAACTGGGCGATCGAGTTCGGCTGCCCAGAGAAGGCGACATCCGGCCACCCTTCCCCGGCCCGGTTCGCAAGAGCGATGTCCGCAACCAAGTTGTTTGTATCTCTCACCTCGATGTTCACCGTGACCTCGTCAGCGACGGCATCGGCGTACGCCTGCGCGGCCGCCTCACGCGGCGCGTCGACCCAGATCGTCACTTCGGGCTGAGTATCAGGGCTGTTTGAATCTGTTGCGGAACAGCCGGTCAGCGCGACAGCGAGGACAGCTGCGGCCGCAAAGGCTGAGTGAGTGCGCTTCATTGAGCGAGTCCTTTCTCGGGGCGCCGGACAGACGCATCGATTACAATATATGATATGAAAGCCTTGTCAATGTCGGAGCAGCCAGAGGAAGTCACGTGTTGATCACGGATGTTCGAGTCCACCCCGTCGTCGTTCCTGCTCAGGTTCCCGCCTTCCAATGGCGAGAAGGACTTCCGGGTTCCGACCCAGAGCATCTTGGCGCATGGCTGGAACTCACAACGAGCGAGGGTGTGAGCGGTTTCGCCTACTGCAGCCGAGGAACGATCATCACTGATCTGGTAGAACGTCGCGTGCGCGCCGAACTAGTGGGAGCCAATCCACTGGACCGCGAACAGCTCTGGCATCGACTCTGGGAACTCGATCGGATCGAAGAGTTCCCCATCTACGTCATCGGCGTCATCGACGTCGCGCTGTGGGATCTCGCAGGAAAGATCGCGGGCCTGCCGCTCTTCGAGTTGCTGGGAGCAGCCCGGCGAAGGATCCCCGCCTACGCGTCCACCACCACCTTCCACAGCATCGCCGAGTACCTCGACATCGCAGACCAGTGTCTCGAGCGAGGGTTCACCGCCATCAAGTTGCACGCTTTCGGCGACGTACGTCGCGACTCCCGCCTTGCTCTCGCGCTCCGCGAGCATGTGGGCGACGATGTCGACCTGATGTATGACGGGTCGGCCGGGTTCGACCTGCATGATGCCGTCCGGCTAGGACACGCATTGAGCGACTCGGGCTTCTCCTACTATGAAGAGCCGATGCGCGAATTCAGCGTCCATGCATATACCCGCCTTGCCCAACGCGTCCGCGTCCCGCTGCTCGTCGCGGAGACGAGCGATGGCGCGCACATGAACACCGCCGACTTCATCGCCTCCGGATGCGCGTCGGGTGTTCGGACGAGCGCAACCCATCGTGGCGGGGTGACAGGTGCGATGCGGATTGCACATCTCGCGGACTCGTTCCTGCTCCGGGCCGAGGTTCACGGATCGGGCCTGGTCCATCGGCATTTGGCGATGGCGATACCGAACAACACCTATTTCGAGTCCTTCGTCAACTCGCACCCGATCGTGGCAGAGAAGGTGGTGGATGAGCGCGGTTTCGTCCATGCCCCTGCGGGCGTGGGGATCGGGTGGGAGCATTCAGATAATCCGGACGTGCCGCCTGGCTTCCCGGGCCGGACGACGATAGAGGTTAGGGAGGTGGCGTCGCGATGACTGCTCACGCTTGGCCGGAAGCGCATCTCACCGCGCACCTGGAAGCGGCGACATCGATGCGCGAGCTTCTCCCGCAACTTCGGGAAGTCACCGATCTACTGTGCGAACGCTTTGCTCAAGGAGGCATCCTTTATACGTTCGGAAACGGCGGCAGTGCCGCCGACGCACAGCATTTGACTGGTGAGATCATCGGCCACTACAAGCGGGATCGCCGGCCGTTGGGTGCTGTCACCCTGAGCACCGATCCGACAACAATGACGTGTATCGCCAACGATTACGCCTACGAAGATGTCTTCGCTCGTCAGGTGCAGGCGCTTGCCTCCCCGCGTGACGTCATTGCCGCCTTTACGACCAGCGGACGATCAGCAAACATCACCAGGGCCCTGGAGGCCGGGCGGGCCGCGGGTTCGACCATCGTTCTATTCGCGGGCGGCGACGGAGGACCTGCGGCCTCACTGGCGGACCGCGTCCTTCTCGCTCCCGCGTCGGCTACACCCCGAATCCAGGAAATGCATACGTTCATGCTGCACGTCATCTCGGAAGGAGTCGACGCGTGGGCGGCCGGCGAAGAGCCCTTTTGAGGGTTAGTCACACAAGATAGTCCGGATTCGCCAGAGGAGAGGCCGCCTGCCAGCTGATCGGTGGGCGCCCTCGCGCAACGTAGCGCCGCCACCAGGTGTCAGGGCTCACGGCGCACAAGCGCCAGCCGTTCAAACGTCACGCCTAATGTCGCTGCGACAGACGAGCTGGCGCGGCAGATGGGAAAGCGACCCAATCGATAGCTCGTGATAGTCAGGGCTCGGTTGATGATGAAGCAGGCCACAAGGCGACTGCTGCGGCCGCCAAGAGCCCGATTCGATCGCCAAACTGGGATATCTCAAGGCTTACCGCATCAGCGAGAGCGGGTCGCATGATGCGGGGAAGAGCGGCCGACCTTACGGGTTCGAGAAACTCCGCTCCCGCCCGGGTGACACCCCCGCCGAGGACCACCCGCGGCACCTCAAGGATGTTCACAAGGCTGGCCACCCCAACCCCCAGACGAGTCAGCGACTCTCGCCACAGTTTCGAGGCAGCCGCGTCGCCGCGTCCCGCAGAAGCCGCGACGGCCGCCGCATCGGATTCCGGCATCTGTCGCTCATTCGCTTGCCTCGCGATGGAGCTTCCCGAAGCGTACGCCTCGAGACACCCTCGCGCGCCGCACTCGCACACCCGCGCCTCGGACTCCGGGCCGACGATCACATGTCCGAATTCGCCCCCATTGCCGTTGCGGCCCTGAAAAGGGCGGCCGCCGAGGACCGCGCCGCCACCGATGCCCGTGGACACCGTCAGGTAGATCAGGTCGCCACGCTCACGTCCGAAGTGATACTCGGCCATCGCTGCGGCCGTTGCATCGTTCCCCAGGTGCGTCGGTAGGCCGAGCGCACGCTGGGCTGCGTCGACGACCGGCACATCGAGCCACCCCACGAGATTGGGTGGAGACTGCACGACGCCACTGTCGGTGTCGAGGGGTCCTCCGCATGCGATCCCAATTCGGTCAGGGCTTTTGCCTTCACGCTCACATTCACGAAGGACGATCCGAGCCATGTCGAAAAGATCCGCGAGCACTGATTCGGGGCCGACATTGCGGGTGGGGGCAACCCGTGAGAAGAACACCTCACCAGCGTCGTCGACGAGAGCAGTCGCGAGCTTGGTGCCACCTATATCGAGGGCGAGCACGTTAGCCATGCGTCGGCTCACCCTGACTTTCTGCGACGATCGCGAGTTCGAGAAGTGCACGCTGCTCCGATCGGTCGAGATGCCAGCGCATGTAGTCCCCCGCCTCCTGCGGCTGACCAGACAGGATGGCATCGGCGATCGCTCGGTGTTCCTGCACCGTCTCAGTCGAAGCGCGCTGAGTTGTGTAGTGGCGATCAAAGGAGGCGAGTTCAGCTTCTCCCTCGGCTGAGACGACGGCGCGGGCGGAGAGATAGAGACGATACAGATGCATGTGGCAATGCATGGCGTCGTACGACTCGATTGCATGCCGGTTACCGGACATCTCAGCGACGAGCGCGTGGAATCGCACATCGTGTTCGGCGAGAAGCCCGTAGAGTCGGTCAGGAGCCGCTGCGTCGCTGAGCCTCACATGCCGTTCGACATCTTCCATCTCGCGCGAGAGAACATGCAGGTCGGCGGAGTTTTTTTGCGCGGCTGTCTCTGCCGACCACGGCTCGAGGAGCCGTCGGAAGGAGAAGAGTTGCGCGAATCCCTCGTGTGACAAGAGCGGGGTCGCTGTGTAACCACGGAATCGCTCTTTGGCAAGCAACCCGTCAGCCTCGAGCCGGACGAGTGCTTCACGCACCGGGGTTTGCGAGATGTGCAGATCTCGGGCCACCTGATCGATCTTGACGTGCTCGCCCGGCCTGATTTCGTGGTGAAGTATCCGAGCTCGCAGCGTCTCGTAGGCGGCGTCCGTCCGGCCGATCTCACCCGCGTGTTCGTTGAAGGTCACAGCACATCCTCTCGTGTGAGAAGACCTGGTGGCAGTAAGCCCTCATTCTCAAGTTCCCCCCACAACATATCCGGCACCGTCCGTTTGGCGCGAAGGTCATTCGTCCGGACCTGATCGGAGGTTCGCGCCCCAAGGACCACGGAACGCACCGCGTCGAACCGGAAGGGAAATGACACCGCAGCCTCGGGGAGCGTCACTCCGAACTTCTCGCATACCGAGGCGATCCGCTTCGCCCGGAGAACCGTCTCCGGAGAGGCGTTACCGTAGTCGAACTTGGCAGCCCTCGCCTGAGTTGGCTGAGCGAGAATGCCGGAGTTGAACACCCCTGCGGCCACAACGGCTGTCCCGCGACGTGTGGCGAGCGGCAGCAGGGTTGCTGTCGCACTCTGGTCAAGCAAGGTGAGCCTTCCCGCGACCATGACAACGTCGAGATCGCAGTGCTCGACGAACTGCTCGAGTGGAGCTGCCGCGTTCATGCCCACACCGATCGCCCGGACGAGGCCCTCGTCGCGTAGACGATATAGGGCTGGTATCGCGGAACTCATTGCCTCGGCCATGTGGTCGTCTGGATCGTGCAGGTACACGATGTCAACGTAGGAGAGATTCAGACGATCCAGACTGGCCTCGAATGTTCGGCGTATCCCGGCCTCAGACCAGGACCAAACACGTTGATGGGTCGCCGGGACATCGAAGGAGTCGTCCTTCAGGTGACCGGACCCGGGAAAGGCAACCAGCTCACGGCCCACTTTTGTGGACACCAAGAACTCTTCACGCGGCCGCTGGCTGAGGGCTGCACCGAGCCGAAGCTCACTAAGGCCGAGCCCGTAGTGAGGGGCGGTGTCGTAGTACCGGATACCGAGATCCCAGGCCGTGGCCACCACTGCGGCGGCCTCTTCATCACTCACCGCGGTGTAGAGATTCCCAAGCTGCGCCGTTCCCAATCCCATTGAAAACGTGGACCAATCGATCATCGTCACACCAGCACTTCCGTTCGCACCTCAGAAGAATATATGATCACACGATAAACCGGATGGAACGAAGGAGTTTCACGTGTCCTTGCGCCGAATCGGGATCATTCTGTGCGCCGCCCTCGCGGCGATAACAGCATCCGCAGCTGCCACACCCTCAGAAGTCCAGGCCGCCACCTTCGCGGAAGTCTATGCAGCACCGAACGGCAGCGGCACAGCCTGCACCAGTTCCGCGCCATGCAGCCTCACCGGGGCGCGCGATAAAGCGCGCACCCTCACTGCCGGGATGACCGGGGACATCGAGGTCATCCTCAGCGGGGGAACATACTCCCTCACGGGCACCTTCTCCCTGACCGCATCGGCCGGCGACGGCGGTACCTCCACCCATAAAGTGATCTACCGCGCTGCGACGAACGCAACTCCCGTGCTCAGTGGGGGCGTGCAGATCACTGGCTGGTCACAGGTCGGCAGCACGAATGTGTGGTCTGCCGCGCTTCCCGCAGACTTCGAGTCGCGGCAGCTATACGTGAACGGCGTGCGTGCCGAGCGCGCCCGCGGGACGATCGCGAGTTCCATCGCCGGCTACTCCCCTACCGGAGTGAATCTAAACACGAACGTCATTAGCACCTGGGCCCGGCCACAAGACGCCGAGTTCGTCTTCGACCGCGGGTGGCAGAGTCTTCGATGCGGGGTCGCAACCGCGTCAGGCAACTCGGCCACAATGGACCAGCCCTGCTGGGACAACATCACGAAGCGCTATGTGGGTCTCGCCCCCGGCGTAACCTTCGGGTTCCGGGCAGACACGTACATCGAGAATGCGCGCGAGCTGCTGGACACACCCGGCGAGTTCTACCAGAACACCGCGACGGACACGATCTACTACATTCCGCGCAGCGGTGAGACCATGAACACGGCGACAACGATCGCGCCTGCGGTACAGACGCTGCTCACTGTTGCGGGAACCGCAAGCCAGGCTCTGCGCAACGTTACGTTCAGAGGCATCACCTTCGCGCATTCGACTTGGATGGCACCCAGCAGCAACGAAGGATTCGCTGACGCCCAAGCCACAGTGCACGTGACCGGACAGAACGGTTGGAAGTATCAGGGCACCTGCACCCGTTTCAACCCTACCGACCCCGGCACGTGCCCGTACGGAGCTTGGTCCATGACTCCCGGTGCCGTGGAGTTGACTCGCACGAACGGCGTGCGGTTCGAGGCGGCGAAGTTCGCCCATCTCGGAGCAGCGGGAATCAATTTCGGGGTGGGCACCTCAAATAGCGTGATCGAAAGCAGCGAGGTGACCGACGTCGCTGGCTCAGGGATTCAGATCGGGAATGTTAGCGACTTCAATCCCGCAGACCCTTCCGTCACACCTCAAGACAACCGAATGTCCGACAACTGGATTCACGGCGTGGGGCGCGACTACGCCGCAGGAGTGGGTATCTTCCAGGGCTACGCGAGCGGGAGCGTGATCGAGCACAACCAGCTGAATCACCTTCCGTATTCCGGCATCTCCTTGGGATGGGGATGGGGGCGTGTGGCCTCTGACGTCGAAGGCAACAAGATTCGCAACAACCTCATCTTCGGTGCGATGAGCCGCTTGTCAGACGGCGGCGCCATCTACACGCTTGGAAGCCAGGGCTCATCTCTCAACAACGGAGTGCAAATTTCGGGCAACGTCATCAACGTCGACAGCGCCGACCCCAACGGGGGCAGCAAATCGATCTACCTTGACGGCGGCACCCGGTGGGCGTCCGTCATCCGAAATGTCACCGTCGGCGCCAAGACTGAAGTGGGCGGATGTGACGAGAACGATGGAACTGCCTACGGCGACTTCTTCATCCGAGACAACTACTTCGCGTCCCTCGCTACGGGTTGGGACTGTGGCGCCCCCGATAACCTCGACTGGGCGGGAAACACGCAGATCTCAAAGCTTCAGGACGCGCCTTCGATGATCGTGAACCGAGCTGGAGTTCGCACCGATGCCGACACCCAAGGAGAGAATCTTGCGTTGACCCGTCCCGCGCAGGCGCTGTACGTCGACGGAACCACAGCACAGCTTCAGCCGGGGAACACGACCGCGGGCGCTAACGACGGCGACTTCGACACCTTCACCCAAGCGTTCGGCCAATACCGGTGGCAGTACATGGTCGACCTTGGCTCCGTTCGAACGATCGGCCGCGTGGCGATCCTTGAGCCCGGCGACAAGTTCGCGACGGCTTGGCACGTCGAAGGTTCGACGAACGGGTCCAACTACAGCACGATCGCCTCCCAGACCGGGCTCACGGGTGGTGGTCACCACGAGGTCACCATGACCCCGACAGCGGCTAGGTACCTGAAGGTCGTGGCTGACGCGCCCAATGCAGGAGGACAGGTAGGCGGACAGATGGCTCTGTCAGAGGTGGGCGTGTATGAAGCGACCAACCTGGCTACGGGAAAGTCCTCCCAGGCCCTCTTCTTGGACGGCAGCAACGCACAGCTGCAGCCTGGGCGATCCACTGCCCACGGGAATGACGGGGATCCGACAACCTGGGTGCAAGCCACGAATCAGTACCGCTGGCAGTACGTCCTCGACCTTGGGTCGGCGCAGGCAGTCTCGCGGGTTTCACTTGTCCAGCCACCGGATAAGTTTGCGACCGCATGGCACCTGGAGGGCTCTACCACGGGGAGCAACTACACAACGCTGGCAACCGTCACCAACCAGAACGTCGGAGGCTACTCGACGATCACGTTTGCGAGTCAGTCGGTTCGTTACCTGAAGTTTGTTGTTGATGCGCCGAACGACGGATACCAGATCGGTGGACAGATGGCGATCTCCGAAGTGGGGGTGTATGCGAACTAGCGCCGCCTGGAGGGGCGAGGAGAGCCCTGGGGTAACTCGCCCCGGGGCTCCTCCGCTTCGATGGTCCTCAATCACCGCGAACGATCCTGTACTACGGTCCCTCGCCGATCAAAGTGAACCACCCCGGGAAAGGTTATGCGTATGCGAGTCCTGCTCGACCTCGGCGGGTTTCGCGTCCGCGCGGTGGAAGTGCAGAGAACGCTCCGAATCATTTGTGTGGATGGTATGGCATGGCGGCTCGTCGGATTCGTCACGGAACAACCCGACCCAGATCAAGCGGCCGCTCGCACCCTCCCCAGATACGTTCCCCTCAATCGATCGCGGAAGATCGCCGACGTCGGAGAGCAGCCGACGATAGATCGCAAGCAGTCTCACCAGCCCGGCGATCAAGGGTGACGAACTAAACGGATTGAATCGCCCCGGGTTTAGTGGAGGGCGAGTTCTCCCAGCGCCGGCTGGTGCTGGGGGTTGATCTCACGGTAGTACTGGTTCTCCTTCTCGATCGGTGTGAGGTATCCGATCGATGAGTGCAGCCGGTTCTCGTTGAACCAGTGCACCCAGGACAGCGTGGCGAGCTCGAGCTCGTCGACGGTGCGGAACGGGCCGTCGATCTTCACGCACTCGTTCTTGTAAAGGCCCACGACCGTCTCTGCCAGGGCGTTATCGAACGAGTCACCCACGGTCCCGATGGACGCGATCGCGCCGACATCAGCGAGCCGCTCGGAGTAGCGCAACGCGGTGTATTGCGCTCCGGCATCGGAATGTTGAACGAGCCCGGCGACGTCCTGGCCGGCGCGGTCGCGGACCCATAACGCCATTGACGGTGCTCAGCGAATCTCCCCAGAGTTGCTAATCGAAGTTCCCCAGGTCGCGGGGTAACGCTAGCGCAGGTTTGTGCCGGTCGTGACGCGGCGTAGCTGGTCCGCTGCGGCGGCGTGGTTGCGGAGCCGGTAGGAGGCGCCGTCGAGGGTCACGACGACGGATCGGTGAAGGAGCCGGTCGAGCATGGCGGCGGCGACGGTGGTGTCGCCGAGGATCTCGCCCCAGGCGCCGACGGGCCGGTTCGTAGTGATCACGATCGAGGTCTTCAGGTAGCGCTGGTTGATGACCTGGAACAGCGCGGACGCGGCCTCGCCGGGCAGCGGCAGGTAGCCGAGCTCGTCGATGATCAGCAGCGTTGGGCCGGCGAAGAACCGCATCATCGTCGACCACTTCCCTTCGATCGCGGCGCGGTGACAGCGCGCGGCGAGGTCTGCGGCGGAGGTGAAGTAGGTGCGGTAGCCGGCCTTTACGGCGGCGTGCCCGAGGCCGGTCGCGACGATGCTTCTATGTCGCGTCAAGCGGCTGCGATGAGGTCTCGTTCGACGCCGAGTGCTTGGTTCTCCATGATGCGGTAGACCTCTCGTGCGATGGCGCGTTTGAGGCATCGCTTGATCTCGCGAGCCGACTTGCCTTCCAGGGTTCGGCGCGAGGAGTAGGCCTTCGTTGGCTCATGAATTCGCAGTCGAGTGAGCGCGACGGTGTGGAGGGCGCGGTTGAGCTGCCGGTCGCCGCGGCGGTTGAGCCGGAACCGCGTGACGGCTCCGCTGGATGCTGGGATCGGTGCGGCGCCGCCCAGGGAAGCGAAGGCCGCTTCGGAGCGGATCCGTCCCGGATGCGACCACGAGATGAGGAACTGCGCTGCGGTGATCGTCCCGATCCCGGGACGGTCGAGAAGGGCGGGGCAGATACGGACGACGAGTTGTTCGATCTCGGTCTCGTATTCGGAGGCCTCCGCTTCCAGCGCCAAAGCACGTCGAGCCGTTCCGCGGATGGCGCGGACGGTTGCGCGGTGCTCGATCGACTGCGACGGGCTGGTGCGGAGTCGGGCGCAACGCTGCAGTTGCTCGTCGGTGGTGCCTCGGCGGAGCTGATCGCGCAATGATTGCGCGGCGTTCACGATCAGCGCTTTGAGCTGCCCGATCGCTTTCGTGCGGCCGATGACGGCTCCTTGTCGTGCAGAGACGAGAACGCGCAATGCCTCGCGGTCCCCGCGAGAGCGGGGAGCGGCAAGATGGTCGCGGCTGAGCGCTTCGCGCGCGGCGCGGACAGCGTCGAGCTCGTCTGATTTGGCGCCGTCTCGGCGTGCCGGACGCGCCGGCCGGTCGATCTCGACGACCCATTCGCCGTGCTCGAGGAGCGACGTGGTCAGTCCGGCTCCGTAGCTGCCGGTTCCCTCGATTGCCCAGACCCTTCGACCAGGTGCAGTGGACTCTGCGAATGCTTGCAGCCGCCGGTAGCCGAAGGCGTCGCTGGCGACGGTGACGTGTTTGATCACGCCGCCGGTGCCGCCGTCGAGGACAGCAGCCGTGTGCGAGTCGCGATGGGTGTCGACCCCGATGACGTAGTCAACGAGGCCTGCGAGCATTGATGTCATGGTGCTTCTCCTTCAGGTTGAGTGCCATCTGAGTCGGCACCGGCTTGGGAGGAGTCACCACGTGGCAGGACTGTGATGAGGCACGACCCTAAGGGTCGGCCAGGCTTCTGATCAGGCCAACGGTGGTGGGCCAGGCCGGTGCCGGCGGCCGCGGCGACAGATCCATCGCAAGGACACCGCCGAAAGCGGGTCAGTGAGTCGTTTCGGGTCAGCCGCAGCCACCAGCACCGAGACTGGCACCCCGGTGTCGTCGAGGCCACCAGGGCCCCTCCCTAGTCTCACAGTGTGTCTTCCCAACCCCAGGCGGACCGATAAGGAGCACGTTGGTCGCTGTGTCGATGTAACGGCAGGTGCCCAGCTCGGCGAGCAGCGACCGGTCGATGCCGGACGCGTGGTCGAGGTCGAAGTCGTCGAGGGTGGCGCCGGTGGGGAGGTTCGCGAAGCGGAACCTGCCGGCGAGTCGGCGGGCGTCGGTCGCGGTGACTTCGACGCGTAGCAGGTGCTCGAGCGCGTGGGTGAGGGTCCAGCCCTCTGCGGTCGCCTGGTCGAGAACTTTCGGGAGGGCTTCGGCGGCGTCGGCGAGCTTCAGGTCTTGGAGGTGGCCGCGCAGCTGCTGATAGACGGCCGCGGCGGTGGTCGTGGTCTTGGTGGTGGTCATCGGAGGGTGTTCCTGTTCTTCGCGGCCTGCTCGTAAGCGGCCAGGTCAATCACGGTCGACGGCGCCGCGGCGGTGCCGGTGAGGACGGCCGCGGCGCGCAACGCGGCGGGCCCGGGTGGGATGCGTTCCTTGCGACGGTGCGGGCGCCCGGGAGGAGCCGACGCCAACGCGATGGCCTCGAGCGCGGTGACGTGCCCGGTGTCGCGGATCGTGACCCCGAGTCCGGGCTCGGCGACCCGGTGACGGGCGACGACCGCGCCCGACGCGGTGGCAATGTCGATGGTGTCGGCGCCGAGCCGTTGCCGAACCTCGACCTTCGCCGCGGCCAGCTCCGGTGGGACGGAGTACCGGTTCCCGCGCCAATCGATCAACGCCTGCCGGGTTGCAGTGCGCTCCTCGGTGATGATCACCGGGAACACCGCCGGTGGCAGCGGGCGGAGCCGTTCGTTGGGGAACATCGCCGCCGCGGTCGTTGTCCCGTCGAGGTCTTCACGAGGCCGGTCGTCCTGGCCTCTGGCGAACGCCTCGACACTGGCCTGCGCCTGCTCGAGGGTGAGCTCGTCGGGGAGGTTGCGCCACCAGCGTTGCGCTGCGGTGTGGTTGTTCTTCTCGACCACGCCCTTCCGGTTCCCGCTGCGGGGACGGCAGACGACCGCCTGAACCCCGTGATGTTTCGCGAACGCGGCAAACATCGGGGTCAGGTCCTTCGTCACCGGGTGCAGCACGGTCGCCATTCGATCGAACCGCCAGACGTTCGTCAGCCCGCCCAACAGGGACAGCAGCGTCGTCATCGCCGCGAGCAGGTGCGGGACGTCCATCGATGGGGAGATCACCGCCCGCCAGACTCCGGAGTGCGCGAGAGAGCCGACGAGCAGGAACGCCTTCTTCGACCCAAACCCCCAACCGAGCGGCGGGTCGGGCAGCTCGAGCCAGTCGAACTGGGTCTCCTCGCCGGGCGGGTGGTCGATGACCGCGTTCGCGCGCTTGGTGACATGCGAACACGCCAGACACGCCGGGCGCAGAGACCGGGTCCGGACCTGCCGCGTCAACGTCTGATACGACCCCGTGAACCCGAGCGGACGCAGCTCGTCCAGCAGCGTCTGGACCCAGAGGTGCGGGTCCTCACGGAGCCGTTCGGTGACGTAGTCGACGAACCGCTCGAACGGGTCCGGCGCCTGGACGCGGACGCCGGGTAGCCGCTCGCCGCTCAGGTACGCGCGAATGGTTTTGCGGTCGTGTTCGGTGCGGCGGGCAATCTCGCTGATCGTGAATCCCTGCCTGTGTAGAGCGTGGATATCCACGCTGCTCCTCTCTGAGAGCATGAGGAACGGGCCTCCCTCGAAGGCTGGTGTGTGGTCGAAGACCACCAGCATCGAGGGAGGCCCGCCTCATGCGGCGGAGCGACCCAGGGTGGGGAATTTCGATGAGCAGAAGTGGGGAGTTTCAGTGAGCGCCGTCACCATCTCTAGTGCGTCCAGTGGGAGGTCGGTGGGCATCCGGTTCATGCTCCGCCAGCCGACGATCCGGCGCGAGTAGACGTCGGTGACGAACGCGGTGAACGCCATCCCCGACCACGTCGGAACGTAGGTGAAGTCGACCACCCACAGCTCGTTCGGTCGGTCCGCGCGGAAGCAGCGCTGCACGTGATCCGGGGGCCGGAACGACGCCCCGTCGGGCTTTGTCGTGATGAACTGCTTGCCGCGGCGGATGCCTCGCAGCCCCTGCTGACGCATGAGCCGTTCGACGGTGCACCGGGCCACGATGATCCCTTCCCGCTTGAGCAGATGCCAGACCTTGCGGGCGCCGCTGATCCCGCGGCCCAGCTTGCGGTCCCAGAACACCTTCTCGATCTCCACGATCATCTCCGCATCGCTGATCGTCCGCGCCGACGGGGGCCGCTTCTTGAACGCGTAGTAACCGGACGGAGCGATCGGCACGGCATGCTCGGTGAGCACCCGGCAGATCGGCTCGACCCCGAACCGGTCACGATGATCGTCGATGAACTGAACTACCACGGCAGTCGCGGGTCGAGCTCCCGCGCGAAGAACGACGAAGCCGCCAACAAGATCTCGTTCGCCCGCTTCAGCTCGCGCACTTCAGCTTCGAGCGCCTTGATGCGCTGAGCCTCGCTCGTCGTGGTCCCGGGCCGTTCGCCCGCGTCGATCTGAGCCTGTTTGCACCAACCCCGCAGCGTGTCGGGATTGACCCCGACACGCTGCCCGATCCGGATCACCGCCTGGTTCAACGACAGCTCCGGATCCTCCTTCCGGGCCTCAGCCACAAGCCGCATCGCACGCTCACGAAGCTCCGGCGGATACTTCCTCGGTGCTGGCATAGTCATCATCCTCTCGGGGAATCAGACCCTCCACGAGACCCGGGGCGATTCAGATAGCCTGCCTCACTCCCTCCGAACTGATCACCATGAGCCTCGCCCTCGACGTGCTCAGAAACGACGTCGCGAGTCACGCCGGGGTGGACTCGCCCTGGGACCGCCGCCACATCGGCGCGAGGTCGTCGTCCTCTCCCCCGGGTGCGGCGATGTCGTATCCGCCGAAAGGGCTGTAGCCGATGACGGCGCGGGTTCCGTACGTGCTGCGCTCGGTGATGATGGGTGCGCCCGTGACGCGGAGCGCGGCCGTGGGCTGACCCCATTCTCTAGGTCCGGTGGTTGTGAGAGTCGTCCTGTTGCCCGCGGGCGCGGGCAGGGAGACTGGTCAGATCATGCCGAACAGCAGGAAGCGTCACACCCCGGAGCAGGTCGTCCGCAAGCTCGGACAGGCCGACCGGATACTCGCCGACGGGCAGGATGTCGCGGCGGTGTGTCGGGAGCTCGGGGTGTCCGAGCAGACGTACTACCGGTGGCGGAACCAGTACGGCGGCCTCAAGGCGGACGACGCGAAGCGTCTCAAGGAGCTCGAGAAGCAGAACGCGACCCTGAAGCGGCTGCTCGCCGAGGCGGAGCTGGAGAAGGCCGCGCTCAAGGAGTTGGCTGAGGGAAACTTCTAAGCCCGGACAGGCGCCGCGCCGCCGTCGCTCACCTGGTGCGCAAGCTGCAGGTGAGCGAGCGGATGGCGTGCCGTCTGGTCGGGCTCTCACGCTCCGCGTACCGGCGCCCACTCAAGGGCGACACGGTCGCGGACCCGGACCGGGCGCTGCGGGACTGGTTGCGTCGGTGGGCGAAGAACCACCCCCGATACGGGTACCGGCGGGCGTATCACGATGCCCGCGCCGAGGGGTGGGCCGTGAACCACAAGAAGATCCAACGCCTCTGGCGCGAGGAGGGCCTCCGGGTCCCGCAGCGGCGGCGTCGCAAACGCGTCGGGTCCTCGACCGTCGACACGCCGACCGCGGACGCGCCGAACGTGGTGTGGACGGTGGACTTCCAGTTCGATGCCGACGAACAGGGCAGACCGATCAAGATCTGCTCGATCGTCGACGAACACACTCGCGAGTGCATCGGCGGGCTCACCGAACGGTCGATCACCGCCGACCGGCTTACCGCCCACCTCGAAGACCTCGTTCGGGGCGCCCCGGCGGTGCTCAGATCCGACAACGGGCCCGAGTTCATCAGCGAGGCGATGGCCGACTGGGCCGGCACCCGCACCGGGCTGAGCTACATTCCGCCCGGCTCGCCGTGGCGCAATGGATACGTCGAGTCGTTCAACAGTCGGATCCGCGACGAGTGCCTGAACATCAACAGCTTCTACTCGCTGCTGCACGCGCAGGTCGTGATCGGCGACTGGAAGGACGAGTACAACCACTCCCGGCGACACTCCTCGCTCGGCTACCTACCGCCGGCCGACTACGCTCGGCGATGCACCCATCAAATCGAAACCGACGACTCACACACCGTCCGGACCGAATAAAGGGGGCGGCCCAGCCGGGTAGCTTCGAACCACTCCTCGAGCTTGGGAGTCATCTTGGTGCCGCCCATCTTTCCTCGCAGCTGCTCGGGAAGGATCGGGAGGTCGCGCCACCCGGGCATGCGTGATCGTGCCAGGCCGCGACGCACTCTCCCTCGGTGCCGATGTGGTGCCACGAGCACTCCCTGCAGATGATCTGCGTCAGGCTCCCGCCTACGCACTGGCAGATGCGGCCGAGGCCGAGCGTCGCGCGGTGCTCGTCGTGGAGGCCTGCCGCGCAGCGGAGGTCGACGTCGTACTGGTCGATGCTGTGCGCTCCGATGACGGTGTGGGGGACGGTGTTGCTGCGGTGCCACATCTTGGACAGGAAGATGCAGTTGAAGTGTCCGTTGACGTCGATCCAACGGTGCCAGCCGGCGTCCAGCTCGTCGGGGTGGTGGTAGTCGAAGACGGGGCGGCCGAGCGGGATACCAGTCCACTCGGGGAGGGCGGCGACGTCGGCTTCGTGGATCAGTCCGTCGATCATTTCCATCAGGGTGCTCATGTTCGTGTCCTTTCGATCGCGGGTTAGAAGAGTGCGCCGTCGCCTGGGGCGGGTTCGCAGATCCACCAGCCGAGGGTGATCCAGGAGGGCCCTCCCGTGCGGTGGTGGAGCTTGAAGGTGAGTTCTCCGGTGTTGGTTGCGATGAAGATGTCGCTCACGATCACGGCCTCGCTCCACGGTCCCTGTGCATCGGTGCCGTCCTCGACGCGGTTGCCGTTCACGTCCCAGGCCGTGTGTCGCATGGCGTAGCGGATGCGCTCGCTCATCTGCGGCTCGTGGCCGAGCGGTTCGCCCTCGCGGCGGGCGTGGAAGTCGTCGTTGGTGATGGCTCCCGCGGGGGTCTTGTAGATGATCGGCTCGTTCACGCTCCTGCTCTCCTCCTCGTTGTTTCCCGGTGGGTGCCGGGCGCACGCAGTGGCCGGTACCGGTGGCGGAGCGCAGTGCCTGGAGAGGGTGGTACCGGACTGAGCGCAGCGAGGGAGGATAAGGAGCCCTCGGAAGGAACGAAAGCGACAAAGCCGGTTTAGGCTCGGAGGTCCCCGACACCCATAGGGATAAAGGCCAGGGCCGCGTAGCGGCGGCCGGCTGCCTCTCCCCCGCTCGCTCCGAGCGGGGCCAGCGTTCGAATACGCTGTGACTTCCTGGACACCGCGTGGGTGCCGGTGGGAAGTTTGTTGCATGGGCAAGCGGGAGCGGATTGCGACTGCCGCCGCCGTCTCCAACGGGATGGTGTGGTTCGGCCTCGCGCTCTTCGTCGGCGCGATCGCGATTCAGGCGGCGCCGGCTGCGCTGGCGAGCGAGTGGTTCAACATTCTCGGGTGGGCCCTGCTCGTCCTCGCGTCCCTCGGGTTGGTCGCGATGGGTCTTGTCGAGCAGTGGACAATGCGCGCTGCGCGTGGGCGGTCGCCGCACGTTCCGTAGTCACCGCGGCGACTACTCTTGGTGGTCTCGGCCGGAGAACGGAGGCCGATCATCCCGTGGGAACGTCTGTCCGCTACGCGGCCCATTTCGATCGACTGATGGATGAGCGGATTCTTCAGCGGATCGCTTCCGAGTTCCCGCTTCAGACTCTTTCTGAGAAGGAGCGGCAGTCAGACGAGCTGCCCGTGACTCGTGACCCTCGACCAAAGGGGTGCAAGGTCTGGGTGCGGTTTGGTCCGCATCCGATGCTTGTCGATGCGCTGGTTTTTGCCTGGACCGATGTGGCGTGCGGTGTCGAGTTCCGCGTAGCGGACAAGGAGCACCGGTGTTGGGTGTGGGCCAATGCAGTGACGCCGGCTTAGGACGGCGAAGGGGGCGAGGCCTCACCCTCGCCCCCTCTCGAACGTTGTCGAGATGCGGTCAGGAGTTCTCGCGGGGTGTGCGTGTGACGACCGCGGTCGCGTGACCCAGGTCAGGGCCGATGTGGGTGGCGTCGATGATGCGTCGGTAGACAACCCCGTCTGAGCCCTCGAAGGATGCGTCCCGCTCGTGCCCGACGACGATCACGGCATCCCCCTTGTGCAGCGACGCCGCCGCGCCGGCTCCGAGCTCGAACTTCGCTTCGACGGCGTGGGCGAGCGGCTTGAGACCTTCGATGCGCTCTCCCCCTCGGTATTCGGCGGTGTTCTCGAGGACGGTGAACTTCACGATCGTGGTCTTGCCTGCGGCCTGCGACTCGGGGTCGCCAGCCAGGTTTCCTGTGATGAATCGGACGGACATGGTGTTACCTCTTCCTTGTTCTAGCGGTTGGTGATCAGACGGTCGATCTGGTCGGGGCGGAAGCCGCTCCAGTGGTCCTCGTCGGAGACGACCACGACGGGCGCTTCGGTGTAGCCGAGATCCTCGACCACATAGTCACGCGCTGCGCTGTTCTCTCGGATGTCGACCTCAGTGAAGGGCACGCCTTTCTGCCCGAGCACGCGCTTGGTCATGGTGCAACGGATGCACGTTGGCCCAGTGGTGTAGACCACGACTCCTTGCTCGCTCATCTGTCCGATCCCTTCCCTGAACAACCGTTTTTCTTTGCCTTCCGGCAGACAGAGATGAAACGGAGGCGAAGCGCGAAGTGCTAAGAATCTCGGGCGAGATAAGCCCGCCAGGGCGCGTCCGAGATTGTGAGAACGCAGTCGCGGCAGCCGACGTATTCTCGACAGCCGGAAAGGTCAAAGAAGCCGGCCTTCTGCTGCGCCGTGTGAACGGCTCCGCTACGCGGGTCGACCTCCGGGTCGGCCGGCGTCGATCTAAAGTTACAGACTTACAGACTTCCGTAGTTCGGCTTCTGTGGCGCCGGAAAGCTTGTCGGCTCGCTCGAGCAAGAGGTCAATCGCGACTCGGATCAGTGTGTTCTCGGTGATCCGCTGCCCTCCAGTACCTTTGGCCCGGTTCAGCCGGCGGGATTGCTCGGTGAGCTGGGCATACTGGTCGGCCCGCAGTCGTGCTTCCTTGCGCTCAAAGGAGAGATAGCCTGCGCCTGTCGCCGTGCTGGCGGCAGGCGCAGACGTAGCGGGCGGCCGCGGTCCTCGCGGGCGAGTGCGGCTCTCTGGCGCCGGTGTCGTCGGCGCGGGTGCGGGAGGCTCGGTTGCCGCTAGGGGCGCCTCGGCGGGCGGCGTGTCGTTCTCCGGCAGGCGGCTAAGCATTGCTGACAGGTCGGCGCGTGCCATTAGACAGCCTCCGCTTGCTGGGGTTCGTTGGCCCAGAGTGCCATGAGCTCCATCGCGACGTGGGTGTAGTCGTAGATCGCGTTAGCGTTCTGGCGGGTGTCGGGGTACTGGGTGACGACGCGACCATGCAGCGGCGCGTCGGCGTGGGCGGCGTAAAGGCGTATGTACTGGCGGAACCGGGGCAGTTTCAGCCCCTCGTCGACGAGCTTCTCCCAGTCCTCGAGCTGACCGGCGCGACGCCGGTCGATCTTGCTGAGCAGAACACGATGCGGGAGACCTCGCGGCGCGACGTGCTGACGGATGGTTCGGACCATCGCCGGCGTATTCAGTGGTTCGGGGTTTAGAGGGAGGATGACGAAGTCAGCAACATTAAGCACCGCGGACAGGACGCGCGTGTCTTCGAGGCTTCCCGGGGTGTCGACGAAAATCGTGTCATAGTGCAGCTGCCGTAGGCGCGCGAGGTTGTTCGGGTCGGCGTCGGCGGCGAAGTCGAACGGCAGGTTCTCCCCCGCGTTCTCGGCCCACCAGGTGGTCGATTGCTGGGGGTCGACGTCGACCACCAGGACTCGGGAGTGTTTGGCCATGACTGCGGCGAGGTTCATGGTGGTCGTGGTCTTTCCGACCCCACCTTTTTGACCAACGAGAGCGACGATTCGCATGGTGTCATCCAATCGGATTGTTCGTCAGCCGAGCGGAGCAGGCTCGGCGTGTCTGTAAGTTCGGGAGTTCGGGAGTTCGGGAGTTCGGCGGCCGCCAGTCTCTGTAAGTTTCGCGAGTCTGCGAGTTACAGACTCACGTCACGATCAGGCAGCGCACGACTCTGTAAGTAACGTAGTTTGGCAGTTTGGAAGTCTGTCACTTTGTAAGTCAGTGACTTACGATCCTGGCCTTCAGGCCGCGACGGATGTCGTGGCGCTAGTGGTGATCGCGTCGGCCAGGGCGTGCGCGGTGCGCAGCACGTTCGCGGCGGTGGCCTTGATCGTCTCGGCCTCGCACTTGCTCCACCCGGCGACGTAGCCGACGCTGTAGGCGCTGGTGTCCAGTCCGAGAATCCCGGCGACGACGAACGCGACGCTCTCGGCCTCGGTTTCCTTGATCCCGCGGTGCTCGACGTACTCGGCGTGATCTTCCTCGGCGTGCAGGAGGACGTGCGCGGCCTCGTGAAGGGCGGTCTTGGCTGCCTGAGCGGGGGAGAGGTCCGCGTCGATCACGACGCGCTGCGTGCCGTCGGTGGTGGTGTATCCGTTCGCGCCTCCGCCAATCTGCTCGCGCTCGACGGTCCAGCCCTTGCCGGTGAGGTAGTCGGCTACGGCGTCGAAGATGCCCGCGGGGTCGTCTCCGGTGAGCGGGCGCGCGATGTCGGCCGGGTCGCCCGCTTCCTCGTCGATGAGGTCGGTCTGTCCCATGTCGAACACGGACACCGGGAAGAATCGCACCCGGCGCTGTTCCTCCTCCTCGCCGGTCTGCTCGTTCTCGACCGTCTCGCGCACGTCGCGACCGCCAAAAATGCGGATCCCGCGCTCACCCTTACGCACCTGACGGTTCAGCTTCTGCCAGGTCCGGTAACCGGCGACGTGTGACGCCTCCGGACACTGGGAGAAAATCAGCAGCAGGTTCCCCAAGCTGTAGCGGTGAAACGCCTGCGCGAACGTCAAGAACCGCGCCCACGTCTTGGACTCGCGCAGCGCCTCGACCTGTTCCGCGATCGTCGCCTGCAGCGCCTCGGCCTCGGCGCGACGCTCCTCGGGGCTCTTGGCGTTCTTGACCGTGCGGACCATGTTCGGAACCTTCACCTAACGGGATTAGTACTATTTGCGTCTGTCTCACCCCCACGTTTTTTGCCGTGAAGGCGGTTTACCGCCGCGAGAGAGGACGGCCGAAGTGCAACCCGGAGGGCGGTGGGGGAGAGAGTTTCGGCGCGATGTGAGGGAGCGCAGCGACCGCGTGCCGAAAGTCTCGGAGGAGCCGGCGGCGCAGCCGCTTGCATGGAGGTTGGCCGACCGTATGCTGCCGAAGGCTTCACGGCAAAAGAACGGGCCGAAGGCCCTGACAGCGCCGGCAACGCCGGCTCTACCAGCGAGCCCGTGGGCTCGCCTCCGCGCATCGGATCGTCGCTAGGCGACTCGCCGTCGCGGTGTCTCGATCGGCTTGGTGGCGGGGCCGTCGCAGTACCGGCACCTGACGCCGATCGTCATCCCGTGGGCGCAGTAACCGGGATCGACCCATTCCGCCTCGACAGCTTCGACGTCACGAGCGTCGACGACGGTTCTCGAGCGGAGATCTCCGTCGGCGGTGCGGTCGTACGGCCGCACCGCGATTCCCTCGCGCTCCTCGACGATGATGCGACGAGCTGCGGCATAGTCCAGCCGGCCATCGGGTCGGCGCGGGTGCGGGCCGTAGGCGTGGGTGCCGTCGTCAGGGACGAGCGAGAGCTGCCCCCGGCTCGGTCGACGTTTCGCATCGGGTCGACGGGGTGCATGCATCCACGCCTCCTCGGCCTTCCACCACGCCCACGCCTCGCGCTCGACGCGGTAGCGGGTAGCGCGGGCGTCGAGACGGCCGGCGACTCCGGCGCGCTCGGCGGCGAGGTCGAGCGGGAGCGCCTCGACACGGTGCCAGCCGTCACGGGAACGCTCGACGATGCCGACATAGGCGAGACGGTCCAGCAGTCGACGGGTGCGCAGCGCATCGGCACCGATCGTGGGGCAGAGTTCGTCGACGGGGCGAGCTGTGGTGTCGATGCGTGCGTAGAGATTCCCGGCCAGATGTCCGAGCGCAGGACGGGTAGCGGTGAACAGGTCGTGCGCGGCATCCGTTATCCGTGCACGGAGCGTTGCAAGGAGCGCGGTTCTCTCCGCGGCCCCGGCCCCGGGGGGGCGCGGGTTCGCTTGTGACCGGGCATGATCCGAGTTGCTGTGGAGAGCGCTCTGAGGGTCGATCGTCCAGTGAGCGGCGCGGGGCCCGTCAGCGGCCGCGGTCTGTTCGATCCATCCGTCCTCCGAGAGACGAAGCAGCGCCGTCCTGGCCGTCTCGCGGCCGACCCCGGCGAGGAGGGCCAGACGGCGGGTATCGGCTTCCAGAGAGCCGCTGAGGGCGTGCAAGGCGAGAACGCACAGCACGTCGAGGATGCGGCGATCGGCGGGGCCGCCTCCGCGCGCCCAGCGGCCGGCCGCGGCGTCGGCGCGCTGCTGGACGTCGCGCACGTGCGTAGCGATCGCGTCGGCGCGACGGTCGAACGTGGGATCATCCCCGATCTGGCGGTCACTGGCCGCGACGTAGCGCACGGCCTTGTCCCACTGGCGTGCGAGCACGCGGCGCTGCTCGCCGCGGGGGCGGTTCACGCGGCCGCGGGCGGTGACGCGTGTGCGGACGTGCTCTAGGCCGGGCTCGGTGTCGACGAGGGCAGCGACGTCGGCGTGCCGCCACCGGGCGGCCGCTGCGCCGATCAGGACGCGCCAGAGCGTCGCTGAGGCGTCCGTGGGCGTCTCCTGCAGCGCTGCGGCGCTGACGGCGGGGAGCTGCCGGCGAGGCCCGACCAGCTGCAGACGCCCGTGAGCGTCCAGCGGGAGCGGCGCGTGCGGGTCGATGATGCGAGCGGGCTCGGTGTCGTCGACGAGGCCGGCGAGGAGGCTCACGAGCGCGCGCACCTGTGCAGCGGTGGCCGTGGGGGCGCTGAGCGCGTCGAGGTCGCCGCGGAGGACCGTCGAGTGCCCGCCGGCACGGTGGGGCGCCCCTGGGGGCCGCACACAGCCCGTCACGGGGTTGGTGAGGGGGGAGAGGTCGAGCGTCGGACACAGGTGGCGCGCGAGGCGGGCGAGCGTCGCGACGGTTTCGGCATCGACGGACTCGGCTAGGCCGACCCATAGGTGGCGGCCGCCGGTCGGCCCGGACTCGCAGAGGACGTGCGAAAGGCCAACGTCGGAGAGGAGGCCGGAGAGCACGTCAGCGTCACGAGCTGCGGCTGCGGGGTCGCCGTGGGCGTCGAGGTCGAACGCGAGGAGACGGAACCGCTGATCGGCGCCGGCGAGGTAGACGGCCCACGGGCGCTCGGGCACGGTGGCGCCGATCGCGCGATCGCGGTACTCGTTCACGATCGACCCGTACGCGTCGACGACGGCGACACGCACGCGAGGGCGTGGGCTGATTGCGAGGGTTACTGCCCATGAATCTGCGCGCGAATACTGCGGATTGCTCGTGGTAGGGGTTATGATGACACCACCTCTCGACCCCGGTCGATGGGTACGACAAAGCCCCGGTTTCCTACCGGTACTTGTCGGAACTGCCTCGATCTACCAGGTCGCCAAACTCAAGAAGATCGGGCACTTAGCTCTGGCCCCCGTCTCGTAGAGGCGGGGGCTTGCTTGTTATGCGGCTCTCGTCGCGGCCTCCCCGGGGATATCGAGCTGGTTCGCGCGGTCTCGCGCGGGGGGGTCAACGAGCGGCATTCCGCCGTTTTCGTTGACGAGCTTCGTAATGAGCGCGTCGAGGTAGTAGGACATGGTGACGCCGGATGCCTCGGCTGCTTCGCGCACGTCGTCGCGTGCGGTGGGGGATACACGGCCCTGTAGCAGGACCGTCGGCGCGTCATTGGGGCGTCGCGCGCGTCGGCCGTAGTCGCTCATAAGGGCCATCGTGCCGGGATTATGCATAAATACTGCGGCGACGCGCCGATGGTCCTGGTCGTATTTCATTGCGCCCTCGCAATAACGCAGTGGACATCGCCCAGGAGGATCGTCGCGCCGTCGGGGATTACGGTCGGTTCGCCGGGGGTGAGTCGCTGTGGCGGGACCGACTGGAGTTCGATGCCGTTCGCGGAATCGAGGTCGGTCACGACGATGCACCCGGCGTCATCGACGTCGATCGTTGCGTGGATGCGCGAGAGCATCCGTCCGGGGGTGACGACGGTCAGCGCTTCGCGTCCGTCGACGGGTTCGGGGTTGCGGCCGATAACGACGCGCGGGCCAGCGTCGATGCTGCGCTGGGTGTCGAACTCCAGGTGCAGCACGGGCGCGGGAGGCGTCCCGGGTGCCGCTGCGCGGCGGCTGATACGGGTGTGCTCGACGTCGTACAGCTCGTTGAGTTCATGGAGTTCGACCGGGCTGGGTCGGGTGACCGGCGGGGCCGCGGGAGGTGCGAGAGTGTTGGGTACGGCCGGGGGAGCGACTTCGACGCGCAGTGGTTCGTTGGCGCCGCATTGGACGCAGGTTGCGGAGGTTACCGGTTGTAGCCGGCGGCAGACGCGGCAGCGGCCCTCGTCGACGCTGAGACCGTCGGGGGCGGGGATGGTGCCGTCGGTGCCGATGAGCTGCACGTAGCCTTCGGGGCGGACGGCGAGGGCGTGGGTCTGCCCGCCGTCAGTGACGTCGAGGCGGATTGGTCGTCGCAGCTGCGTGCCGATCGCTACGGCGCGCGCGATCATGCCGGTGCGAAGCGCCGTCACCGATTCGGCCGCGCAGGCGCGGTTGACGCCGTTGATGGTGAGGGTGCCTGTGCCGTCGCGGGCGACGGTGGCGGCGAGCCGGGGCCACGCGGGGACGCGGTGCAGCCCTGTGAGCGGCTCTGTGGCGTTCATGTGTTTGTCTCCTGATTACTGTCCGAGGGGGACGCCGACTGCTGCCATGAACGGCTGGGGGTCGACGTTTTCGCCGTTGATTTGCACCTCGAAGTGCAGGTGGCATCCGGTTGACTCGCCGCTGCTGCCCACGCGCGCGATTTGTTGGCCGGCGGTGACTTTGTCGCCGGTCTGTACGAGCATCCCCGAGTCGTACATGTGCAGGTAGCGGGTGACGATTCCGCCGCCGTGGTCGATCTTGATGTAGCCGTTGCCGCTGCGATCGAAACCGCGGCCGGCGACGACCCCGTTTTGTGCCGCCCAGATCGGCGCATCGCACACGGGGGCGAGGTCCGTGCCGGCGTGGAGGCGAGCGGTGCCATAGATCGGGTGAATGCGGATGCCGTACGAACTGCTGAGTGGGGGAGAGGCGGGAGCGGCCCAGCCCTGTGCGCTGACGGTGCCGGGCACCAAGGTTTCGCAGGCGCCACCGCTGGGGCTGCCGTCCGCGGGGTTGAGGCCGGTGCGGACCCCCGTCAGGCCTTCAACGATCTGCACGGCGCCTTCCCAGTACCTGGTGTAGTGGTATGGGTCGGCGTTGACCTGCGTGCGGTGGGCGACGATTGTCGGTTCCAGCGATGCACGGTCGGGAACCTTCGCTGTCATCGCTTGGAAGAACTTCGTCGACGACATGTAGGGGTCTAGGCGTTCCTCGCGGCTACCCCAGCCGTCCTGCTGCTGGAAGAGACCGATGGATGTGGTGCGGGTGCCGTCGGGGTTGGTGACCCCGCCGGTTTCCCAGTCGCCGTAGTCGATGTTGCGGAGGCTGGATTCGCCCATCGCGGTCATGACACCGATCGTTTGGTCCCGCGGAGTCAATCCGAGATCTTTCCCGGCTTGCATGACGTACGCGGCGTTGACGAGCTGCTCGTGTCCATACCCGGCAATATCTGTGTGAGAAACCGACTCGGGGTCGATAGACACGCTCGAGCCGTCCGCCGCAACGGAGGAATTGCAGGAGTTGTCATCGCCCATGACGACCAAGCCCAGCATCGTTCCCACGATGAGGAGCGGTACCGCAGCGATGGCGTAGACGCCGCTGCCCTTGGGCGCGGCCATTTAGTTCACACCTTCCGGAAGGATGAACCGGCTGGTAAGCCACGGGGACGTTGCGTCCGCGCGACTCATGACGACGCTGTACGTACCAGCGGTCGTCGGCACAGCAACGATGGCGACATATGCGCTGTCGTCGTCTGTGATCACGGCGGGACCGGTGATCCCGGTTGCGGCGATCCGTGCTGGGTCGATGAAGGCGTAGTCCTGCGTCGCCTTCTGGTCAAGGAGCGGCTGCAACCCGGCCCACCACTGCTCGAAGGACAGATCGGGCCGCGCGTACGCGGCCATCGCTGTCTCCGCAGCATTCACAGCGCTGTGACGTGATTCGTCGTCCCACGTGGGTACGGGTCGAGGACCATGCGTTTCGCCGCTGTCCTCGTCGATGAGGCCTTCGGGTGCGGGAGTGAACTGGTCAAGGTCAGGGAAGCTCGGGCCGGCGCTGCTACTGGTGGCGCTGGGTCCAGGGCCAGGGGTGCTCTCGCCGCTGCAAGCGACAAGGGTTGCAGCTGTGGCGGCAACGACAAGCGCCGTCCCGATCTTCCGCACGTTGGTCTCCCTGGGGCTACTCCTGTTGGATTACGACTACGGGGCCGGTGTCACGGCGAGTGTTTGCGCCCTTGCGGAGCGTGTCTTTCAACTCGTCGGTGATGACAAACCAGGTGGTGCCGATCTTGTATCCGGGGATCAGGCCGTCTCTCAGCCACCCGTAAACACTTTTCGCGGACACTCCGAGCCGTTCTGCTACCTCTGTGGTTCCCAGCGTCGGAGGGCACTGCTCGAATAAGCGGTCGACCGCATCCGGGCGATCGCTCATCGTGAGTCCTCCAGCTGACTCCACGCCTCCAGAATACCCATTCTGGCTGAGTTGTATAGATTTGGGGTCATTCGGGTTAACCCTTCTATGTTTCGGCAATAGGGGCTTAGGCTTGCCCTATTCGGTGAACCTCACAGTACATAGGGGGCAACATGAGCGACCCGCTCAATCCGTGGCTATCACGGCCCACGACGCCTGCTCCGGTGGACGTTCCACTCATCGCCGCAGTACCCGACACGTTCGGGCCGGTTGCCCCGCAGCGCGGCGTTCCCGCGCCGAATCGCGCCGACCAGCTTCCCATAAGCGAACACACGACCCCGGCGCCCCTGTGGATAATCGGCGCGCACGGTGGCGCGGGGGAATCGACGCTTGCCGCTCTCGCCCCCGGATGGCGCGCAGCAGCTCACACCTGGCCACACACCGGCCTCACACCCACCAGAACAGTCCTGGTTGCCCGCTCAGACGCCCGAGGGCTCCGCGCGGCTCAGAACGCCGTCCGTCAATGGGCGGCGGGCCTCGTGCCGTGGGTGGACGTTCTCGGCTTGGTCGTCATGGCTGATGCTCCAGGCCGCACACCTCGCTCCCTGCGCGACCTGTTGCAGGTTGTCAGCGGGGGAGTGCCGCGCACCTGGTCGGTGCCGTGGGTAGATGCCTGGCGAGTAGGGGAGCCGCCGGCTTACTCACACGCGCCGCGTGCAGTCCAGCGACTCGTCGATGAGCTGCACGCCATCCTCCAAACCGGTGCCGCTGGTACCTCTAACTGAAAGGCAGCGACATGTCCGTTATTGACGTGATCCAGACAGCGTCCGACACCGCCGTCACCCTCGCCAGCGTCATCCCCGACCCGGACCCTCAACAGCCCCCGGGTACCGAAGGCGTCACAACAATCCTCGCGTGGCTGAAGTGGATCGGCTACGTCGTCGTCGGCGGCGCCATCATCGTCGGCGGCATCCTCATCGCCGTCAGCTTCCGCCGCGGTGAGGGCCACGACGCCCTGCCCAAGATCCTCTGGCCGATGGCCGGAGCAATCGTGATCGGCGGTGGTGCCGCTCTGATCGGCATCCTCGCCGGAGTCTGAGAGGAGAGCCTTGGTGGCTGAGGACGGCGACACCCACCAGAACCCTTTGACCCGCCCCGGCTTCATTGTCGGGGCGGTCGTGGTGGCCGCGCTTATCGTGGCTGCCATCGTCCTGACGGTTCTCAACCTGAGCCGGGATGATGACACCGCGCCGCCGACTCCCGACCCGTCATCCAGCGCCACAAGCAGCGCCGCCCCTTCCCCAGAGCCATCCGGGGCTGCGGGTGGCGCAAGCATTTGTGGCCTGGAAGGCGTCGAGCTGTCCGGGACCGTGACAACGGCTCCCGCCGCCGAATGGCAGTTCCAGGACGTCTACGCCTTCCCCACCTCTTCCATGGCGGGGCCGGGGGAGACGGCTCCGGAGGGTTACCCCTACTGCTTCCAACACTCGCCTGAGGGTGCGCTATTCGCAGCCGCGAACGTGGCGATTATCGGCTTCGGACCCGCCGAGCAGCGACAAGCATTCCTCGAGTACGCCCTGACGGATGGCCCGTATCGTGACACCCTACTCAGCGCTCAGGGAGCGGCTGCACCCTCCGACGTGCGGGCGTCCATCGCCGGCTTCCGCATGCTCGCGTACGACGGCGAGTCCGCTCGTGTCGACATTGCGTTCCGCAGCAGCAGCAACGGCCAGAGCGTGAACGGCTCTGCCGTGCTCGAACTGGTCTGGGCGGAGGGGGACTGGAAGCTCGACGCCTCGAACCCTGAGCCTGCGCGCCTCGCCGAGCTGCCGGACCTCTCGGGTTATGTGAGCTGGACAGAGGGGTAGAACATGGCCGCGAGTGAATGCGCTCCGCTCGACTTCGGCTGCAAGGCCGGCGAGTGGGCAACCAGCGTCGTCGGTGACGCAATCCAGAACATGGCGGATGCCGTCATGGAGGCGTTCGGAAAGGCTGTCGCCTCGCTTGGCACCCTGTGGGTAAACGTCGGCACGCCGAACCTGACCGGGACGGGCGGAGGCTCGTCGATCGCGGCGGGTGCAACCGCTCCGAACTCTGACGGCATCGTTCAGGTGCTCGGCTGGGTGACCTGGATTGCGATCGTGTTCGCGGCTATCTCGATCATTCTTCTCGGGGCTCTCATCGCTACGCGGATGCGTAACGGTGAGGGCTTCCAGGCCGCCGGGCGACTTGGGATCGTGCTCGGTGCGATCTTCCTCGTTAGCGGGGCGACGGCGCTGGTGTCTGGCCTGCTCCCGAATGGGCCGCAGGGCGCGGGCGGCACGGTGCTGTTTCTGCAGTCGTCGCTGTGGTGGTACATGGGTGTGGCCGCGGTCGTGTCCGTCGTCATCGGTGGAATTCGGATGGCGTGGGAACAGCGCGCGGAACCCGGTAAGGAGACGGTCAAGAGTCTGCTGACTCTGATTGTCGTGGCCGGTGCCGGCGTGACAATCGTCGGGCTGCTCGTGTCGGCGTTCGACTCGTTCTCCGTGTGGATTCTCAACGGCGCGCTGAACTGCGACGTGGGCACCGATACGGCGTGTTTCGGGAACAACATCGCGACCCTGCTCGCGCTGACGACGAATCCGGCGACGGGCGGGCTCGGCGCGTTGCTCATCATCATTCTGGGGCTGATCGCGATCCTTGCGACGGCCTTTCAAATCGTGCTGATGATCGCGCGCGGCGGGATGCTCGTCATCCTGACGGGCATCCTTCCGCTGTCCGCGGCGGCCACCAACACCGAAATGGGCAAGAACTGGTTTAAGAAGAACGTCGGGTGGCTGGTCGCGTTCATCCTCTATAAGCCTGCGGCGGCAATCGTCTACGCCGCGGCGTTTCAGCTCGCCGGCACGAACGTGTTCCAAGACGACGGGACAGGCTTCATCGCCGTGCTGACGGGGCTGATCCTGATGGTGCTCGCGCTGTTCGCGATGCCGGCTTTGATGCGGTTCGTGACCCCGCTTGTGGGGGCCATGTCGGCCGGTGCTGGCGGGGCTCTTGGCGTGGCTGCCCTCGCTGCGCTCCCCACGGGTGCTGCGTCGATGGGTCGCCTGGCGACCGGCTCCGGCGGTGGATCGTCGGGCGGTTCCGGCTCCGCGGGCTCCACCGGTTCGACGGGCTCCACCGGCCCGTCTGGCGCGAACGGCGGCGGTCAGTCCGCGCCGCAAGCTGCGCAGGCGTCTAGCGCTGCGGGTGGCGGCACGAAAGGCGCGGCGGCATCGTTCGGTGCGGCCGGTGGCGGCACGGGCGCTGCTGCGGCATCTGCTGGGGGAGGCGCGGCTGCGGGCGGCGCTGCGGCCGGTGGTGGAGCTGCCGCGGGAGCCGCGGCCGGCGCTGCTGGCGGGCCGATCGGTATGGCTGCGGGGGTCGCGCTTGGTGCGGCCAAGCAGGCAGGGCAGGCGGCCACGGGGGCCGCTCGGAACATCGGTGACCAAGCGACAGGTGAAGGGAGCGGGAGCTGATGGCGACCGTAGAGACAAGCCGTAGGGGCGTACGCACTTACGGGAACTGGCGCCAGCCGACCTCGCCCGGCCTTCTCGGGCTCGGGACGGTCGGCACGGGCCTGATGTTCGTTGCATTGCTAATCGTCATCGTCGTGCTGATGACGACAGGCATCATCGAGGCATTCGTGACTGCCGCGGTGTTCGGCGGTCTGATCCTCCTGCTGACCATTCGCGACGGCGACGGGCGCAGCGTGCTCTCACGCACCGCGAATCGGGTCGCGTGGATGTCAACGACGCGTCGACGCGCGAATGTTTACCGCTCCGGCCCGCTTGGTCGTTCCGACTGGGGAACGAACCAGCTTCCGGGCCTCGGTGCCCAGACTCGGCTTTCCGAGCACGAGGACTCGTACGCTCGCCCGTTTGCGATGATCTACTCACCGCACGCTAAGACGTACTCCATCGTCATCGGCACCGAGCCTGACGGCGCGGCGCTCGTCGACCAGGAGCAAGTCGACCTGTGGGTGGCCGACTGGGGCCACTGGCTGCGGAACCTCGGTGATGAGCCGAATATGGAAGCGGCCGCGGTGACGATCGAGACGGCTCCCGACTCGGGTCGTCGGCTGCGCCGCGAGGTTGAGACGAACACCGACCCCGACGGCCCGGACTTCGCCAAGGCGATGCTGGGCGAGGTGGTGCTGAGCTACCCCGCCGGCTCGTCCACGGTGAAGGCGTACGTGACCCTGACGTTCGCGGCCGCTCCCCGGAAGGGTGCCAAGCCGCGCAAGCCTGACGAGATGGCGCGCGAGCTCGCCGCTCGCCTGCCCGGTCTGACGGCGAGCTTGCAGGCGACCGGTGCCGGTGCTGCGCACCCGCTCTCGGCGCAGGAGCTATGCGAGACGATCCGCGTCGCGTATGACCCGGCGGCCGCGACGCTCATCGACGACGCGCACGCGGATGGGGAAGTGCCCGATCTGCGGTGGAGCGACGTCGGCCCGACGGCCGCGCAGGCCGGGTGGGACAGCTACCGTCATGACTCTGCCAGGTCGGTGACGTGGGCGATGACTCAGGCTCCCCGCGGGCTCGTGCAGTCGGGGGTGCTCGCCCGGCTGCTGGCTCCGCACCGTGACATTGCCCGCAAGCGGGTGACGCTGCTGTACAAGCCGATCGACCCGGCCCGCGCGGCAACACTCGTGCAGTCCGACGTGCGCGCTGCCGAGTTCAAGGCCACATCAACACGCAAACCCGCGGCACGCGACACCCTCGCCCTGCGCTCGGCTCAGGCAACGGAAGCGGAGGAGGCATCCGGCGCCGGCCTGGTGAACTTCGGCATCCTCGTCACCGCGACCGTGCTCGACCCGGCCAAAGAAGCCGACGCCCGCGCCGCGGTCGACAACCTCGGTGCGACCGCGCGGCTACGTCTGCGGCCCGTGTACGGATCGCAAGACAGCGCATTCGCCGCGGCGTTGCCCTTAGGCCTCGTGCTCACCAAGCACGTCGCCGTCCCTGCGGCGCTGAGGGAGCGTGTGTGACGACTCCGGATCAGATTGCCCTCGCCGTCCTCGGCGGGCTCGTGGTGCTTGTGGTCCTCGGTGCGGTGCTGTTCGTTCGCGCAGGTAGGAAGAACACAGGTGCGGGCTCGTCGACGTCGGCTGGGGCACTCACCTCCCGGGGCTGGACCGGTCCTGGTGGCGGCATGTCGAACTATCTGCAGCCGCCGTCGGAGTGGCGCGGCACGACGGTTCAGGTGTGCGGCCTGTGGCCGTACGCGATCGGCGCCGGCACCCCGATGGTGGGCGTCCCACTGGGCCGCCACATTCACACCGGGGCGACGCTGTGCTGCGACCCGATCTCGTGGTTCCAGCGGGCGAAACTCATCAGCAACCCGTCGCTGTTCGTGCTCGGCAAGCCGGGCCTGGGGAAGTCGACGGCGGTCGCACGCATGGCGATCGGCCTCGCCGGGTACGGCGTGCAGCCCCTCGTGCTGGGCGATCTGCGCCCCGACTACGTGGAAGTCATTCGCGTGCTCGGCGGTCAGGTCATCACCCTCGGCCGCGGCCGCGGGTATCTGAACGTCCTCGACCCCGGCGAGGCGAAGGAGGCCGCTCAGCGGCTCGTCGAGGCAGGATTCGAGAAGGAGGCCGGTGAGGTCTTGGAGGACGCTCACGGCCGCCGTCTGGCTATGGTGTCGTCCCTGCTGACGATCCTCCGCAAGTCCGCGCCGAGCGACGTCGAGGAATCGATCGTCGACCAGGCGCTGCGCTATCTCGACCGGCACTTCGAGGGCATCCCCGTGCTGGGCGATCTGCTGCGCGTGGTGCAGGAGGGGCCGGAGGAGCTGCGTCAGGTGGCCGTGGATCGCGGCGACTTCGCGGAGTATCAGCGGATCACGCGCGGGCTGGAAGCGTCGCTTATCAGCCTCTCCCGTGGTGGGCGTCTGGGTGAAATGTTCTCCAAGCACACCACGAATCCGATGCGGCTCGACCGCCCGGTGGTGTACGACATTTCGGCCATCGGTGAGGCTGAGGGCGATCTGCGCGCGGCGACCCTGCTCGCCTGCTGGTCGAACGGCTTCGCCACGGTGAACATCGCGAACGTTCTCGCAGATGCCGAGCTGGAATCGCGTCGGCACTACTTCGTCATCATGGACGAGCTGTGGCGCGCGCTGCGCGCCGGGAACGGCATCGTCGATCGCGTCGACTACCTCACCCGGCTCAACCGTCAGGTGGGTGTCGGCACGGCGATGATTTCGCACACGATGGCCGACCTGAGCGCCCTCCCGGAGGAGGACCGGTTAAAGGCGAAGGGCTTCGTCGAGCGCGCCGGCATGGTGATGTGCGCCGGTCTGCCGTACACCGAAATGCCGGAGCTGACGACGGTCATCCCGTTCTCGGAGGCCGAGCAAGAGCTACTGGCGGGCTGGCAGGACCCGCCCGCGTGGGATGCCGCGTCGGGTCGCGAGGTCGACCCTCCCGGCCGCGGGAAGTTCCTCGTCAAGGTCGGCACTCGGCCGGGTATCCCGGTCGAGGTTCGCCTGACGGAGGCTGAGCGCTCGATCCGCGACACCAATCAGCGGTGGTACGAACAGTCCCGCACCGGCCGGCGCGCGCTGCGTGCGGTGGAGGAGCTGGTCGAGGAGCACGAGGAGAGGGTGTCATGAGCACTCCGAACAACCGCCGCCGCGATCCCGGCGGCTTCGGCGCGGAGACGCTGATGCTCCTCGTGGGTATCGGTGGCGTCGTGGCCGCGATCGTCGTTGTGAACGTGGCGGTGCGCCTCGGGCACCAACTCGAGGGAACCGGCACACCGCTGCCCAGCGACCCGTTCGCGTTCACCCTCGGCGTGATCCTCGGGCGGGTGCCGTGGCCGGAATCCGCGACCTGGATCGTCGCGGTGCTCCTGGCGATCGTCCTCGCCCTCGTCGTGCTCGCGATCATCGGCGTCGTCCGCTATCGGAAGGGCCGTACCCGCGTCGACCGGGCCAGCAGCTACATGGGCCGGGGGAAGGACGTCGAGGGCCTGAGCAAGCGCAGCGCGCAGGCGCAGGCGACCCGGCTCGGCGTCACCGGCTCTCTCGGCGTGCCAATCGGGAAGACCCTCGGTCAGATGCCGCTCTACGGCACGTGGGAGGACATGCACATCGACATCTGGGGGCCTCGCACGGGTAAGACGACCTCTCGGGCCGTCCCGGCGATCCTGGACGCTCCCGGGGGAGTGCTGGTGACCTCGAACAAGCGCGACGTCGTCGACGCGACCCGCGACGTGCGCGCGGAGGCCGGCCCGGTGTGGGTGTTCGATCCGCAGCGGATCGCGCTGGAGAACCCGACGTGGTGGTGGAACCCGCTCAGCTACGTCACCGACGAGGTGCGCGCGGCCAGGCTGGCCGATCACTTCGCCTCCGGCTCACGCGATCCCGGAGCCAAGACCGATGCCTACTTCGACCCCGCCGGGCAGGATCTCCTCGCGGGGTTCCTCCTCGCTGCCGCGCTCGACGCGCGCCCGATCACCGACGTCTACACCTGGCTCACCCGCCCCACAGAGGAAGAACCGATCAGCATCCTCCGCCGGCACGGCTACACCCTCACCGCCGACCAGGTGCGCGGCGTCATCACCGCCCCGGAAAAGCAGCGCGGCGGCATCTACGGCACCGCGCAGCAAATGGCATCGTGCCTCACCAACCGCCAGGTCGCCGCGTGGGTGAACCCGCAGGGCAACCCCGACCTGCGACCACAGTTTGACCCCGCCGCGTTCGTCCGCGACGGCGGCACCCTGTACTCGCTGTCCAAGGAGGGCCGCGGGACCGCCGGGCCGCTCGTGACGGCGCTCACGGTCGCCGTGGTGGAGGCCGCGGAGGAGCTGGCCGCCGGCTCTGCCGGTGGCCGCCTGTCGGTGCCCCTACTCGGGGTTCTCGACGAGGCCGCGAACGTGTGCCGGTGGCGTGAGCTGCCGAACCTCTACAGCCACTACGGCTCGCGCGGAATTATCCTGATGACCATCCTGCAATCGTGGTCGCAGGGTGTCGACGTGTGGGGCGAGTCGGGGATGCGGAAGCTGTGGAGCGCCTCAAACGTCAAGGTCTACGGCGGCGGCGTCTCCGAAGATGCATTCCTGGAAAGCCTGTCCAAGCTCATCGGTGACTACGACCGTCAGGCGTCGTCGGTGTCCTCCGGCCGCGGTGGACGCAGCGTGAATCAGCAGCTTCACCGTGAGCGCATCCTGGACGTGGCCGACCTGGCCGCGATGCCGAAGGGTCGCGCCGTGGTGCTCTCCTCGGGGAACCGGCCGACGCTGATCCGCACGCAGCCGTGGATGACCGGCCCGCACGCGGAGAAGGTCAAGGCGTCGATCGCCGCTCACGACCCGCAGGCCTCGGGGACCCTCAGCGAGGCGCAGGAGTCGGTGCGTGAGGTAGCGATCGCGAACAGCGAGAATGGCAGGGCCTGATGAGCGACGACTGGGGTGACGAGGAGCCCGGCATCGAGGCGCAGCCGTTCGAGCTGGACGAGCGCGACAGGGCCGGCGCGGAGCTGCCCGAACGGGAACCCGGCCGGTTGTTCGGAGTCGACATCGCCGACCTCGCGAACGCTCTCGCCGCTCCCGCGATCCGCTCCGTGGTGCAGAAGGCCATCACGGGCGCTGTGAAGGATGCTGTGCAGGCCGAAGTCGACGAGGCCCTGGACCCCTCAGTGATCGAGGAGCTGCACGCGCAGGCGGCCACGGCCGCCCGTCGCGCGGTCACCGCGGCGATGGACGCGCTCGACGACGTTCCGGTCGGCGAGGAGCCGACGCTGTACTACGGCTCACTCGACGAGTTCGTACGCGAGTACCTGGTGAAGAACTACCGCCGTCGCGTCGACGGCCAGCGCACGGTGTGGGCTGCCGATTGGTGGAACTACCCCGAAGCCACCATCCGGCTCGACGCGCTCTGGCGCGCCTGGGAACACCTGCGCCTGGACCCTGCAACCGGGATGAGCGTCTGGCTCCGCGACCACGCCGACCACCACATGAGCGTCCTCCTCGACCCCCGTGGCCCCTTCGACGCGGCGGGGGCGGGAGAGGGCCGTGTCAACACCAACGACGACGCAAAGGGTGCGGAGCTGCCCTACATCGCGCCCCCGGTAGGTCTCTTCTAATTGATCGAGGAGTACATGCCCACTCCGGGCGTAGAGATCGAGGAGCGACGCCGCAGATGCTGCGGGACACCTCGCGCGAGGATGCGGCCGCTCGATGCTTATTGGTCCTCGGGAAGCTGGAGATTTCAATGCTGACCGATAAGCGGTGACCCCATCGGGCGAGCCGATCTCACGGGACTTCTTAGTGCCGACGGCGTGGAGCGATGGTCACAGAGCGGGTACAGGTTTTGCACCGGCCCGACCTTGTGCTTGCGGCGAAGCTTCTCGATGAGGTCCTCGACCTCGACCGGCGTCTGCCGCGGCGACGAGCACGGCCGACTGGAGCGGTCCTCCAGCCCGGCCTCCCCTTCGGAGACCCAACGGGCATGCCACTTCCCGAGCGTCTAACGGGCGATCCGGAACTCGGCTGCGACGTGACAGATCGGGCGTCCCCGATCTACTTCCAGGCACGCGCGGCGGCGGCCCTCCGGCGTCAGCGGGGCGTTACGGTGGGTCACGAGGTCCTCCCTTGGTGGAATGCGATTCTTCGTCGTTTCACATCCCACCCGGAGGACCTCACCTATTGTAGGGACCGCTTCAAGTTGTCCACGCTTCATGGTCGAGCCGGGTTAACTTCGCCGGCGACATGTCCACCGTCGCCGCCACTGATCAGGTGTCGAAGTGTCCGCCGCCAGAGGAAGGCGGCTGGTCACAGTGGCCGACGTTGGGATCAGCGTTTTGTAACGGTGGCGCGACCACGGAGCTCCTCTAGGGTCGTCCGGAGGTCTTGGCGCGTGGCCTGCTGCACGATGAAGTTCGGCGCTGGCATGGATGGGGTGACTCGAAGTCGAAGTTCAACCCGTGTTCGCCCAGTGATGAGCGGCGTGGTCGCCCAGTATCCGTCATACCGGGACAGAAGGTCGCCCTCCACGAGCGTCCACGCCAGCGCATCCGAGTCATAGGCGTAAGAAACGGTGTAGTGGCTTAGCCAGGGGCCGACGTGTGCTCCGAATCGGACCTCTCGAGGCCGGGTGGCGTCATTGCTGACCACCTCGGCGGTCGTGACCGAGCCTCTCCATTCTGGGTAGGACTCGAAGTCGTGAAGGATGTTCCAGACCGCGGCCGGTTCGGCATTGATGTCGATCCGATCGGAAATGAAGTCACGCATAGAAGATCCCTTCTAAACGGCACGAATGGCGCGCCAGGGGTTACGAGGTAGTCAGGGCGAGATGGGCGATATTCGCCGCGATGGCAGTAGCGAGAAGAAGGAGGACAGCGACGTAGAACGCGACGGTGGCCCTTCGATGGCGTCCAACGACGTTCATCGCGGCGGCCAGGTACCCGACGAGAAGAACGGCGACAGTCGAGGCGGTGCCGATCACGTTTGGTGCTGTCGGCACCGCCGCGCCGAGCGCGATCACCGCTGCACCGATTACCGCAATGACAGAAAGCGCCGGCAACGCGACCACCCGGGCGAACGATGAGGACGTGGACTCCGGAGGATGACGAAGCAACCGAGACCCGGGCCGGGCCGTATCCCCGCCGGAGACTCCGGTCATGATCCGCAGGATCGCTGTGCCGTGGTGAGCAACGACAACGCCAACGAAGCACAGCGAAACTACGACGAAGACCGAACCCAGCAACCCACCGAGCGCGTCGACGAGCATCACGATGTCGAGATCAGGCTGACGAGCAAGACTAAGCCGACGCCCAGCACGAGCGCGAGTTCGGTGCGGTTGACCCAGGCCAGCGGGAGAAGCTTTCGGCGGAACTCCTCACGGCTGAGGCCGCGCTCGTCGGCCCGCAACAGTCTCACGTAGCCAGGGGCGCTGATCGCGGACCCAGCCACGGCGGTAACGACGTACAGCAGGATGGGGATCAAGATCGCCGGAGCGAGCGGGTCAGCTCCGGTCAGGACGATCAGGGCGACACCGCACCCGACCGCGACGAAGCCAAGCAGCACGTAGACGCGAGGGATGATCCACAGCAGCTGCCGTAGATAAGCCGTCGTCTCCCCGCCTTCAGCGTCGCGGTCAAGCAGCCGGGCAAGCAGAATCTGCCCGCTGACCGCGCCACCCAACCACAACACCAACGACACAGCGATGACGTAGATGAGCCATTGCTCAACCGACAGGCCCACCACAGCCCCGGCAACGACGGCGAGGACGGCAACCGCTACGCCAACGAGCAAGATCTGAGCCTGCTGAGAACGGGACTTTGTAGAGACCGATGACGACATAGATACCTCCGACGAAGATTCATCAAGGAGGTACGGTGCCAACCGTCGGCCCTGCTCTCCACGAGCGGACACAATGCTAGCAAGCCGGTCAGATCATTCGCCACCAGTCGCTCTCCTGAACACGGACACCTCGTCGATGCCGTCGAGGCCTACCTCCGCCAGCCGAAATGTGGCTCTTCGCGATCGAGGGTGTAGCGGTTGAGCGCGTCGGTGGCTGGGTAGGGGTCGAGGTCTCCCGGATGATGGAAGTTCTTCACGCTGCCCATCGCCGAAAGACCTCGACGTGCTCCACCCTACGTTCGCGACCCCTGACCTGACCACGTTCTGCCGCCTCGACGAGCTCGGACTCGTCGCTGTCGGGCAGCTGATCGAACCCGACCGTGCGGTGATCGAGTGTCGCCTGGCGGAGTCGGATCCGTGGTGCCGGAACTGCGGTGCCGAGGGTATCCCGCGTGGCACGGTCACGCGGGAACTCGCTCACGAACCGTTCGGTCATCGGCCGACGACGCTGGTTGTCCGCGTGCGCCGCTACCGGTGCGACCACTGCGAGCGGACGTGGCGGCAGGACATGAGCCTGGCGGCGGCGCCGCGGGCGAAGATCTCCCGCGGTGGCCTGGGGTGGGCGCTGCGGGGTGTCGTCATCGATCACCTCACCGTGTCCCGAGTCGCCGCTGGTCTCGGGGTGTCCTGGAGCGCCGCGAACGCCGCCGTCCTCGCGGAAGGCCGACGCCGCCTCATCGACGATCCGGCAAGGTTCGACGGGGTCACCACGATCGGTGTCGACGAGCACGTCTGGCGTCACACGAGGCTCGGCGAGAAGTACGTGACCGTGATCATCGACCTCACCCCCGCCCGCAACAAGACGGGCCCGGCCCGGCTGCTGGACATGGTCGAGGGGCGGTCGAAGCAGGTGTTCAAGCAGTGGCTCGCCGCCCGCCCCTCCTCTTGGTCGACGCAGATCGAGGTGGTCGCGATGGACGGGTTCGCAGGCTTCAAGACCGCCGCGGCCGAGGAGCTTCCCGACGCGGTCCCGGTGATGGACCCGTTCCACGTCGTCCGCCTCGCCGGGGACGCCCTGGACCGCACCCGGCAGCGCGTCCAGCAGGACACCCTCGGCCACCGTGGTCACGCCGGCGACCCGCTCTACGGTGTCCGCCGCACTCTGCACACCGGCGCGGACCTGCTCACCGAGAAACAGGTCGCCCGCCTGGACGCGGTGTTCGCCGTCGAGGAGCATGTCGAGGTCGAAGCGACCTGGGGCGTTTACCAGCGCATCGTCGCCGCCTACCGAGAACCCGACAAGACCAACGGCAAGCAACTGATGCACGCCGTGATCGACGCCGTCAGCAGCGGCGTCCCCGCCACTCTCACCGAGGTTCGCCGACTCGGGCGAACCTTGAAGCAACGCGCCGCCGACATCCTCGCGTTCTTCGACCGGCCCGGCACGTCCAATGGCCCCACCGAGGCGATCAACGGCCGCCTCGAGCACCTCCGCGGCTCAGCGCTGGGCTTCCGCAACCTCACCCACTACATCGCCAGATCGCTCCTCGAAGCCGGCGGCTTCAGACCACTCCTACACCCTCAGTCGCGATGAGCCCGAAATGTCCATATGGACACTCCGTGGACATCTCACCTGCGAAATGGACAACTGCGAGCGGAACCTACACCTATTCCCGGGCGACCCGCCGACCGTCACCAACCTCACGAGACACAACAGCTAGTTCATCGATGGCGAGGGAGTGAGTGGGTCTGCGCGGAGTATGCGAGCGTGAAATCCGACTCCGACCAGAAGAGCGCTGGCGAGGGCGATTCGCGCCGGCGCGTCACCCGGTCGCCCGTGATAACTTCCCGCCGGCGTGCGCCACGATCGGACTGCTTGACTTTGAATTTCGGTCGTCCTTTACCTCGCTGTCGAGACCACCATCGATGAAATGCCGATAATCGAGCGATATGTCAGAGCTGACTGCGCTTCAGCGCTCGGCAAGTAGAGGGTGTTGTCTCGGCGAGTGACGTTAGGGCGGCCGCGTCAACGTCGTCGAGCGCGCTGAACGGCGGCTATCGCCGGGGCGCCGATGCGCAGCGCGACGGTACCGATCAGGGAGTTGGTCGCGAGCACCTGGCGAACGGTCTTCATTGCGAGGGCGATAGCTTGGGCACCGCGAGTGGCCATGGCGCGCTCGTAGTCGCCGATCGCTGCGGCGATTGGCCGCCCGTCTCGCACCTCAAGGATCGCACGCACGAGGTGCTCAGCATCACGGATGGCGATCCCGGCTCCCATGCCTGCGGTTGGTGGTGTTGCGTGCACGGCGTCCCCGAGCGCTGTGATGACGCCGGGCGTCCAAGGAGCGAGATGCGAGGGCTTAGTCGCCGCCGCGTTGAACCGATAGATCGCGACTGTCTCCGGGTGCGTTCGATCGAGAAGCTCGAGCGTAGTTCGCGTCCATCCGCGCTGTTCGAGGAGCGTGATCGTGGCGTCCCGCAGGCCGGCCCCGTCGAGTGCGCGCATCGCGTCGGTCGCCGGGCTTTGCGGGAACATCGCGCCCCAGATGAAGGACGGCTCGCGGGTGATGGCGCGACTTCGCGCCTGATCGGTGGATGCGGCATGTCCGACAGGGTCTAGGTAGCCGGCGTAGAGTGCGGTTCCGCGTGGGCCGATGGCGAAGCTGGATCGAACTCCGAGTCGCTGCCGCTCGGGGTCGCTGAGATCGGTGACTGCTGTGCGTCCCGAGACGCCGATGATCCCAGTCGGGTGATTCAAGGGTTTGGCCGCGAGCATCCGAGCCACGGCCGAGTGCGTACCGTCCGCACCGACGAGGATGTCGCCTGACTCAGCGGTCCCATCGGCGAAGCGAGCTGTCACCGTTTCGCCGTTGCGCTCGACACCGACGCACGCTCGGCCGATGCGAAGGCTGTCACCGGCGGCGTCAGCGAGCAGGAGCCGGAGGGTGATGCGGTCTACATCGAGCGCGTCGGGGTCTACGACGCCGGGGATATCGGCGAGCCGTCGCCCTTTCCAGTCCCACATCACGTCGTCGTCACGCCGACCGGCGACCGCCGCGGAGGCCCGAAGGCTTCTCATCGTTTCTTCGGGGACGAGCGCCGCCAACGCTTCCTGCGCGTGCGGGTCAAGTGTGATGTGGTAGCCGCCGGTAGCGGTGAGGTCGGTGTCCCGCTCGAACACGGTGGCGTCGAGGTCGTGCTTGCGGAGACCTGCAGCAAGTGCGAGCCCCCCGATTCCTCCGCCGATGATCAGAACGCGCATTGCCGTGATGGTCCTTCCCAGAGTGTTGTGCGGGCGGAGGGGCTTTCCGCGGTGTCGGTGGCTCACCAGTAGGGGAGTCGCCGACTTCGATGGTGCGAGGGCTCCCGGACGCCGGATGACCGCTACTCGGGTCAAGATTTGCGTATGGCTTCCACGTCGTCGCGCGCGCTGACTCTGCTGTCACTGTTGAGTTCAGGCCGAGTGGTGAGTGCAGCGGAACTTGCGCGCCGGTTTGAGGCGTCCGAGCGGACCATCCGGCGGGATGTGCAGACTCTTCGCGACCTCGGCTACCACATTGAGCCGATCGTCGGTACCGGCGGCGGCTACCGCCTGGGCACCGGTACCCGGTTACCACCACTGGTCCTTGATGAGGAGCAGGTCATCGCAATCGCGGTCGCCCTGCAAACCGCGCCGACGGTGCTCACCGGAATAACCGAGTCGTCTGCTCGAGCATTGCAGACGGTTCGGCGCGTGATGCCCGAGCGGCTCCGCGCCGACTCCGACGCCTTCACGGTGACCACGATCACGAACCCGTGGGAGTTCCCGGCCGAGCCGATCGCGGCCGAGCTGGTGCGTGACGTCGGCTCCGCGGTGCGCCGCCGACACATACTCCGCGCCGACTACGCCGACGACGCAGGCGGCATTGAGCGGCTTCGCGTCGAGCCGCACCACCTCGTCGTGTGGGCGGCGCGCTGGTACCTGGTCGCGTTTGACCTGAACACATCCGCATGGCGGGTGCTCCGCGTAAACCGCATTACAGCCAAGCCGCCGACATACGTTTCGTTCTCCGATCGAACCCTCCCGGCACCGACGGTGACACAGTTTGTGCAAGAGTCCTTCGACCGCGGCGACCGCCTTGCGTCCTGGCCCTGTCAGGGATCGGTGGTCCTTCACGTACCGCCCGCGACCGCAGCAGTGTTCGCGCCCGGCGGCGCGGTCGTCGAGTACGTGACCGATACCTCCTGTCGGCTACTCATGGGTGCGTGGTCCTGGCTCGGTCTGGCAGGGCTTTACCTCACCTTCGCCTCCCCGATGGACGATGTCCAACCCATCCAACTCCGGCAAGCCTTCACGGAGATTCGACACCGCCTCACGGACATTCCCTGAACGCCTTGGTGGGCCCCGTGCCCAGATTCATCCTCACAAACGCAAGCGGATCTTCTGCACGCAGTTTGGGTTGAGGCCCTGGGCGGGTGTGTCAGATTAACGGTGGATCTGGCCTGGCGCATTTCAGTTGATCCGGCCTTCGAAGGTGATCGCGAAGGCGTTGAGCGCGGGCTTCCACCTCGTGATCCAGCGTGCCCGACCCCGGCCGGTGGGGTCAAGCGACCGCGTCACCAAGTACAGGCACTTCAGCGCGGCGGCATCGTTGGGGAAGTGACCGCGCGCCCTGACCGCGCGACGGTAGCGCGCGTTGAGGGACTCGATCGCGTTCGTCGAGCAGATCACTTTGCGGATCTCGACGTCGTAGTCCAGGAACGGGATGAACTCGCTCCAGGCGTTCTCCCACAGCTGCCGGATCGCGGGATACATGGTGCACCACTTCTCCGCGAATTCCTCGAACCTCGCCCTCGCTGCCGCTTCGGTCGGCGCGGTGTAGACGGGCCGCAGGTCGCGGGCGATCTGGTCCCAGTACTTCCGGGACGCGTACTTGAAGGTGTTGCGGATCAGGTGGATGATGCACGTCTGCACCACCGCGAGCTCCCACGTCGTGGTGATCGACTCCGGCAGACCCTTCAGCCCGTCGCACACCACGATGCACACGTCCTCGACGCCGCGGTTCTTCAGCTCGGTGAGCACACCCAACCAGAACTTCGCGCCTTCCCCGCCGTCGCCGGCCCAGATCCCCAGAATGTCCCGTTCCCCGGCCGTGGTGACGCCCACAGCGACGTAGAACGGCTTGTTGGTGACCTGCCCGTCACGGACCTTGACCACGATCGCGTCGATGAAGATCACGGGGTAGACCCGATCCAGCGGACGGTTCTGCCACTCGGTCATCTCCGCGATCACCTTGTCGGTGATCTTGCTGATCGTGTCCTTGGACACCTCGGCGCCGTAGACCTCGCCGAAGTGCGCCGCGACCTCACCGGTGGTCAGCCCTCGCGCGGTCAGCGACAGCACGATCTCGTCGATCCCGTCCAACCTGCGCTGCCGTTTGCGGACGATCTTCGGCTGGAACGACCCGTCCCGATCCCTGGGGACTTCGATCTGCACCGGCCCGATCTCGGTGAGCACGGTCTTCGAACGCGTCCCGTTGCGGGCGTTGTCGTTTTCTGTGACCTGGTGCTTCTCGTAGCCGAGGTGCTCGGTCATCTCCGCCTCGAGCGCGGTCTCCAGCACGGTCTTGGTTAACCCTCCCAGCAGCCCTCCGGCGCCGATGAGGCTGACGCCCTGCTCTCTCGCCTGCGCGAGCAACTGCTCAGCGATCTGGTGTTCATCGATGATCTCTCCCGTCACGGGATCGATCATCTCGGTCATCTGGGTCAATGCCCTTCCTTTCGGTCAGGCCAGACCAGATCCACCGTTTTCCTTACAGTCCCCCCTGGGCGAATCCTCGCTTCTTCATCCCGTCCCGGAGCGGACTGGGGATGCGGGCGGACGAGACAATGGTCGATGTGGGCGGCACGGAGTCTGATCACGTCGTATTGCCCCGCTGGGCACGCTGAACCGTCCTAGGTGTAGTGGGCTTTGATCTCAGGACGGTGCGAGGGGCTCCGGGGCGGGCTCACCCGGCGCCCGCCCCGGAAGGGGATCGTGGTCCGCCGGCATCCCCGCGGGCGGACCACGAGACGTTCCCGGTTCAGTGAGTGGTGGGGTGGGTGTTGTCGTCGAGCTCGATCTGCTCTTTGCGGACGTCGGCGTCGACGGTATCGGTGTCGGTGACCGTTTCGGTGTCGAGACGGACTAGCTCGACCGGCACGGTTTCCTTGGCGATGACGGGTCGTTCTTCGGTGAGGACGACCTCGTGTTCTTCTTCGCTGATGTCCGGACCGGTCATGGCGTCATCAATGTTGGTCTCGGTGACGGGTTCCCGTTCGAGGCGGACTTCCTCGCGGGAGACGGGGACGGTGACGGTTTCATGTTCGGTGACGACGTACTTCCGCAACCGGGCACGGCCGGTTTCAACGCGTTCGGTGCCGACGTGCAGCTGCTCCTCCGATCGGGTCATCGCGTCATCGGTTGTAGGCCCGGACGTGTCATACCCTTCCGCCCCAGGGTTTTCAGCTGTGGCACGGCCGGTGGTGGCGTCAGTGTCGGTGCCGTGGTGGGGCGTGCCGGCGAGTTGGTAGTACTCGTGCAGGCGTGCTTCCTCCGCGTCGGAGAGTTCCGTATCGGACTCGATACGGGGGGCGTCCTTCACCTCTTCTTTCGAGTACGGCACGCGGAGGCTGCCGTCCGCGGTGGTGTCGGCTTCGGTGAGGGGGACGAAGGACTCGGAGGTGCCGAACCAGCCGGTGGCGACGGTGGCCCAGTTCGGGCGACCGGTGTCGGGGTCAACGTAAATCTGCCCGACGGTGCCGATCTTGTGTCCCTCGGTGTCGGTGACGTCTCCGCCGACGAGGCTGGCGATGTTCTGTTCACTGATCATGACGTTCTGCCTTTCGTAGGTGATATGGCGGGGGATAGGTGAGGGAGTGGGTTACCGGCCGAGGCCGACGCGGTCGACCTTGCGGTGGTACCGCATCCCGGCAAGTCCGCCGAGGATCGCCCCGATCAGGGTGACCACCGCGGCGCCGAGCGCGGTGAGGATCCCGGTTGTGGTGGCCGTCTCAGGTGTGACGGGGATGCGGGGGAACCCTTGCAGGGTGGTGAGGATGTCCCATTGGGCGCCGGCGATCGCGGTGATGATCGCCACCACGATCGCGATGATGATCGCCCACAACCACACCGCGATGCCTTGCTTGACGCCGCTGAAGCGTGCCATCCGACCGGCGACGTATCCGCCGGCGAAGTAGGCGATCAGTAGCACCAGCCCGATGATGATCGCGCTGACCACGGTGACGGTGCCGGTGCTCTGCGTGGCTGTGTCTGCAGCCTCGCCAGGGGTGGTGTCGGTGCCCAGCCCGATCGCTGCGCCGATCGCGGCGACGAGGGCGGTGAGGAGCACGGTGGTGCCCATCGCGGTGAGCCATCCGAAGAACGCCGACCCGAACTTAAAGCCGCCGAACTCGGCTTTTTCCCGGTTTAGGACATCGTCACGAACCGATCGGGGGGACTCGACGGGGACCGCGGCGCTGTCCGAGGTGGCGTCGTAGACGGGGGTGCCGGGGGGACGCCGGTCAGGGGTGTCGTTGCTGCTGCTCATGCATTGAGAGAAACAGCCGCGGTGCGGATGCGCAGGACGGTTGCCAACCCCTCCGCGACCGCGTACAGTTCGGTCGCGCTTACACCGTAAGCAGCGTGGTGCTACTGGGTGAGTTCATGGTTGAGGCGGTCAAGCAACGCCTCCAACGACACCTCGAACTCTTCCGCGGCGCGGTCTTCGCTGAGCAGGGGACGGAGGCGTCGCACCTCGGGGACGTCGCGGAGGTCTGTGTTCCCGTCTTGTTCGGGGAGGTCGGCGTCGCCTTCATCGAGGGGTTCTTCGACGGGGGCGGTTTCGGCGCCGCGGACGGCGGCTTCGAGCAGGAGGTGTCCGAGGAGGAAGCTGCTGAACGCGCGGTAGGCGTCAACGGCTTGGGTGTCGGTGAACCCGTGGCGGAGCAACTCGGTGAGGAAAGTGTTGACCACGTCGACGCTGCGCAGCGGGGGGCGCAGCCACGGGGCGGCGGGATGCCTTGTGGCGACCAGCGGGAACGCGCGGGGGTGGTCCACAGCGATCTGCCGGACCCGGTGGGCGACCAGTTGCAGGAACCCTTGCCAGTGGTCGGTGAGTTCCTCGTCGAGGTTGGTGGTGAGATCAGTCATCAACGACCCCACGACGGCTTCGAGGAGGTCCTCCCGGCCGTGCACGTGCCGGTACAGCGACATCGCCTCCACCCCAAGTTCCTGCGCGAGGGACCGCATCGACAACCCTTGCGCGCCAGATCGGTCGATCTGCTCGAGCGCGGTGCGGACGATCAACGCCCGGCTCAACTTGTTCCCACCCGATGGTGGCGTTGCTGACTTCTCTCGCCGTGCCATACCCCCACTCTCTCCTATGCCACACGCCCATGGCTCCTCTTCCGCCCCCACACCCGCAGCTCCTCTGCCGCGCACGTAACCGTCCCGGCCCTGTCCGGGGCGGGCCCCTGTGCGGTCCGAGTGATGACGCGCGCTCTTAGTGGACGGCGGTGGGGAGTGTCAATGCGGTCCCGCACCGCACCACCATTGGCCATGCTTACGGTGTAAGCCGCATCCGGCGGCGACACCGCGAGGGGTGACATGCCACCCGGACCGGGGTCATGTGAAAGAGAGTGTGACGATGAATATTGTTGAGCCGTTGCAGGATGGGTTGGCCACCGTGGCCCGGTTCATCCCGCAGTTGTTGTTGTTCCTGGTCATCCTGATCGTGGGGTTGATCGTCGCCAAGCTGCTGTCCAAGGGGCTGGAGAAGCTGCTGGAAAAGGTCCGGTTTGACCGGGCCGTGGAGCGCGGCGGCATCAAGCGGGCGCTGGCGAAGTCAAAACTGGACGCCTCCGACATCGTCGCGAAGATCGTCTACTACACCCTGGTGCTGTTCGTGCTGCAGTTCGCGTTCGGGGTGTTCGGACCCAATCCGGTCAGCGACCTGCTGGAAGGAATCATCGCGTTCCTGCCCAAGATCATCGTCGCGATCATCATCATCGTGATCGCCGCGGCGATCGCCGCGGGTGCGAAGACCCTCATCCAGAACACTCTCAGCGGACTGTCCTACGGCAAGATCCTCGCCAACATTGTGGCGGTGTTCATCCTGTTCCTCGGTGTCACCGCCGCGCTGAACCAGATCGAGGTCGCCACCACCGTCACCACCCCGATCCTGATCGCCGTGCTCGCGATCATCGCCGGTGTCATCATCGTCGGCGCTGGCGGCGGGCTGATCAAGCCCATGCAGCAGCGGTGGGAGGCGATGCTCACCAAGGCGGAGCAGGAAGCCCCGAAAATCAAGCAGGAAACGCAGAACGCCCCCTCCGTGGGTGAGCAGGCGCAGCAGGCCGCCAACCGTGTGCAGTACGCCACCCGCGAGCAGCCGCAGCGACCCCCGCTTCCCCCTCGCCCCTAACCAGGACCAAGTGCGGTCACCCCGGGAGTGTCCCATCGCGGGCACCACTCCCGGGGTGACCCATCCCTCGCCCGGGATCCCGGCTGGCGGATCGGACGCGTAATCTACTGACCCAGTGCCCCGCAACGGAAGGAAGGGCCGAGGATGGGTGTTGATGAGGTGACGGTGGATGCCGTCACTGCGCGAACCCTGATCGCGGCGCAGTTTCCCAACTGGGCGCACCTGGAGGTCACCCCTGTGGGTGGTGCGGGGACGGTGAACACGATCTACCGGATCGGGGACACCCTCACCGCCCGGTTCCCCCGCCACCGCACAGATCCCGCCGCGGCGCGGCAGGCGATCCGTGCCGAAGCGGCCGCGCTGGTGGAGTTCGAAGGGGTGTGCCCCGTCGCGGCGCCCCGACCCGTCGCGATCGGCCACCCCACGGCCGGGTATCCGATGCCGTGGATGGTACAAACCTGGGTGCCCGGGGATGTCGCCACCCCCACCAGCGTGGCGGACGCGGTCAGCATTGCGTTCGACTTCGCCGACCTCATCCAGACGCTACGCCGCACCTCGCTGAAAGGCCGAAGATTCCGCGGCCGGGGGAGGGGCGGGAACCTCCGCGACCACGACACTTGGGTCGCGCACTGCCTCACCCAGATCGCCCCCATCCGGGACCCGCACCCGCTGCAGCAGCTGTGGGACCACTTCCGGGCACTGCCGCCCAGCCGCCCGCACCTGATGACCCACAGCGACCTCACCCCCTTCAACCTCATCGTCGACGGAGACCGGCTTTGCGGGGTGCTCGACGCTGGCGGGTTCGGACCCGCCGACCCCGCCTTAGATCTCGTTTGCGGGTGGCACCTCCTCGACCATCCCGCCCGCACCGTCCTCCAGGGCGCGTTGCAGCCCAGCCCGATCGAATGGGCCCGCGGTGCCGCGTGGGCGTTCGTGCAAGCGATCGGACTGGTGTGGTACTACCACACCAGCAACCCCGCCATGTCCGCCCTCGGCGAAACCACCCTCCACCGCCTCCTCACCGCCCCCGACACCCACCCCGGGTGGGCGCCGCTTACTGCTCGGGGACGGATTTCCTAGGCTCGCGAAGCAACCGAAGCCTCCCCGTACTCGCGACGGTCTCGCTGAGCAACTTCAGCCACGCCATGTTAAAGGTGTCCTCAGGGGCCTTGTCGTAACTGAAGTACAGCAAAGCGGCCTGAGAAATCCACACCGAACCAAACTCGCCCCCGTTCTCGATCGCGTCATCCCCGTCGATATCGGGCTCGGAGTGCCACTCAAAACTGAAACTCTCGTTACGTCGCAGCTTGCTCATCACCACCGCCTGCAAATGCCGCAACGCGCGATCGTTGATCCGGATCGCCGGCGCAACCCCGTAGATCAGATGACCCAATGCTCTACCCCCTATCTGGTCGCACCCCTGCCTGCATGAACCATCCACAGGCGGGGGTGGGCCCTGTGCGTACGGCGTAAGCCTAGGGCCGGCGGAGTGGGCGACTGTTACTCGCGTGGTTTGTTGCCGAGGAGGATGGCGTCCAGGGACAGGGTCGGATCAAGCAGCGCCGCCGCCCGAATGTCCCGGTTCACCGCTTCGGCGAGGTTACGATCATGCGCCACAAGCTTCGCGGGGGCAGCCTCAGACGTGGCGGGGAGCAACCGGCTTTCCGGCAGCGGCTGCGGGGTGATGCTGCGTTCGGCGATTCTTTCTAGCAAGACCCTGGCGACCCCCGAACGTTTCAGGTCGTTGGCATACGCGAACGCATGCTGGAGGTGATGGTCGATGCCCCGCCAGGGCCCATCCACCCACCGCAGGTCCATATCCTGATACACCGTAAGCACGGCGTACAGCACAAGCTGCTCCGTTGCGGCGAACGCGGATCCGGGTTTGGGACCAACATTGCTGATCAGGAAGCACCCACCACGGGAGGGGTCCTCAGCCGCGGCGAGGAGAAGGTCACGTCTGGCGACGTTTTCTGTCGCTAGGTGACGCAGCCACGCCTGGACGAAGGGGTCGATATCGAGGTAGCAGACAGGATTGACACAACACCAAAGCCGAGGAGCGCGCGCTTTGCTAGGCGCGGCAACGCCTGGCATCGGGAGGGAACGCGGCGGCAAGCTCGCCCGCGCGGGATCTTAAGACGGGCTGGTCGTTGCCTGGCGCGTTCATGAACGTATCCATAGAGAGCGGGGTCAGTGCACGAAGGCTTTGAGTGTGATCAGAGCGAGCCCGAGGGTGGCGGTGCCGGCGGCCGCGAGGAGTTTGCCGGGGAACGTGGCGTCTCGTTGACGGGCGGCCCACCACCACGGTGCCGGACGTGCGAACAGTCAGCGCCAAGATGCCTTCGTTATAGAGGGACCCGCGGTCCGTGGTCGCGAGACGCTTGACCTGAAGTGTACTTCTGGTGTTTCATGGCAGTTGAGGGGGAGTAATCCTCGCGACGCATCGACAGTACGGTCACCCGCGTGACCCGGTGCGTGGGGCGACGCAACGCCGATGAGACCTTCACGACACTCGTGGAGGTTCTCTCATGTCCGTACCCATCTGGGCCTGGTTCGTCGTCCTCGGCGTCATCGTCGCCATGCTCGCGATCGATCTCGTCGCTCACCGCAAAGCCCATGTCATCGGCATCCGCGAGGCGGCGGCCTGGTCGATCGTCTGGGTGCTGTCCGGCATCACCTTCGGCATCGTCGTCTGGAACGCGTGGGGCGCGGAGTTCGGCCAGCAGTACTTCGCCGGCTACGTGATCGAGAAGTCCCTCGCCGTCGACAACGTCTTCGTCTGGGCGATCATCTTCGCCGCATTCGCGGTGCCCCGCGAGTACCAGCACCGGGTGCTCTTCCTCGGCGTCCTCGGAGCCCTGGTCTTCCGGGGGATCTTCATCGCCGCCGGCGCCGCGCTCATCGAGAACTTCTCGTGGATCCTCTACGTCTTCGCCGCCTTCCTCATCCTCACCGGCATCCAGATGATCCGCACCCGCAACGAGCACGCCCACCCCGAGAAGTCTCGGACCCTGAAGCTCTTCCGCCGCTTCGTACCGATGACCGACACCTATCACGGTCAGCGCTTCCTGGTCCGGAAAGCGGGCGTGCTGCTGGCGACTCCGCTCCTGGCGGTTCTCGTGCTGGTCGAAGTGACCGACATCATCTTCGCCGTCGACTCGATCCCGGCGATCTTCGCCGTCACGAGTGAGCCGTTCCTGGTCTTCACCGCAAACGCGTTCGCGATCCTCGGCCTCCGGGCGATGTACTTCCTGCTCGCCGATCTCATCCACCGCTTCCGCTACCTCAAGATCGGGCTCGCCTTCGTGCTGGTGTGGGTCGGTGTGAAGATGGCCCTCCTCGACGTCGTGAAGATCCCGACCCTCGTCTCGCTCGCGGTGGTCGCGGTCATCATCGCCGTCGCCATCACCGCTTCCCTCATCGCCACCCGCGGTCAGGGGCGCCGGGCCATCCACGTCGACCCTGCCGGCGCGTTCCGGATCGCGACCGACCAGGAAATCGCCGAGCTCGAGCCGGTCTTCCGCTCCCGCCGCACTCGTGTGCGCGCGGGGTCGGACGGGGGTGACTCCCGTGGCTGACCTGAACCCCTCGACGGTCCCGCCCGCACAACCGCCCCCACCCCCGGGGCGGGGCCGTCGAGGCCTCACCCTGGCAGCTCTCCTCGGCCTTCCGGCCGTGGGGATCGTGGCGATCCTCACCGGGATCGTCGTCCCCCCCGAAGGCGGGGATTGTGGCGGGCCGTTGCCGGGATGCGGCAACCTCCGTAACGCAGGTGAGGTTCCCGTCACCGTTCAGGCGACGTACACGGACGGGACCGTCACGACATTCACCGTCCCACCCGGGCAACGAGGCGTCCTCACAGGAGCCACCAACACCGTCGCTGTTGAACCGGGCACTGAACCGCCCCCGGTTCTCTGCCGCTCCTATGCGGGTGCCAGCGCCGGGTGGGCTGGTGTTTCGAGGTCAGCGTAGTACGCGGCCTCGTACTCGTCGGGCGGGACGTCGCCGAGGGTGGAGTGCAGCCGACGTGCGTTGTACCAGTCGACCCATCCCGCGGTGATCCATTCGACGTCGTCGATGGTCCGAAGCGGTCCTGATCGGAACGGGGATCCGTCACGGATCGCTTCGTTCTTGAACAGCCCGATCGTCGATTCGGCGAGGGCGTTATCGTATGCGTCGCCGATGGACCCGATCGATGCGGCGATGCCCTCGAGGACCAGCGTTTCCGCGAACGACACCGACGTGAATTCGCCTTGGGAGCCCGCGTCGCTGTGATGGATCAGCCCGTCCTCGATGTCGTGGCCGGCGCGGTCGCGTCGCCACAACCCCATCCGCAGCGCCGTGATCACCAGCGGTGTCGTCTTCGTCGTCGCAACATGCCACCCGACGATCGTGCGGGCGAAGCAGTCGATCACGAACGAGACGTACACGAACCCGGCCCACGTCCTCACATACGTGAAGTCGGCCACCCAGCGGCGGTTCGGTGCCGGGGCGGTGAAGTCTCGGTCCAGCAGGTCCGGCGCTCGGGCCGCGTTGCGGTCCGGGATCGTGGTTCTGGTGCCCTTGCCGCGTACCAGCCCGTTGATGCCGAGGTCCCGCATCAGCCGGTCGACCTGCCGCTTCGACACGACCAGGCCCTGCCGGCGTAGCAGCGCGGTCATCTTCCGCCGCCCGTACATCGACTCCGGGGTCGCCCGGCCGTGCTCGTCGACACGGACAGCGAGGATCGCGTCGATCACGACCGCGTCGGCGAGATCCCTCGCGGAGGGCCCTGCGCGTTTCCACGCCCGATAGGTGCGCTCGGCGACCTGCACGCCCTGCTCCCGCAGGACCCGGCAGATCGACCCGACCGAGCGGCCCATGGCCCGCTGCTCCTCAATGAACGCGAGGATCAGCGGCGTCGGGGGTCGAGTTCCCCGGCGAAGAAAACCGCCGCGTCCCGCAGGATCGCGTTCGCCTCACGCAGCTCGCGGTTCTCCCGTTCCAGCTGCCGGATCCGCTCCGACTCGCTCGACGTGACGCCCTGCCGGTCGCCGGCATCGACCTGCGCCTGCCGCACCCACCGGCGCAGCGACTCCGCCCCGAACCCGAGTCGCTTCGCGACGGACTCGCACGCGGTCGTCAGGTTCGGGTACTCATCGAGGTGATCGAGCACGAGCCTGACGCGCGCTGCTTTGTCTCCTCCGGAATCCTCTTCGGCATGATCAACATCTTCCTTCCAGACTCGAAAGGAAACGGCATCAGACCGGGGACGGTTCAGTTCGGAGTGGCCGGGGTGTGAGCGATCGCGAGCACACCCGCTCGCTCGAGCATGAGCGCGCAGACCTCGCTTTGCTTTTCCCGCCGGCCGCGCGGAAGTCGGCCGAAGCCGACGAGTAGGAACGCGACGAGCCCGATGAGTGGGACGAAGATGATCAGCAGTATCCACGCGATCGCGCTCGAGGGGCGCCGATCGACCGAAATCGCGACCGCAGCGATGAGCCCCACAACAACGTGCAACCCCCAAAGGGTTACGCTGATCCATTCCGCTCCACTCATGGGGGGACGCTCATCGGGTCTGTAGGGATGCCGACCCGTGCGAGGTGTCCCCCGCTGGATGGCCGTCTGCGTGGACAGTGGTGGTCTCGCTGGGATCAGCGACCCCGAGAAATCGGATGAACACAGCGATCCACCCGAAGATGAGCGCGAACACGATGATCTCGAGTGCGGTGAGACCGAAAAATCTGACGGCGAACAGTACCGTTGAGGCCACGAGAGCTGCTAGGAACGCCCACGATGAGATGAAGTAGGTGCGGGGCATTCCGTTCAGGATCCACCGTCCGGTCACCAAGAGGACCAGGAACATCACGCCCATCCCGGACGCGCAGAGGTTGTGGATGAGGAGGCTGACGTTGACCGGCACAAGCCCAACGCCGGCGAGCATGGAGCCCATGATCACGAACAGCAACGGTACGACGCGCGCGGCGGCTGTCGATCGCAGCGCACCGTGATCGACGAGTGTGTGTAGGTCGTTGGCGAGGTAGACAGCGAAGGTTGTCACCAGGAGCCCTCCGACCACGAGTGTGCCGTTGAAGATGAGACTGGACAGGTCCCAGAACGTGCCGAGCTGGCTGAAGTGCACTTCCCACCAGAGCGGATCGGGGGTTGTCACCATGGCCGTGAGGGTGCCGATGGTCACGAACGCCATCAGCAGGGAGGACATGCGTTGCGTGGTCATCCGCGAGATGGACAGATACACCATGTAGGCGGTCAGCCCCAATACGACTGCGAGGAGAGTCACCGACCAGAACGGTTCCACGTCAAGCCCGAGGAAGCCGCGGCTGAGCACGAGGAACACCCCCAGTGCCGCAAGCGCCGATAGTACGCCGTGGACCAGGGCGACGGAGACCGTGTTGACGGTGAAGCGCCAGGGTGACAGCGCGCGGCGCCATTGTTGGCCGGGAAGGTCGCGCACCCGCCAATAGCCGACGGAGGATGCCGCCACCGCCGTCGCGCCCGACAGACCTGCTGCCACCCATCCGAAAGAACCGGGTCCGATGAGGGGGAGGGGTGGGAGGGTGAGGGCGAGCACCAGTCCGACTGTGCCGCCGAGGAGCCCGGCCGCGAGGGACGCGTAGACAGCCTCAGATTCGACCCGCAGCGCTGGGGGGTCATCGCTAGTGGCCGGGGCGGGTTCGTCGTT